>Ga0070658_10004644_pt1 | contig 11169 bp, 7 predicted proteins | sample KBSC13metaG_FD_64664 | JGI IMG/M metagenome (GOLD analysis project Ga0070658, IMG submission 64664) | Corn rhizosphere microbial communities from Kellogg Biological Station, Michigan, USA - KBS C1-3 metaG | ecosystem: Host-associated > Plants > Roots > Rhizosphere > Soil ... | reverse complement strand
GATCCTCGGATCATACGACTCAACTCGTCATCCGCGGGATAAATCCGTCCGTCGGATCGGTATGACGCTACGTAGGGGTGGCTTCGAGGAGGATCAGCGCTCGATTCGCCATTGCTTCGAACAAATGCCACATTGATCGATCAGGAACCGTGCGAGCTTCTTCACGAGTATGGATTTGAGGTTTCTCCTCAGGCTCGCATACCGCCCATATCCGCGATCCGATAGCATGACGCATGTCGGAAGACGGGAGGGCTTGCAATAGGGAAGCAATGGGCGAATCCGAGTAATAAAGGTCGGCAAGCGATCCTCGGGAGCGCGTCTTTTCTGCCAGTCGACGATGACTCAGACCATCTACTCGGAACCGTTAGGTGGAGGTTGCCGCAGCCCTCGCATCCTTCACTTGCGAGACGAGAGAGCTGATCTTCGAAATTGCGGAGGGATCTCCGGTGCGCACCTGGTTGATGCTCACGAGGTCGGATCCGATACCGACCGCGAAGGCTCCCGCACCTATGTAGTCAGCAGCGTTCTCTACGCTTACCCCTCCTGTAGGGATAAACTTCACGCCGGGCATAACCGATCGAAGGGCCCGTATATACGGTGGGCCCCCCATTGAAGAAGCTGGGAAGATCTTGACCATGTCCGCTCCCATTTTCTGCGCGGTGCGAACCTCTGTAGGCGTAAGAACGCCAGGGATCACGAGCACGCCCGCGGCGGTGCAATAGCGGATTACCTCCCGCTCTATCCACGGGCTCACGATGAAACGGGCACCAGCAGCGATGCACCTCTTAGCTTCCGCGGCGCTGGAAACCGTCCCGGCTCCGACGAGGACATTTCTTCCCGCGTCGACCGTACTCCGGATCACGTCTACCGCGCCGGGTATCGTCATTGTTACCTCGATCAACCGGCATCCGCCCGCGATTACGGCATCGATAATTGTCACGGCGTCCGCTGAATTCGCCGTTCGCACAACGGGAAGTATGCCGAAATTCCCAATGTCCGCCATGACCTCTTCTTTTTTCATAATCGCGCGGGCCGAGTAAACTTCAGACCGATTATACAGCGAAGCAAGCGGGGTATATTGCGGAAATTCGGACGAAGTCTTACTCTCAGTTAGAAAAGTTGCCGAGCAGTACATGAACGGAATATTTGAGTTGAAGCCGAGTGCTGAGACGCGTTGGGACATCGTTTCTCTGGGAGAAGTAATGTTGAGGTTCGATCCCGGGGAGGACCGGATCCGCTCGGCGCGGAGCTTTCGCGTATCAGAAGGTGGCGGCGAGTATAACGTCGCCCGGAACCTCGCATATGCCTTTCAGAAACGGTCGGGCATCGTTACGGCATTAGCGTCTAACCCGGTCGGTCGACTTGCGGAGGAACTAATGCGGCAGGGGAATGTCGATGTTTCCCAGATTCTATGGCGCAAAACCGACGGCACATCCGGCACGAGCCGCAACGGACTTTATTTCATGGAGAGTGGCTTCGGGCTGCGGCCGCCGACCGGGTGCTCGGACCGCGCAAACACAGCAGCATCACAATTGAAGGCCGGCGAAATCGAATGGGATGCCATGTTCAAGGACCTGGGCACCCGATGTTTTCATACCGGCGGCGTCTTCACAGCGCTGTCGAACACCACGCCCGATGTGGCCGCAGAAGCGATGCAGGTTGCGCGGGATTCCGGAGCTCTGGTTTCCTACGACCTGAACTATCGGGAATCGTTGTGGGATGGACGCGGCGGCCTGCCTGCAGCGACGCGGGTCAATGACCGCTTACTGCAATATGCAGACGTGGTCTTCGGCCTTCCGGGTTTTGACGCGTCACTATCCGAGTATACCCGCGAAGCGTTCGCTGGAGCGGCCGCTGAGACGATGAACCGTTACCCGAACCTGCGGCTTGTGGCCTCGACGCTTAGACGAACCAAGTCGGCCTCTCGGCATGACGTGGCGGGTCTTTGTTTCGCTGGCGGGAAGGTCTACGAATCTCGAGTGTGGAATGACGTTGACGTGATAGACCGGGTGGGGAGCGGAGATGCGTTCGCCGCTGGTTTCATCTTCGGGGTATTAGAAGGCAATGAAGTCGCCGAGGCGTTGGAGGTTGCGGCCGTCTCGAGCGTACTCGCAATGTCGACCCGTGGAGATTATCTGAACTCAACAAGGGAAGAGATCATCCGACTTGTCACCTCGCCGAACGTGACTCCTTTCCGGTAAGATCGATGGCGGTAAACGCAAACAGGTCAGCAAATGGAGCTCTGAAGATGGCGGATGTCAGCGATATCCGCGACATAAATCAAGCCCTCTTTTTGCACCTCATACGGGAACAGCAGCCTGTCTCGAGGGCCGACATTGCAAAACAAACCGGCCTTAGTCCCGGCACCGTCTCTGCCATCGTTAGTCGTCTTATCCGTACCGGTCTGGTCGTCGAAGGTACGGAGGGTCCTTCAACGGGCGGGAGGCCACCAAGATTCCTTCAGATCAATGCCGAGAGTCATTACGTGCTTGGCATAGACATCGGCGTGTCAGATACAGTGATCGCGATAAGTGACTTCAATGGACACATTGTTCAACAGCGTTCGATGATCACGGAAGGTGATGCTAAAGCATTCCTCAAGGCACTAGGAGATGAGGTCGCCATCATGCTGCGATCCAAACACCGCCAAACGCGGTTTGGGGGCATAGGGGTGAGTGTACCCGGGCTGATCGATCGTGAGACCGGGACGCTCGAGACCTCTCCTAACCTTGGATGGGAAGACGTGCCTGTCCGTAGGGTGTTGAGCCAAAGATTCGGCCTTCCCGTCTTCGTAGAGAATGATGCGAACGCGGCTGCTTTTTCGGAATTTTGGTATGGACCGCTGCAGGAGGCCCGCGTCAAGAATCTGTTATTCGTCCTAGTTGTTGAGGGCGTTGGTACGGGGCTTATCTTAAACGGGGAGCTTCATGTCGGGTCACGACACGGACTCGGAGGTTTCGGCCATATGAGTATCGATCCGAGCGGGGAACTCTGCTCGTGCGGCCGTCGCGGCTGCTGGGAATCTTTTGTTTCGGATCGGGCAACTGTAGATCGATACTTACGCGTCACCGCCCGGCATGGTGCCAAAGTGCCGACGGTTCGCGAACTCGCCTCCGCTGCTCTCAAAGGCGACGATCGGGCGAGGGAGTGTCTTATCATTACTGCCGAGTACCTCGGCGAAGGCATTAGCAACCTTGCGCACGGCATCTTTCCGGAAACGATCGTTGTCGGCGGGGATATCACCGCGGCCTGGAGTTTTGTAGAACCGGCGATCAAGGCGCGCCTTCGCAGCCGGTATATCATCAGCCCAGATCAGATCACAGTGCGGCCCGCCAGCATGGAAAGGCCGAGCCTCTACGGTGCAATCCCGATCGCATTGCAGAACTCGATCAGTTCTCTCGCGGGAATGTCCCCCATCAGTGAAGTTTTTCCCCAACCCGAATAGATTTGGCTTGACACGCGGCTCTAAAGCGGTGTATTTCTTCTTAGTCAAGACCGAAGAATAAGTATTTTTTTTGTTTTCAGTGACTTCGTCAGAGCCGCGTACTGTACGACGAGGAACTTTCTCAACGCCGACGAAAAAGGTTAAGTAGATGAAACTCTCGGGACTAGACCAACTGATCGTCGTTCTGTATTTGGCGGCGATTATGAGCATCGGCCTCGCCATGAAGAGGCGAGCGGCGAAGGGGATGTCGTCCTACTTTCTCGGCGGACGTCAGTTGCCATGGTGGGCTCTGGCAATGTCGGGTTCATCGTCGTACTTCGACATAACCGGCACGATGTGGATCGTATCTACATTCATCGTCCTCGGTCTAAAGGGGATGTGGGTGCACTGGCTATGGGGATTTCCGATCACCGCCTTCTACCTCGCCTATATGGGCAAGTGGATCCGTCGCTCGGATGTGATGACCGGTGCCGAATGGATGAAGACCCGTTTTGGCGCTGGCAAAGCTGGTGACCTTGCGAGGCTATCTTACACGCTCTTCGCTGTCCTTACGATCACGGCGCTGCTTGGGTATGGCGCGATCGGGATGGGCAAGTTCGGCTCGATCTTTCTGCCCTTCTCTCCGACCGTTTGTGCCGTGCTGATACTCGGAGTGACCGGTGTCTACGTTGTTGCCGGCGGCTTTCATGGCATCGTTCGTGTAGAGATCGCGCAGACGATCGTCCTGAGTACCGGAGCGATAGCGTTCGCGATCATTGGTTATTTGCACTACGATGCGGCACGCTTTGCCGCGCTCGTGCCGCACACCTGGATGGACATTGTCCCATCGGGCCGGCCGGCTGAGTTTCAGGGGCTGGTATCGGGAGGGACCGACTATTCTCTCTTTGGAGCGCTGGTCGCGGTCTGGGTACTCAAAGGATTTTTGCTATGCCTGAGCGGTCCTGAGCAGCTTTACGATTTTCAGCGGTTTCTCGCCGCCAAGGATGAGCGCGACGCGTCAAAGCTCGGTGCCCTTTGGGGGATCATTCACACGGTTCGCTGGCCGTTCGCTATGTCAATTGCCGTGATGGCGATCATGGGTATCGGAAACGCGGCTTTGGATGAAAAGCTCCGAGCAGATCCTGAAACGGCTCTGCCGCTGATCATTGGCTCAATGCTCCCGACCGGTCTGGTCGGATTTATGTTGGCGGCTCTGCTCTCGGGCTTTCTTGCGACATTCAGTTCGACGGTCAACGGTGGTGCCGCGTATCTGGTCAAGGACGTGTATCAGAGATACATCAACCCTGACGCCGACACCAAGATGCTCGTTCGCGTGAGCTATGTGTCATCTGCTCTCCTGATCGCAGTCGGGCTGTTGATCTCCGTTTTCGGCACGTCGATTAACACCGCCTTCTTATGGATCTTCGGCACGCTGGCAGCCGGGATACTGCCGCCGAATGTGCTGCGCTGGTACTGGTGGCGTCTGAACGGCCAAGGTTACGCGGCTGGGGTCTTCGGCGGGATGGCATTGTCGTTGGGGCAGGTATTTCTCGACACAACTATCCTGGATAAGCCGCTTCCGCTGTATATCGGTTTTCCTGTCATCGCCGCGGCCTCAGCGATCATTACTGTTGTCGTGTCGCTGTTGACCACACCTACCGATATCGATGTCCTTAAGAACTTCTATCGTAAGGTCCAGCCTGCGGGAGCGTGGTCTCCTGCGAGGTCGGCCCTGCTTGCAGAGGAACCCGGTTTCGTAAAGCAATCGCCATTCAAACAGGATGCGCTTAACACTGTCATCGCTTTGATCGGCATCTCGTGCCTTTACGTTTCCACGCTTTTCCTCATACTGCATCAGCTGGCGACCGGCTTCACGCTCCTGGCGATCGTCGCTGTCTGCATCATTGCTCTGTATTTTACGTGGTACAAGCGCTTGCCGCCGCCCCGCCCTGTCGATGACTACGATGAGGCCGAGGTGAACGAGGCCGCGCAGGCAACCGCCGGGAGGGCGGCTGCATGAGGTTTGAGGACCAGGTAGTGGTTGTTACCGGCGGTGCGCTAGGGATCGGCGCCGCCGCGGCCGAGATCTTCGCTGAACGCGGAGCCGCCGTTTCGATACTCGACTTTGACGAAGATAACGGTTCACGGACTCGCGACCGGATAATCGCTGCTGGTGGCAGGGCGATATTCAGCAGAGTCAACGTCGCACATTATGAGCAGCTCCGGTCGGCGATCGAACTCACCGCCAAGACCTTCGGCGGGATAGATGCCCTCGCTGTCAGCGCGGGTATCCAGCGTTACGGCACTGCAACGAGCACGACCGATGAGGCCTGGCAGGAGGTGCTGGATGTGAACCTCAAGGGTGCCTGGAATGCATCACGAGCCGTCATTCCGCACATGCAGCGGCGAGGCAAGGGCAGCATCGTGAACGTCTCGTCCGTCCAGGCGCTTGCGAGCCAGCAGAACGTTCTTGCCTACACGGTCAGCAAACATGGCCTGATCGGCCTCACGCGCTCGATCGCGATGGACTTTGCGAAGGAAAATATCCGGGCTAACGTCGTCTGCCCCGGCACCGTCGACACGCCGATGCTGGAGTGGGCCGCCTCGCTCGATCCCGATCCGGAGTCAGTTTATGAGGCATGCAGACGAATGCATCCGCTCGGACGCATCGCCGAGCCGCGCGAGATCGGCGAAGTGATCGCGTTCCTGGCCCACGAGAGAGCGTCCTTCGTAACCGGCGCGGTTTGGACCGTGGATGGCGGACTGTTAACACAGATCGGGGGGGCTCCGCGGACAGACTGATATTGCGAGCGCGCGAACGCTAAGAAGAACATGAGCATGGACAATACGACATCTGCAGCACAGCAGGACGCTCCACACGCGGCCACCTACAACGTGCCGCCAGCCCTGGACGAAGCGATCGCGGCGGTGCCGCTCGTCGAGGCATCGCGCCTGCCGTCGCGAGTGGGATACCTAACCAATTACAGCTTCCATATCTGGTACCAGATCGTCATCGAGTTGCTTCGGCGACGCGGTGCCCAATACGGCATTGAGATCACGATCGCCGATGCCGGCCTTTCGGTCGAGAATCAGATCGCCCAGGCACGAGAGATGGTCGGCAGCGTAGATGCCCTGATACTGACTCCCGCAGCGACGTCGGGCCTGGAGGAGATCCTCAAGATCGCTGCCGACGTTAAGGTCCCTGTTGTTATCGAGGCAAATCCTGTCGAAGGAATGGCGACAATGGTCGCGATATGTGACTACGACGCGGGATACGATCTCGGCACCTGGGTAGGCAATAACGTCCGAAACTCCGATGGCTCGCCGCTTCGGATCCTCGATGTGGGCCTACCGGCACTAAGGCCATGCCTGCTCAGGAGTGAGGGGTTCGTCGAAGGGGTTCGTTCGATCCAGCCGGACGCCGTGGTGGTCGCGTCGATCGACGGACAGGCGACTCCGTCCATCGCGAAACGAATCGCTTGCGAGACATTGTCCGAGAAGGGCGATGTCGATGTCATCTTCGCTATGGATGACGAGACCGCTCAGGGAGCTTTTCAAGGCTACGTCTCGGCGGGATTCGACCCGGCGACGGTGACCGTCGCGGGATTCGGTCTTTCAGGCGATCCTGAGAAGGACTGGTTGATGAGGCGGGAGTCGCTAAAAGTAAGTCAGGCCATGTTCCCCGAGTACGTCGGCCTGAGATGTATCGACTCTGTGGTGGCCCTTTACGATGGCCAAAGCGTCCCGGTTAAGGACGTCGTGCCCACCGTATCGATGACCGCCGACGTTCTCGAAGGATATTACCCGAAGAAGGACGGAGCGTGGACGCCCGACTTTACCGCAATTGCGAACATCGAAAAGAAATCTGACTGCACACGTGTTTAGAACTCCGGAGGCTAAGATGAAAGTCATTTCGAACAATTTTAAGACGGTGATCTCGATCCTGGTGGTCGTGCTCTTCACAGGACTCAGTGTCCTCGCACAGTCGAATACAGGAACGATCACAGGCGTCGTTCAGGACGCTAACGGCGCAGTCGTGCCGAACGCGGCCGTCACTGTGACGAACGTCGGCACAAATGAGTCAAAGACCGTTACGACGGATTCCGAAGGCCGGTATGAGGCTCCATCGCTCTCGACGGGAGTCTACAAGGTCTCCGCGAAAGCCAATGGATTCCAGGCAGTTACCGTGGAAAACGCCAGGCTTGCCGTCGGCGACAAACTGCGTGTCGATGTGACCATGTCCGTCAGCGGCGTTAACGCGGTCGTGACAGTTGCGGATCAAACGCCGGTCGATACCGAGACCTCGACCGTCGGCGATACGATCACCTCCGAAAGGATCCAGGACAATCCGGTAAACGGGCGCGACTTTACGCAACTGCTCGCGACGGTGCCCGGATCCGTGCAGACGACGAATCAATTCCAGACGAGCATCAACGGCATTCCTTCGACCTTCGGCGGAACCAGCGTCCTCGTCGACGGCATAGATGCCGGCCGCGTAGACCTGAACGGCACCTCCAACGTTCTGGGCCGCGTCGAGTCACGCGTTAACCGCGTGAGCATGGACAGCATTCAAGAAATCCAAGTAGTCGAGCAAAATTACTCGGCGCAGTACGGCCAGGCCTTGAGTGCGGTCATCAACCCGATAACGAAGTCTGGTACAAACAACTTTCACGGGAGCGTCTTCGACTACATTCGCAACGAGCATCTCGACGCTAATGACTTCTTCAACAACCTTCAAGGGTTTCCGCGGTCGAAGTTCCGCCTCAATCAGTTTGGTGGAAATATCAGCGGGCCGATCAAACGCGACAAGTGGTTTTTCTTTACCAACTACGAAGGTGTGCGACAGACCCGCGGACAGTTGTTCACTGCTTTGACGCCGACGGCCGCATTCCGGGCCGGGATCGCCCCTGCGTTGAAGACCGCCGTTGCGACCCTGCCGCTGCCGCTAAAGCCCTTCACATTCCCCGGTCAGTCGACGCCGAGTGCCGATCTTGGGCTCTATTCAGTTCAGAAAGACGGTAAGCTCCGCGAGGATACAGGATCGGTAAAGATCGATTTCCACCAATCGGACAAGAGCAACTTCTCGGCTCGTTACAATATCAACGATTCGACCACGACCACGCCCTACGGCGTAGGCACAGATCAGGTGGCACCCGGAACGTTGAGAGTGCAGCTCTTCAAGCTGTCGCATACGTACGCCTTCTCCGGAACAACGGTGAACGAGGCGGCCTTCGGTATTAATCGAAATACCACGAATGTCAGTGGAGGGCCGTCGCAGTTCCCGATCATGAGCTTCCTGTTCGCTGATTCAGCTATCGCGAACATCGGCCCGGCCCAGTTCGACCAACACCGTGTAGGTACTGTGTACCAGTTCCTCGACACGCTAAGCTTTATTCGTGGCGATCACTCGCTCAAGGTAGGCGTCGATGTGAGGCTAAATCGCCGCGACGCGCTCTCCCGTCAGCAGATCACTTTACAGTACGCCTCGATCAGCGATTTCAAGAACAATAGCCCCTTCATCGAATCGATCGCAGGCAATCCACTGCTCAGCTATGCGAACGAGAACTATTCGGGGTTTGTCCAGGACGACTGGAAGATCCATCCGAGGCTTTCGCTCAATCTGGGTCTTCGCTACGACGTTAGCTCGGTCAGTCGCGAGAAAAACGGCTACTTGCAGAATTTTGACCCCGTTACGCTCAAGACGAGCCCGCGTGGTGAAAAGATCTATGAGGCGGATAAGAATAATTTTGGACCCCGGCTCGGTTTCGCTTTTGACGTGTTTGGTAATCAAAAGACCGTGGTTCGTGGCGGTTACGGGATCTTCTACAATCGCGAGCTCCCCGCGAGTTTCGGCTCACCTCAGGTAAATTCGTTTCCCGCGGTGAGCATAAGTATTCTGGACCTCTTCGGACTCGGCTATTGTCCGACTCCGCCCGCGGTATGGGGATATCCGGTAGATCCCGCGATATTCAATGGATGCGGTGTGGCAACCAAGATGGCGATAGAGCGCAACCTCAAGACGCCTGAGGCACAGCAGTGGTCTCTCAACGTACAGCAGGATCTCGGTTTCGGCGTCCTTCAGGTCGGGTATGTGGGCAACCACGTCACGCACCTGCTCACCGACGGTGTCGTCTCGCCGCGAAACTTGAATCGGGCGGATATCGACTTCTTCGGTTTCAACCTCCGGCGCCTGCCGCAATTTGGTGACATCTTCTTGGTGGGTTCGTACCCCTCGTCGAACTACAATGCAATGCAGGTCACGTTGAAGCGTAACTTCTACCGCGGCCTCCACTACAACTTCAATTACACTTGGGCACACGCGATCGACGACGTCGTCGGGTTCTTTAAGGATTACCAGAACGAGTACGATACGCGAGGCGAGCGTGCAAGCAGCGATCAGGATATCCGTCACAATATCTCGTTCGACGCGAGCTACGACCTTCCTTCTGCAAAGAGGTGGTTCGGCGACGGATTCCCGACAGTTCTCTCCGACGGCTGGCAGATCTCGACCATCACGCAATGGCGGACGGGCTTCCCCGTAAACGTTACCCGCCAGGGCGGGGTGTTCGGAGGCTTCTCCCTCCGGCCCAACTACATTCCGGGCAGCAACCCATACTGCAGCAACTACCGTGTCCCGGACTGCCAATTCAATGCGGCAGCGTTCCAGGCGCCGGCTGGAGCATTCACACCAGGGAACACCCCAAGGAATTTCTTGCGTGGACCGCATTTCGCACAGGTGGACTTTTCGATCGCCAAGAACACGAAGATCAGGGAGAACAAGTCGCTTCAACTCAGGCTTGATATATTCAACCTCTTTAATAAAGCGAATTTTGCCGACCCATCTGGCGGACTCGCGCCGGGAAGCACGCCGAACTCACTCGCCCCTACGGCGTTCTTTGGCCGGAGTGTTTCGACCGTTGGCAATCAGCTCGGTGGGTTACTCGGCTTCGGCGGACCTCGACAGTTGCAGCTGTCTGCTAGGTTCAATTTCTAGGCTGACCGGGTTAATCTACGCGAGGGAAGGTGAAAGGAGCAGGCTGGTTGAGACCGATAAGCATCGCGCTGCTGGTGATCGGCCTGCTTGCTCCTGAAGCCTTCGGGGCTCAGGGGGCACTACCGTCGAGTCCGATCAAAACAGTTTACATCGTCCCCACTTCGCATTACGACCTCGGCTTTGTCGAGCCGCCCAGCGCAGTACGCGCGAGGGCGGCTCGTCACATTGACGAGGTAATTCGCATAGCGTCGTCAGATCCTGACTTCCGATGGACCATCGAAAGCGTCTGGCAGGTCGAGGAGTGGCTCAAGCGTGCCAGGAAGCCCAGTTCCGTCCTTCCAAAAGATAGAGAGAAGATCCTCCAACTTGCCGCTCTACTAAAGTCCGGCCGTATCGAGCTATCCACATCGTGGGGCAGTATGCATACGGACTTCATGGGCGAGGAGGAATTAAATCGGCTGGTTTACGCGTACACAGCTCTCAACCGCGATTACGGGATCCATTCGGATCTGGCAATGATGGACGACGTTCCGGGACACCCGACCTCCGTGCCCGCTGTCCTTGCAGGCAGCGGCACAAAGTATCTGGTTACCGGAGCAAATATCTTTATCGGAGTCGCGACATCGCTGGCGCCAGGGAATGTTCCGTTCTACTGGGAATCACCGGACGGCAGCCGTGTGCTGACATGGGTCAGTCAAAGCTCGCGCGGCGGGTACACGGAGGCGTTGACGGATTTTTACCTCGATCCGTA
>Ga0070658_10004643_pt1 | contig 11170 bp, 7 predicted proteins | sample KBSC13metaG_FD_64664 | JGI IMG/M metagenome (GOLD analysis project Ga0070658, IMG submission 64664) | Corn rhizosphere microbial communities from Kellogg Biological Station, Michigan, USA - KBS C1-3 metaG | ecosystem: Host-associated > Plants > Roots > Rhizosphere > Soil ... | reverse complement strand
CGAGGCCAGGGTATTGATTGACGCCCACGACGAGCGCCTGGTCGGCGCGCGCAGGCGACCCTATGGCCAGCGCGGCACAGGCAGCCAATGCAAGGCCGCCTTTCTTGACTATGTGATCTCGTAACATTTTCATCCTCATTAACGCGCGGATAACTTGCAAGTCTTTACTGGGCGGGCGCCGCGGGCGTCACGTCGATCGACGGCGCGGGCGGAGGCGGTGGCGGTGGCGGCGGCGCATCGGGGGACGGCGCGGTGTCGGCTGCGGGCGCCTCATGCTTCTCTTGCTTCACCGGCGCTATCCAGGTAATGTGTGCCGTGAGCTGCTTCTTTCCACCGCGCACGAAATCGCGCAGCGAAGGACCGCCGGCGACCTCGCCCCACCCTTCCATGGCATATTTCTTGATAAAGTTCTCGTCGATCCACATGAAGCCGTTATCGCCCCAGTTCGGCCCCCACGAGTTGAGCATGCGGAAGGCGTGCTTATTATCGTCGTATCCGACAATCGTGATGGCGTGCCCGCCCTCCATATTAGCCCGCGTCGGTTCGATCGTGAGATGGTAGACGAAATCCGACGCCACGCTGTCACCGGGAAAATCCTTGAAGATCGGGATTGCCGTGGTGAACGGATGGTGGCTTTCAACGAGATAAGTCTTGATCGCCTCGACATCGGCCTGCAGGTAGCGGAACACATAGGCCGTGGTGGCATGAGCGAACTTCTCGGCCCGCTCCTTTGCCTCAGGACTTGGCGTCGCGCTGTCGTCGTCCTGGTTGTAGGGCATCTCCGCCATGGTGGCGCAGCCCTGTTCTCGAAGGACTTTGAATGCGGCCCCAAGGTTGGTGCCGCCTCCCGGCTGCTTCACCTGATTGTAGATAAAAGACGGGCTGAACTCCCATTTGGGATCCTTGAGTTGATCCCCCGTCAAGTGGCGCTTCTCAGCCACCGCGTAGCTGTAGCAGTAGTACGCTGCCGACCAGGCGACGCATGAGCTCTGATGCCCTTGGTTCGCGACCGGCGGAAGGAACTCGGTCAGCAGAAGCTGCTTAGGCCGCTCGCCGCGCATGCTCATGATCTTGAGGCGCGGGCTGGTATCGAACGTGGAGTCGTCCGTGGGGACGAGGCCCAGCGCATGTTGCGGCACCGACCGGGTCGCAAGTGGATGGTTGAGCCAATCGCGCAACGGCGGCGCGTCGTCGGCAAAGGCGCTCGCGGCAATCGACGACAGCGCGATCGTTCCACAAAGCACGTTTACTGATTTCCCTATCTGTCTCATCTTCATCAAATCCTCCGGTCCTTACCGGATTCTCCTTTCAGGCGTTTCTGGCGCCCTCGATGCGTACAGTTATCTATGATGTCGAGGTTACTTGCTTATGACTATAATTGCAAGATGTCTGCCATGTCCTGGTTCGGGTGCCATGCCTGCAGCTCTGGGCAGGCATGGCCCAGTCCGAGCGATTTCTTAACTACAAGCTGGCGCTATTGTCCCGAACCGCCTTGACGTCGGCGAGGAGCTTGGGCACGATCTCGTTTTGCGGGTCCTGCTTGTGCGCCCTCTCCAGCGCGCGCTGGGCTTCGTCGAGCATGCCGGCCTGGGCGTAGAGGATGCCGAGGGCCAGCGGCTGGTCGGCGAATGTCTTCTGCGCATCCCGAATCTGGGCAGCGCGGTCCGGGTCGAGGACGCGGAAGCGTGCGCCGCCGTTGGGCGACGTGCCGGCCGACGTCCCATTGGCGATGGCCTTGACCTGCCACTTGAGCACCTGCCCCGTCGGCAGCGCCTTGTCGGCTCTCCACGCGGTCGACGTAATCGACGGACTGACATCGACTGCGCCGCCGTCGCGATCGGTAATGATGACCTGATAGGTACTCCCGTCCTTTGCCTGCTGCCAACTGAAGGTCGGGCGATCGGACAACAGAGCGGTCCCAACCGGCGAGCTGACATTGAACGGCGCGGGCGCCTCGCCAATATGCGCGTTAGCGTCAACGATGGTCAAGTCGCGGATTTCGGGAGTGTCGAGATCGAGATGACCGGAAGCCAGCACGCCCCTCACGGACGCGGGCAGCTGCTCATTGCGGCCGGCGCCGGCAGAGAGCGACCCCATACCGACTGGTCCATTGGACCGGAACGCCGGAGCCGGCGCGCCGGCCGGCGGAGGGGCAGCCGCGAAGCCGTTCCCTCCCCGGTTTTCCACCGCTCCACCGTACCCGCCGCCTCCAAATCCGCCTGGCTGCGGGACGACTTCTTCATCCTTGTGCACGGCGCCGCTCGCGGACTTGTCATCCATCACAGACGCGGTCGAGGCCGTCGATGCCGCCGCGGCCGCCGGTACCTGAACAGGCGGACTGGCCTCGGACTTCGGACCGACCTTCGCCATCTGCTCGTTGGGCCTGGCGGCGCCGATGTTGTCCATCATTGGTGACGGCCCAGGTTCCGGGCTCGATGGTTTCAGCGCGACCGTTGGAGGAGGCGGCGGCAACGGCTGCGTCGAGCGAGCCGCGCCGGGCGTCGATCCAATCGATAAATCCCTGGACGGAGCAGACGGCGCCGGTAATGTTGTGTGAGGCACGGACGGAGTAACCGTTTGAGGAGCTGACGGCGTGACAGCCGGCGGCATCGACGGAGGCGGCGGCGCGACATCGGGTGCCGGAGTCGACGACTGCGGCGCCCGGCTATCGGCGACCTGCCGCGGCTGGGTCGTTTTGTCGCTACTTCCGTGAATCTGCCAGATGACCACCGCCGCCACTAGGATCGAGGCCACCATCGCAAACGCAGGGGCAAACCGGAACGCCGGACGGCGCGTCGCTCTCGACGACGCCTCCATGCGCTGAAACATACCGGCCGCCGGATCAGGCGAGTACGCCTTGTCAGGCTGCTTGGCGAGCATACTTCGAAACGACCGCAACTCCGCGACCTCCGCCGCGCAGTCTCCGCAGAATTCGAGATGCCCCTCGACAATCTCCCTGTCGACGTCGCCTAGCGTGCCGTCGACGTAACCCGCAAGCAACTCATGCCCCAGGTGGTCGGGCTCCTCGTCCTCGACAGGCAGCATCGATATCGACGTGGGCGACAGACCGCTCGCGGTCAACGCCTTCGATCGACACTCCGCACAGCCGGCAAGGTGCTCGTCGAGGTCCAGCAGTTCCGACGCCGTGGTCCCTGTGTTACGGCTGGCATACTGCTCAATTTGTTGTTGTGTCAAATGCTCGGACATAGTATAGTCCCCGCTTAAGTGGGGCGCATTCATGGTCGAAAGTCTAAATCAGACACGCCCTCTGAAAGAAGAGGATGCGGACAGCATGTCAATATGACTATCACGAAATCTGAGATCTGCAGTTCCGCAGAACCGTTAAACGAACCCAGCCCTTGTCGCAACCCCTCGCCTGTTCCGACGCGAGAGGGGTGAGGGTTCCTACGCTTCGTAATGCTTCATGCGGCGGGCCAATCGCTCACGGGCGACTTTGCGCAGGCTGATGACCTGTTGACGCGTCAGCCCGAGCAGTTCGGCGATGGCGTTGTCCTCCAGAGGCAGATCGTGCCAGAGTTCGGCGAAACGCTCCGGAGGCAAAGCCAGTGTGTCGGCAAGCTGGCGCACGGTGGCGATTCCCTGTAGCGGGAAGAGCGCGATAACTCCTCTGCCCTCCGCGTCCCGCAGGTTGAGGAGCAGCGCGGCCCGCTGGTTGGGCGGCAGGTCGACGATCTGGTCCCACAAGTCGTGCAGATACGTCCGGTTGGTGACCTCACCCGCGACATCCGTCGACGACGCCACCATGTCGAAGACGCCCGGCGCGGCCTCGTCACCGCTGCTTTCCGTCTGGATCGGCTGATCCTTCTCGTTCAGGATCTCGGCCATGGCGCTCACGAGATCGTCAAGTTCGAGGGGATGGCCGAGTGTGTTGAAGATCGAAGCGGCAACGTCGCCCGGATGCGACGACGCGCTTACTTGCGGCTTGCCGTACCGGTCGACCGCGCGCTGGGGATCGTTGCGAAGTTCGGTCAGGCGCTCGGAGGCATCGACGCTGCGGCCGTTCCAAGCGTCGAAGCCCGTCACCCACTCGCCATTCGCTCCGTTCCATAGGGCAAGTCCGCGCTGATGGGTCAGCAGATAGCGAACCTTGCTCTTGAGACGCCAACGGCTCGGATACTTCTGACGAAGCCGCATGTCGCATGCCCGGTAGGTGGTGACGGCGACATAGGCGCGGAAGTCGGAGATTGGGTCGGAGGGGTCCTGCCGCGCCTCGGCAAGGCGCGTGATAAGCTGGGTGAGCGCCTCGGCCTGGAGGTCTTCCATGTCGAGGTCGGACTGTGCCTGGTTGACCCGGCTCTGCCCCGACGTCGACGAGCGCCATTTGCGGCCGACGATGCTCTTGATCAGCGGCCTCGCCTGGTCTGTCAACAGCTTGTCGAGCGCACGGTCAGCCTCGCGGCCGTCTCGCGCCTGCAAGTAGGCGGACAGCAGCGGGTCTGGAGCTTTGCCGGCGACTTGGGTCTGCACGGATGCGGGCACGTTTCGAATCTCTCCCACGGGCGCCGGTGTGGTGGTGGAAGCTCAGTCCGGCGATCACGACAATAAACTGGCTACTTGAGGTTATTCACCCAGCATGCAGCCAGTTCCTTCTGATGATCCTATTTTCCTAGCCACGAACGTCGATACTCCGCCCATTCACGCACATCTGTAGTATAGTCCGCGAACACGGCGACACCGCCGATGACGCCCCGATCCGTCGACAAGTCCGAGATCCCCAGTCGAATTCCCCGCAGCGCCATCTCGACATTCTCCGCGTGCGGATTGTGAGATTTCGTGCCGTCGTCGTAGGTGGGAATGCCGAACAAGAGACGGCACTTGGGATTAGCACGCGCGACGTCCGTCGAGATGTGGACCACCTGAGCGCGCATGACGTCGACGTAGGCTCTCGGGAAATACGCCGCGCTGTCGTAAGCCATAACTGTCATCTGATCGCAGTTCTTCGCGACCTCGCCAAAGTAGTCGTCGGTCCATCCAAACGTTCCGCTGTCCGGCAGCCAGATCGCGGTGCAGACCGATAGGATCTTGTCCGCCGGCAACTTGGCACGCGTCTCTTTCAGCAGGTCGACAAGGCCCTGATCGCCGCTTTGGCAGATCTCGTAGTCCCACTGGACACCGTCGAAGCCGCAGTCCGTCACCAGCCAAACCGCCTCACTCACCATCTTCCTGCGCACATCGGGCTTCGACAGATCGACTAGCCCCATGCCGCGAGGATTGCCGGCATACACCCACGCGATCAACTTGACGTCCGGCGCCGTCCGATGCAGCGTCGACGTCAACGCGACAGCCGTGCCCGGATAGTGATACGTCAGCGCGCCGTCGTGATGAGTCGAGCGAACGTGGAAGTACGCGTATCGAATCTGATTCTCGCTCAGCTCTCGCGGCAGCGCATCGAGGTCCGTCTTTGAGTGCTCGCCGAAGTACCACGTGTACCGCAGCCACAGTCCATTCTCGCCAAGGTTCGCCGTGCGTCCAGGCATCGACGCGCCATACGGATAGACCCAATAGTCGACGGTCAACGCGAAGATGATGAGGGTCAAGACACGCAAGATAATCAGGCCGCGAGAATGTCCACCATTAGAGGTCATGCTCAACCTTACCATTTCTCAGACCGTATTGTTCCGCATACTCGGTATAGTACACTATTAAGAACCATGCTTCTGACACTCTCGACAACCCATCAACCAGCCACCGATCTCGGCTACCTGCTGCACAAGAACCCGGCCCGTGCCCAGAGCTTCGACCTTTCGTTCGGCAAGGCGCACGTGTTCTACGCCGACGCCGCCAATGACCTCTGCACGGCCGCCCTCCTCCTCGACGTCGACACCGTCGACCTCGTCCGGGGCAAACGGGGCGATGCGCGCACGCTGGCGCAGTACGTCAACGACCGGCCGTATGTCGCTTCGTCGTATCTCAGCGTCGCCATCAATCAGGTCTTCCGAAGCGCGTTGGGTGGTCAGTGCAAGGAACGGCCGGAATTGGTCGACACACCCATGCCGTTGACAGCCCGCCTCAGCGTCGTACGTAGCCCCGGCGGCGAGGACACGCTGCGTCGACTGTTCGAGCCGCTCGGATATTCAGTCAAAGTCGACCGTCGCCCGCTCGACCCGACATTTCCCGAATGGGGCGACAGCCCGTACTATGCCCTCACGTTGACGTCGACGTGCCGCGTGGCCGACATGCTCACGCACCTCTACGTCCTCATCCCCACTCTCGACACGCAAAAGCACTATTACATTGGCGACGCCGAAGTCGAGAAGCTGATCGCCAAAGGCGAGGGCTGGCTCTCGACGCATCCCGAAAAGGACATGATCGTCCGGCGGTACCTCCGGAATCGATCGTCACTGGTCAAGGATGCCCTCGACCAGTTGACGCGCGAGGACGAACCTGGCGTCGACGACGTCGAGGCGCGCCACGATGCCCAGGAAGAAGCGATCGAGCGACCGCTCAGCCTCCACGACCTGCGGCTCGCCGCAGTCGCCGAGCGTCTGAAAGAGAGCGGCGCGAAGCGGGTGCTTGACCTCGGTTGTGGCGAGGGTCGACTGCTAACGCTGCTCATGAAGGAGAGGCAGTTCGAAGAGATCGTGGGCATGGACGTCGCCTACGGCAGTCTCGAAAAAGCGCAGAGCAAGCTCAAGATAGACCGCCTTCCCGAGATGCAGCAGCGTCGAATTAAGCTGATCCAGGGCTCGCTGATCTACCGCGACAGCCGCCTGACCGGATACGACGCCGCGGCAGTCGTCGAGGTCATCGAACACCTCGACCCGCCGCGTCTCGCCGCCTTCGAGCGCAACCTCTTCCTGTTCGCCAAGCCGTCGACGGTCATTATCACCACACCGAACCAGGAATACAACTCGAAATTCGAGTCGCTGCCAGCCGGCCAGTTCCGTCACGCGGACCATCGATTCGAATGGACGCGCGCCGAATTCGAGGCCTGGTCAGCCGCCGTCGCCACCCGCTTCGGCTATAGCGTCACCTTCGCGCCGATCGGCCCTGAAGATGCCGAAGTCGGGGCGCCTAGTCAAATGGGAGTGTTCGTCAAGCAAGAGCGCAATTGAGGTGTTGAAACGCGCAGGAGTCCACACTTGGTCACGCCTTGGCGACGTCGGAATCGGATCGGAGACGTGGCAAATGCTTCAGTGAGAATGTGAGGAAACGTAAACAAGAGCCGGCAATCGTCGACATCATCGACAATCCCCGACTCTTTATTCACTTACCCAGCAGGCGCGGCAAACGCTTAGATCCAACCCCGCCTGCCCTTCTCGCGCAACAGCATCCAACGCGAGTTGGTTAGTCGATCTTGATGCGCTCGCCGGTCTTCAGGTCCAGGTAGTAGCGATGGTCGTTGAACCAGTAGTACTTGCGGCCTTCCTGGCTGAAATTGCGATGCGTTCGGTGCATAAAGCGATGGTCCTGTGTCCAACCGATACGCGGGTTGTCCTTGGCGATAACGATGGTGTTCCCGCTCGGCTTCACGACCTCAGTTGAGTCATGCTTCTGGTCCTTAACAACCGAGTTGTCGCCCACGGTGCGGTGCGCGCCTATGCTTGTGTTCTCACCCATCTTGCGAATGGGATACTGAATGGCGTTGCCCAGCTTATGCAGGGTATTGCTGTCATGCTTGGGCGGCATCTTGCCGCGGTCCTCGACTCCGGCGGCCGAAGTCGGGCCAGCAATAGCTGCTGCGATTAAGACCGTCAGCGCAGTCGCGCCCAATGTAGAAATCCTGTTCATTTCTGTTCCTCCGTGATGGGTTATCCAACCCAGCTATTTCTTCTCTACATGGCTCTTACCCGCATTTGTCGAATAGTTACTCCTGACACATAAATGCCGCCTCAGTCCTAAAACTAAGGCGGCATCGGTATTTCAGCGCTAGCAGGCGTAGCATCCGGCTATGTCAAACGAGAACCGATCCTGACGCGCCGGCCACAAGGCAAGTTGGTTAGTACACGGACCAGGCCTGGGCACTCGTTCCGTTGCAGGTCCAGTTCTGAACGACCGTCCCGTTGGCACTGCTGCCCCCGCTGACGTCAAGACAGTTGCCGTTGATGCCGTTCTTAAACGTATAGCTCGTACCATTCTGCGTCGACGTCCACCGTTGCGCGGCCGTTCCGTTGCACGCCCAGATATTGACGGCGACACCCGACGTCGCCCCACGCGCATCCAGGCAGTACGGCCCCTGTACGGCGAGGTTCCAGACGTTCGTGCCAACGCTCGCCCAGTTCCAGGCCTGTGCGCTGGCGCCATTGGCCTGCCAAATCTGGACACGGTTGCCATTTGCCGTGCCGCCTCCGGCATCGTCGAGACGTTCGCCCGGCGCGCACAGTGGCCAGAGTTGATGAACGCCGTTAGAGAGTGTGCCGGCCGGCGCCTGCAAGAACGGCACGTTTCCATTCCAACCCAGCACGTTGATATTCATGGCCCGATACGACGTTCCATTCTGCCACGAATGATAGTACATCCACGTTGTGCCGGTATTATCGACGACCGTATCCGCGCCACCCGGTCCGCAGACGCTGCCGAAACTCGACAACCATGGCGACGATCCCGACTTTGTAAACGGCCCAAGGACAGACCCCGACGTCGCATATCCAGTCGCGTAAGAGCAGTTGCCGTAGAAGCTGCCCGAATAGAACAAATAGTAGGTGCTCCCATGTTTTACCATGGCCGGCGCCTCCACCAGCCCGCCTTCCCAGGACTGGTCGTTATGGATCAACTGAACGAGCGGCCCCGTAAACCCAAGGCCGTTCGACAGGAGCTGCTGGCACCAAATGTAGCTCGTCTGCCCAACCGAATTGCCGTCGTTCTTCCAAAGCAGGTAAGGGAGCCCGTTGGAATCGACAAAAACCCCGGCGTCGATATCGCCGCCGATGGACGACTGACTGACGAGAGGCGTGCCCGAAGCCGCAAACGGTCCTGTTGGCGAACTGCTCGTGGCTACGCCGATAGCGTGGTGACCCGTCGACGGCTGCTGGGCCGCAAAGTAGAGCACATACGTCGATCCGAACTTGTGGACCACCGGAGCCCACGTCACCCCGCCGCTCGCCCATCCCGGGAGCGACGGCAGTGCGTCGGACAACTGCGTCCAACTGACAAGATCCGACGACCTTGCGCAGGGTACATTCCTGCCACCGGTATTCGTGGCGTACGCGTAATAAGTCCCTCCCGCGTTGATGACCGACGGGTCCGGGAAGTCCTGATTAATGACCGGGTTGCCATAACCCATCGCCGCCATGGGCAACGCCGCAAGTGCCAGCAAACCCGTCAGCCTTGTAAACACGGACACACACCTGCGCTCGCATCTATTCTTTCCTGGGAACATCTTCTGATCTCCTCTTCTACAATTGGTCTCGACGGACCACTGTATAGCAATACTAGCATAGATACTTTTAGTGGATTTAGATTGCCGCCTCCACCAAGCTTCGTGCGTACCCTGAGTGCTCAAATATAACTGATGCCGTTTGGGGAACTGGGTGGCCGATCGACTGGCCCTCGGTAATCTCACGCGTTACCAAACGATTGGTGAGACCAATGGTACCACAGCGCGGTCCCATTGTCAACCGCTATGTACCAATCTTATCGTAGGACGGGCATCCCTGCCTGTCGGGCGTTTACGCCTCTGGGGCCAACGGCTGTGGCCGCATCTGAATCTTGAACTTGTCGACATAGCCGGCAAGCTTCTTCGGGTCCTGACCGGCGTCGACCAACGCGACGTACCCGTCGGGCCGCACCAGATACGCCGCATCGCGATGAAGACCGGTGCGGTGGGCGTCGTCGGTCCAGGCGAACTCGTGAAAGGGCATCTCGACCCCGTCGACTGCGGCGCGCAGCTCCGGCCGCGCCGCACCGTAGACATGGATCTGCCAGTCGAACGACGTCAGCGGGGCGAAGTTGTCGATGGTGTCGATCCACGGCAGTCGATCGCCTCCGTGGACGTGCCCCGCCGCGCCTTCGCTCAGTGCGCTGTCTCGATACTCGATCCGCGTCTGTGAGATGGCGCGGAAGGCTTCCTTCCGAACGCCGTGGAAGCCCATTAAGAAGGGAGCAACGTGAGGGACAATAACGGTGCGGAAGATCTCACCACTGGTGTCGCGGTTGACCATGAGCTGAAAGGCGCGGTCGGTAGACTCCACCAGAGTATGCGCGAAGCCGATCCGCTCCGTTTCGTAGCTGTCGAGCACCACGTCGTTTGCCCGTCCACTCGCAACCGCGGCGAGTTTCCAGGCGAGGTTGACGGCATCACCAATGCCTGTGTTCATCCCCTGCCCGCCCGCCGGACTGTGCACATGGCCGGCGTCACCTGCTAGGAAGATCCGGCCCTTTCGGAAGTTCGCGGCCACTCGGTGGTGGATGCGGTACGTCGAGAACCAATTGACCTGTTCGACGTGGACGTCGACGATCTTTTCGACGAAGGGGCGGATGTCTTCAAAGGTCAGGTCGGCGCGACCGGCGAGTTCAGCCGGCACAATGCCGATGGCGCGGTTCATACCTGTGCTGCGGATGGGGAAGAGCAGGCAGAAGGCGTCGGTGCTGAGGCACGCGTTCATGTCGTTGTTGCCGGCGTGTGGGCCAGTCCCCTTGAGGTCTGCGACGAAAAAGACCTGCTCGTATGTGCCACCCGCGAACCCGACATCGAGGGATTTGCGCACGACGCTGTGTGCGCCGTCGCAGCCGCACAGGTAGGCGCAGTCGAACTTCTCCTCGGTTTCGCCGTGTCGCAGCGTGGTCGATACATAATCCCCGGCGTCAACAAAGGCAACCAGCTCGGTCCCCCACTCTACCGAAATCCCAACCTCCGCGAGCTTGGCTCCGAGCAGTTTCTCGTGGTCGTCCTGCGGGTAGCTGAGGGCGAACGGGTATGGGCTCAGTCCCTCGCCGAAGTCGCCAAATTTGAAGACCGCCGCCTCCTTGCCGCGCTCGATGAGATGGATCTTTTCGAGCTTAATGCCATCGTTGATGACATCCTCGGCGAAACCAAGCTGTCGGTAGAACTCCAGCGTGCGGGCCTGCACCACCATCGCCCTCGACGCTTCGCCCGGACCGCTATTCTTTTCGATGATGCGGGCGCGGATGCCACACTTATTCAGGTAGAGCGCCAGCACCAGCCCGGTCGGCCCGGCGCCCACGATCAATACATCGCGGTCAGACATCA
>Ga0070658_10004642_pt1 | contig 11170 bp, 6 predicted proteins | sample KBSC13metaG_FD_64664 | JGI IMG/M metagenome (GOLD analysis project Ga0070658, IMG submission 64664) | Corn rhizosphere microbial communities from Kellogg Biological Station, Michigan, USA - KBS C1-3 metaG | ecosystem: Host-associated > Plants > Roots > Rhizosphere > Soil ... | reverse complement strand
TTTGCGATGGTCTCGGTGAGCTTGTTCACCCCGCCCTGACGGGCGCATTCCTTCTCCTGGGACAGCTCGCGCAGGTGGGCCATCTGGTGGTTCCACTGAGCGCTGTAGAGGGGTGGCTTGCCGGCCGCATCGCGCAAGAGCCGCGCCGAGGCATTGTGCTCGTCCTCGAGCACAAGGTGAACCTGCCGGTCGCCCGCAACCGTGTGCACGCGCTCGGCGAGCTCATCGAGGATGTGGCGCGGAGTGGTGTCGCGCATGTCGTGCGAAGCGTCGAGACGCAGGCCGTCCAGGTGGAACTCTTCGATCCAGTAGAGCGCGTTGTGGATGATAAACTCGCGCACCTCGAGGGCGCCGTCGGCATCGAAGTTTGGTGGCTTGCCCCAGGGCGTGTCGTGCAGCGAGCTCAAGAACTGCGGCCAGAAGTGCTGGAGCACGTTGCCTTCGCCGCCCAAGTGGTTGTAGACCACGTCAAGCAGCACCATGATGCCGCGGGCGTGCGCCGCGTCAACAAGCGCCTTCAGGTCCTCGGGGCGACCATAGACGGAATCGGGCGCGTAAAGCAGCACGCCGTCGTAGCCCCAGTTTCGCGTGCCGGGGAAATCGGCGAGCGCCATCAGCTCAATAGCGGTGATGCCAATGCCGGCGAGGTGATCGAGCCGGGCAATCGCGCCCTGAAAGGTGCCGGCAGGGGAGAAGGCGCCGACGTGCAGCTCGTAGAGGACGGCCTCATTCCAGCCGCGACCCTTCCATGCGGCGTCGGACCAACAGTAGTCGCAGGGGTCGATCACCTCACTGGGCCCGGTGACATCCTCAGGCTGAAAGCGCGAGGCAGGATCGGCGACGCGCATGCCATTGGGGAGGACGAAGGTGTAGCGCGTGCCCGCCCCCGCTTCGGCCGCGTCGTATTCGTGCCAACCATCGCCACATGCGCGCATAGGCAACTGCTCGCTCGCACCGTTCAGCTCCAATCTCACCTGCTGGGCGCCGGGCGAAAAGAGGCGGAAACGAACTCCTGTGTCGGTCAACTCAGACCCGAACGGCATACGATGAATGCAGCGGACGCCCGCTGCCTCTGTTGGACTGTTCTCCGGCACGCGCAATTAGATGCACGCTTCAGGGCAGGGTGCGGTCTTCGCGATGCAGCCGCCCATTGCAGGCAGGTGAAGCCGATGAAGTCTGCAGCTGCAGAATGGCGTTGAACACCTTCGCCACGCTTTCGGAACAGGTTTCACTCTCTGTATCGCAGCGGACATCCGGAAACATCGGCGGCTCGTACGGCGCTTCGATGCCGGTAAAGCCAGGCAGCTTCCCGGCGAGCGCGCGGGCATACAGCCGCTTGGGGTCGCGCTGAATACACGTCGAGAGCGATGCGTCGACGTACACCTCGATGTATCTGCCGATGCGGCGCCGCACCGCCAGCCGTGTCTCCTGGTATGGGGAGATCGCGGCCACCAGCACGATGTAGCCGCGGTCGACCAGAAGCCTTGCGAGCCAGCCGATGCGCAGGATGTTCTCATCGCGGTCGGCTTTGCTGAATCCCAGATCGCAGCAGAGGGTTTTCCGCATGTGATCGCCATCGAGCACCTGTACGGCGAAGCCGCGTGCCCGGAGCTCCGGTGCCAGCATTCGGCAGATCGTCGTTTTGCCTGACCCACTCAGTCCAGTCAGCCACACGGCAAAACCCTGGCGGGTGTGCAGGGGATGGGCGCTAGCGCTCATGTTCGCCACGCGGTCAGGTCGCGCCCCAGCATCTTCTCCAGCCGGCAAATGTCGTCGCGGTAGTAGTCGATCATCAAGGCGCGGTCCTCGGCGGACATCGTAAGCTCGCTAGCCGGCCGGTGCGCTGCCTTGCGCACCGCGTGCCGCACACGATCCGGAGCGATGCTGGCTGCCATCTGCCACACACCCATCCGTCGCAGCATGCGCTTTGCCTTGCCAAAGCGGGCGACTCGCGGCTCGTTGTAGCGTTTCGTCGTGTCCGGCCGGAAGGAGCTGTTCACGCCGAGGAACTGCATGACTTCACGCAGGAACTCCTGCGGTCGTGTCTTCGTGTCCTCGTACAGCCATATTCCGATGCGCTCGCGCGGGAAGCGATCGAAGTAGCGCTGCACCTGACCGGCGTAAAGTCCCATCTCCAGAAAGGGCTCGTGGACGCCGAGGCCTCGGCTTGGCCGCCCGACGCTGGCCTGTACGTAGTCGCGGAAGGAGTCGGAGATGAAGCCGTCGGACATATTGTGCAGATATTGGGAGAAGGCGCGCTCTGCCGGCGAGCGCAGCACCATGAGAATGCGCGCCTCGGGAAAACGATTTGCAATTCCCGCCGCGGCGGTCCGCGACCACAGGTACCCGACGCTCGCTTCACCGACGGCGCTCTCGTTGTGTGCATTCAGGAACAGCCGCATGTAGTCGTCCCACTCGCGCACAATTCCGCCCGCCAGCTTCTCCTGCATGGGTCCGTGAAGAAAGTTACGGGTCCGCATCTCCAGTTCATGCCCAAGCGCGCGATACGCAGGGTCCATGTTTTCGGGCCGCGACTCCAGCGAGAAGTAGCTGGGCTCTTTCACCGGACTCATATAGATATCGGGATGCTGGTCAAGGTAATGGAACAGCGAGGTTGTCCCCGCCTTGCCCGCACCGACGAGAAAGAAGTTAGGTTCACGCATGCCGCACGAGTTCTTCCATAGCGCAGCGACACAGAGCAGATGCCGTGCAGATGGAAGCCTAATGCGCGCGGTTGCATGCGATTGTCAGGGCAGTGTTGATGACCTGTCATTCCTTTGTCATCGGCCATTCGCAACACACGTCAGCGTTGAGGCTGAGCGCGTTCCTCTATTGACAGCGTTGCACATGCGTATGTAAGAATCCGGCTGTCAGCGATCCGATCAAATTTCAAACTCCAGTGAGGCACGTTTATGCATACAGCTTCCCGTGTCGTTGCCAGACGTTTTCTTCTCAGCGTTCTGGTGGTCCTCGGCGCTTTGCTCGTGCTTCATCCGGCTCTGGCTCAGACCGGCGGCACGGGCTCGATCAACGGCACCATTACGGACCCCAGCGGTTCGGTGGTGCCTAACGCGACAGTTACAGCGGTGAACACCTCGACGGGTGTGAAGACCTCGGCGACTTCGACCAGCTCGGGCTACTTCGTGCTTCCGCTGCTGCGGCCAGGCACCTATACGGTTACGGTCGCGGCCTCCGGCTTTTCGACGCTGAACCAACAGAATGTCGTTGTGGACGCGCTGGCGAGCGTTGCGCTGAGTCCGCAGCTCGCCCTTGGCGCGGCGACCGAGACGGTGACCGTCACCGACCTGCCGCCGCTGCTGGCCTCTGAGGACGTCAAGCTCGGCTCCAATATCGAGAACGACACCTACGACGCCCTGCCGCTGGCGATGAATCAGTCGGCGCGCGACCCGACGGCGTTCGCCGGGCTCGCCGTTGGCGTCAACTCCTTCAACGTCCAGGCGGCTGGTCCCTCCACCGCTTCTTATAACGGCGGCCAGCCATATCAGAACGAGACGTATGTCGAAGGTCTGCCGATGACCAGCGCCGGCACCGAGAGTGACACACGCAACCTCGCCTTCGGCATTTCGGTAGAAGCCGTGAATCAGTTTCAGGTAGCAACCAGTGGCTCCGAGGCCATGTACGAAGGCCAGGGCGTGCAGAACTACATCATCAAGACCGGCGGGGCGAAGTTCCACGGGAGTGCCTTCGAATACTTCCGAAACACCCTGTTCGACAGCAAGCCATTCTTCGCAAGCTTCGTTCCGGTGGAGCACCAGAACGAGTTCGGCGGCTCCATAGGCGGCCCAATCATTCGTGAAAAGCTCTTCTTCTTCGCGAACTACGATGGCTACCGCTACAGCTCAGTCATTCCCCAGAGCGGACCTGTACTGCAGAACATTCCGACGCTCGCGGAGCGCAATGGCGACTTCAGCGCGGAGAAGTTCCCAATCTATGATCCAACTACCTGCCTGCAGACGAACTCCGCCGGAGCTTGCATCAAGCGCCAACAGTTTTCATACAACGGTGTGCTGAACGTCATTCCGCCGAGCCGGATTTCGAAAGTATCTCAGTCGTTCCAATCGTATCTGCCAGCACCTACCAACAACGGACTCACGCTGAACTACCTTGCGTCGCTACCGAATCAGGTAACGAATGACAGTGGCACGCTAAAGATTGAGTATGCGATGTCAGACCGCAATCGACTATTCGGCGTCTACAGCCGCGGCAAGTATGCCAATCCGATCGTTGGAAGCCTCGCGCAGCCAACCGCAACCACAAATGCTGCGCTGCCAATTCCGTATCTGCAGGGCCGCAGCGTGATCGAGTATGCCACGTTGGTGCAGTTACATGATTCGTACACGATCACTCCAAGTGTGTTGAATGATCTGTCATACGGGGTGAACCGGCTGTACATTCCGCTGACCAGCAACACAGCCAACGGGAACTATCCGTCTAAAGCAGGGTTGACCGGGTTGCCACCGGGTATCGCCAGTACCGGCTTTCCGGACATCACGTTCAACGGTAATAACTTTCCTGTGAACTGGGGTGGTACCAATGCGCACGTAAATACGGAGGCGCAGACCAGCTTCACCGTGCAGGACAACGTGCTGTGGACGAAGGGGCGGCATCACGCTACGTTCGGGTTCCAGTGGCAGGCCCTCCAGGACAATTTCAACAACCCGACCACGGGCTCCCTGGCAGGCTTCACGTTCAGCACGAGCGAGACCTCGAACTTCGTGGGCTCAGGTGCTAATGCTGCTTCGCTGGATACGGGCACAGGGCTACCCTACGCCAGCTATCTACTCGGCGCGGTCAATAGCAGCACAGTTACGCAAAATGCCGTTGCTGAAACCGGCGGGCGCTACAAGACCTACGCCGCCTACGCGCAGGACAACATTCAGGTCACTCCGAAGCTGACCTTTACCGCAGGTCTCCGCTGGGATGTGTGGACGCCTTTTACTGAGGTCTACAACCGGCAATCGTTCTTCAATCCCGATCTGCCGAATCCTGTGGCCGGCAATCGTCTGGGAGCACTGCAGTTCGCTGGCCACGGAGCGTACAGTTGCGGGTGTAATACACCCGTGAAGACCCATTACAACGATTTCGGGCCGCGCTTCGGCCTCGCCTACAAACTCACCAACAACGATGTCATCCGCGCCTCCTACGGCATGTTCTACGCGCACGCTGGCGGTGTGGGTGGCCGTGTGAATGGCCGCCAGGGCCTCAGTCAGATCGGGTTCAACAGCACGGGGACGCAGAACAGCACAGTCACAGGACAGCCGGCCTATTATTGGGAAGGCGGTGTGCCAGGTAATTCCATCGCCCCTCCGTTTTTTAATCCGAGCTACGGAATTGGCTTCATCCTTCCAACGGCTCCGGGAGCTGCGGCCATTGGTGCTGGAGTTGGCACAGCTCAGACGCTGGTCTACGGAGATCCTGACCGCGGTGCGAGGCCTCCGCAGTACCAGGATTTCGCCCTCAACCTGCAGCACGCCTTCTCTGCGGACATGATCCTCAGTGTCGCGTATAGCGGAAGCGTGGGACGTTACCTGCCGGGCGCAAGTGTGTTTGGACAGTTCACCAATCAAATCCCGCTGCAGTACCTGCCCCTCGGTTCGCTGCTCGGTCTTCCGTACAACACCACGAATGTGAACGCCGCCGCCGGCCTAGGATTCCAGGTTCCGCTGCCGTTCCCAAATTTCAGCGGCAGTATCGGCCAGGCGCTCAAGCCTTACCCGCAGTACAACAGCCTCAGCAACCCGTGGCTGGATGTGGGCAAGTCCTCCTATAACTCGCTGCAGACCACCTTCAACCGGCGCATGGCCAAGGGCCTCAGCTTCATGATCAACTACACCTTCTCCAAAGAGATGGACGATCTGGGGACCTCTCGTCTTCCGGGTGCCAACTACCTTGAGTACTCGCTTGGCGCTATCAACCACAAGCACGTTCTTGCAACCACCGTCGTGTACAAGCTCCCATTCGGCGCCGGTCACACGCTTAACGGCGGATCCCCTGCAGCGCGCGCTCTCATCAGCGGTTGGCAGCTATCCGGTCTGTTCACCGGATCTACGGGAGCGCCGCTCACTGTGACCGGTACTTGTACGGGAGGAGGCATCATCGATGCAACCTGCTATCCGAACGTTGTGAAGGGTGCCAGTGCGTGGGTCCCGAACGCACCGGAGCCCGGAACTGCCGCCGTTGCATTCGGCACCGCCTACATCAACGCTGCTGCCTTCACCAATCCTCCCGCATACACGTATGGAAATGCGGCCAGAACCGCACCGCTGGGCCTGTTTGCGCCGACCATACGCGACCTGGACGTCAGCATTCGCCGCGAAATCCCGCTGTACGAAAGAGTGAAGTTCCTCTTCCAGGCTGATGTGTTCAATACAACCAACTCTGTCTATTTCAACGCTCCGAATACGACGCTCGGAAACTCGGCTTTCGGCAGATTCGCGTCCCAGGCCAACCAGGCACGCAAGTGGCAGTTCGTGGGCCGCGTCACTTTCTAACCCGCACCGATCCGCAATCCAAAAATGCTCCACGACCGCCCGGCCGTGGAGCATTTTCCTTTTCGCGTCGGGTGGGCTCGGAATCTGCTTCGAGTATCTTCAAGAAAGAAGAGCCTGTGCCTGAACGGCTGCTTGAGCGCACATTCGGCGAGATCTATAACCGTCAAGGTGATAAATAATTTTCATGAAGAATCTCTTCAAGAGCTTTTTTTCGGGCGGATTCGAGTGCGCTACGCACCGGCGTCCACACCTCGGAAGAATCGATGTAATTCATGCTACAAGCCACGATAGAGAGGCTCGGACCGACTACGGTCTTCTCGGTGAAGTGGGAATCGGCACGGTGCGAGATGCATTACGCTGGCACTTAATCGAACGCACACCCGGCTTCTATGACTGGTCGAGTTTCCTCCCGATGCTGGAGGCTGCAACTGCGACGGGCACTCAAGTGATCTGGGATTTGTGTCACTGGGGCGTTCCTGACGATCTCAACCCGTTTTCGGCGGAATTCGTGCCCCGATTCGAGCGATATTGCAGCGCTGCGGCGCGGATCGTCCAGGAGCATACGAATGAAACTCCTTTCTTCTGTCCGATCAACGAAATTAGTTTCTGGAGCTTCATTGGCGGGGAGCGAGGCTTTTTTTACCCATACGGAAAACGGCGCGGTTCACAGCTCAAGCGAATACTCGTTGAGGCTTCGCTTGCAGGTACGAAGGCGATCCGCAGTATTCTGCCGACAGCTCGATTCGTACAGTGTGAGCCGATCATCCACATCTCAGGGTCGCACAGACGCCCTGCCAGTTTTGACGAGGCCGAGCGCCACACCAATTCGCAGTATGAGGCGTGGGATATGCTCTGTGGGCGGCTTGCTCCAGAGTTAGGCGGCGACGAGAGTTACCTCGATCTGATTGGGTGCAATTACTACTGGAACAATCAATGGATTCACAAGAGCCATGTGACTCCGATCGGACACCCACAGCACAGACCTTTGCACCAGATGCTCATAGATGTTCATCGGCGGTATCAGCGGCCGACGCTCATCACCGAAACGGGCGCAGAGGCGGGCTCCGCTATCGGATGGTTTGGCATGATCTGCAGCGAGGCACGAAAGGCGATCGGTGCTGGAGTAGACCTACAGGGAGTGTGTCTGTATCCAGTGATGGATTATCCAGGCTGGGAGGATAACAGGCATTGCGAATGCGGCTTGATTGCGACCGATGCGGAATGGAAAACGCGCAGCATGCGCCAAGATCTTGCTGCCGAATTGGCGGTTCAGAGTCGCTTTTTTGAAAAGCAGTAGCGATACGTCCTTACTTTCGCGGCTCCAGCAGCCAAATGTTCGCAGTGGATGCGCCGTACTCATACACGATCTGCCGACCCGTCGGAGACCATTCCGGATAGCGCACGAAGCTGGTTGAACCCGTGTTATGGGTAAGCTGTCGAATCGCTCCTGTACTCGCATCAACCGAATAGACATTCCACACGCCGGCGCGAGATCCCGCGAACGCAATGGCCTTGCCATCGGGCGACCAGCTGTATGGCCAGTTCTGCCCGGCACCCTGCGTCACCAGTCTCGCTGTCCCACCGGACGCCGACACAATCCCGATCTGCGTGTTCGCGCCGTCGCGAATCTCCACCGCCAGCGATCGTCCATCCGGCGACCACGACGGCCATCCCGTCACGCCGCGCGTAGAGGTCAGAGGCCGAACCTTGCCGCTGTCCAAAGCAAGCAGCCACACGTTGATTGCGCCGTTCATCCCTTTCTGGAAAGCCGCAGTCTTGCCATCAGGCGATCGCCGAATCGCCGACATGATCTCCGGCGTGCTCATCACCCGCGCAGACCGCCCTTGATCGAGGTCCCAACGCGACAGCGTAGTGCCCTGCCGGTCTTTCGAGGACCAGTAGCAAATCGCGCTGGTTCCGCACCATTCAGGCTCGAAGGCCTTCTCCCCAATGGGAATCTGCTGTGCATCCTTGCCATCCGGGCGAATCACCCAAAGCTGGCCCGACCGCCCCCTCTGGCCAACAAATAGGGCGATCTTCGATCCATCGGGTGAGAACTGCGGCCACGTCTTGCGCAGTCGCGTATCCTGCGTCAGAGCCACGGGCTCGCCGAAGCCTCCCTTATCCATAATGGAGATGGAATACAGATTATCCAGCGTGCTCATGATGCTGAATGCGAATTTGCCTCCGGGTCCGTACGCAAGATGCTGCGCTGCTGCAGGAGCTGAATTGTGAAGCTTCACGGAGGGGCCAGAAGCCGTCCAGTCCGGCTTAATCTCCACCCTCCACAGCCCCGAACCCTCGGAATCTTCACCCAGGAAATACACGGTATGGCCGTCTTCGCTCAACGCCGGATCGTACGCAAAGCGGTCCTGCCGGACTGGCCTGAGGTCAGTTCCATCCGTTGCTATCGTCCACAGCTCTCCAGAATTTTCGAAGAGGATCCTCTTGTCGTCCGGCAACCAACGAGGCCTGCCATCCCCATAGACAGTGAAGAGCGAAGCCGTGGTCGAAACATTCGTAAGCTGCCGTGGACTACCTCCGGATAGGTCCGCAATCCAAATCGTCGCACCTGGCATGGCAGACACGTTCGATTCGCTCGCGGCAGCAAACTCGCCAGACTGAAAAGCGATCTGCGTTCCCGCGTGGGACCACGAAGGCTGAGAGCCGAAATCTGCGAGGCGCCTCGGCATTCCACCCAGCGCGGGAACCACCCATATCCCGCCATTCTTTAAAGAGTGGTACGCAATCCACTGACCATCCGGCGACCACTCGGGCTGGATATTACCGCCCCCGTCTCGCGTCAGTTGAACCTCACCGCCGTTCTCCTCCAGCTGACGGATGTAAAGCTCGAATACTCCGCTCCGGTCCGAGCTGAACACAATCGACCTTCCATCCGGCGAGAAGCCCGGAAACCCGTCCAGCCCGCCCGAGAACGTCACCTGCACCAGCCCAAAGCGTTTCACCTCCGTGCTCTGACCCGCCGCACCCCTGTCTCTGTTCCTGGCACGATGCCATAAGAGGCCGGCTACAACAACCGTAACAATCGCCGCGGCGAAGATCGCGATACGAACTCGCTTGCCGCTCAAGAGAGAGGTGGAAGCTGCCGCCGCGCGAGGCGCATCGGCTTCGGCCTGCCGGAGCCCTGTATCGCTCGATGTAGAGACGTCAGCTACGAAACGATAGCCCTGTGTTGGAACGGTTTCGATGTATTTAGGTTCTCGCGTGCTGTCGTTGAGGGCTCGTCTCAGAATCGCAATCGCGCGGGTGAGAGCATTCTCCGTCACCGAGGTATCGCCCCAGACGGCGTCCAGGAGTTCCTGCTTTTTCACCAAGCGTCCCGGGTGCTGCAGCAGATAAATGAGCAGATGCAATGCCTTCGGCTCCACATCGACCGGAGTTCCGTCCTTCAACAACCGGAACGTCAATGGATCGACCTGGAACCGATCAAACTGAAAAATAACGGGCTTAGGCTCTACTCGGATTGCCATCATAAAGAAATCACAAATCCTCCGCCTCTCCGTCACGACTTAGTTCGTGCTCCGCTCCCATGCTCCTTCTGGTCCCACTTGGCGGGCCGGGGAGAAGAAGATGAAGCCGTCGAAAATCCTGATCCTATTCCTTGCGGCTCTCCATTCCATAAGCGCAATTGCAGCTCTGCCGGTTGGCAAAACGATACGGTTCAGAAAGCTTGGCAATCAAACAATCGCAATTCCTGTTCTGCTTAACGGACGCGGTCCATTTCAATTCGTTCTGGACACCGGGACAGATAGTTCCATTATGGATGCCCGCCTCGCAAACGAAGTGGGTCTCGAACGGGGAGACCAGGTCACGTTGTTCACCGTGGCCGGACAGAAGAATGTCTCGAGGGCCTACGTGCAGACCGTTACGGTAGGCGCCGCCGTCGGAACAAATCTCGAGGTCCTCACCATGAATCTCGATTCCGCCTTCCCGGACCGTAATGTGCGAGGCGTACTGGGGCAGAATTTTCTTCGGACCTTCGACGTCTTTCTGGACAACGGTGCCGGTACGGTCACCTTGCTATCCCCCGGCGATCCCGTGCCGGTAAACGGTGTCGCGATTCCCATTACTTTTGAGCATGACAGGCCGGCGGTCGTCTGGAAGTTTGCGGCACAGCGGGAAATACGTCTCCTGCTCGATTCCGGCTCGTCTTCACTAACCTTCTTCCGCGACGACATCCCCAATTTTCACAGGTGCATCTTCGATGCGTGCCGCCAGGCAATAACCACCACGGTATCTGCGGTTAACGTGTTCTCTGGAGTGCTCTCCTCTTTTGTCATCGGGAATGTCTGTCTCCACAACATTCCGGCTTTGTATTCGACCCAAAGCCCCCCGGGAGACCGGATTGACGGCATGTTGCCAACGGGAATCTTCCACTCGGTCTATATCAACAACCACCAGGGCTTCGCGATCTTCTGTGGCAGCGCTCCCTAGCCGGGGCAACTGTGCCGGATGCAAGTCGAGCTGCGACACACATCCACTTTTCGACTGGCAACCAATCATCCCTATCGATTTACGTTCTCGGGGAAACGGCTGGCCTCGCTTGCTCCTTCAGATTCGCCTGAAACGCAGAGCCTGGTACATCTTCGGTCCGAGGCGAAGCTTCGCTTTGCCGGAGTGTCGGCCAGGCAGCGGCG
>Ga0070658_10004639_pt1 | contig 11175 bp, 6 predicted proteins | sample KBSC13metaG_FD_64664 | JGI IMG/M metagenome (GOLD analysis project Ga0070658, IMG submission 64664) | Corn rhizosphere microbial communities from Kellogg Biological Station, Michigan, USA - KBS C1-3 metaG | ecosystem: Host-associated > Plants > Roots > Rhizosphere > Soil ... | reverse complement strand
ACCTTTGCCTCGACCACCTTCGCTCCCACGAATTTCACCCTCGAGCTCCCTGCCGGCTACACCGGCAACCTCGTCGAGACCGGCACGAGCCTCAGCGTCGATCTGACCTTCGTCGGACTCGCGGCCATGCAACCCGCCGCATTGGTGACCTACGGCATGGAGATGACGCAGTCCCTCGACCAGGCCACGAGCGACAGCGCCTCTCAACTGGTGGTCACTCCCGCTCCCGAGCCCGGCAGCGCACTGCTCCTTGCCTTCGGCGGCAGCGCGCTCCTCGGCTGGCGCCGCCGCCAAGCCTGACTCGTCGTTAGCTGAGCCTTCTCGCTTCACTCGGCCATGCCCGCTCCGCGAGAAGGGGCTCACTGAAGCCTCGGTTCCCAACGCGGTGATCCGCGACTGGCTTCGCCTACGCCTGCTCACCTCATGGCCTCCGGAGATCATGGCCTCCGGAGGCCCGGCTCCTCCAGCCTCATTAACGGGTCAAAGTATTGTCCTCGTACCAGGACCCAATACGGTAGTCGATCACCGCTCCACTGTCCCCCAAAGCCGTATCATAGTGGAGGCTCGTCTGCCCGTTGAAGAAGATCGTATTCGCGATAATCGCTCCATAAATGTCGCCGGAGCTGCCCCCGCCTTTTGCGGACACCGCGGCGTTTGGGGCGTAGATGAGGCCCGCGAACTGCCCGTTCCCATCCACGGTCATCGTCTGCACCACGGAAGGATCGTGGTTTCCATACAGGGTGAGATTCACCGGGAAAAGGGAGGTGTTCTGAATCCCATTTCCGGAGATCTTCACGTTGCCATCAATGTAAAACGTGGCGTGGACATGGGGCGGCATGACAATCCCCCCGTTGCCAGAAATGGTGAGATCCCCGGGAATCCACACCTCCACATACCCCTCCCCGCTCGCAGGCGCGGTGATGTTCAGCGTCGAATTTCCCGTTAAGCTAAAGCTGCCGGAGCTGCCAATCTTGTAACGCGTGGGGGCCGCGAGTGTGCCCGTGGACATCGTGCTCGATGACGGGGAAAAACTGCTCCACGTATTGCTAACCGTTGCGGGGCTCGGCGGATCTGGAAGCGCCTGGTAGAAATCCTGGGTCACCGTTCCGGAAACATGCCCGGTGCTCCCCGCCACCGGCGTGTTATTCGTCGCCACATTGCCGTACACATAAGCGCCCGTGGGACTGAGATTGATTACTCCCGGCATCCCGTTTCCTTGCAAATCATCGTCCGTCACCACATTGGCGGATTGGGTCGCCTTGGCTTGATCGTAGAGGCCGTTCGTGGAAGTAAGCGGACTCCGCGAGTCGTAACTGTTGATCACGACATTTTGATTGTTGAGGTTGATTCCCGTCTGTCCAAAGAGAGCCGAACTTCCGGTGGTCACGGGCTTCGCCAGAACCTCAATCGTCCGCACCGCTTGCGGTTGCGTCAGCAGCGCCCCGGAGCTGTCTCTTCGAAATTGGAGCTTGCGCAGCATGTTGTCGTACTTCTGGACGCCAACATTCGCGCTTCCACTCAAAGGAACGACGCCCACCGATCGAATTCTATACCAGGTATTGAGTCCGCTATTGGAAAGGCTGGTTCGCGGGACTGCATCCACGGTGGTCGTGAAAACGTACTGCGAGCTTCCCTGGCCAAGATGCGGAATCGTCAGCGTCGGAAGCTGAATCCTGGGGAACGAAACGCCATTGTAAGTGTCGCTCAGCACCGTGCCATTGTTGGAAGATCCGCCGGCCGACAGGGTCGCGAGATCGGACTGCAGCGAACCGGGCACGTTGAGGGGATTCGTCAGCACTCCCGAGGTGGTCAAAGGACTCCGCAGGCGGGCCATGGAGTATTCGACGCCGCTCTCGGCGGCCGTCAGCGCGTCGTGCCAGCTCGCCGTCTGGTAATTGGACCGGAATCTACTCGTCACGGTCTGAAACGTGGCGGCGGCCAGCATGGACAGGACGGCCAGGGTGACCAATCCCGCCACGAGGGCGCTGCCATTTTCGGCGCGCAGCCGCGCAGTAGTCGCCAGGGGATTCACTTCGTTTGCAGGACGGTCTTGGGTCTTCATTGAAATACGTTTCGCAGTTGGATCTTCGAGCCGATCGTCGTTCCCACCCGCGCCGCGGCGGTGTTCGAGGCCAGCGCCGCCGCCCAATTGCTACGGCTGAATTTCGGAGCGAATGTCGCGCTGATGGAAACAACCGTTTCGGTGATCAGCGGGTTCGCCACCACGGAGTCGGTGATATTGAAGTCGGACACGTTGTCCGCGATGCTCTTCGGCTGGCAGCGCGAGGCGCTGGACAGGAGGTCCGGATCGACCTCCACTCGATAGAGCGAAGTCCCCAGAAGATAATAGCTGACCTTGATCGGGGTCGATCCGTAGCTCACCGTGTCGGACGAAACCGTAGGAAAACGAGTGGTGGCGGGACTCGTCGAGTCATCCTTGTAATTGGGAATCACCACCGTCAGGTACTTGGTCGCCCCTGCGGGAACGTTATTGGTATAGGCCGTTCCCTTGTAAGTGGCGGTATCCGAATTCAATCCCACGGCCAGAGCGCGGCGCAGATCGGTGTTGAAATAATCCATCACGCGCAGCTGATCGCCTTCGCCGAGGAAGTAGTCGTCCGTGGCGGAGAACGACATTTTTAGCGAGATTGAGGCGCTGATCATGGCCGCCATCGCGAATGAAAATACCGCGGTGGAGACGATCGCTTCGGCGATCGACATCGCGCGTTGGCCACGAAAACGAAGTGATTTTCTGTTCATTGGAGAGAGCCCGACCGCGAGACGATGGTCGATCCCACTTGCGTGCGGGCCACGTTGTTTGAGTCGGTCCAGGTGTAGGTGAGATCCACGCGCAACATGGGATAGGCAGAGACGTCCCCGGCGCAAATCACACTCGTTTGTGCCGTCGCCCCGGTGCCCACACGGCTCACCTTGATGTAGGGCAGCGCATTCGCAATCTGCCGGGTCCAATCTCCCGTGGAGGTGGAGTTCGAGACGTAGGTCTTCGGCGCATCCGGAGCGACCGAATCCATTTGCGATGCATATTCGCCAGCGCTGTCGGGCGTCGCCTGATTCCGGGCGGCTTCATTCGAGAACAACTGCGATCCAAGAGCATAAACCGTGATCGTCTCGGTAAAGTTCTTCATGCCGGCTGTGGCTGTCCCAAAGGGGTTTGCGTCCCCCGCCGGGCCCGGCGCGAGCAAGGTCGAACTGAGGTACGTGGATTTTGACAGCTGCGAATAGCTGAGGGTGCGAATGGCATCCAACCGGCAAAGAATGTCCTCGCGCACGGCCACCACCTCTTTCGATCGCCTCAGGAGGGAGTAGCACTGCGCGCTCGTTGCGAAGAGGCCAGCCAGTCCGATGACAATGACCATCAGAGCAACGACCGTCTCCACGATCGTCACTGCGGTTTCACGCACCCTCCAGACGCCCGTCATGCGACGATCCACCATCGCTCGGGCTCGTGGCGGCCGTGCCGTTCGAAAACCGGCGAGGTGACCCTCTCCGCCGACCGGAATTTCGGGTAGTGCAGAACCAACGGAATGAGACTTTTTGTTCACGTGCTATAAATATAAGCAGGATGGATACTTTTTGACCTTCTGGAGATACTTAGGGTTTTCTACTTATATTATAATCTGGAATAATGTTTGTATCAGCCATGCTTATTGATGGATCTGAATGGATACTTTCTACCCAATTGGTTGGCGTGATAATCTGAAACGATGGTCATATCAGCCCGCCTCTCGATCAAAAACTATCCATGAGCAGGCGACTTGGGCCTGACTACTGCTCTACGGTCGCTCCTACATAGATCGCCTCCTCGCATGTCCGCCCAAGCCCTCGCCGAGTCCACTCCAGCCGCCCGCGCCGCAGGCGGCTTCCGATGGACGGCTCTGACCCTCGCGATCCCCTGGGCCGGTTGGTGGCTGCTCGCTTGCCTCCCGTTGTCCGGCTTCTGGAACACCAACCCCCAATACTCCTACGGCTGGCTGGTCCTGCCTCTCGCCCTCGTCCTCGCCTGGCGTCGCTGGCCCGCCCGCCCCGCGCCGGGCGATCCCAGCCCATGGGCTCTGCCTCTCATCTACGCCGCCGCCGCGGTCCTTCTCCCAGCCTGGCTCATCGTCCAGGCCAATCCCGGCTGGCGCCTCGTCCCATCCATCCTCGCCCTCAGCGCCGTCACCGGCACGATCGCCCTCGCTGGCCAGCTCGGCGGCCGGCCGTGGATGCGCCACTTTGCTTTCCCCATCCTCTTCACCCTCACCGCCGTCCCGTGGCCCAGCAGCCCCGAGGAAGACCTCATCCAGGGGCTCATGCGTTTCGTCGCAGGCATCACCGTCGCCATCATGAATCTCGCCGGCGTCCCGGCCGTTCAGCATGGCAATCTGGTCGAAATCGCCTCCGGCCTGCTTGGCGTCGATGAAGCCTGCAGCGGCGTCCGTTCCCTCCAGGCCTCGCTCATGGCCGCCCTCTTTCTCGGGGAGTTCTATCAGCTCAAGGCCCGCCCGCGCTGGCTGCTCGTGCTCGCCGCTTTCCTCACCGCGCTGCTCACCAATATCGTCCGCACCACTTTCCTCTCCTGGTCCGCCGCTCGCGGTGGCATCGGCGCCGTCGCCCACTGGCACGACCCCGCCGGTTATACCATCCTTACCGCCTGCCTCATCGTCGTCGCCCTCCTGGCCAACTGGCTCTCCGTTCGCCACTCGCCCCCCGCCTCCGAGTCGACCGCCCCGGCCGTCCCGTCTCCCTCTTTGCCCTTCTTCACCGCCTTGCTCATCGGGGGCTGGCTCCTCGTGGTCTATACCTCCTCCGAGATTTGGTACTTCAAACCTCTCGCCACCGTCACCGAGACCTGGACGCTCGTCTTCCCCTCCGATTTCAAGGACGAGCCCGTCCCTGCGGACGCACTCGCCTTGCTCGGTTGCGACCGAACGCGCTCTGTTATCTGGACCGATCTCTCCGGCGAAAAGTGGCGGGCCGCCTTCCTCGAGTGGTTCCCCAATGGCAGCCGCTCCTCCATCCTCGCTCGTGTTCATCGACCGGAAATCTGCCTGCAGGGTTCCGGCCTCGCCGAAGCCGGGCCCCGTCGCATCATTCCCGTTTCCGTCGCTGGTTTCGACCTCCGGTTCCAGTCCATGCACTTCCGGGATCTCGGCGGGCACGATTTCTACGTCTTCTATTGCCCTTGGGAAGTCGTGCCAGGCGAACCCGGGCGCAACGTCATCTTCTCCGGCGACACCCGCACCGCCAGCCTCCTTCGCGTCTGGCACCGCGAACGTGTGCTCGGCCAGCAAAGCGCCGAACTGATGGTCGCCGGCGCCGCCTCCCGCGACGCGGCCGAAGCCTCCCTCCAGCGGCAACTCCGCGCCATGGTCGCTCGGCAGACGATCCCGCCCGCGACCCACCCCCGGTGACCCACACCCAAAAGCGCTCATGAGCCCTCTTCCTTTCCCCAAGTCGTGAACATCGCCAAGTCTCAACGCCCCGTCCGATTTTGGCTCCTCATCATCGCCGCGATTTTCGCGCTCGCCGGTGCGGCATTCGGCGTCCGTAAACTTTACAAGAGATTCGAAGCGCCTCGCCTCACCAAACGCGCCATCGCCCTTATGCAAAAGGGCGACAACGTAGGCGCCGGCTTGTCCCTCCGTCAGGCCCTTCTCCTCGACCCCGACAACTCCGAGACCGCGCGCCTCATCGCCGACGTCGCCGACAAAGGCAACGACCCCAACGCCCTGCGCTGGAGAGACCGCGTCCTGGAGTTGAACCCCCACTCGCTCGACGCCGTGCTCTCCTACGCGCGCACCGCCCTGCGAAACCAACAGTGGGCCGCCGCCGAGCACACCCTCCAGAAAGCCGCCGGGTTCGCCGGGAACAGTGCTGAATATCACACTCTTTTCGCCCAGGTCGCCGCCGCCAGGCGCAATCCCACCCTCGCCGTCGAGCACTATTCCCAAGCCATCCGTCTGGATCCCAAAAATCGGCAACTCCACCTCGAGTCCTCGCAGGCCCTCCTCGATCGCGGCTGGGTCGAGGATCAAACGACGGCCCGCGCCACCCTTGAGCAGATGGCCGCGGATCCCCAATTCACCGCCAAAGCCCTCCGTCCCTTGGTGAAGAATGCCCTCGCCGGCGGCGAGGTCGCCAGGGCCTTGCGCCTGACGCGAGGCCTCGTCGCCGATCCCCAGTCGACCTTCGATGACCGCCTCGTTTTCCTCGATCTGCTCCACCGCACTGAAGATCCGCAGTTCCCTTCCTATCTCGAGTCCCTCCAGAACGCCGCGCGGGACCAGCCCAACCAGATTGCCGCCCTCGGCCTGTGGATGAACGATAATCAACTCGCCGGCCAGCTCCTGCCGTGGGCCGAGACCTTCTCGGCCAGCGATTGGGCCTCGCCGAAAGTCTGCGCCACCGTGGCCTTCGCCGCTCTCTCCGCACACGATTGGCCGCGCCTCCAGGCCCTCACCGGCCCGGGCAACTGGATGGAACTCGAGCACATCCACGCCGCCCTCCACGCCCGCGCCCTGCGCGAGCAGGGGGAAGTCGGCGAATCCAATAAGTATTGGACCGACGCTTATAGCGCCGCCACCAAGTTTCCCCGCTCCGCCGTGGAACTCGCCCGCCTCGTCGCCGAATGGGCTTGGGAGGATGAATCCGCCGATCTCTTCAAGGCGGTCATCGACGATCCCGCCGCCGGCGTGGCCGCGGCCCGCGCCGTCCTGCCCTACCTCGTCAAGAAGAAGGATACCCCGCAGCTTTGGCGGGCCACCGGCAAGCTGCTCAAAGCCGACCCTAAGAGCGACGCCCTCGCCAACAATTACGCCATGTTTTCGCTTCTGCTCCGCAAGGACCTCACTCGCGCCTGCGACCTGGCCCAGACCGTGTCCGCCCGCCATCCCCGCGATCCGGCCTACGTCTCCACCCAGGCTTTCGCACTCCACTACCTCGGCAGGACGGCGGCTGCCATCGACGCCATGAACACCCTCGATCCCGCGGTGCTCACCACTCCGGATTCCGCCGCCTACTACGGCATCTTCCTCGCCGCCAAAGGCGATTTTCCCAAGGCCGGCAAGTTCCTCGACATCGCCGCCACCGCCAATCTTCTGCCCGAGGAATCTGAGCTCGTCCGGACCGCCCGCAATGCCGTTCTCGAAGCGAGCCTCCTTCCCGCCGGCATGGAATCGAAGCCCGAGTTCCTCCGCCTCGCGGCCCTCGCTCGCGCCCTCCGTACTCGGGGCGACGAGTACGCCTTTAATGCCAAATGGGACGCCGCCCTCACCGCCGCCCAGACGGACGCGCACGGTCCCGCCGAACTCGCCCAGGTGATCCAGGACTGGGGCTGGGATTTGGAATTCGACAAGCTGCTGATGTCTTCGATCAAAGATCCGAAATACGGAGCCTGGGCCTGCCACACCCTCTGGCCTCGCCTGCTCGCCAAAAAGTCCACCACCGCTCTTTGGAACGTCAGCAACCAACTCCTTCAGCTCGAGCCGAAGGATCCAAAGAACACCGCCAATTTCATCCGCTTTTCCTTGCTCCTCGAGAACGACGTCTTCCACGCCACCACGCTCGCCCAAACACTCTACGCCCAGCAGCCGAACAACGCCACGATCGGCGCCTCCTACGCCTACGCCTTGTGTCTGGCCAAGCGGACCTCCGAAGCGCTCCGGATCGTGAACTCCCTCGACCCAGTCGCCGCCCAGGAACCCTGGATCGCCCTCGACTATGCCATGGTTCTCACCGCGGCCGGAGAATCCACCCGTGCCCGGAAATTCCTCGATGTCGCCACCACCGGCGCCACCCTGCTTCCCGAGGAGGAAATCATGGCCATCCACACCCGCGCTGCATTGGACCAAGCCGACGCCGAGAAGAAGACGCCCTGAGGTTCCATGGAAGGATTCCCGCAATGAAGTTCCTGATCTACGAACAACTCGACGGCATGTTCCTGCTCAAGCAGGAGCGCGAGACCTGGCAGCGCGCCTTCTCCAGCCTCGCCGACGCCATCGATCATATCCACACCCTCCCGGACACCGCTGGCGCCATCGTCATCGTGCTCACCACCGGGAAGACCCCGCGCCTCCAGTTCCGCCTCTAAGCTCTGTAAGGAAAGTCTCCTAATACGCGATCAGGGAACTTTCTTCTTTCCAAGGTTAGACGCATCGCGGGTACTACGTACTTGATGCCACCACCCCGATGAGTGTTGCGAGCAACCGAGAGTTCGCATTACGGGCGGCGCCGACGCCACCCGAGGAGCGATCCCACCCCTAGCGTCAGCAACGCCACCGCATCCGGTTCCGGAGTCGGCACCACAGCCAGCATCGGCTGATCGGCCAGCTGAGTAGCCATCGTCGCATTAGGGGACGTGAAATCGGCGCTGGCCGCCTCCGGCAGGCTTTCGGCAAGACCCCGCACTGAGACGGGCGAAGCCACCAAGTTCTGGATTTGCAGGCTCGTCCGCGTTTCGACCAAAGAGCCGCTGAGATTCGCCGGCAACACCAGATGGAAATTTGCCAGCGAAAACGTGGTTGAACTGAAAGTCATGAGGGTTTCGGTCACCGGCGTCAACCCCACCCCTGCGTCGATCAAGTTGAGCGTAAACTTCCCGGACGATCCCTTGGTCAAGGCTCCCGAGAGGATGAGTTCGTCAGCCGACGCGGCTCCCAATTGCAAGGAGATTTCGCCACCCCCATTCCAAAGCAAGGATGTACCGCCCAGCTTTGTGCCGGCAGCTCCCATTGCGCCAGCGCCCGGTTCCACGACACCTCCACTATTCAAAATCATTCCACCGATAACTTGGCCGCTGCCGCCCAGAGTCCCTCCGTTGTCGACCGTGACCGTGCCTTTGCCGGTTGCGGAGCCAGTCGTGTTGTTGGCAAGCAACGTCCCCGCGCTGATTCTGGTCCCGCCGGTGAAGGTATTCGCGCCCGTCAGGGCGACCGTTCCGGAGCCGGATTTCGTCACATTTCCAGGGCCGGTAATCGTGCCGGTGATGCTGTATTGATTGCCTGTCCCAGTGGCGATGAGGTGGCCGCTGTTCGCCACGGAGTTCACAAATGAGTCACCGTTCGAGAGGTTCAATGCCAGTGTCGCGCCCGGGCTGATCTTGACCAGACTGCCGGAGGCCACGTCTCCGGAAATCCCGTTTCCGATCTGCAATGTGCCGCCACTGACATTCGTCGGTCCAGTGTAAGTATTGGGCCCGGTTAGCGTCAGCGTGCCCGTTCCCATTTTGGTCAGCGCTCCTCCTCCTCCCACCACGGAATATTGTCCATTGGCGATCACCCCGGAGACGGTGGTGCTCAGGTTGTTACCGCCGACGATCAAGGTATTCGCACCAAGATAATAGGTGCCGCTCCCTTCGATGGAGCCAATGTGCATGCCATTCGTGCTGGTTTGATACTCGATATCGAAAATGCCATTCCCATTCGTGATCGCCCGGGCGCTTCCACCGTCGGCATTGCTTTCGAAGTAAGTCGCGCCGCCGGCGCCGCCATTGGTGCCGCCATTGGTAATGATCGTCGCATTACCGGCATTCGAGTGACTGGTGAACACCGTGTAACCACCGCCCGCACCGGTGACGGTCCCGCCGTTGTTGATGATCGTCGCGCTGCCCGCCGTGGGAGCGTCCGCATCAAATTGCCCAAAGAGGGCAAAGCCCGCGCCGGTCGCACCTGAAAACAGGAACGAGGGCCCGTCGAAAGAGCCACCTTGATTGACAATGGTCGCCGTGCCGGCGGTGGACTTCGCGGCGAATACGGTGGAACCGCCGTAGGCGCCACTCACCGTGCCGCTTTGGTTCGTAATCGTGGCGCCACCCGCCGTGGCCGTCTCGTTGAATTGGGTGTAGCCGCCGCCGGCTGCGCTGACGGCAGCGCCCTGGTTGGAGATGGCGGCACTCCCCGCCTTGGAGCGGTTGTGGAACTGTGTGTTTGCGGTGTAACCCCCGGGCACCAGGGCGCCCTGGTTGGCGATGCTCGCCCTGCCGGCCGTGGACGTATCTTCAAAACTGGTCGTGCCAAATCCACCGGTGATGCCAGCTTGGTTGAGGATTGTAGCGGTGCCCGCGGTAGCGGTGTTATGGAAAACGGTCGTGCCACCGGTGATGCCCCGGTATGTGGGCGCCTGGTTGATGATATTCGCCGAACCCGCCGTGGAGGCGCCTTCAAAGCTGGTCATGCCGCCGCTCCCGCCCTGAACCATCGCGCCAGAGTTGGTGATTTGCGTTAGACTCCCGGCGCTGGCGCTGTTCGTAAAATGAATCGTGGCCGCGCCGCCGGCGAGATCGACCACTGTCACGAAGCTCTGCACGACTCCGGAATGGTTCGTGATACCGCCGCCATTGATCGTCAAAATTTTCGCCGGCAGAACCGCGAAGTTGTAGAAACCGGACCCGCCGGCAAAGTCGATGGCGCCTGCGGTCACCTTGTCATTGATGTCGACCGCAGTGGCACTGAGGATCGTATTTCCCCCGCCTGTGCTGAATATGGCCGCGGATTTCGCCCATTTCGTGCTCGTCGTGCCCGCGGAGTTGGTCCAGTTGCCGCCGGTATTATCCCAGGTGCCCTGGCCGCCGTTCACAGTCCCGTTCGGGGCATAAACCAGACCATTCCAGTATTGCCCCTTGAATCCGTCGGTGACGACGAGATCCACCTGGCCTGCGACCGTGGTCAAAATCTTGAAGTTCGACGCCGCATACCCCGCGGGGAGCGCCCCCAGGCTCAACGAACCCGAAAGCTTGCCGGAGTAATTGAAGAGGTCATAAGTGCCCGCGGCAAAACCGGAGCCGGCGGTAATATTAAGCTTGCCGCCGAGCGCCAGGTTTCCGTTGACGATCGTCAGGTCACTCGCACTCGCGATGCCAGGCAGCCCCAATTGATAATCCAGACTCGAGCCGGTCTTCAGGGTCAAGCCGCCGAGCGTCAGCGTGCCAGGGCTGCTATCGCTCGTGAGCGTGCCACCCGAATTAATGATCACGGCCCCAGCGATACTGCCCGTCCCGCCCAGTGCGCCCCCTTGGTTCACCGTCACAGCGGCCTTGCTGGCGAGGGAACCATCGACGATGATCGCGCCGCCATTAATCGTCGTCGTGCCAGTGTAAGCATTCGCGCCGGAGAGGGTGAGCGTGCCCGTGCCGATCTTCACGAGAGAACCGCCGGTCCCGGTGTTGAACCCTCCATC
>Ga0070658_10004637_pt1 | contig 11175 bp, 8 predicted proteins | sample KBSC13metaG_FD_64664 | JGI IMG/M metagenome (GOLD analysis project Ga0070658, IMG submission 64664) | Corn rhizosphere microbial communities from Kellogg Biological Station, Michigan, USA - KBS C1-3 metaG | ecosystem: Host-associated > Plants > Roots > Rhizosphere > Soil ... | reverse complement strand
ATGAACTGCCACACGGCATCACCATGGCCGAAGCCGAGGAGCGACTGCTGGCCGCCGTCCGCGAATATGCGCCGGAGCCACGCAAGGTTCCGTTGTGTGGCAACTCGATCGCCACCGACCGCGGCTTCATCGCCCGCGACCTCCCCGTGCTCGACAACCACCTGCACTACCGCATGGTCGACGTCTCGAGCATCAAGGAACTCGCACGGCGCTGGTATCCGAGGGTCTACTTCGCGAGCCCGGAGAAAAACGGCGGCCACCGAGCGCTAGCCGACATCCGCGAAAGCATCGCCGAATTGCGGTACTACCGCGAAGCATTGTTCGTCGCTCCGCCCGGTCCAGACACACCCACCGCCCGGGCTATCGCGGCGCGGATCAGCGGTACACCGATCGATGCATCCGCCGATGCGGTGCCCGCCGAATCCGATGCCGACCCGGATGCCTGATCCGGCTACACTTTGCGAAGACCTGAGGCGGGCTGGCCCGAAAACAGGTTCATGGTGGGCGTAGCTCAGCTGGTAGAGCACCGGGTTGTGGTCCCGGGGGTCGCGGGTTCGAGCCCCGTCGCTCACCCCATGGCAGTACCCGATGTCCGCCCAGCGCGGCGGCGCGATATCGGTCCAGCGCGGCGGCGCAGACCGGGTGCGGCGTGAACGCGGTCGAACGGCAGGTGCGCAGGTTCGACGGATTCCAGCAGCGGCACGGAGTGCTGGGTTTCCCGCTCGCCGTCGTGCAGAAGTTCGGCAACGACCAGGCCGGCGGCAAGGCCGCGCTGATTGCCTACTACGGACTGTTCGCGCTGTTCCCGCTGCTCCTGCTGTTCTCCACGATCCTCGGCACCCTGCTCGCGGGGCATCCGAGGTGGCGGCACGATCTCGTCAACTCGGCGCTCGCCAACTTCCCGATCATCGGTTCGCAGCTGCAAAACGACGCCCATTCGCTGCAGGGCAACGGGTTCGCGATAGCGGTCGGGATCATCGGCACGCTGTACGGCGCACGCGGTGTCGGTCAAGCCGCGCTGAACGCGATGAACACGGTGTGGAACGTGCCCTACAAGGACTGGCCGAACTTCTTCAAGCGCCACCTGCGCGGCTACCTCTGGCTCGCCGCACTGTGCCTCGCGACGGTCGCCTCGACCACGCTCGCCGGCTTCGGCACCACCTGGCTGCACGGCAGTCTCGGTTTCCTGTGGAGCACCCTCGTTGCCTTCGTCATCAACCTGTGCGTGTTCTACATCGTCTTCACGGTGCTCACCGCCGAGCCGCTCACCTGGCGTGACGTGTGGCTCGGCGTCCTGCTCGGCAGCGTGTTCTGGCAGGTGCTGCAGGCAGCCGGCGGTTTCTACGTGCGCCATTCGCTTTCGAACGCGAGCGACGTGTACGGGTTCTTCGCGATCGTCATCGGCCTGCTGTCGTGGCTGTTCGTGGCCGCGCAGCTCACCTTGCTGGCGGCGGAGGTGAACGTCGTCCGGCATTACCGGCTCTGGCCGCGCTCGCTCACCCAACCACCGCTCACCTCGGCCGACCGCGCCACCTTCGAGCGGCTTGCGCGCATGGAGGAGCGCCGTCCCGAGGTGCGGGTCGCCATCTCTTTCACCGCCGAGGCCGATCGCCAGCCGCTCGACGAAGGGCAGAACGAGCCGGACGACGAGATAGGCCGATCGGCCTAAAGTTTTGCCGGCGAGCGGCCGAACTACACGGATGTAACTTACTTTCCCGCCCACAGGAAGGGGACCGACATGTTGCACAGCCAACTGCTCCCGACGCCTGACCAACACCCGCTCATGACCGCGCTCGGCCGGGGTTTGCCGATCAGCCTCCTCATCGATCTGGTCGATCCGTTTGGCCCGCGCTCACTCGAGATGTTCGAGCGCGAGGGCGCCTCAGCAGCCGGCCCGGCGGCGAAGCGTCGTCCGGCCTGACCTGCTTGCGAGGCTCGTCGAAACGGACTGGTAGGCTCCTGGCTCACGCGCCGCTAGCTCAACTGGCAGAGCAGCGGACTCTTAATCCGCGGGTTCGGGGTTCGAGTCCCTGGCGGCGCACCCGCTCGAAATTTCATGATCACAAGGCGCCTTCGGCGCCGTACGCCTCGATCACGCGGCGCTAATCGATCAGCTGAGGTGCCACCCAGCCAACAGGATCCGACCGATCCTGCTCACCGTGTGGCCGGCGCCCACCATACGGGTTCATCTCAAGTCGGTAGTCGACGGTCCGAAAGGAACATGTGTCGTCGTCCGAGCGGCTGTCGGTTGCCGCGCGCAACGAGATGCTGCGCGGACTCGTTGCCCAATATCCCGACGCGTACATCTCCGCGCTGCGCCTGAACGGCATCCCGCTGCCCATCCCGGCCGCGATCGACGTCCCCCCACAAAGCCCGACCGACGGACGGCGCACCTTCTTCGAGCTGATCGTTCCCGAGGATCTATGGCCGGCGATGGCAGCCTGGGACCACGCACGCACCGTCGGCTCGGCGTCCGTCAGGTTACGTCTTGCTTCCGATCCTGAGCACTACGTCGAAGTGCACGTGATCGACCTCACCGAAGAGCACGGGGTCTTCCTCGAATTCGTCATTACCGAGCGCGGCGCGAACCCATGGCCGCAAAAAGCGCCGACCGAAAATGCACGAGCCCGTGTCGCCACTATGCGTAAAGACAACCAATCGATCGTTTTGTCGATCGACGACGCGGTGACAGACATGCTTGGTTGGACGGCGGAAGAGATGATCGGACACCGTACCGTCGAATTCACCGACCCCGATCATCTGAGCCTCGCGATTACGACCTTCGTCGACATGCTGCGCCATCCGGGGTCGTCGCGTCGGGCCAGAATGCGGTACCGACGATCTGACGGCAGCTGGCTGTGGCTCGAGGTGACCAATCACAACCTGCTCGGTGAATCCGACGACGGCTACGTACTCGCCGAACTCGTCGATGTGTCTGAAGAGATGGCTTACCAAGAAGCCTTGCGCAGCAGGGAAGAACTGCTCCGGCGGCTCACCGACGCGCTGCCGCTTGGCGTTTTGCACGTTGACCTCACCGGCCGGGTGCTGTATCGCAACGAGCAGCTAGCTGGGATTCTCGGCCATCACGACGCAACGACGCTGCAGGAGCAATTCTCGTGGGTACGCCCCGCAGACAAGGCGATCGTCGACAAGCTTCTTGAAGACGTTCGCACGAACGCGCTCGACGCCGACGTCGACATCGTTATCAACGCCGACGGCGGCGCCCGGCAATGCAAGGTGAGCCTGCGTGCGTTGAAGGACGCCAGCGGTAACGCCGCTGGCGCCGTCATCGCAATTTCCGACGTTACCGAGAGCGTGCGAATGCGTCACGAACTCGAACGCCGCGCGACGACTGATTCGCTCACCGGTTGCCACACGAGGTCGTCGATCATGTCGCTGCTCGAGCAATCACTGGCCGGCGGGCGCGAACGCGCAGTCGGCACCGGCGTCATCTTCATCGACCTCGATCGCTTCAAGCATGTCAACGACCAATACGGGCACGCGGTCGGCGACGAATACCTCGCCCGCGTCGCCGCACGATTGTTGGGCGCGGTGCGAAAGCGCGACGCCGTAGGGCGGCTCGGCGGCGACGAGTTTCTCGTTTTGTGCGACGCCGTCACGTCGAGTGCGCAGCTTTCAGAGGTGGCGATGCGGCTCGCCGATCAACTGCAAACGGCGGTGCGGGTTACTGACCTCGCCGAGCCGCTTCCGCTCTACGCCAGCATCGGCCTGGCGTGGTCGGAGCACAGCCTGGCGAAGCCCGACGACCTCGTGGCACTGGCCGACGACGCCATGTATGCGGTGAAGCGCGCTCGCCGTCCGGCGTTGGATGTCGCCGACCTACCGACAGCCTCAAGCGTGATCCAGGTCGCCTGAACCGGCACCGGCACCGGCACCAGCACCAGCACCAGCACCGGCACCGAAGCCGACCGCCTCGTCTGCCGCCGTCATCGGCGGCTCGTGGCGCATCGCCACAGCAGCGATCAGACCCGCCACCACGACGATGATTGCCGACACCGTCAAGCAGACGTGCAGCCCGGCGTAGAACGCGTCGTAGACCGACTGCAGCAGTTTCTTCGCCAGCGGGCTGGTCGCCTGCGACGCGGCACTGCCGCCGCCAGGCGTGGTGAAGGCGGCTCCCCCGTGCAAAACCTCAGGGATCACGAAACCCTTCAACGTGCCCAGCCCGAGTTTGTCGAGTTGGCTGTTCAGGTGCGAGATGAGACTCGCGTTCACGATCGCGCCCAGCACCGCAGTGCCCGCTACCGCGCCGATCTCGCGGCTGGTATTTACGGCCGAACTCGCCATGCCTGCACGGGCCAGCGGCACCGCGCTCACCGCCGCAAATGTGGTCGGCACCACGACGATGCCGATCCCAATGCCGACAACGGTGAGTGAAGCCGCCAACGGGATGTACGCCTGGTTCGGACTCAAAACCTGATCGGTGAGAATCAATCCGACCGCGAACAACACGCAACCCACGAGAATCGGACGACGAGCACCGGTACGGGCCAGCCAGCGCCCAGTGGCAAGCGATGCGAGGATCATCGCCACCGCCATCGGCACGAATTGCGCCGCGATGCGCAACCCGCTCTGCTCGGCAACGACGTGCAAGTAAAGCGCGCAGAAGAAGAACACAGCGAACGTGCCGAAGTACGCCGCAAATGCTACGAAATTCGACGCGGCGAACACCGGCTCGGTCGCGTACGCGGGATCAATCAGCGGCTGCCGCGCTTTGCGTTGCCACCAAGCAAAAATCAGGCCTACGACGGCAGCACAGCAGAACAGCGCGACAACGAGGGCCGACCCGAAACCCGCAGTCTCGCCTTCGATGACAGCAAAAACCAGCATGGCAAGAGCCGCGGCGCCGAGCAACGCGCCCAGCACGTCGATGCGTCTGTCGGCGGCTCTGGCTGTCTCGGGCAGCAGCGCCGACCCCACCACAAGTGCCGCCACCCCGAACGCGAGATTGAACCAGAAAATCCAGTGCCAGTTGGAAACTCCGACGATAACGCCCCCGATTACCGGGCCGAGGGCAAGCGCAAGGCCGGAAACTGCCGCCCACACCCCAGTAGCTCTGGCCCGCTCGCGACGGCCCGGATACAGGTGGCGCAGCATCGCAAGCGTCGCCGGTTCTGACGCGGCAGCACCAAGACCCATTACGGCGCGCCCAGTGATGAGCACGCTCGACGATTCGGCAAGCGCGCACACAACCGAGCCAGCAGCGAAAACCGTGGCGCCGGCGAACATTACCTTGCGATGGCCGAAGCGATCGCCCAGCGCACCGGCGACGAGCATCATGCTGGCGAACACCAATGCGTAGGCGTTCACGATCCACTGCAACGACTGAACGCCGGCGTGCGTCTCCTGCTGGATATCGCCGAGCGCGATGCTGACGATTGTGTTGTCGAGGAACGTCAAGAACAGCAGTGTGCAGACGGCCGCAAGGGCGAAGCCCCGTCGTCCGCCTTGCAAGAGCGTCGGCCTTGATTTCACTGACATAGCGAGCATCGTGCCCTACCGCGTTGTCTCGACACCAGGCCGTGGGCGCGCCGGCAGCACCACCCCACTGGCCATTCCCATGAAATGACGTGCTCCGTCGGCCGTGTGCACCGTGCCACTGAGAGTCACCTCGTCGCCGTCGGCAAGAAAGCCTCGGTGAGATCCATCAGAAAGCGTCAGCGGTTTCGCGCCATTGACTGTGAGTTCGAACAACGAGCCGAATTCGGCGGTGTCTGAGACCGTGCCAGACGCGAAAAGGTCTCCGGTGCGCACACTTGCGCCGTTTGCCGTGAGGTGAGCCAGCTGCTGCGGCGGCGTCCAGTACATCGAGTCGAACCGAGGCCGCGAAATTGTGTTGCCGTTCAACGACAACTCAAGCCGGACGTCGAAACCCCAATCACCGTCGACGCGCAAATAGTCAGCCGGCGCTGGGTTTTGCACTGGTGATGCAACCCGCGCGGAATAGAGCGCGTCCATCGGATACACCCACGGACTGATCGTGGTGGCGAACGACTTGCCGAGAAACGGCCCCAGCGGCACGTATTCGAACGCTTGGATGTCGCGCGCACTCCAGTCGAGAACGAGCACCGCGCCGAAGACATGGTCGGTGAACGCACTGGTGCGAATCGGCTCCCCCATCGTTGAGCCGCGACCGACGACGAAGCCGATTTCTGCTTCGACATCAAGCTTTTCAGTCGGCGAGAAGACAACCGCACCGCGCTCGTCGAGACGCAGACCGTGCGGCCTCGTGACCGGCGTGCCAGATGCGACAATCGTGCCGGTGCGACCGTGATAACCGACCGGCAAGCGCAGCCAGTTCGGACGCACCGGATCGTCGCCCGGCCGCAAGATGCGCCCGGTGTTCGCCGCGTGCTGCAGCGACGAGTTGAAGTCGACGAAATCAGCGACCTCGAAAGGCAGCTGAAGCGCGGCATCGGTAGCCGCGACGAAGCAATCGGTAACGGCACCCTGGTCGACCGCAGCTTGCAGGCGGGAGCGCACCGACGTCCAGGCTTCGCGACCGGCGGCCATGAACGGATGAAGCGTTGGTGCTGCAAAGACGACGTCGCCGAGCAGCGCGGCGAGATCGATGATGCCGTTCTCGAAAGCGGCGCCGACCCGAGGGGCGTCATTGCGCCCGGGCACCGAAAACACGCCGTAAGGCAATCCCGTGCGCCCGAAATCGGGTTCCGCAGCAACTGTCACCGCGCGCCTGCTCCCGCGAATCGATCAGCCTGGTCCCGTGAACGGGATTCCCGGCGGTTGCCAGGGCTGATGTGATTCTGTCGCTTCGGTCAGCCGACGTTGCGCAGGTGGTACACCACGGCTTGTTCGGGTCGCAGCGCCGGCGCGGTGATGCCAGCGGTTCCCAACAGCAAGCCGGTCGCCTCGGCGGCGTCGTTCACCGCCCGACGGCGGTGGTGCTGCTCGGCTTCGTCGGCGAAATGGACGCTCTCGACGCGGTAGCGAAGCGCAGGATCCAAACCAGGGAACCGAAGCGGCGCGTCACCCTCGCGGGCGCTGCTTTCGAGCCGCACGAAGGCGAACAGCGCCTCACGCCGATCGGCAGCCACCACACCGTAGAGCGATGTGCCCGGGTCGGCCGGGCGATCGGCCCGCACGAGTTCGCCGGTGTGCAACAGCGGCCGCATCGACTTGGCGAACGAAACCCAACGCGCCAGCGCGGCCCGATCGGTTGGTGAGGTGGTCGTGAGATCCCATTCGAAGCCCGCGTGCCCGAACAGGGCGACAGCGAGCCGCAACGACAGGTCGTGCATGCGGCCAGTGGTGTGCGAACGCTGCGAAGCCACGTGCGCGCCGATGAGTTCGAACGGCAACAACGTTGCGATGCCGTTGACGATGCGCACCCGTTCGATCGGATCAATGCAGTCGCTCGCCCATACGCGGTCGGTGTTTTCGAGCACGCCGTAGTCGATGCGCGAACCACCCGACGAACACGACTCGATCTCGAGCCCGTGGTGCCTTGCTTTCAACTCGCGCATCAGCCGGTAGGTGGCCAGGGTCTGCTCGCGCACGGCAGGCCGCCCGGCGCGAGGGCCGCCGCGATGCACCGGGTCGGCGAGGTCGCGGTTGTGGTCCCACTTGATGTAGCCGATGCCGTACTGCGTAACGAGATTCGACATCGCGTCAAGAAGGTAGGCGAACGCATCGGGATGCGCGACGTCGAGCACCTGTTGGCTTCGTTTCGGCGGCGGCATGCGACCGGGCGTGCCGATCACCCAGTCGGGATGCCCGCGCGCAACCTCGGAGTCGAGGTTGACCATCTCGGGTTCGAACCACAACCCGAACTCCATGCCTAAGCTGCGCACGTGTTCGGCGATAGGGCCGAGTCCCTTCGGCCAGACGTCCGGCGACACCTGCCAGTCACCAAGGCCCGACGTGTCGTCGCGTCTCGACCCGAACCAGCCGTCGTCGATCACGAACCTCTCGACACCGATCTCGGCGGCGACATCTGCCAGCGCTGCAAGGCGTTCGAGCGACTGGTCGAAGTAGACGGCCTCCCACGTGTTCAGCACGATCGGCCGCGGGCGGTGCGGATGGTTCGGCCTGCGACGCAGCATCGCGTGCAGCCGTGCCGACGCGCCGTCGAGACCGCGGTCGGAGTAGACGCCGTAGCTCCACGGCGTGGTGATCGACTCACCCGCACCCAGGATTACTTCGCCAGCCGCGAGAATTTCTCCCGCGCCGATCACGGTGGCACCGGTGTTCAAGCGTTGCGCCAGGTAACGCTGGTCACCCGACCAGCCGAGGTGCACGCCCCAAAGCTCCCCGTGCCGGTTGCTGAATCCGGCGGTGCCGATGCTCAGCAGCAGTGGCGAATCCGGCCCGGTGCGGCCGCGGCGCTGTTCGCGAAGCCAGGTTCCCTGCGCCATCACGCCGCGCTGCGGTTGCGCCTCGTTCGACCACCGCCCCGCGTAGTCGAACACCTCGGTGGCGTGCTCAGGCACCGGCAGGAGTGTGACGAGATCGCCGACGGTGTAAGGAATTTCCTCGGACGACGCTGTGCTGGTGAGGGTTTGTCGATACGCGATCACGCCGTCAGGGCCGAGACGCAACTCGGCGTCGAGGCGCAACTTCGCAGCTTCGTCGGCGCCGGAGAACACAACGAGGTCACGGCCGTCACGACCGTTAGCACCGTTGCGGCCGCCACCGCCGTCACCCGCGTCGCCGCCGACGACGTCAGCGTTCACATGGGTCAGCGTGAACAGCGGCTGCGTGGCGAGGCCGTCACGATGCCCAGTGAGACCCGGCCACCCGGCCCATCCCTGCGCCCGAGCGGGTAGCAATGTGAGCGGGATCTCGGCGTCAGCCGTGTCTGCGCCACGCGGTGTGTACTGCGCCCCGGGCAAAGCGGTGATGTCGGCCACCGTCAGGTCGCCGAGATCGCAGCCCCAGTAGACGATGCGTGGCAAATAAGGACCGGCGACGTCGAGCACGACCATGACGCCGGCGCGGCGCAACACCAGCCAGTTGCCGGCGGCAACGTCGTCCGGTGTGGTTGCGCCGTCGGGCACCGCCTCAGCCCTTCGAGGAACCGAGTGACAACCCCGCGATGAACTGCTTTTGCAGGATCACGTACACCAACAACGTCGGCACGGCGGTGATGAGAGCGCCTGCTGCGAGCAGGTTCTGGTTGACGAAGTATTGGCCCTGCAGGTTGGCGAGCGCCGAGGTGATCGGCCGCTTGCTGCCAGACGAAATCAAGGCGATCGCCCAGAAGAAGTCGTTGTAGATCCAGGTGGTGAGCAGCGTCGCCAACGCGGCAAGCGCGGGCCTGCAAAGGGGCAGGGTGAGCTTCCAGTACCTCGTCCAGACGGGTGCACCGTCGATGAGTGCGGCCTCAGTGATCTCGTGCGGAATGCTCTTCATGTAGTTGCTGAGCACGAACACGCAGAAGCCGACCTGGAAGGCGGTGTTGATGACAACGAGACCGGCGTAGGAGTTGTACAACAGCCCCGAACTGCTGATGAACGTGGGCACATGCACCGTCAAGTAGATGCGGTAGAGCGGAGTGATGATGACCTGCTGTGGCAACAGGTTCGCAGCCGCGAAAATGATGAGTAGCGGAATGTTGAACCAAAAGCTGAAGCGCGACAACACAAACGCTACACACGATGCAAGTACGAGAGCGATGATCACCGATGGCACGGTGATGAGTGCCGAGTTCCAGAAGTAATGCAGCATATCTGCCTGTTTCCAGGCATTCGTAAAGTTCGAGAACGTCAGGTTTCGCGGCCAGGACAGGTAACCGTATTTCGACGTCTCGTTGTACGGCCGCAATGACGTGTAGAGCGCCCACACGATCGGCGTGATCCACAGCAACGTCATCACGATCAGGAAGACGTGCGCGCCGATGCGGCCGATCGGTGTCTTGTGCTCTGTCGGCCGCGCCGTCGCAGCCTGCGTGCGATGAAGCACGGGGGTGGCGGCGGTCATCGGCGCTTCTCCTGTCGCAACTGAAAAACGAGGAACGTAACGATCGGTACCAGTGAGATGACGAGCAGCACGACGCCCAGCGCCGAGCCGAAGCCGATCCGGCTGACCTGGCCGACGATGTTGCGGGTGATGAGCACCGAGAGCAACTCGAGCCCGTTGTTACCGCCGTTGGTGATGTAGACGAGGTCGAAGGCGCGGAGCGACTCGATGACGGTGATGACCAGCACGACGACGTTGATCGGCCGCAGCACCGGAAACACAACCCGCCAAAACGTCTGCCACGGGTTCGCACCGTCGACGAGAGCGGCTTCGCGCAGGGTCGGGTCGACAGCTTTCAACCCGGCCAGATACAGCACCATCACATAGGGCGCCTGGCGCCAACATGCCTCGACGAGCACCGCCCACAGGTTCAGATGCGGATTGCCGAGCCAGTCGATGAGATTGTGCGTGCCATTACGGCCGATGACGTTGTTCAGCAAACCGTAGTTGGGCGAGTAGATCAGTTCCCAGATGATGCCGATCAGCGCGAGCGACAGCATCACCGGTAAAAACAGCAAACTCTGGTAAATGCGGCTACCCCGGATCTGCCGGTCGAGCACCACCGCGAAAAGCATGCCGAGCGGCGATGCGAACACGATGAAGACCACGAGCCACAACACGTTGTGCCGAACGGCCGGCCAGAACGGCGGATAGTTCGTGGCCGCCTGCACGTAGTTCTGCACGCCGTCGGCGTGGATCGCCTTGATACCGCCGATGCCGTTCCACTTCGTGAACGACAAGAAGACCGTCGCCACCGCAGGAAACCAGATGAAGAACAAGACGCCCAGCAACGGGATCCCGATCATCGCCGACAGAACGGCGATGTCGCGACCTGACAACGTGCGAACTCCTCGCCGGCGACGCTTTCGCGTCGCCGGCGAGGAGCTGAGCGTGAGCTCCGCCGAAACCATCAGCTCGTGAACACCTGCTTCGCCTGGGATTCCAAGCTCTTCAACTGCGACGCTACGTCGCCCGGGTTGTTAAAGAAACTCTGGATCATGTTCGCGACTGTGTTGTCGGCGAAGTCGGGGTTCGTGTCGCGGTCGAGGAACTGTGCGATGTTCTTCGAACCCTTGATGATCTCGACCGACTTCTGCTGGATCGCGTTGTACTTGCTCGTATCAGCGTTCGTCGCAGCCGCGACGTCACTGGGGTCGGTAGCGCCGTACAGCGCCT
>Ga0070658_10004635_pt1 | contig 11176 bp, 12 predicted proteins | sample KBSC13metaG_FD_64664 | JGI IMG/M metagenome (GOLD analysis project Ga0070658, IMG submission 64664) | Corn rhizosphere microbial communities from Kellogg Biological Station, Michigan, USA - KBS C1-3 metaG | ecosystem: Host-associated > Plants > Roots > Rhizosphere > Soil ... | reverse complement strand
GGTGCGTGACCGCCGCTGCCGCTCCCGTGCAGCAGCCCGACGGTCGTGCCGACCGCGGCGACCGCCACGAAGGTGACGAGAGGTGCCCAGGTCTTGGCTCTCATGATCATGAGACGCGGGCCGGCGTGGCCGGGTTCCCCGAGCGGAGCGAGAGCCCGCGCTCCTCGCGGAGGGCGGGCTCTCGACGTCGTGCGGAACTCGTCGTGCGGACCTAGTAGTCGTCCATCCCGGCGACGGTGACGAGCAGGTCGTCGGTGATCTCGGCCGGCATGGTGCCGAAGCTGAACGGAAGGCGGTCCAGCGGCAGCCGGGAGAGCGGCACCTTGACGACGGCGGCCGTCAGGTCGATGACGGAGGAGCCCAGGACGTTGGCGACCTCGCGGCAGTCGTTGACGAGGTCGATGATCGAGGTCGGCTCGTTCTCGGACGGAACGGGTGCGTGGAGGGCCATGGGTTCGACGGTAAGCAGTTACCGACGGGTACCCAACGGCTACTCGCGAGTAGTTCTGTGCGGCGCATCACTAGGCTGCCCGGATGCGTCCTGACATGCGGATCGCCGTCACCGGATCGATCGCCACCGACCACCTCATGACCTTCGCGGGACTGTTCTCCGAGCAGCTGCTGCCGGACCAGCTCACGTCCCTGTCGGTGGTGTTCCTGGCCGACTCGCTCGAGGTGCGACGCGGCGGCACCGGCGCCAACATCGCGTTCGGGATGGCCTCGCTCGGCCACCGCCCGCAGCTCATCGGGTCCGTCGGCACCGACGCAGGTGACTACGTCACGTCCCTGGCCTCCTCGGGGGTCGATGTCGGGGGTGTGCGCGTCTCCGCGACCCTCGCGTCGCCGCGCTTCACCGTCGTGACCGACGAGGCGCAGAACCAGATCGGCTCGTTCTACCCAGGCGCCATGGCGGAGGCCGCCGAGATCACGCTCGCGGACGTGGACGTCGACCTCGTGCTCGTCAGCCCGAACGACCCTGGCGCCATGCTGCGACACACGGCGGAGTGCCGTGAGCGAGGCGTGCCCTTCGCCGCCGACCCGTCGCAGACCCTGACCTTCCTGGACGGCGACGCGATCCGGTCGCTCGTGGAGGGGGCGGACTACCTGTTCACCAACGAGTACGAGGCCGGGCTCGTCACGGAGAAGACCGGCTGGAGCGACGCGGAGATCCTCGACCTGGTGAAGGTCCGCGTGACCACCCATGGTGCGAAGGGCTCCGTCATCTCCCGCAAGGGCGAGGCGGACATCTCCGTCGGCATCGCGCCGGCTGACGTCGTGGTGGACCCGACGGGGACCGGCGACGCGTTCCGGGCAGGCTTCCTCACCGCGACCGCCTGGGGCCTCGGCCTGGAGCGGGCGGCCCAGGTCGGCGCCGTGCTCGCCACCCACTGCGTGGAGGCCAAGGGGCCGCAGGACTACGTGCTGACCGACTTCGCGGGCCGCTTCGAGAAGGCCTTCGGCGCCGAGGCCGTTGCCGAGGTCACGCCGCACCTGACCTGATCGGCCCGCTGACGAGCGCGTCGCCGAGGGCGGTGCGCTCCCACGTGCTCCGCTTGCCGACGCGGGTGACCTCCACGAGGCCCGCGTTGAGCAGGGCGTGCAGGTGCTCGCTGACCGTACTGTCGGCCCGGAAGAGGTTGAAGGCCAGCGCCTTGGTGCCGAGCGGGTCGTCGAGCCCGGCCAGCACGTCGGCCCGGCCCTGGCCGAGCAGCGTCACGAGCGCGTCGGCCGGCGCGACCGGTCGGGTGAACGCTGTCGCGATCCCGCGCGCCGGGTAGATCAGCGTCGGCTGGTACGGCGGGTCGAGGATCACCAGCGGCCGGCTGCTGCTGATGAAGACGCTCGGCATGAGCACGACGCCTTCGCCCTCGAGGTCGCGTCGGTCCTTAGCGCCGCTGCGCACGCGCAGCCTGCCGTCGGTGAAGGTCACCGCGGGGTGGAGGTCGGCCATCAGCGCGGCCAGGCCACCGGTGACCAGGCGCCGCGAGCGGTGGTCCACGTCCGTGGCGAGCACCCGGTGCAGCCGCGGCCAGTGCGGCTGCAGGAGCGCCCGCCAGGCCAGGCGCATCTCGTCGACGGCCTGCGCCCGCGACGCGGTGGTGGCGGCACTGGGGAAGCGCGCCCCGAGGCGCTTGCTGCGTCGCAGCTCGAGGCGGACCGTCTCGAGCGGTGTCCCGGCCACCAGCTCGACCTCGGCGTCGAACGTGCGCTCGCCGGCAGCCGGCGGCGGGGTGAGGAAGTCCGGCGTGTAGCTCACGCCGTCCTGCAGCGCCGTGAGCAGCGGCGTCACGGGCGGCGTCACGAGCTTGCGCCAGGGCTGGAGCACGGGCGGCAGTGGGCCGACGGTGACGGCGCGAACGGCGGCCAGGGTCTCCCAGAGCGGGGAGATCGCGAACCGCAGACGCAGGACGTCCTTCGGCCCGAGCCGAAGCTCAATCACTTCGCTCGCACCCGAACGGTCGTCATTTCGGCCACAGCCGAAACGTTAGACCTGGCGCCGCCGGCGCTGCTGGAGTTGTCCACATGACCACGTACCGGGACGTGCTGCGGCAGCGGGAGATGCCCGCCGTGCTGCTGGCGCACGCGGTGTCGCTCACCGGCTCGGTGGCGGCCGAGGTCGCTCTGTCGGTCCTCGTCTACCGGCGCACCGCGTCCCCGCTGCTGTCCGCCCTCACCCTGGCGTGCGCCTTCGTCCCGCAGGCCTTCTCGGCGATCGTGCTGTCCGGGCTGGTGGACCGCTTCCCACCACGGCGTCTGCTGGTGACGTGTGACCTCGTGTGCGCGCTGCTCGTCGCAGGCATGACCGTGCCCGGGACGCCGACAGCCGTGCTCCTGCTCCTGGCGGCGGGTACGGGCGTCGTCACCCCCCTGTTCGGCGGCGCCCGCTCCGCCACCCTCGCCGACCTCCTCGAGGGCGAGGTCTGGGTGCGGGCGCGGTCGATGATGAGGGTGCTGTCGCAGACCGCGCTGCTGCTCGGCTTCGCCGTCGGAGGCCTCGCGCTGGCCGCCGTCGGCCCCCGCTGGTTGCTCGTCGCCGACGCCGCGTCCTTCGTCGCCTCAGCGCTGGTGCTGCGGCTGGGCACGACCGCGCGTCCGGCCCGGGGAGGCCGGCGCGGGCGCGTCTCCTTCGGTGTCGCGGGCAGGACGCTGCGGGACCCGCAGCTGCGGCCGCTGCTGCTCATGATGTGGCTGCCCTCGGCGTGCGCGTCGTCCGTCGACGCGCTCGCGACGCCCTATGCCGCGCCGGACACGACGGCCATCGGCCTGATGCTCGCTGCCGCCGCCGTCGGCACCATCGCGGCCGAGCTGCTGGGCCGTCGGGTCCGGCACGAGCGCGCCGTCGCGTCCTTGACAGCGCTGGGGCTCGGGCTGTTCGCCTTCCACCCTCCGGTCTGGCTGGCGCTCGCGATCACGGTGCTCGCGATGCAGGGCGGGGCCATCGGGCAGATCCTCGACGGGCGCCTGCTCTCGCTGATGGACGAGACCTCGCGCGGGCAGCTGCTCTCGCTGCAGTCCGGCCTGCTGATGGGCATCCAGGGCGCCGGGATCGCGGTCGCCGGTGCGCTCGCGGAGGCACTTCCGGCGTACACCGTCCTGGCGCTCTTCGGCGCCGTCGACCTGGTCTGCGTGTGGACCCTGCTGCGCCCTCAGGAGAGCCGGCGGACGGTGAAGGCGTCGCCCTCCCTGCCTTCGTAGGACTGGCCCTGCAGCCGGCACCAGGCCTTGAGGTCGGGCTCGGCGGCAGGGTCGTCCGCGAGGACCGTGACCACGTCGCCGACCGCGACGGTGGGCAGCGCACGGGCGAGCTCGATGATCGGCAGCGGGCAGCGTCGGCCCAGGCAGTCGAGGATCACCGGACACGCGCCACGACCGACGGGAGCACCGCGCAGAAGCGATCGACGTCGGCCTCGGTCACGTCGCGCGACAGCGACACCCGGACCGAACCGTGCGTCGACACCCCCATCGCGACGAGCACGTGCGAGGGCTCGAGGACCGACGACGTGCACGACGAGCCGCTGGACACCTCGAAGCCCTGTGCGTCGAGCTCGAGCACGAGCGCCTCCCCGGACGCGTAGAGTACGGAGAACGTCACGAGGTGGGGGAGCCGGTCGTCGGGGTCGCCCACGACCTCGACGTCCGGCACCGCCGCGGCTGCCGCACGGATGCGCGCGACGAGGGGCCGAAGGCGGGCGTCCTCGGCGACCCGCTCCACGGCGACCGCCTCGAGCGCCACCGCCGCCGCCAGGACCGTCGGGATGTCGACCGGCCCGGGGAAGCCGCCCTCCTCGGGCCACGGCGACACCCAGCGCACGCCGGTCCGGACCGCCAGCACGCCCAGCGCCGGACCGCCCCACTTGCGCGCCGACCCGGCGAGGAGGTCCCACGGAGGCAGCGGAGCTCGGCCGATCGCCTGGCACGCGTCCACCAGCACGGGCACCGGCAGGTCCAGCGCGGGCTGCAGGGTCCCGACCTCGTGCGAGGCGGCGATGAGGCAGGCGAGGACGGTGTCGTCCCGCAGGGCGGCCGTGAAGCCGTCCGCCGAGACCCGGCCGGCGAGGTCGACCGGCACGGCGGTGGCGGGACCCTCGGCACACGCGTGCAGCACAGCCGAGTGCTCGATGGCGCTGTGCACCACGTGGCTCCCCGCGCGCGAGCGCGCCGCGCGCACGCCGCGCACGGCGGCGTACAGCGCCTGCGACCCGCTCGGGGCCAGCCAGAGCTCGTCGGTGCGGCAGCCGAGCTGCCCGGCAAGCGCTTCGCGTGCCCCGTCGAGCAGCTGGCGCGCGCGGCGGGCGCTGCCGTAGAGCCGCGCAGGGTCCGCCCAGCCGTCGTCGAGGGCTGCCATCCACGCCTCCCGGGCGAGCGGGTGCAGCGGCAGCCCTGACGCGGCGTCCAGGTTGACCACGGAACAGACCCTAGACACGCCCCCCTCAGCAGGATGCGCGTGTGCCTCTGCGATAGCGTGGCCGCGCTAGTTCCTCGCACGTCTGCACGAAGGGTCCCTGGTTTGAGAACCCGTTCCTCGAGGGCGGTCCGGCTCACGCTGGCCGCCGCCGCCGTCGGGCTGCTCACGAGCGGTTGCTCGGGGCGTGAGGCCTACGAGAACGCCTTCTACCTCGGCTGGCCGCACCCGGTGACCACCGAGGGCAAGACGATGTACGACGTCTGGCTCGGCACGACCGCCGCAGCGGCGGCCGTCGGCTTCGCGATGTACCTGCTCATCGGCCTGACGATCGTGCGCGACCGCAAGAAGAGCGACGAGCTGCCGCCGCAGATCCGCTACAACCTCCCCATCGAGGTGCTGTACACGATCGTGCCGTTCGTCATCATCGCGGTGCTGTTCTTCTACACAGCGGTGGGCGAGAACAAGGTCAACAAGCTGACCAGGAACCCCGACGTGCGCATCGGCGTCGTCGGCTTCCAGTGGAACTGGCAGTTCAACTACCTCGACGACAAGGTCCAGGTCACGGGTGCGCCGCCGGCCGGGCAGCAGGCCGTGCTCGTGCTGCCCGTGAACAAGGTCATCCGCTTCACCGAGACCTCGCCGGACGTCATCCACTCCTTCTGGGTGCCCGACTTCCTCTTCAAGCGCGACGTCGTCCCGGGGCGCATCAACACCTTCGAGCTCAAGCCGACGCGCATCGGCACCTACATCGGGCGCTGCGCCGAGCTCTGCGGCGAGAAGCACGACGCGATGAACTTCGAGGTGAAGGTCGTGTCGGACGACGACTACCAGTCCTACATCGACACGCTGAAGGCAAACCCGGCCAACGCCGCCAACTCGCTCGGCGCAGCACTCACCACCGGAGACAACTGACATGGCCGTCATCACCGAGGCGCACGCCCCCGCGGCGAACCGGCGACCGTCTCCCGGCGCGGGCTCGAAGATCGTCAAGGTCCTGACCACGACCGACCACAAGGTCATCGGCCTGCTCTACCTGTGCACGGGCTTCGGCTTCTTCCTGTTCTCGGGCCTGCTGGCCGAGATCATGCGCGCCGAGCTCGCCCGGCCGGGCCTGCAGTTCGTGTCTCAGGAGCAGTTCAACTCGCTGTTCACGATGCACGGCTCGATCATGATGTTCCTCGTCGCCCCGCCCCTGGCGTACGGCTTCACGAACTACATCATGCCGCTGCAGATCGGCTCGCCGGACATGAGCTTCCCGCGGCTGAACGCGTTCTCCTACTGGCTGTACCTGTTCGGCGGCCTGACGGTCATCAGCGGCTTCCTGACCCCGTCCGGTGCGGCCTCGTTCGGCTGGTTCGCGTACGCGCCCCTGAACGACATCATCCACTCGCCGAACATCGGCTCCGACCTCTGGATCGTGGGCCTGATCACGTCGGGTCTGGGCACCATCCTCGGCGCCGTCAACTTCATCACGACGATCATCACGCTCCGCGCGCCCGGCATGACGATGTTCCGGATGCCGATCTTCACCTGGAACATGCTCGTCACGAGCATCCTGGTGCTCATGGCCTTCCCGGTCATCACGGCCGCGTTCTTCGCCCTCGAGGCCGACCGGCACATGGGGGCGCACGTCTACGACGCGGGCACCGGTGGCGCCATCCTCTGGCAGCACCTGTTCTGGTTCTTCGGCCATCCCGAGGTCTACATCGTCGCCTTGCCGTTCTTCGGCGTGGTGTCGGAGGTCATCCCGGTCTTCAGCCGCAAGCCGATGTTCGGCTACAAGGGCCTCATCTTCGCGACGATCGGCATCGCCGCGCTGTCCATGACCGTGTGGGCGCACCACATGTTCGTCACGGGCGCCGTGCTGCTGCCGTTCTTCTCGTTCCTGTCCTTCCTCATCGCCGTGCCGACCGGGGTGAAGTTCTTCAACTGGATCGGCACCATGTGGCGCGGGTCGCTGACCTTCGAGACGCCGATGCTGTTCTGCATCGGCTTCCTGCTGACCTTCCTCCTGGGTGGTCTCACCGGCGTCATGCTGGCCAGCCCGCCGATCGACTTCCACGTGTCGGACACCTACTTCGTGGTGGCGCACTTCCACTACGTCGTCTTCGGGACCGCGATCTTCGGCTTCTTCGCCGGCGTGTACTTCTGGTTCCCGAAGATGACCGGGCGGATGCTCAACGACCGCCTCGGCAAGGTCCACTTCTGGATCCTGTTCGTCGGCTTCCACACGACCTTCCTCGTCCAGCACTGGCTGGGTGACGAGGGCATGCCGCGCCGCGTCGCGAACTACAAGGCGAGCGACGGCTTCACGACGCTCAACATGGTGTCGTCGTTCGGCGCCGTCGTCCTCGCGCTGTCGACGCTGCCGTTCCTCTACAACGTCTTCGTCAGCTACACCCGCGGTGAGCGGGCCGTCGGCGACGACCCGTGGGGCTACGGCAACTCGCTCGAGTGGGCGACGTCCTGCCCGCCGCCGCGGCACAACTTCGTGACGATGCCGCGCATCCGCTCCGAGCGGCCGGCGTTCGACCTGCACTACCCGGCGACGACCGGACGCGTCGAAGCGCACGCCGCGCCCGAGCTGACCCAGGGGAGCTGAGCATGAAGGTCGAGGGCTTCCTCTTCTCGTTCCTGTCGCTGTTCTTCCTGGGCAGCGCGATCGTCTACTGGATCGTCAGCCGCGACGACACCGGCTTCACGTGCCTCCTGCTCTCGGGCGGCATGGCCTTCATCATCGGCTACTACATCCTGTTCACGGCCTCGCGCATGGACGCCCGTCCCGAGGACCGCGAGGACGCCGAGATCGCCGAGGGCGCCGGCGAGGTCGGCTTCTTCGCACCGCACTCGTGGTGGCCGATCGCGATGGGCTTCTCGTTCGCCCTCACCACGCTGGGCCTGGTCTTCGGCCCGTTCCTCATCCTCATCGGAGTCTTCGCGCTCCTGGTCAGCGTCTCCGGGCTGCTGTTCGAGTACTACGTCGGCATCAACCGCACGCAGGCGTACACGCTCGGTCAGGTCGAGGCCATGGGTGAGCTGCCGACCCTGAACCGCAAGTTCATCGGCGAGGAGCCCCACCACTAGCCCTCGGCGCCGCCGGCGCCGTGTCGCGCGGCACCGAACGCCCACTCGGGACGACCTCCCTGCTCCTGCCTCCGCTTCGCGCGGGCCGCTGGAGGTCTTCCACGCTCAGAGGGACGATGGTCCGCCCCTCGAGGCGACGGCAGGAGCAGGGAAGTCGTCTCAGAGGGGCGCTACGGGTGGACGGTGATGGTGCCCTTCATGCCGACGGCCTGGTGGTAGCTGCAGACGAAGTCGAACGTGCCGGCCTTCGTGAACCGGTAGGTGTAGCCGCCTGACGGCGCCACGTCGCCCGAGTCGAAGACGCCCGAGTCGGTGAACGTGTGGTGGTTGGTGTCGTCGTTGACGGCGCGCACGCTGTCCCCGATGGCGATCGTCAGGGTCGAGGGGCTGAACCGGTCGGGTGCCTGCATGTGCACGGTGAAGGTCGTTCCCTTGGCGGCCGGCGACGGCGTGGGCGACGGTCGTGGCGAGGGGGAGTGCGTCACGACCGGCTTGGGGGACGGGCTGGGCGTCAGACGGGCTGCCGAGCTCGGCATGGGGCTCGGCACGGGGCTCGGCATCGGGCTCGGCGTCGGGGTCCGCGTCGGGCTCGGCGACACCTTTGCCGCGCGCTTCGGTGTGGGGCGAGGGGTCGGGCTCGGCGTGCGGCTCGCCGGACTCGCTGACGGGCTCTGGCTGGGGCCTCCCAGGGCTGCAACGGGGGCGGAGTGGCCCTGGCAGGCCGTGCAGAGGGCTGCGACGGCAAGTCCGGCGAGGAAGGGACGCACGCGCGCAGCATCCCGAGGATGCTCGGTGCCCAAAAGGCGACGAAGGTCCTAGGACCGGGGGTCTGCGCGGTCGAGGTTCCCGTGCCGCGCGTTGACGGCGAGCCAGCCCGTGTCGCCGATCAGGGTCAGTGCGAAGCGGCTCACGACGCGCTGCCGGACGTCGCCACGGCCAGCACGAGCGTCCCGATGGCCGTACCGAGCGCAGCTGCGGTCTCCCAGGTCACCGCGCCATCGTGCCCCTAGGGTCGGGGTGTGCGTTGGACCTGTCCGGAGTGCGACCGCGAGTTCGGCCGTACCCGGGCGAGCCACGTGTGCGTCCCGGGGACGACGGTGGACGCGGTGTTCGCCGGCAAGCCGGCGTACATGCGCGCGGTGTACGACACGATCCTGGCGCGCCTCCAGGCCTCCGGACCCGTGCACGAGGACGCCGTGACGGTGGGCGTGTTCCTGAAGGCAGAGCGCAAGATCGCCGAGGTGCGCCCGATGACGCGGATCGTGAAGCTGCACCTCATGCTGCCTCGGCCGGTCGAGGGCGCCCAGCAGGTGAGCGCCGGTTCATGGTGGCTGCAGCAGTCGTTCACCAGCGACGACGTCCCGGAGCGCGTGCTGATGCTGCTCGACGAGGCCTACGACGCAGCGGTGTGAAACGGCAGCGCGCGCAGGGAGTTGTCAGGCACGATGTCGGGCATGACGGACCACCTGGACATCCTCGGCGACCCGCAACCGGTGCGACACCCGCGCCATGGTGGCCACCTGCAGGTGCTCGCGACGGCTGTCGCGGCGACGCTCGTGCTCATGACGGGCGTGGCCTACGCGGGCTACAGCGCGCTGAAGCCGTCCGGGCACGCCCCGGAGGAAGCCCTGCCGGCCGACACCGTGGCCTTCGCGAAGGTCGACCTGGACCCGTCCGCGAGCCAGAAGGTCGCGGTCTACCGGCTGAGCAGGCGCTTCCCCCAGACCCACGTGCGCAGCCAGGGCAGCGTGCGGGACGACCTGCTGGCGCAGGTCTTCAAGGCCGCCGGCGAGACCGTCGACTTCCGGCGCGACATCAAGCCCTGGATCGGCGACCGGGCGGCGATCGGGGCCGTTCCCGGGACGGACGGGCCGCACCCGATGATCGCCGTGCAGTTCCATGACAAGGCCAAGGCGAAGAAGGGCGTCGAGCACCTCATCTCGCTCGACACCTCCGACGAGCTGTTCTACGCCTTCTCCGACGTCAGCGACTACGTCATCCTCAGCGACCAGCAGAGCTCGGCAGACGCTGCTGCGCACGCGACCCGTCACCTCGCCGACGATCCCTCGTACCGCAAGGCCATGAGCGCGCTGCACGGCGACCAGATCGTGTCCGCGTGGGCCGACCTCGGGAAGGCCTTTGCCCTGCTGTCGAAGGACCAGCTGCAGGACAACCCGCTGTTCAAGGTCAAGGACCTCAAGGTCGCCGGCCAGTACGTGATGGGGGCCCACGCCGAGAACGACGCCATCGAGCTGGACGTGCACGAGCTCGGCGTCTCGACGGGCGTGGCCGCGGTCGACAGCCTGCGGCTCGGGGAGGGGACAGGCAGCGACCTCGTCCAGACGTTCCCGAAGGACGCGCTCGTCGCCGCGAGCATCACCGGGTTGGGGGACCAGGCGGCCAAGATCTACGACCAGGTCAAGCCGGTGATCACCGACGCCGGCGGGCAGGACTTCCTCGCCACCGTCGCCCAGGCCGGCCTGCGCCTCCCCGCCGACCTGAAGACCGTGCTGGGCGACGAGGTGGCCGGCTACCTCACGGGGACCAGCGACGACCCCTACGTGCTGCTGCACGTGAAGACCGCGGACGCCGCCGCCGCGAAGCAGGTGCTCCAGCGCCTTGTCGCCTTCATCGGTCGGCAGACGCACGACCCGGCACCGGCCGACTTCCTCGACCGGGTCTACGGCACCGCGCCCGACGGCTACGTCATCGGCGTCCCGAAGCTCGCGGGCACGGGCGGCGGCGGGCTCGGCAGCAGCAGCGTCTTCCGCAACGCCGTCCCCGACGCGCACGGCGCGCCGGTCGTCGTCTTCGTCAACATCCACCAGCTGATCTCCGCCTTCGACCTCGCCGACGGCACCGGTGCCGTCGGCAAGCTGGACGCCTTCGGGTTGACGGAGAAGGTCGCCGGCGACGACGTCTCGATGCGCGCCCGGCTGACCTTCCGGTAGACCGGGGAGGAGTCCAGCAACGCGAACGGCCGGCGTGCACGCACGCCGGCCGTTCGAGGAAGACCTAGTCGGTCGTCGACTCCAGCTGCGGCTGCTCCTCCGCCGCCGCTACGCCCGGCTGGCGCGTCGCGGTGATCGGCGTGTGGTGCTGGTGCTCGATCGCGTGGCGCCGCTCGTCCGATGTCGCCAGCAGCGTCGAGTAGACGTGGGGGACACCCACCGTCTCCTCGACGAA
>Ga0070658_10004628_pt1 | contig 11185 bp, 11 predicted proteins | sample KBSC13metaG_FD_64664 | JGI IMG/M metagenome (GOLD analysis project Ga0070658, IMG submission 64664) | Corn rhizosphere microbial communities from Kellogg Biological Station, Michigan, USA - KBS C1-3 metaG | ecosystem: Host-associated > Plants > Roots > Rhizosphere > Soil ... | reverse complement strand
CGCAGGTCGGGCGCGTCGACCTGGCGCAGCGCGAGGACGACCTCGGCGGTGTCGTCGGTGTCGGGGTAGAGGTCGTTGGCGAACTCGAACGCCCACCCGCCCGGTGCGAGATCCGGACGCTTGACCGCCCAGTCGCCCGCGACGGTGATCTCCTCGTCGAGGATCCATCGCGCCGCCCGGACCATCGCCGGGTCGTCTCCCGGGACGCCGGCGTCGGCCAGCGCGTTGATCGCCAGCGCGGTGTCCCACACCGGGGACTGGCACGCCTCGAGCCGGACTACCCAGCCCTCGGGCGTTTGCTCGCGGATCGTGAACCCGTCGAGGCCGGCCAGCCCGGCCCGCATCGCCGGGTGGTCGAGCGAGTAGCCCATGAGGTGCAGCGCCAGCAGGGAGTAGACCCACGGCGGCTGGATGCCGCCCCACCCGCCGTCGGCTTCCTGCCGGGCGAGGATCCACTCGGTGGCGCGGCGCATCGCGAGCCGGCGGAACGGGTGCACCGGCAGCCGGTGGTAGGCGTGCAGCAGCCGGTCGAGCGTGCCGAAGGGCCCGGTGGCCGCCGGCCGCTCCTCGCCGGTGAGCAGCTCGTCGATGTCGAACGGCAGCGGCCGCTGGGGGCGCAGTGCGTTGACGATCGTGAGCGGCACGATCGTCTGCCGCGCCCAGCAGGCGAAGTCGTAGACATTGAGCGGGAACCATGACGGCAGGAAGATCATCTCCGGCGGGAGCACCGGCAGGTCGGCCCAGTCCCACCGGCCGACGGTCGCGAGCCAGATGCGGGTGAAGACCCGGCTGCGCTCGACACCGCCGTTGGCCCGGACCCACGACGAGGCCGCCAGCATGTGCGGCTCCTGCGGGCCGTCGCCGGCGAGGCGCAGCGCCACGTAGGCCTCGATCGTCGTCGAGAGCTCGGCCGGCCCGCCGTAGAACGACGCCCAGGTGCCGTCGGGTCGCTGCTGCGAACGGATCCAGCGCGCCGACTCCTCGGTGCGCTGCGGCTCGAGGATGCCGAGGAAGTGGCGCAGCAGCATGTCCTCGGCGTCCATCGTGACGTTGGTCTCGAGCTCGCCCTTCCACCAGCCCGCGGCGTCCTGCAGCGACAGCAGGTGGTCGCGGGCTCGCTCGAGCGTCATCCGCGCGACGTCGAGGGTGTCGGCCTCGACGCGCAGGTCGTCACGGGTGCGCTGCGGTGCGGGGCGGTCTGCAGCGAGGGTCAATTCAGGACTCCCGGGTGGTCACGAATCGGGCGACTGCGCCGAGCTCGTCGCGCACGGGATCGGGCATGTCGAGCAGCCGCAGCCGGGACAGCGCCTCGTCCAGCTGCCGCCGCGCCTCCGTCACGGTCCAGGCGCGACCGCCGGCCTCCTCGACCAGGCCGGCCATGCGCACGAGGTCGTCCTCGTCGTGCGGCCGCTCGTCGCCGAGCATCCGGGCCAGCTCCTGGGCCGCGCTGCCGCCGGCGTTGACGGCGACGACGACCGGCACCGACTTCTTGCGCGAGCGCAGGTCGGACAGCACCGGCTTCCCGGTCACCGACGGGTCACCCCAGATGCCGAGCAGGTCGTCGACCAGCTGGAAGGCGAGGCCGAGGTGCGCGCCGTAGGCCGCCAGCCCGTCGACCAGCGCGGCCGGGGCGCCGGCGAGCTCGGCGCCGATCGACGCGGCGCAGGCGAGCAGGGCGCCGGTCTTGCCGGCCTCCATCGCGAGCACCTCGTCGACGCCGACGTGGCTGCGGCTCTCGAAGGCCAGGTCGTCGACCTGGCCGGTGATGAGGTCCTGGGTGGCGATGCCGAGCCGCCGGGCAGCGGCGAGGCCTCGGTCGTTGCCGACCTCGAGCAGCGCCTGTTGTGCGAGGGCGAGCAGCGCGTCACCGGCGAGGATCGCGAGTGACGGGGAGAACGCCGTCCACGCCGTCGCGCGGTGCCGCCGCTCGGTGTCACCGTCCATCAGGTCGTCGTGCAGCAGCGAGAAGTTGTGCACCAGCTCGACGGCGACACCACCAGGTACGCCGACCTCACCGGGCGCACCGGCGGCCTCGGCCGAGAGCACGGCGAGGGCCGGGCGGACCGCCTTGCCGCCCGAGCCCGGCATCGCACTGCCGTCGGCGGCGAGCCAGCCGAGGTGGTAGCCGCTGACCAGCCGCATCTGCGGCGACAGCCCATCGACCGCCGCGCGCAGGGCCGGCGTGGTCAGCTCCCGGCCGCGGGCCAGCGACGCCGGGACCTGCGACGGAGCGGGTAGGCCTGGGCCTTCGGAGGACATCGTCGCGGCGGTCATGACGCGACCCGGGCCGGTTCGCGGCGCCGCTGCGCGGCGAGGTGAGCGCGGGCGGCGGCGTGACCGCTGCGCACCGCGCCCTCCATCGTCGCGGGCCAGCCGGTCGCGGTCCATGCGCCCGCCAGGTAGAGGCCGGGCAGCGCGGTGGCCGGACCCGGGCGCAGCGCCGCGCTGCCCGGCGCCTGCCGGAACGTCGCGGCGCGCTCCCGGGTGACGAGGAACGACAACACACGGGCCTCCCGTGCTCGGGGGAACATCTGCTGCAGGGCCGGCTCGAACGCCTCGCGCACCTGCGCGGCCGGCCGGCCGATCCAGTCGTCGGCGGCGGACACCGACACGGCGACGTACTGCCCGGTGGCCGGGTCGAGCCCGGACGCCGCGGTGCGGTCGAACGCCCACTGCACCGGCGTACCGACACCGGCCACGAACGGCGCGTCCATGACCGGGCGGTCGTAGACGACGTGCACGTTGACGATCGGCGAGCTGCCGAGCCGCCGCAGCGCCTCGGGGTCGGGCAACGCGCCGGCGGGCGCGAGGTCGGCGACGCTGTCCGAGGGGACCGCGAGCACGACACCGTCGGCCTCGACCGGGCCCGCGTCGGTGCCGACGACCCAGCCGGCGCCACCGAGGCCGATGCCGGTGACCCGGCGGCGCAGGTAGACGTCGACCCCTGCGGCCTCGAGCGCGCTGGTGGCCGCGTCGCCGTGCAGCCGTTGCAGGGGTACGGCGGCGTAGCCGATGTCGCCGTTGTCCGGCGACTCCAGCAGGCCGATCTGGAAGACCGTCGCGGCGAGCGCCAGCGACGCGCGGTCGGCCCGCGCGTTGAGGGTCGCGACGGTGACCAGCTCCCAGAGCGCGGCCACCGCCTGCGGGCTCTGCCTGCGCGAGGTCAGCCAGTCGCCGAACGACCGCGCGTCGACGGCCGGGTCGGTCGGGTCGACCTTGCCCAGCGCGAGCGCGGCGCGGGCGGCGCTGACCCGCTGGGCCGGCGAGAGCATCCGGTAGCGCAGCAGCGCCGGCGCGAGGTGCAGCGGTGCGGGCAGGTTGCTGCGGGTGAGCCGCCCGGTGCGACCGCGAGCCGGTTCGACGACGGGGATGTCGAGGCGCGGCTGCAGGGTCGTCAGGTGCTCGACGCCGAGCCGCTGCAGCAGCCCGCGGTAGTCGGTGCAGCAGCGCAGGAACACGTGCTGGCCGTTGTCGACGTCGATGCCGCCGAGCTCGGCGCGGCGGAACGAGTGGGTCGCTCCCCCGAGCCGCGGGCGGCCTTCGAGCAGCGTGACCGCGTGGCCGGCGTCGGCGAGGTCCAGCGCGGCGGTGATGCCGGCGAGGCCTCCCCCGACGACGACGACGCGGCTCTGGGGCTGCGCGCCGAGCTGCGGGCTCACGTGCGCGCCCCGGCGAGGCTGCGCGCGGCGACCGTCATCTTCTCCCACGCGGACAGGGACATGCGCTCGCGCAGCACGACCTCCGGGGTCTCCTCGATACGGGCCAGCAGCCGGCGGTAGATGCCGGACATCGCGGCGCAGCACGCGGCGCTGCGCCGGTCGAGCATCGGCAGGAGGCGCAGCCCGTCGGCGTACCAGGTCTCCGCCCGCGCCGCGGCGTCCTCGATGAGGTCGACGAGCCGGTCGCGAGGTCCCTCGACGGTGCCGTCGGCGGCGAGCTGCAGGTCGACGCCGAACCGGCGCAGGTCCTGCTGCGGCAGGTAGATCCGGCCGTTGCCGAGGTCCTCGCGGATGTCGCGCAGGATGTTGGTCTGCTGCAGCGCGACGCCGAGCGCATCGGCGAGCGGCGCGGCCTCGTCGTAGCGGTCGGCGCCGAAGATGGCCAGGCACAGCCGGCCGATGGAGCCGGCGACGCAGCGGCAGTAGTGCACGAGATCGTCGAACGACTCGTAGCGCACGCCGCGCACGTCCATCTCGACGCCCTCGATCAGCTCGCCGAAGGCGGGGAGCGGGATCGGGAAGCGCTTCGCCGCGTCGGCGAGCGCGACGAGCACGAGGTCGTCGGTGCGCTCGCCGACGGTGGCGAGAGCGGCCCGGGCGTCGGCGAGCAGGCGCAGCTTCTCGTCGGCCGGCAGGTCGCCGTCGCCGATGTCGTCGATGCGGCGGGCGAACGCGTAGACCGCGCTCATCGCCTGCCGCTTGTCGGTCGGCAGCAACCGGATGCCGTAGGAGAAGTTGCGCGCCTCGCGGCGGGTGACCTCCTCGCAGTGCCGGTAGGCGGCGGCGAGGTCGACGGTCGGTGCGATAGCGGTCATGCGCCGCTCCTCGCGGGCCGGTGGCGGAGGAGTACGCCGAGGGTCTCGGTCGCCACGACCCGCTTGCGCGGGCTGCGGGTGGCCGACAGCACCTCGTGGTCGGCCCGCCGGATGGCCGCGATCGCCGCGCGCCCGCCGGCGACGAATCCGGCGACGGCCAACCGGGCGGTGCCGGTGAGCGTCGCGACCAGCGGGGTCCCCTCGTCGAGCAGCGCGCCGGCGCGGTCGACCTCGAAGGCCAGGGCGGCACGCAGCCGCGGCCCGGCGACGGCGGCGGTCAGGTCGTCGTCGCTCACCCCGAAGCGGCGCAGGTCCTCCTGCGGCAGGTAGACGCGGCCGTTGCGGCGGTCCTCGCCGACGTCCTGGCAGTGCTCGACGATCTGCAACGCGGTGCACACGCGGTCGGACAGCGCGATGCGCGACGGCGTGGAAACACCGAAGATCTCGAGCACGATGTGGCCCACGGGGTCGGCCGACAGCGCGCAGTAGCCGCGCAGGCCGTCGTAGGTCTCGTAGCGGTGCACGGTGAGGTCGCGCCGGTTTGCCTCGACCAGGCGCAGGAACGGCTCGCGGGACAGGCCGCACTCGCGGACGGTGGGCTGCAGCGCCCGCAGCAACGGGGTCTCCGGCTCGGCGTCCCAGACGCGGATCAGGTCCGCCTCGAACGCGTCGAGCAAGGCGGCCCGGTCGCCGCGGGCCTCGTCGCCGAGGTCGTCGACGAGGCGGGCGAAGCCGTAGACGGCGGTCAGGTGCCGGCGATAGGTCCGGGGCAGGAACCACGGTGCGACCGGGAAGTTCTCCGCACCTGCCTGCTGCAGGATCTCGGCCGGAGTGAACGGCGCCGGGTGGGCCACTCCGGCCTGTCTACTGGGAGGTTGGTCGGCCGCCGGGTCGTCGGCACCGGGCGGGGTGCACGCGGGGTCGTGGGCGACGCACGCCGTGCTGCCCGAGGCGGCCGTCGCGAGCCCGGCCGAGGACCGGTAGGGGTCGGCGGGGGGTTGCACGTGCGTGGACCTCCGATCGCTGCGGCGCCGACGGACCCTCGGCTGTGCGCCGTCTTCTAGTGACGCCATCGGCGGGGAACCCCGATATCGGGGCACGCTAGTAGTGATTCGACCCGAATGCCAAGCCTTTCGTTCGGGTGTCATCACTAGACGCGGCCGTACCCGGCGTCGGAGGGACCAATCGCCATGCGAGAGGTTTTTCGGGTCTGCGGGCCTCGGAGGCCGGCTGCCGGCCCCGGTCATTAGGGTTTCAGGCGTGCGCACGGTCGTCGGCCCGACCGGCCGCGTGGTCGTCGTGGGCGCCGGTCTCGGCGGGCTGTCCGCGGCCCTCCGGCTGCTCGGCGCGGGTCGCGAGGTGACGATCCTCGAGCGCGGCGAGGCGCCGGGCGGGCGGGCCGGTCGGCTGGAGATCGACGGCTACCGGTTCGACACCGGACCGACCGTGTTGACGATGCCGGGGCTCGTCGCCGACGCGCTCGGCTGCGTCGGCGAGCGGCTCGACGACTGGCTGGAGCTGCGCCGGCTGGACCCGGCCTACCGGGCGCACTACCCCGACGGCAGCACGCTCGACGTCCGGGCATCGGTCGAGGAGACGGCCGCCGAGATCGCGCAGCTCTGCGGCCCGAGCGAGGCGGACGGCTTCCGCCGGTTCGTCGCCTTCACCCGCCGGCTGTACGACGTGGAGATGCGGACGTTCATCGACCGCAACCTCGACTCGCCGCTGTCCCTGCTGGTGCCGGACCTGGCGCGGCTGGTGGCGCTGGGCGGCTTCCGGCGGCTGGCGCCGAAGGTGGCGTCGTACCTGCACGATCCACGGACCCGGCGGCTGTTCTCGTTCCAGGCGCTGTACGCCGGGGTGTCGCCGTTCGAGGCGCTCGCCCTCTACGCGGTCATCTCCTACATGGACACCGTCGAGGGCGTCTGGTTTCCCGCCGGCGGGATCCACGCGGTGCCCGAGGCGCTGGCCGGTGCGGCGGCCAAGCACGGGGCCGACCTGCACTTCGGCTGTGCCGTGACGCAGGTCGAGGTGCGCGGCGGGCGGGCGGTCGCCGTGCACACGACCGACGGGCGGCGCTTCCCGGCCGACGTCGTGGTGCTGGCGGGCGACCGGCCGGCCGCGGTGCGCGACCTGTTGCCGGCGGCCGCCGAGCGGCCGCGGCGGCTGCGCCACTCCCCCTCCTGCTTCCTGCTGCACGTCGGCTCGTCCGCGGCCTACTCCCGCATCGCGCACCACAACGTGCACTTCGGTCGCGCCTGGCGTTCGACGTTCGACGAGCTCATCGGGCGGCGCCGGCTGCCGTCGGACCCGTCGCTGCTGGTCACCAACCCGACCCGCACCGACCCGTCACTCGCGCCCGCGGGCAGGCAGGCCTACTACGTGCTGGTGCCAGTACCGCACCTCGACGGGCAGGTCGACTGGGACGTCATCGGGCCGCGGTTCCGCGAGGAGGTCGTGGGCCGGCTCGAGGCGCTGGGCTACGTGGGTTTTTCCGACGCCGTCGAGGTTTCTCGTGCGGTGACACCGGCCGACTGGCAGCGGCAGGGGCTTGCGGCGGGCTCGCCGTTCGGGGCAGCGCACACGTTCCGCCAGACCGGGCCGTTCCGGCCGGGCAACCTGCTGCTCGACAACGTGGTGCTGGCCGGGTCGGGGACCCAGCCGGGCATCGGCGTACCGATGGTGCTCGTCAGCGGCCGGCTCGCCGCCGAGCGGATCGTCGGCGGATGAGCATCTTTCGCTCGACGCGGCTGCGCACGTGAACGCGCTGGACGCGGCCGGCATCGTCGATCCGGCCCTGCGGGCGTCGTACCTCGCCTGCCGGCGCCACAACGCCGCGCACGGCCGCACCTACTACCTGGCGACGGCCCTGCTACCGCCGGAGAAGCGCCCGGCGGTGCACGCGCTCTACGCGTTCGCGCGGCATGCCGACGACATCGTCGACGACCTCGACCCGTCGCTCTCGCCGGCCCGACGAGCGTCGTCGCTCGCCGCGTGGGGCGAGCGGTTCCTGGCCGGTGACAGCTGCGGCGACCCGATCTTGCCCGCGGTGCACGACACGGTGGCACGGTGGCGGATCCCGTTGTCGTTGTTCGACGACTTCCTTGCGTCGATGCGCATGGACCTGACCGTGTCGTCCTACGCGACGTGGGACGACCTGATGGGTTACGTGCACGGGTCGGCGGCGGTGATCGGGCTGCAGATGCTGCCGGTGCTCGGCGTACAACCGGGCTGCGAGTCGGCGGCCGAGGGCTATGCGCGCGACCTTGGGGTGGCCTTCCAGCTGACGAACTTCATCCGCGACGTCGGCGAGGACCTGCGCCGCGGGCGGGTCTACCTGCCGCAGGAGGACCTCGAGCGGTTCGGCGTCTCCACTGCGGACCTCGCTTCGGGCCTTGTCGACGGGCGGGTGCGGCGGCTGCTGGCGTTCGAGGTCGCGCGCACCCGCGAGATCTACCGCAGCGCGCAACACGGGATCCGGTTGCTGCACCCGACGAGCCGCGACTGCATCTCGACCGCGTTGCGGCTCTACGCGGGGATCCTCGACGCGGTCGAGCGCGCCGACTACCGGGTGCTCGACCGGCGGGTCAGCGTCTCGGTGCCGCGGCGGCTGGCGGTGGCGCTGCCCGCTCTCGCCCGCGCCCGCGCCGCCCGAGCCACTCCCAGGCGCACATCGTCTGGGTGACGAGGGCGAACCCGAAGCCCAGGTCCTCGATCGGCGCCTTCGCGATGCGCGGGCCGAGGATCACGTCCGGGTTGTAGCGCACGATGTGGCGGCCGGTGAGCACGCCGTTGGTCAGCAGCTGGAACCCGAACACGATGCCGTAGGCCGTCCAGTAGGACCGGCTGGCCAGCAACCGGGTCCGCAGCACGCCGAGGTCCAGGGCAACCGTCGCGGCGACCGCAGCAGCGCTGGCAGCGGTGTAGACCGGGAGCCGCCGTGGCCCGGTCACGTCGAGTGCCTTGGAACAGCGTCGCGGGAAGCCTTCACGTCCAGTGGGGCTTCCTGGCGCGTACGGCCTCGAGCGCGAGCAGTGCGCAGGTCGGGATCGCCGCAAAGAACAGCGCCTCCTCGAGCGGCAGCCCACCGGGCGTCTCGATCCCTGTCGTCTGCGCCGGGTCGAGACTCCACCAACCGGCCTTGAACGCGGCCGCATCCCAGGCGGCAAACGCGGCGGCCACAGGGGCAATCGACGCGAGCCACCGGCCTGTCTGGCGGTAGACGCGCGACCGGGACTCCAGCGGCGCGGTGGCAGCGGCACAGCCGGCAAGTACGGCCAAGTAGGAGCCCCGCCTGAAAGCCAGGCTCTCCACTACGGCCACCTCCCCAGGTAGGAGCCCCGCCTGAACGCCGCACTCTTCACTACGGCCGCCTCCCCGGCATGTCGCGCCGGCCCGAGGCCACCACGGCCCGCGCGTCCCGCCTCGCCACCGCCCGGCTCCCCACTACGAGTGCCTCATCCACGGCCCACACTGACACCGTCCGGGTGCGCACGCCCGCTTCGGGTTGCCCGCGGTCGCGCGCCTCCTCCCGTGTCTTTCGTGAAAGTGCCGCCGGACGTGGGGCACCGATGTCACCCGGAACGGACGGAGTCTGAACTCGTCAGAGCGGATCGCAGTGCCCTGACGGCCGCCGCGGGGTCGTCTGCCTCGGTGATCGCCCGCACGACGACGGCCCTCGTAGCGCCGTTGGCGACGACGGTCTCGACCGTGCGGAGGTCGATGCCGCCGATCGCGAACCAGGGCCGCGCTGTGTCCAGGCCGCAGGCGTGCCGCAGCAAGGGCAGACCCGGCGCCGGGCGGCCCGGCTTGGTCGGCGTCGGCCAGGTCGGGCCGACGCAGAAGTAGTCGACGCCCTGCTGCACGGCCGCCTCGTCGACCTCCGCCTCGGCATGCGTCGACCGGCCGATGATGACCTCGTCGCCGAGGATCTCGCGGGCGATGGCGACGGGCAGGTCGTCCTGGCCGAGGTGGAGGATGTCGGGCTGCACGGCGTGGGCGATGTCGGCCCGGTCGTTGACGCTGAACAGCTTCCCGTGCCGTCGGCAGGCGTCCTGGAAGACCTCGGCGAAGGCGATCTCTTCCTTTGCCTCCAGGCCTTTCTCGCGGAGCTGCACGATGTCGACCCCGGCCGCAAGGACCGTGTCGAGGAAGTCGACGAGGTCACCCCGCGCCCGCCGCCCGTCGGTGCACAGGTAGAGCCGCGCGTCGGCGAGCCGCTGGCGAGCCTCCGCCCCGGTCATGCCCGGCTGCCGGATCGGGTCACCGCGTCTCCCGGGCGGCCGCGGGACGGCTCGGGAATGCTGCCGGATCGGGTCACCGCGTCTCCCGGGCGACGGCCCGGTTCGGGGGGCTGGTCGGCCCGGGCCCCGCGGCGTACGGCATCTCCGAACTCACAGCTTGCGGTGGTCCCAGGAGACGACCTTGTCGACGTGCAGCGTCATCGCCACCTGCTTGGAGGCGTAGTCGGCCATCAGCGAGCGATCGATGGTGGCGCCGCCGGCGAGGGCGTACTTGTCGTTGAGGCCTTCGACGATGTCGAGGACGACCTCGGGGTCGCGGTTCAGCTCGATCACGCCGGACAGCTGCAGGCCGCGCAGGGTGTTGTAGGTGTCGCCGGTCTCGACGAGGGCGGAGTAGCGCGGGTCGCGCTCGAGGTTGCGCGCCTTCTGCGACTTGGCGTAGGTACGCATGACCGGCTCGCCGGCATCGTTGACCAGGTACCACATGCCCACCGGGTCGGGCATGCCGTCGGGCCCGATCGTGACGACGGTCATCGTCCGGCCCTCGGCGAGGAAGGTCCTGGCTTCCTCGGGGGTCATCGAGATGTCAGCGCGTGGCATGGCCGAAACCCTAGGCCCCGCCCCGAGACCCTCGACCCGCGCCCGCAGTCCGGCCTTTTTCCGAACTGGGTGGAATCGCGGTCAGACGTGGGACACCAATTTCACACAGTTCATGGGCCGGCCGAGTTCCGGACCAGCCCAGTCCCGGTCCCGTCAGACCGGCCCAGTTCCAGACCGGCCCGCTTCCAGACCGGCCCAGTCCCGGACCGGCCCGCTCTTCGGACCAGCCGAGTTCGGGAGCGGCCCGTTTTCGGACCGGCGGGTTCCACGAGTGGCGGCTGGCCTGATACACGGGCCGTCAGAAACCAAGCGCCTGGGCGCGGCGCTTCACCTCGGTTCCGCGGTTCTCGATCAGGGCATCGACCGGGCGGCCGGGCAGCGAGTCGTCCGGGGTGAACAACCAGCGGATGGCCCCCTCGTCGCTGAACCGGTTGTCACGCAGCACGGTCAGCGTGCCGGCCAGCCCCTTCACGAGGACGCCGCCGCACACGAAGGCCGCAGGCACCTGGAGGACGGCCCGCTCTCCCCGGCGTACGGCGACCAACTTCCCGTCGCGCAGCAGCTGCCGCACCTTGGTGATCGGCTCGCCCAACCGCTCGGCCACGTCCGGCAGGGGCAACCACTCGTCGACGAGGCCGTCCAGGTCGGTCACGCACTCGGTCACCCGACAAGCCTGCCAAACGATCCGCCCCCACCGCCCCGGGCCACCTGTCCATGGTCCTCGCACCCGGCACTCGGGCGCCCAGCGCCCGACACCGACACCGACACCGACACCGACACCCGGCACCCGGCACCCGGCACCGACGCC
>Ga0070658_10004625_pt1 | contig 11187 bp, 8 predicted proteins | sample KBSC13metaG_FD_64664 | JGI IMG/M metagenome (GOLD analysis project Ga0070658, IMG submission 64664) | Corn rhizosphere microbial communities from Kellogg Biological Station, Michigan, USA - KBS C1-3 metaG | ecosystem: Host-associated > Plants > Roots > Rhizosphere > Soil ... | reverse complement strand
CCGGCGTCGAGGGCGGCGCGGCGGCGTACCTTGGCCAGCCCGCTGGTGTCGCCGAACTCCAGGCGCATCAGAATGTTGAGCAGGGAGGTGCGTTCTATCTCGTCCGCTTTGGAATACTGTTCGACAAAGGCCTTGCAGCCTTCGGTGACGACCGCCTCCAGCGACTTTCCTTTGATGTCAGTGCGCCACGTCCGGTAGGCGGCGGGATCGTTGATGAAGCTTCGATACGCGAAGTTCTGAAGCAGGTCATAAGCCTGGTACTGCACGGTGGCGTTGCTGTCGCTCGCGCCCATATCCAGAACTTCCAGCATGTGCGGGTTGTCACTGCGGACGAACACGTAGAGCAGCATCTGTTTCGCCGCCGCCGAACTCATGGTTTTCCAACTGTCGCGGACGATCTCAAAGGCCTCTTCCGGCTTGGCCTTGGACAACTCCAGGTTGGCGAGATAAGCATCCTGCGCGCGCGTTGTGAGTTGTTCGGCCATGGCGGCGCGATCCTTGGGAATCGGGTATTTGCCCTGTGCCCGCGCGCCCTGCAGACCGTACAGCAGCCCCATCGCCGCCAGAATCAGAATCGTTCCTCGCACCCCCATGCTGGTTGTTTCCTCTCCGTTCGCGTTCCCACATGCCTTCATACGATACGGACCCAACCAAATATTCGCGCTCCACCGCGATTCTCCTGCCTAAACCCCTACTTTAACATCCGTGTCCGCTTTGGCTTTATCGAGGATCGCTTGCACTAAGGTATCGGGGGCGATGCCTTCGGCCTGGCCTTCGAAGTTCATGATGAGGCGGTGGCGCAGGGCAGGAATGGCGACGGAGGCGATGTCCTCGACGGCGACGCTGTAGCGACCCGCCAGCAGCGCCTTGATCTTGGCGGTCAGGATAATGGCCTGCGCGCCGCGTGGGCTGGAGCCGAACCGTACGAACTGCTTGATCTGGGACGGCGCGTGGACCGAATCGGGCTGGGTGCCCAGGACGACCTTGATCGCGAACTCCCGCACCGAGGGCGAGATCGGCACTTCGCGCGCCAGCTCCCGCATCTGGAGGATCGTCGGGCCATCCAGCACATTGCTGATTGGTGGCGCAGGCGTGCCGGTGGTACGATCGACGATCACCGACAGATCTTCAAAGGTCGGGGAAGTGACCAGCAGTTTGAACAGGAAGCGGTCCAACTGCGCTTCCGGCAGGGGATAGGTGCCTTCCATCTCGATCGGGTTCTGGGTCGCCAGCACGAAGAACGGCTCCTGGAGTTTGTGCCGGATGCCTGCGACGGTGACGTTGTGCTCCTGCATCGCTTCGAGCATCGCCGACTGCGTCTTCGGGGTGGCGCGGTTGATCTCGTCGGCCAGGACGATGTTGGCGAAGACCGGGCCGGGCTGGAATTTGAACTCCTTCTGGCCCGAAGCGTTCTCCATCAGAATGTTGGTGCCCGTGATGTCGGCGGGCATCAGGTCCGGCGTAAACTGCACGCGCGCGAACTTGAGGCTGACCGCCTCCGAGAGCGTACGCACCAGCAGCGTCTTACCCAGCCCCGGCACGCCCTCCAGCAGCGCGTGGCCGCTGGCGAGCATACAGATCAGCACGCCGTCGATGATCGGTTCGTTCCCGACGATGACCTTGCCGATCTCGGCTTTGACGCGTTGAAAATCGTTTTGAAACCCGGCAGTCTGCCGCTCGATGTCGCTCATGAGACTCCTCTAGCCGTTAGCTTTTCCAGCGATTACGGGCGGATATTTTCGAAGTACTTTTTGACCTGCTCTTTATAGGTGGCGGGAATATTCTCTTTGTCGAGCCTGCTCTCCGCCTCCTTCTTGCTGGACTGATAGACCCGGTAGTAGGGCATGTTGCTGTGCGCCGGGTCGGGGTCACCCGTCATGTTCATCTGCATCTCATCCCCATTTTTGGTTTTGGAGCCTCCAATTTTGCCGTTCGGCAGATGCTTCGCAGCGGCGGCTTTCTCCCCCATATACTTCGCCATCTCCGCCGGATCTCCGTTTTTACCTGCGGCTTTATTGGCCTGCTTCTTACCCCACGCCACCAGACGCGCGTGGGTCGTGCCGGGGTCCGCCATCGCGGAGGTGGGATGGCCCGTGGCGCCGTACCCGTTGCCCGGCATGTTGCCGCCGAAGCCGGGTTTGCCCTTGCCCATGCCCTTGCCACTTCCCATCTCCTTGGCAAGCTGCTCCAGCTCCTTCATATCCATCATGGCGGATCCCATGCCTTCGCCTTTGCCCATCATCTGCGCCATCTGCTTCATCTGGGAGGCCATCGCCGCCATGTTCTCGGCGCTCATGCTGCTCATCTGCTGGGCCATCTGCTGCATCTGCTCACCGGCCTGCTGCTGTCCGGCCTCTTTCATGCTCTGGGCCATCTCCTGCATGGCCTTCTGCATCTGCTGCATCTCTTCTTTCGACATCTGGCCGGACTTCATCTGGTCCGCCATCTTCTCCATCGCGGACTGCATCTGCTTGTTGTCCTGGTTCGCCAGGGCATCCGCCATCTGCTTCATCGCATCCTGCGCCTTCTGCATCGCAGGCGACTGCTTCGGCATCTCGGCTTTGGCGTTCTGATCCGGCTTCTTGATGTCACGGGGATCGGTAGGCTTCGGCGTCTTCGCGTCCGCCGCTTTGGCCTCTTTCTCCTGCTGCTTCTGCGCCAGCTCTTTCTGCATCTTTTCCAGGGAGCGTTTCAGGTCCGCGCCCGCTGCCTTCATCTTGTCGGACTGCTTCTGCTCCCCCTTCTTCTGGGTCTCTTCCATCTTCTTGAGCAGATGCTGCAGGGCGACCATCGACTCTTTTTTTGTCAGTTTGCCTTTTTCCATATCCTCGCCGAGCTTTTTGGCTTCCATCGCCGCTTTTTTCGTCTCGGTCAATTTCTGCTGGTCGGCGGTTTTCTGCTTGTCTTCCGCCAATTTGATGAGCTGGATGCCTTTCTTCTTCACCTCCGCCGCTTCGCTCTGTTTTTCTTTTGTCCAGAAGATGGGCAGGTTGGGCAGGAAGAACATGCCGAACAGCGTCAGGGAGAGCGCGACTCCGGCGATCAGCTCTTTCGGCACACGGCTGGGATAGGCGGCTCGGAGATCGACGCCCTGCACGGCGCGGGCGGCATCCGCCAACTGCTCTCCGTAGAACGGCGCGGTCGGATCGATGCCGCTCTGCTGAAACTCCAGGGCGCTGCTCAGGCGGTCTTTCAGGTCGGTGCGCCGGTCCGTCGCTTTCGCGACGGCGAGCGGCGTCAGACGGCGTACAAAGGCGGCGGCGAATCCGGCCAGCATCGCGAACCCGATGACTCCGCCGAGCACGGCAGGCTTCGGCGTCTCGAATACCAGGTGCAGTTTGCTCATCACCACGACCACGAGACAGGCCAGCGACGTCCAGCAGAGCGCGCGCGACATATAGCGCAGCGCCAGCAGAAAACGGATGCGGCGCGTGGCGGCGCTCAAGGTGGCGTTCAGCGCGTTCGGCAGCGAAGCCGAACTCTGCTTTACGACGAAACCCGGATTTTGTACGCTCATGATCGTTGCTCTCTTTTCTCGAAGACAACCGGACCTGAAACAAGAACGCGGGGAGGAGCTACGCCTCCATCACCTGCTCTTCATAAGGGATCGGCACCTGGCGTTTGCCTTCACGCGCCGCAAACGGCAGGGTCGCGATAAACGACAACGCGCCAATCGCCAGCCAACTGATCGTCGTTATCTGCCAGACGGGAACGTCCGTAAAGGTCAGGTAGCGGTGCTCCATATAGTTGGCAGGATGGATCATCTGCAATATCGACTGGAGCGGGTTCAGATAGAACAGATCACAGAGGAGCTGGTTGAATATCCCCAGATCCGCCTGGGAAGTGGCGCTGTAGGTCGAGATCTCCGGGACGATGAAGATCAGCAGGAGTATCAGCGACGCGATCAGCCAGGCGATCCAGCGGCTGCGAAACGCCACCGAGAGGAACTGGCAGAACAGCCCCAGGCCCAGCATGGTCGCCAGCAGAGCGATTGCCACCTGCGGAAAGTCGCCCACCTTCGGCACAGGAGGGGCCTTGGGGGCAGGCGCAGGCTTCGCGGCAAGGACGGGAACGCCGTTCGGTCCGTTGACGAAACCGGGCGGGGCCGTGGGCTGGGTTGTCGGGCCGCCGTTCCACGCCGTATCGGAGACGGAGCCGCCGATGCTGGACGTGGTGATGCTGGCGGTCTTGCCGACAAAGACGAACGGCAGGGCGTAGAGACCGAGCAGCAGGAGCGTGAGCAGCAGCATGTAGGGCAGGCCGGAATGCAGTTTGCCGCGCCGCAGCCCTTTCGGGGTCCAGCCTTTGGCGAAATAGCCCAGATAGTTGCGGGCCTCGTAGGGCTGCACCTCGCCCGTACCGAAGATCGGCATCAGCATCAGCAGTACGATACAGGTGAAGAGCAGGACGCCGATCGGCGGCTCGGCCGCGACCATCGTCGCTCCGCCGCCCCGGTTGTACCAACTCCGCACCCACCAGTTGTTGAGACTCAGGATCTGTACCCCGACGACGACGGCTGCCAGCACGCGGAGCAGCAGCGCTTTGCGCTCCGGGAACATCTCCAGGCGGACCATTGCCAGGGCGCAGAGCAGCCAGGCGGTCAAGGCGCAGAACACCGCAAACCCGACCCCTTCGACGATGTTGATGCCCAGAAAAGTAGGCCCAAACCACGACTGGAAGATGGCGGCGATGCTGGTGCCGAAGATCCCCCCGCCTCCGCCGCCCATCGCTCCTGTTATTCGAGACGCATAGAAGATCATCGCGAAGACGAAGAGCACGAACAGGCAGCCGTAGGTCGCCATGACCGCGGTGGTCGTGGTTTTCAGCACCGAGGACCACATCAGCCCGACCGCTCCGATCAGGACGCTGCCCATCAGCATCTCCAGATAGGTGCTGACGACCATCTTGGGGTCGATACTTCCCAGCATAAAGCAGATCGAGATCAAGGGCAGCGAGGAGATGATCAGCAGCGCCGTGAAGGAGACCGCCGACAGCAGTTTGCCCGAGATGATGGCGTGGCGTGGAATCCGCGTGAGCGTCAGCATGTCGAGCGTGCGCTGCTCTTTTTCGATCGTCAACGCCCCACTCGTGATGGCGGGCGTGATAAACAGCACCAGGAACATCTGCGCGACCAGGAGGTAGCCGAAGATCTCGTTGCCGAGGCGGCCCGCTTCCGAAGCGCCGCTGCCGGTGGAGTGCACCGTATTCAGCCAGCCGTAGTACTGGAACCAGAGCTGGACGGAGAGGAACCCCAGATAGCCGAACAGGATCCAGTAGGCCCGCGCGCCGCGCATCCGGACCCGCAGCTCTTTGGTCAGTACCGGGTTGTCCGGCAGAAACCGTGCGATCACCGACATATCACGCCACCTGTCCCTTGGTTACGCGCAGGAAGACGTCTTCCAGGTCCGTCTCCGGAGTGTAGAACGCCCGCACTTTGATCCCCGCTTCGACGAGTGCCGTGAGGATATGATACTCTTCATCCGGCTCTCCGATATAGCTGACCTGGAGGACAGAGCCTTTCGAGGAGTAGTTCTCCCGCTGAAGCGTCTGCTGCCGCAGATCCTCGGCGGAGGTCTCGTTCAACTGGCGCAGGCCGTTGGTCAATTTGACGTCGCGCACCAGATCGGTCATGCCGATCAGAATCGCTTCCGCCCGTTCGATCTCGTTGACAACCGCGATCGAGATATTCTGATGCCCGCGTACGGTCCGCGCAATGGTGTTGACATCCCCGGCGACGATCATCTCACCGCGTTCGATGATGCCGACCTTGTTACAGAACTCCTCCATCTCCGGCAGGATATGCGAACTGACGATGATCGTCTTGCCCATCGCCTGAAGCTCTTTGAGGAGTTCACGGATCTCGATACGGGCGCGCGGGTCGAGGCCCGACGCCGGTTCGTCCAGCAGCATCACTTTGGGATCGTGGACCAGGGTCTTCGCCAGACAGAGGCGCTGTTTCATACCGCGCGAAAGGGCCTCGACGTAGGAGTCTTTCTTCACCGTCAGGTCGGTCAGCGCCAGCACATCGTCGATGATCTGCGGGCGGCGATCTTTGGGGATGCGATAGGCGGCGGCAAAGAAGTCGAGGTACTCCCAGACTTTGATGTCGTCGTAGACGCCGAAGAAGTCGGGCATATAGCCGACGATCGAGCGAATCTGCTCCGGATGCTTGACCACATCGATGCCGTTCACCATCGCCGAACCCGCGGTCGGGATCAGCAGGGTCGCCAGCATCTTGATGGTCGTGGTCTTGCCCGCGCCGTTGGGGCCGATAAAGCCAAAGATATCGCCCTGCTCCAACTCCAGAGTCAGGTCCTTGACCGCCGGCTCCGGCTTGTCCTTATACTCTTTGCGCAGGTGTTTGATCTCAATCATCGCCATGTCGGCCGCTCTCCTTTATTTAATGTAAACTGTCAGGACTCCATGGCGAAGCGTCGGAACCCGTAGATCATGCGCCACAACATCAACAGTGAGAGGACGACATAGCTGAGCAGGCCGAAGATCAGATAGAGTTTGCCGTTTGGGAAACTGTTGGGATTCATCGCCTGTCCCATCAGCATCACCGGATTGATCCACATCAGCGGGCAGTATTCGAACACATGCTCGTTCGTAAATAGCGTCGCCAGGATGAAGGTGACCAGCGTGGTCCCGATGATCAGTCCCCCGACGACAAAGGTGTAGGCGCCCATGATCGAATAGAGCGTGCGTTTCAGATAGAACGACAGAAACATTCCGGAAGTCGAAAAGAAGAGCATCGAGAGAAACAGGACCAGATAGGTCAGCGCGAACTGTCCGGTGGTGATCGTGTCGGAGCCGTTGGCGCCCATCATGGCGGAGTGCATCCAGGCGAAGAGGCTGAGCGGCAGAAACAGCACCAGCAGCAGGCAGAGCAGCACCTGGCGCGCGATCAGCTTGCCGAGAATGATCTCTCCCGGTGTCAGGTTGGTGTAGAGCAGCATATCCCAGGTCTGCTGCTCTTTCTCCAGGGTGATGGCGTTGGCGGTGACCGCGGGCGTGATCAGAATGATCAGCGCATACTGGAGCCCGATAATCCAGCGCCAGTAGGTCGCTCCGGCGTCGGCGTTGGTATCGCCCATCAGAAATTTGATGACGTAGAAGTAGAATGTCCCCAGGGAGAACAGGATGGCCAGGAGGATGCCTGCGCGCACCTGCGTCGTTTGGCGCAGCCGCAGCCGCATAAACAGTTCCTTGCGAAGCACCGGGTTGTTTATCATCGATAGATGCCCATTCTGTTGCCGTTCGGGCGTGCAGCGCCGGGTACGTCTTCCAGTATATTGTAGATCGGTTCTTGCAGGAAAGGGTTCATTGCCTTACGGATTTCGGGGGTGGCGTTGGCGGGAACGGGCAGATGGACCATCAGGAGGTTGGTCTCCAGTCCGCCCGCCTCTTTACCGTCTACCTGCACTTTCAGCAGCGGATCGCTGAACCAGCCGATCACGGCGTTGGTGGAGCGCCCATACGCCTGCTCCGTCTCGCCGTTATAGTAGTTGTAGCCGTTGTTGTTCTGGGGGAAGAGCGCGGAGGTCAGGCCGTTGCGCAGACGCAGTTGGGTGCGCTCGGGCGTCTCTTTCGTCACATCCTGGCTGTCGGGCGTCGGCGTCTGGTTCTGGCCGGCGTTGGGCAGGGTCAGACCGGAGCCGAAATCTTTATAGCTCCACTTCAGAGTCTGGGTCTTCGAGGCGCCGGGGGCGAGATCGCCGATCACCGTGGCCTGCCCGCCGTTGAGGACCACACAGTCCTGAAGGGTATAGCGGGTCTTGTTAGTGACGACCACCTCGACGTTCTGGTGGTCGATCATCCGGGTCTTCGCCTCGACCGCGCCGCCCAGCTTGGCGGCGACCGGGGTTTCGAAACTGCGTTTGTCCCAGAGTCTCACCTCCGCTCCTCGGAGCGTCGCGGTGTTGTCCATGTCCACGGTCAGGTCGCCGGAGACCACGCCTCCGGTGGAGAGCACCTCGGAGGGGATCAGGGTGCGATAGGGGCTGTTCGCATCGCCGGTCGGCGCCATGGAGATGTCGTACGCGGCGCGGCGTGGGGAGTAGAGCGTGAGCTGCCCGTAGCCCGACACCTGGTCGGAGCCTGCGATCGTCTCCAACACCACCGCGCGGTTGACCGTCAGATCGCCGCCTTTGATGGAGAGCGCGATCAGATAGGAGATGACGGTGAAGCCGAGGATAAGCGCGGGCGAGGTGAACCAGGCAAGTTCGCGTTTGTCGATCTTTTTCAGGATAAAGTAGCTGACCGGAACGAGCAGGATCAGGTAGGCGGCCAGAAAGATCGTGACGGTCAGCATGGGCGGGGCGTTGGTAGCCTGTTTGCCTGCCATCGCGTCGGCGAGCGGCTGCATGACGCTCTCGCCGTTGCGGGAGTTGGAGGCCAGGGTGCGGCGCGGCGAGATCCGGGTGGGGTTGCTTCGCAGCAGGTCGCGCCAGAGGGAGGGCGCCTCTTTCCAGGAGCGTATGTTCGGGTCGAGGAAGTCGAACGTGGTGAGCAGGACGATGCCGTTGCCGTAGGGGCGGCTATAGACCAGGTCCCCGAACAGCGCCTGCGTGCCGGGCTTCATCGTGCCGGTCACCAGGCCGATGGGATTCGGCAGGGGCAGCGGCTCTTTGTAGCGCTGCGCCAGGAGGTTCAGATCCCGCACGGTGCGCACCGAGATCTGATCCAGCGGCAGCATTTCGTTGTAGAAACCGGATTTGAGCCGCGAGAGATCCGTGCCGCCGGAGAGAATGAGCGTGCCGCCGTTGCGCACATAGCCCTTGAGCGCTTCGAGTTGGTCTTCCGTCAGGTTGTCGAGCGGCAGATCCGCCAGCGCGACCACATCCACCATGTCGTAGCCCTGCGCCGCTGCGGGCATCGCGGGCGCCAGCGTATACATCAGGGTGGAGTTGGCCAGCGTGTTGACTTTATCGTACTCGCTGGTCTCGGCGGCATTGACGTTATTGCGGGCGATCAGGTTGACGGGATTGAAGTAGCCGTGGAACAGGCCCAGGCGCTTCTTGATGAGGAAGTTCATGCCGCTGCCGTCTTTGGTCAGGGCGAGGATGTTGAAACTCTCCTCCTGCACGCCCAGGGGCAGGGGCGCGCGCTTCTCGGCCACCTTACGCCCATCGACCAGGAGCTGCGCCTGGATGTTGAGGCCGGTGCTGCCGCCGTTGCGCAGCGGGGAGTCCAGTTGGACGGTGAAGTTGACGACCTCGTTCAGCAGGCCGTCGTGCAGCGAGACGCGTCTGGTATAGTTCGTGGTGCGCGCCCCCTGCCGTACCAGCAGTTGGAGCTGCCCGGTCCCGCGCATCCCCTGGCCGCCAATGTAGACGGTGATGGGGGTCCAGGTGTCGGGGCGATAGCGGGAGCCGGAGACGGCGTTCTGCCCGAACCCGACGAGGGTATCCAGGGTGATGTCGGCGTGTGCGGCGCGAACCGTTCCGCAGAGACAGAGCAGCGCAAAGAGGCTGGTCAATAGGCCAAAAGGGGCGGCGTTGTGCCGGGGCGCGGAAGCGTCCTGTCTCATAGGTGAGTTCAACCTCCGGGGCGGGCGGATCAGACAAAAGAGTAGCGTCAATAGCACTACGGAGCGTGGGGCGGACGGTTTCACCGTTCCACGCTCCGAAACCGATTCATTTCAGGGCAAAACTAGCCTGCGGCGGCTTCCATGGCCTCGTCGCTCATCTCGAAGTTGGCGTAGACGTTCTGCACGTCGTCGTCCTCTTCCAGGCGCTCGATCAGGCGGAGCAACTGTTCGATGTCCTCTTTGGCTTCGACATGGACGGTGTCGGTCGGCTCCATCGTGAAGTCGGCGCTCACAAACGGCAGTTTCGCCTCTTCCAGCGCCTGCCGCACGGCCGCGAAATCTTCGGGTTGCGCCACGATCTCATAGTTCTCGTCGTCGGACCGAACATCCTCCGCACCGGCCTCCAGCGCGATCCCAAACAGGGTATCCTCATCCACCGCGCTCTTGGCGATGACGATCAGGCCGATAGGCCGAAATCGATAGCCGACCGATCCGGTCTCTCCCAATCGCCCACCGTTGCGCGAGAACAGGTTGCGAATAACGCCGACCGTGCGGTTCTTGTTGTCGGTCGCGACCTCTACAATGACCGCGACTCCGGCAGGCCCATAGCCCTCATACGTCAACTCTTCAAAAGCCGCGCCCTCGATCTCGCCCGTTCCCCGCTGGATGCTGCGCTTGATGTTGTCTGCCGGCATGGAGTACTGGCGCGCTTTCTGAATAGAGAGGCGCAGGCGCAGATTGTTATCGGGGTTGCCGCCGCCGTTCTTCGCGGCCATGATGATCTCTTTGGCCAGTTTGGTAAACAGGTTGCCGCGCTTGGCGTCTTGCGCGCCCTTGCGGAGGCGGATATTATGCCATTTTGAATGTCCGGACATCGGTGATCCTCACTATTATGGGAATGCTCAAATTATATCACACCCCCGCCCGCCCGTCAAACGCACTGGATGCGTAACTTGATTCGGCTGGAGTGCAGTTTAACCGCGAGACAAGCACCAAGGAACTGACTGTCCACGAATTTGACGGACGACCAGTACTGCTTGTCCACCCTTTAAAAGCTCTCCTATGATGGTATAACGGATAGAGCGCATTCATGTGCAGTCTGCCCGCATCGTGGAGCGCCCAGAATTTATCGAGTTTCATAGGTCTTTGGTAGCGCCGTCTGGGACCAAATTGATAGTCGCTGGTAAACAGTACCTGTCCTCGGGGAGATGCTTCAAGCAATGTCTCCAACAGCGCATACACCGACGGAGCATATTCAGGAAGAAATCGTAGGTTTTTGATGAGAGAATCGCGATCCGGTGCAGGAGCACGCCTCGCACACTCAAGACTTGTGTCCAGTAACAGGTAAGCAGTAGGTCCCGTGTCCATGAGACTACGAAGGTGATAGATACATCCCTCGTATTCATCGAACTCTTCCTGAAAGAGGGGATGGGGCTTCCGATGCGAGACGAGGCGGTTTTCTGCTTCCACAAGGAATGGAAGGTTCTCGAAATGGCTAATGTCGTTTTGGTCTATGCAGACGATTTCGATGGAAGGCATACTTACTCCTTTTCCCTATAGCGCTCAGATGCTTATCAGTGATAAAATAAAAGTAAAAGACGTCCGTACGGATTGCTCCTGCATGTGCAGACGTTGGCACACATATAGGAGTGGTA
>Ga0070658_10004624_pt1 | contig 11191 bp, 9 predicted proteins | sample KBSC13metaG_FD_64664 | JGI IMG/M metagenome (GOLD analysis project Ga0070658, IMG submission 64664) | Corn rhizosphere microbial communities from Kellogg Biological Station, Michigan, USA - KBS C1-3 metaG | ecosystem: Host-associated > Plants > Roots > Rhizosphere > Soil ... | reverse complement strand
TCGCCGTGCACCGTCTCGGCGGACGGGTGCACCGGCACGATGCGCTTTCCCTTGCGCTGCAAGAACTCCGCGACCTCCCACGCGGCCCGCGAGCGGTTGCTCGAGAGGCCGACCACGGCCCAGGTGTGCATCGCGAGCAGGGCATCGACGTCCATGCCCCCACGCTAGCCAGGTCCCTACGCTTACCTGCAGGTCCGGGTCTCCCGCACACAGTGCGTGAGCGTGAGCTGGCCGGCCTGGACGTAGCCAAGGGGAGGGACCCCCTCAGGCGAGGTGGTCGAAGCGCTCGCGCAGGCGGTGCACGTCCTGCCGGCGCTGCTCGTAGGTCGCGCCCACGCCGACGAGCAGCGCTCCGGCGGCGGCGAGCACGAGCCAGCGCGGCAGGGCGGCCGCGTAGGGCGCGAGCAGGTGCAGCGCCTCGACCCCCGCGACGGCACCGCCGATCGCCAGAGGGGCACGGAGCCTGCGCTGCGCGCCGATCATGACCACGCCCGCAGCGGCGAGCAGCACCATCAGCGCGCGGAAGGGTGAGGCGTCGTCCAGGCTCTTTACGAGGGAAGGCACGAAGGCCAGCGCCAGGCCGGCGCCGTAGGCCTCGAAGGAGCCGAGGGCCGGGGTAGTGCGGCGGCGGGCCCACCCCAGGCCGAGCGCTGCGACAGCCAGCGGAAGGACGTAGGGCTCGGGGGCGTGCACGTGCGCGTCGGCGAGCCGGACCCAGCTCGACGCCGACAGGAGCAGCGCACCGGCCAGGCCGACGGACCGGCGGTCCGGCTGGACCGCCACGGCCAGGGCCGTCACGCCGCACAGCGCGAGGGCCCACGACAGCCAGCCCGGGTCGGACGCGGTCAGCAGGACCGCGGTGATGCCGAGCGCCGCCGCGGAACCTTCCGCCGGCCAGCGCCGCTCGCCCCGCACCGCTGCGCCGAGCCCGGCGGCGACCGCCACGGCGACCAGCAGCAGCGCACCCACCTGGTCCGTGTGCAGGCCGCGCGCAGCGCCCACTGCGGCGATCTCGCCGCCGGCCAGCAGGAGGGCGGCCCCCGAGAGGGGCGCGACGCGGACGGCAAGCACGGCCACGGCGACCGCCGACACGGCCAGGGCGAGCAGCGTCGTGTCCTGCTGCGCCAGCGACCAGCAGGTCGCCACGGCGAGCACAGCAAGCCCGCCTGGGACCGCATCGCTGCGCCAGAGACCTGCGAGGCACAGCGCGGTGCCGAGCGCGAGCTGGACGAGCACCGCCGTGGAGTAGGAGGTCGCCAGGCCGAGGGGCAGCACCACACCGGCCACCGCCAGCAGCAAGCCCGCAGGCAGTGCGGCCTCGCGCAGCCGGTCGAGCAGCAGCGCTGCGGCGAGGACCGCGGCGGCTGCGGAAGCAACCACCACGACCGTCACGATCGTGCCGTCCCAGTGCATCCCGACGGCGACGGCGTCGCGCGCCGCACTCCCGCGGTAGGACCAGGCGTGGCGTGAGAGCCACGTCAACGGGCCGCCCACGGCCTCCACCACGCCGCGGCCCTCGGCGAGCACGGCGACCAGCGCGACGGCAAGCGCGCCCACGACCGCCTCCAAACGCCGGTGCAGCAGGGCGCAGGCCGACAGGCACAGCAGCGCCACAGCGGACAGCACCAGCGGCCGCTGGGCGTCGGTCAGGGCAGGACGGCTGGCCACGACGGCCGCGGCCGCGCAGAGCACGGGCACCGCTCCCGCGGCGACGGGCACCCGGTCCCAGGCCAGCCAGGCGGCGACGCCGGCGAGGACGAGCACGCCCACGCACCCGGCAGGCTCGCTCTCGCCGAAGGCCCGCGCGGCCGACCCCAGTGCCACTGTGCTCCAGAGGGCTCCGAAGGCCGCTGCGCTCCAGCGCGCGACGGGCGGCAGGGGGAGGCGCCACGCGAGTGCGTCCGCGGCGACGAGCAGCGCCAGGACCAGCGCGACCCGCGCCGGCGAGCCGGAGTGCGCCGCCAGCTCCAGCACGATGACACCCTGGGCGAAGAGGACCGTCGCGCCCTGCGTCACCCGCAGCGGCGTGACCGCTGCCCACCCGCCGGCGAGCACCGCGAGCGCGCCGCTCGCGACCGCGGCGAAGGTCGCCGTGTCGACGCCCGAGCCCGCGCCGGTCCTCCGTACCGCCCAGGCATCGGCCACGGCGAGCACCAGCGTCACGGCGCCGACCGCCTCGGCGCTCGCCCGGAGCGAGCGGCGCGCAAGGGTCGTCGAGGCGGCAGCAGCGCCTGCGGTCAGGAGGGCAAGCACCGCGGCTCGGCCATCGGCGCCGAGGTGGGCGTAGGTCACGGCCGCGAAGACGAGGACGGCCGCCGCGAGCAGCAGCGCCCCGAGCCCGAGCAGCGTGTTCTGCGCCGACCGCGGCGTCGCCTCCCGACGGGCGGCCGCGGCGACCGGCGCAGCCCGCAGCTGAGCGAGCAGGACCCTGCGCTCGGCCGTCAGGGACGCCATCTGCTGGTCGACCCACCACAGCCGCTGCGCGACCGGGCCGCGCAGCGGCAGGTCACAGGCAGCGCAGCGGTCGGCGGTGGTGAGAGGGGTGCCGCAGTCAGGGCAAGGTGTGCTCATGCGCCACACGGTGGCGCGGAGCCCGCGAGGGCGCCTGAGTAGCGCTACTCAGTCACGGCCCTGGATGTCGCGCGTGTAGACCTTGTCGAGGACGTCGTCGAGCACGTCGTCGCGACGGTTGGCGATGATGACGTCAGCGCGCTTCTTGAACTCGTCGAGGTCGTTCACGACCTCGGAGTGGAAGAACTCGTCCCCCTCGAAGGCGGGCTCGTAGACGATGACCGGCACGCCCTTGGCCTTGATGCGCTTCATGACGCCCTGCACCGAGGACGAGCGGAAGTTGTCCGAACCGGTCTTCATGATCAGCCGGTAGACCCCGACGGTCTCCGGCTTGCGGCGCAGGATGTCGGCAGCGATGAAGTCCTTGCGCGTCGTGTTCGCGTCGACGATGGCGCTGATGAGGTTCTGCGGCACATCGGTGTAGTTGGCCTGCAGCTGCTTGGTGTCCTTGGGCAGGCAGTAGCCGCCGTAGCCGAAGGACGGGTTGTTGTAGTAGTTGCCGATGCGCGGGTCGAGGCCGACGCCCTCGATGATCTGCCCGGTGTTGAGGCCGTGCGTGGCGGCGTAGGTGTCCAGCTCGTTGAAGTACGCGACGCGCAGCGCGAGGTAGGTGTTGGCGAACAGCTTCACCGCCTCGGCCTCGGTCGAGTCGGTCAGCAGCACCGGGGTGTCCTTGTCGAGGGCGCCCTCGAGCAGCAGCTCCGCGAAGCGCTGACCGCGCTCGCCCTGGTCGCCGACGATGATGCGCGACGGGTGCAGGTTGTCGTGCAGCGCCCGGCCCTCGCGGAGGAACTCGGGGGAGAAGATGATCGACGCGCCGGGGTGCGTCTCGCGCATGCGCGCCGTGAACCCGACCGGGATGGTCGACTTGATGACGACCGTGGCCGAGGGGTTCTTCGCGACGACGTCGGCGATGACCGACTCGACCGAGCGGGTGTTGAAGTAGTTGGTCGTCTCGTCGTAGTCCGTCGGCGTCGCGACGATGACGAACTCCGCTCCCTCGTAGGCGACGGACGGGTCGAGGGTGGCCGTCAGGTCCAGCGGCTTGGTCCGCAGGTAGTCCTGCAGCTCCTCGTCGATGATCGGAGACTCGCGGCGGTTGATGAGGTCGACCTTGTCGGGATCGATGTCCAGCGCGACGACCGTGTTGTGCTGGGCCAGGATCACGGCGTTGGACAGACCGACGTAGCCGGTACCGGCGACAGCGATGCGCATGCCTTGAGGGTAGAGGTCACTAGGCTCCTCGGGCATGAGCGGCAGCTACGACGTCTACACCCTCACCGAGGAGCACCAGCTGCTCCGGCAGTCCGTCCGGGAGCTCGCCGAGGACAAGATCGCTCCGCGGGCCGCGGAGATCGACGAGACCGGCGAGTACCCGTGGGACGTGCACGAGGCCCTCAAGCGCAACGACCTGCTGGGCCTGCACATCCCGGAGCAGTACGGAGGCGCGGGCGCGGACAAGATCGCGCACTGCATCGTGGTCGAGGAGATCGCCCGGGTCTGCGCCTCCTCGAGCCTGATCGTCGCGGGCGGCAAGCTCGGCACGATGGGCCTGATCCTGAGCGGCTCGGAGGAGCTGAAGCAGGCGTACCTCCCGCTGGTGGCCCGCGGCGAAGCGGCCTTCTCCTACGCGCTGTCGGAGCGCGAGGCCGGCTCCGACGCGGCGGGGATGAAGACGCGCGCGGTGCGCGACGGCGACGCGTGGGTCCTCAACGGCACCAAGTGCTGGATCACGGGGGCCCAGGTCAACACGCACTTCACGGTGATGGCCGTCACGGACCCCTCGCGCGGTGCGAAGGGGATCAGCGCCTTCGTCGTGCACGCCGACGACCCGGGCTTCTCCGTCGGCACGAAGGAGAAGAAGCTCGGCATCCACGGCTCGCCGACGAGCGAGATCTACTTCGAGGACTGCCGCATCCCGGCCGACCGGATCATCGGCGAGGAGGGCACCGGCTTCATCACCGCGCTCAAGACGCTGGACCACACCCGCTCGATGATCGGCGCCCAGGCCGTCGGGATCGCGCAGGGCGCGCTGGACGCGTCCGTCGCCTACGTCAAGGAGCGCAAGCAGTTCGGCAAGGCGGTCGCGGAGTTCCAGGGCGTGCAGTTCATGCTCGCGGACATGGCGATGAAGGTCGAAGCCGCCAGGCACCTGGTCTACGTCGCCAGCGCCGCCGCGGAGCGGGGCGCGCCCGACCTCACGCTGCTGTCGAGCGCGTCGAAGACCTTCGCGTCCGACGTCGCGATGCAGGTCACGACCGACGCCGTCCAGCTCTTCGGCGGCTACGGCTACACGCGTGACTTCCCCGTCGAGCGCATGATGCGCGACGCCAAGATCACCCAGATCTACGAGGGGACCAACCAGATCCAGCGCATGGTGATGGCCCGCCAGCTGCTCGCATGAATGGAGTCAGCATGAGCGTTTCAGGCCCCAACAGGCTCATGCTCACTCCATTCATGGCGGAGGTCACAGGGTTGGGCTGACCCCCGAGTGGGACGATGAGGGCATGGCTGGCAAGCGCGTCGTCATCATCGGATCCGGCTTCGGCGGGCTCTTCGCCGCCAAGGCGCTGAAGCGCGCCGACGTCGACGTGACGCTCGTGGCCAAGACCACGCACCACCTCTTCCAGCCACTGCTCTACCAGGTCGCGACGGGCATCCTCAGCGAGGGCGAGATCGCGCCGGCCACGCGCGAGGTCCTGAGGAGGCAGAAGAACGCGCGCGTCCTGCTGGGCGACGTGACGAGCATCGACGTGGAGGCCCGGACGGTCACTAGCGAGCTGCTGGACCGCACGACGGTCACGGAGTACGACGAGCTCATCGTGGCGGCCGGTGCGGGTCAGTCCTACTTCGGGAACGACCAGTTCGCCCGGCACGCCCCCGGGATGAAGAGCATCGACGACGCGCTCGAGCTGCGTGGCCGGATCTTCGGCGCCTTCGAGCTGGCCGAGATGGCGCGCGACGACGACGAGATCGACAGGCTCCTGACCTTCGTCGTCATCGGCGCCGGCCCGACCGGAGTGGAGATGGCCGGGCAGATCTCCGAGCTCGCCCGCCGCGCCCTGGTCGGTGACTTCCGGCACATCGACCCGCGCACCGCGCGGGTCGTCCTCGTCGACTTCGCACCGGAGATCCTCGGCAGCTTCGGCGACCACCTCAGCACCAAGGCGCAGCAGCGGCTCAACGACATCGGCGTCGAGGTGCAGCTGGGCAAGAAGGTCGTCGACGTCGACCGCGACGGCGTCACCGTCGAGGACGAGCACGGCACCCGGAGCCTCATCCCGAGCTTCTGCAAGATCTGGGCGGCGGGGGTGGCCGCCAGCCCCCTCGCCGCGCAGCTGGCCGAGCAGACGGGCGCCGAGACGGACCGGGCCGGCCGCATCAGGACGCTGCCCGACACGACCCTGCCGGGTCACCCGGAGATCTTCGTCGTCGGGGACATGGCGGCGCTCAACGACTACCCGGGCGTCGCGCAGGTCGCGATCCAGGGCGCCCGGCACGCTGCCCGGATCATCAAGGGCAAGGACCGGACGCCGTTCGTCTACAAGGACAAGGGCTCCATGGCGACGGTCAGCCGCTTCCACGCGGTGGCCAGCGTCAAGGGGCTGCGGTTCAGCGGCTTCATCGCGTGGCTGCTCTGGCTGGCGGTGCACATCGTCTACATCGTCGGCTTCAAGAGCCGAGTGACGACCGTGCTCCACTGGGCCGTGAGCTTCGTCGGCCGCGGTCGCTCGGAGCGGGTGGCGACGGAGCAGCAGGTCCTCGCGAGGCTGGCTCTCCAGGAGGTCGGGGACAGCTTCAGCATCGGTCCCGAGGAGCGGATTCAGACGAGGACGAGAAGGACCGCGAAGGCCAGGTAGAAGCCGCCGGCCGCGGCCAGCGTCGCGCCGGACAGCCGCCGCATCACGACCAGCAGGTAGAGGATCGCGGCGGCGGTCGCCGCTGCGGACACCAGCAGCGGGCCGTGCAGGTCCCAGCGGGTGAAGAGGATGCCGAGGCCGCTCGGGACGGTGGCCTGCACCATCATCGAGCCGCTGATGTTCGACAGCGCCAGCTGGGCCTTGCCCTGCCGCACCCAGATGAGCGCGTTCATGACCTCCGGCAGCTCGGTGGCGACGGGTGCCAGCAGCAGTGCCGTCACGGCGGCTGACAGCCCGAGCTGCGGCCCGGCCCAGGACAGCTGGTCGACGAACACCTGCGACGCCACGAAGACGACGGCGAGCGTCGCGAGCGTCTGCACGAGCACCGGCAGCATCCTCGGCGCGGCCGATCCGCCGAGCTTCAGCGGCTCGAGGGCCTCCTCGGCGTCGTCCCCGGACTCCCGCAGCTCGACGACGACGTAGCCGGCGTAGAGGGCGAAGAAGACGAGCCCCAGCCACGGCTTCCACGCGAACGCGACGAGGCCGAGCCCGATCTTGGCGGCGAACACCCAGAGGAACCAGCGCTGGTCCCGGCTCAGCCGCGCCGTGTCGATCGCGGGCAGCGACGCCCGGCGTACCAGCAGCGTGATCCCCACCACCGCGTAGGCGAGCGTCGCGAGGGCCAGCGGACCGCCCAGCGCGGCGCCGATGCCGAGGTCACCGGTGTGGCCCCCCGTCACGGCGACGCCGGTGACGACGCTCTCGGGCAGCGCCGTGCCGATCGCGGCCAGCACGGTGCCGACGGCGAGCGTGCCGAGGCGCAGCAGGCGCCCGAGGTGCTCCACGGCGTTGACGAACAGCTCGCAGGAGAAGTAGATCGCCGCGGCTGAGGCGACGAGGAGCAGGACGTGGAGCACGGTGGGGCCGACGCTACCGGACCACCCGTTCGGCCCCTTCAGCCCAAATCAGGGCAGGTCGATGCATTGGGTGCACGCTTCCCCCCAACTCCGCTCCTCAGGTGGTGATCCCCATGACGTCGTCAGCGACGCTGCCTGCACCACGCACCACCGCCGATGAGCTCGTCGTCGCGCTGCTCAAGGCGCACATCCCGCTCACCCTGCTGATGGACCTCATCGACGTCGACCCGCGCAGCAGCGAGCTCTACGCGCAGGAGTACGAGCGCGACGCGCTCTCCTGGTGCGCCACCTCCGCTGCGTCGCCCTGACGCAGCAGCACGACCGCCGCCCCGGCGCGCAGCGCTCCCAGGAGCACACCGAGGCCGTCGGCAGTGCGCGGGTCGCACGACGTGAGGACCCGGTCGGCCGGGCCCACGTCGAGGTCGGGCACGGCGAAGGGCTCGCCGTCGAGCTCGATCAGCGCCTGGGTGGGCCGCCCCGGGAAGAAGTCGCCGTACGAGGGGATCTCGACCGCGGCGTCGTACGCCATCGCCGGGACTGACGCGAGCCGGGTCGCGAAGGGCGTCAGCGAGCACGCGAAGACGTCCTCGACCCCCGCGTCCAGCGCCGCGGGCGCGTCCTCGGCGGTCGTGAAAGCGACCGCGCACCCGGCCAGGTGCGCCGGGTCCGAGGCCACGACGACCGTGGCGCCCGTCGCCACCGCGCCCAGCAGCAGGCACGGCAGCTGCCAGTGCAGAGGCAGGCACAGCCCGACGCGCTCGGGCCCCCCGCTCTGCCCATTTCGGCCGGGTCCGCCGAGGTAGTCCGTCAACAGGTTGGCCGTCTTGCTCACCCAGTTCGCGGTCGTCGAGCCGGAGAGCTCGACGCGCGCCGGTCCTTCGACGTAGGTGAGCAACGGCCGGGCGTCGTCGCCCGGAGGGACGAGACCGCCGGTGAGAGGGCTGAGGGGCTGCGCAGGCACCCGCCCACGTTAGAACCGCCTCACCTTCGGCGAGTCGGCCAAAGACGCACTCCTGCCCACTTACCCTCATATCCATGCGTTCTCGCCCCCTCGCTGTCGTTGCCGTCGCCCTGACCGCGGTTGCGGCGTGCAGCAGCAGTCACAAGGTGGCGGTGAAGCCGGCTGCCGAGACCACACCCTCGCCGACCGCCAGCGCGACCCCCGCGCCGCCGCCCCCGGCTCCCAAGGACCCGCTCACCGGGCTGGCCGCCAAGGGCGGGCCGGTCGTCGCGGTGAAGATCGACAACGCGCCCCTCGCGCGGCCGTACCAGAAGGGGATCGGCCGCGCGTCGGTCGTCTACCAGGAGCTCGTCGAGGGCGGCCTCACGCGCTTCCTCGGCATCTTCGAGGTCAAGACCGCGGGTACGGCGGACGTCGGCCCGGTCCGCTCCGCGCGGGAGTCCGACGTGGGCGTCCTGCGGGCCTACGACGACCCGCCGCTCGGCTTCTCCGGCGCCAACACCGGCGTGCTCGCGATCTTCCGCTCGGCGCAGCGGTCCGGGTGGCTGAAGGACGGCTCGTACGACGACCACCCCGGCGCCTACCGCCTGGGGGCGCAGCGGGTCGACGCCCGCAACTTCTTCGTCGACCTCGGCAAGCTGTCGTCGCTCAACGCCGGCAACAAGCCCACCGACGTCGGGTTCACCTTCTCGCCGACGGTGCCGACCGGCGTCGCGACGCCGAAGGCCATCGCGTCCTTCTCCCCGTCGAGCCGCATCGGGCTCACCTACCACCCGGGTGCCGGCACGTGGTCGATCACGCAGAGCGGCTCGCCGATGCCCGGGGTCAGCCCGGCCAACATCGTGATCCAGCGCGTGCAGATCCAGAAGAGCGGGTTCCGTGACGTGCACGGCCAGCCGACGCCGTACACGAAGACGATCGGCGGCGGCTCGGTCACCGTGCTGCGCGACGGCGTGCGGATCCCCGGCACCTGGCAGCGCAGCGGCTGGGGTGCGACCCGCTACCTCAACGCGGCGGGCGCGCCCATCCCGCTGAAGCCCGGCCCGACCTGGGTGCTGCTGCTCCCGACGACCGGGTCGGTCAGCTTCTCCTAGGCGGTGCAGGGGTTGTTCTGCGCGGTCCGCTGGGGCTGCGTCGCAGCGGCGGTTCCCGTGGACGGCTTGGCCGTGGCGTGCGGGGTGACCGTCACCTTCTCGACGCCCTGGTAGTCGGTGCCGACGACCAGCTGCAGGGTGCGGGTGAGGGTCGGGTCCTCCTTGAGGACCGAGCCGGGCACGGCCGCCTGCAGGGTCTTCGCCGAGTCGGCCCGGGTGGGGCCGTAGAGGACGACCGTCTGGGTCGCGCCCGAGCCACGGGTCTGCGCAGGGCCGGAGATGTTGAAGCCGACACCGGCGAGGTCGTTGGCCGCCTTGCGACCCTGCCCGTTGATGCCGGAGCCGTTGAACACGGCGACCCGGATGCCGCTCGGCGGGACCGTCAGCACGGTCTTCGTCGCCGGCTTGGCCTTGCCAGGCGCCTGGTCGTTGCGGAGTGCGGTGAACAGGGCCGCGTCCTGCGCCTCGTCGAGGAGCACGACGCTCTGCCCCGCCCGGCGTCCAGCGATGTCGGCGACAGGGGCGGTCGAGAAGAGCACGCCGCCGCTGCTGAAGCCCCGCAGGCGCAGCGCGAGGTTCTTGATGTCGTTGCCGGACAGGCCCTTGTCGACCTGCAGCGAGTGGGTCGCGGCGTCGAGGAAGCCGTTGAGCTTGAAGGGGTTCAGCAGCGTGCCGGCCGACAGGACCTTGTGGCTGAGTGCGGCGATGAACTGCTGCTGCCGGGCGATGCGGTCGATGTCGCCGTTCGGCAGGCCGTGCCGCTGGCGGACGAAGGCCAGCGCGGTCTCGCCGCTGATGTGGTTGTTGCCCGCGGGCAGGTTGATGCCCGAGAAGTGGTCCTTGGCCGGCTTGGTCAGGCAGACGTCGACGCCGCCGACCTCGTTGACCATCGTCTTGAAGCCGGTGAAGTCGATCGACACGAAGTGGTCGATGCGGATGTTCGTGAGCCGCTCGATCGTCTCGATGAGCAGCGTCGGTCCGCCGAGGCTGTAGGCGCTGTTGAGCTTCTCGTGGTGCTCGGGCGTGACGTGGCCCGTCTTGGGGTTGCGCCACTCCGGGATGTCGACCCACGAGTCGCGCGGGAAGCTGACGAGCTGCACGGCGTCGCTCTTGGCGTACAGGTGGGCGAGGATGACCGTGTCGGAGCGCTGGCCGGTGACGTAGGTCGCACCGCTGCCCTGGGTCCCGACGCCGTTGGCGCCATCGCGGCTGTCGGAGCCGACGAGCAGGAAGTTCTGCGCCTTGTTGGCCTTGGTCGGACGGGGACCGCCGGGCATGACGTTGATCTTGGTGATCTGGCCGATGTAGTGGCCGAAGCCGAGGTAGAGCCCGCCCGCCCCGAGCAGCACGACGACGGACATCGTCAGCGCGAGCCAGGACAGGATGCGGGCGGTGCGCTGACCGCCCGTGCGGCGCGGTCGGGTGCCCGGGAGCACCTGCGGCGGGGGCGCCACCTGCGGTCGCGGTGCGGGGCCGCCGCGCGCGGCCTGCCGGTAGGCGTTGGTGACCCGCGGCGGGGCGGTCTTGCGAGGCGCCCGGGGGTCCAGGTGCGGCGGCAGCCCAGATGAGGAGTCCGGGTCCTGCGGGTTCGTCACGCCTGTGCTCTCCTCGGCTCGGTCGGTCCATCCGAGGACGCGTGACCGCATGATCAGGTTCCCGCAAAGGGTACGAGGAACACCCCGAGAGTGACCTGAACCAACCTGAGAGCCCGCTGGAACCTACGCAAAACGGGCTCTTCCGAGGTCGCGGCAGGAAGTCCTCGGGCTGCGGCGAACCCTCCAGCAACCC
>Ga0070658_10004620_pt1 | contig 11193 bp, 8 predicted proteins | sample KBSC13metaG_FD_64664 | JGI IMG/M metagenome (GOLD analysis project Ga0070658, IMG submission 64664) | Corn rhizosphere microbial communities from Kellogg Biological Station, Michigan, USA - KBS C1-3 metaG | ecosystem: Host-associated > Plants > Roots > Rhizosphere > Soil ... | reverse complement strand
TTTCGGTACGTGGACCAGCCACGCCCGTCAGCCAGCTCCTGGCGGCAGGTCTTAGTGCCTGCGAGTGGAGCCCCGTCGCCGCCCGAGCGCCCGGCCTGCGTTCACGGCCGAACCCGCGGGCACCGCATCCACTCCCGTCATCCTGACGCCTCATGATGGCGCCCTCAGCCGGAGCGGACGATGGGATAATAGGCACGTCCAATAGGACCGGTCAATAGTCCTAATTAAAAGAATTTTTGCTGCGACGCGGCCGGGCGGTCAACGCACGGTCCCGCCTCTGACGGGCGCATTACGTCGATTCCAGCAGCGCGCCGACGCGGTCCGCCCCCTTGTCCAGTTCCGCGACCGGAATACACGCCGCGACGTAACGATCCGGCCGCAACAGGAAGACGTGGTCGGCAAACGGCGCGAGGCGCGGGTTCGGCCCGCCCGCTTCGGGCATGCCGCCCTCGCCCAGCACGACCACAGGCGCGCCGAGATCGGACCATGGCGTGCCTCGCAGCTTCGGCACGATCTCGCTTGCACGCGGCGAGCGCACCACCAGAGCGAAGCCCGGCCCCATCACGTCGTCGAGCCGCCGTTCGCCGCGATCCTCCGTTAGCACGCGCGGCTGCGGAAACATCCGGCCCACCAGTGTCCGACGCGCGCTCAGCCCGTCCGGCACGATGAAGCCCTGCGCAAAGCGCGGCGGCGGCTTGAATTTCATCTGCGCGATGTAATCGCGCGCTTTCGGAAACAGCGCCAGCGCGCGGAAGGCGGCGACCAGCGCGGCGGCGGCGAAGGCGTTCGGCGGCGCCAGCGCGCGGCCCATATTGAGCGCGAAGGCGATCATTGCGCCGGCATGCCCGCGCCGCTCCGGCTCGTAGCTGTTGAGTAGCCCCGCGCCCAATTGGCCGCGCGCCACCGCCGCGAGCTTCCAGGCGAGGTTGAAGGCGTCGCGCAGGCCGCTGTTCATGCCCTGCCCGGCGAACGGCGGCATCAGATGCGCGGCGTCGCCGGCGAGGAAGACTCGGCCTTGGCGCCACGCGTCGGCAAGACGTGTGTGGAACGTATAGACGACCTTGCGCACGATGCGGCTTTCCGGTGCAGCCTCATGCTCGCGCAACAGCCGGTCGATCGTGCCCGGCGCCAGCATGTCCTCGTCGCGCTCGTCATCGTGCAACAGGAATTCGTAGCGCCGTGTCAGATGCGGCCCCGGCAGCGCGATGCACGGCCGCTTCGGGTTGGAGAACACCTTGGTATGCGGCGACGACACCGGCGAATTCTCGAGATCGACGATCAGCCAGCGCTCGCGAAAGGTCGAGCCACTCATGCCAATGCCGAGCGCGCGGCGAATGCCGCTCGAGGCGCCATCGCAGGCGACGAGAAAGTCGCAGCGCACCTCGCTTTCGCCCCCGTCGTGCTTGATCCGCAGCGTGACGCCGCTCTCGTCCTGCGTGAAAGAATCGAGCTCGTGCCGGAACGCGGCGGTGACGTGCGGGAAGCGCGCCAGCGCCTCCTGCAATTGCCGCTCCAGCACCGGCTGGCGGAAGGCGTTCCGGCGCGGAAAACCGTAAGGCTGCTCGGTCGGCTGCACCTTTGCGAACAGCCGGCCGCGCGCGGAATAGTAATGGGAGCCGTAGCCGGCGACGGTCTCGCTCATCACCGTCTCGACCAGACCGGCCGCCTGCATGGTGCGCAGCGATTCGTCGTCGATGGACACCGCCCGCGGCTCGTGAACCGTGGCGGCGTTGCGCTCGATCGACAGGCAGCCGACGCCGTAGACGCCGAGCAGATTGGCGAGCGTCAGCCCGGTCGGCCCGGCGCCAACAATAACGATGGGGTAGTGGGAGCTGAGCACGCTGCGGGCCATCCGGTTGGGATGGCCCCGGTTAGCATCCAGTCGCGCGCGTGACTACCGGATCGGCGGCAATGCAGCGCCGTTGACCGAAGCACCCTGAACCGGCGCCGGCTGACCCGCGCCGGCGGGAGCGGCCGAGCCGGTGCTCGCAACCGTTTCCGGCGCCCTGCCCGGCAACACCACGACGCGGCTGCCGACCTGCACGCGGCTGTACAGGTCCTCGATGTCCTCGTTCAGCAGGCGAATGCAGCCGGACGACACGGTCTGGCCAATCGTCGAGGGCTGGTTCGTGCCGTGGATGCGGTAGAGCGTATGGCCGAGATAGAGCGCGCGGGCGCCGAGCGGGTTGCCCGGACCGCCGGCCATCATGCGCGGCAGATAGGGCTGACGCTCGATCATTTCCGCCGGCGGAAACCAGTCCGGCCATTCTTTCATGCGCGAGACGCGCTCGGTGCCCGCCCAGGTAAACCCCTCACGACCGACGCCGATGCCGTAGCGGAGCGCCTTGCCGTGACCGAGCACGAGATAGAGATAGGTGTTCGGCGTATCGACGATGATCGTGCCGGCCGGTTCCCGGGTGGTGTAGTCGACCAGCTGCTTCTTCAAGTTCGCCGGCAATTCCTTGGGCGAACCGGTTTCCGGCTGGTCCTCCGGCGGCAGCGTCATGACGCTGGTGCCGGCAACGGCATCGGCCGAGGCGCCGGATTGACGGGCGATCGGTGCCGGCGCGGCGGACGGGCCGCCCGCGGGCGAGGTACCGACGGCGCCAGGCGGACGCATTGCATCGGGATCCCTACTGCCCGGCATGCCCGAGGTCGGCAGCGGCTGGCTGAGCTGGTGGCCGTAGCTTTGACCGTCCTGCACAGGCAGGCCGGGAGGCGGCAGCGCATCGGCCTCCTGCTCGCCATTTCCAGAGCGGGCGGCCGGCGCATAACGGCCAGGCATGCCGCGGTCGTTGTAACGATTCTCGGTGCCGAATGACGGCGGCGGCAGTTGCTGCTCGGTCACGGCGGGAGGCTGCGAACCGAAGAGCTGGGCGCTGGCCGGCGTGGCCATGAGGACGGCCGTGGCCGGCAGAACCAGCAGGAAACCGCCGAAAATCCGGATCATTCGTCACCCTTGCGGATTGGTGGGGCCCCCGCGCCGCCCATCGCCGGCCTCACTTGCCCGGTGATGAAGGCACATTCAAGACCATAGCGCGATTCGCCGCCGCGGTGATGCAGATCGGCCACGCGATCAAAAAAGCCTGAACGTTTGCAAAATGTTAGTGACCCGTCCGGACGCTCTCAATGGACCGCGGGCCGGCGCGCCTTTTCCTTACGCTTTCGCCTCAGCCAAGACCTTTTTTGCAATCCGGTGCGCATCGACCGCCGCCGGGAAGCCGCAGTAGATGGCGACCTGCCGCAGCACCGCGGCGAGTTCTTTGTGCGTCAGCCCGTTGCGGATCGCCCCCCGAAAATGCGCCTCGAACTCGTGCATCCGGCCGAGACAAGCGATCATTCCAAGATTGAGCAGGCTGCGGTCGCGCGGCTTGAGATCGTCGTCGCTCCACACCGCGCCCCACGCGAATTCGTTCAGGAGGTCCTGGAATTTGCGATCGAAGTCGGTGGTGTTGGCGATGGCGCGGTCGACATACTCGTCGCCGAGCACCCTGCGGCGCATGCCGATGCCTTGTTCGTAGAGAGCCTTGTCCATTGTCTGAAATCTCCTGCGCGCCACATCTCGCGGCTGCGCCCATCGTGGCAGAGCCCCGCCGCCGACGTCTACGCGCGGTCCTCCAACCCAACCCCGGCTAAACTGCAGGGCTGTCCGCCGCCCGGCGAAGGGTGGCGCAGAAGGCCCTCCCCGGGTCGCCAAGCCGCGTCAGATCAGGTACTTAGAAGGCCGAAAACCCGGCTTTCGCCCGCAGGCCGGGCCGCCCGCAAGGGCAGGTTTTGCCACCATTGCCCGTTCAATGGTCAGGCAAGCTCGAGGATGGACGGGTTTCATAGGATGCCGATCAACGAGCCGCGATGGACGATAGTGACGAAGCGCTCATGGCCCGGATCGCGCGCGGCGACGAGCAGGCGTTCCGCCTGCTTGCCCGCCGGCATCTGCCCGCCATGGCTGGTCTCGCCCGCCGCGTTCTCGGCAATGCCGCCGAGGCCGAAGACGTCGCCCAGGAAGCCATGCTGCGCGTGTGGACGCATGCACCGCGCTGGCAGCCGCTGGCAGCGTTCCGCACCTGGCTCACGCGCGTCGTGGTCAATCTGTGCCTCGACCGCAAGCGCCGCGCCCAGTGGGTGGGCCTCGAGGCGGCCGGTGAAATCGTCGACCCTTCGCCCGGCGCGGGCGAGCGGGCCGAAAGCGACGAGCGCGAGCGCCTGCTGGCGGCCGCGATCGGCACCCTGCCGGAACGGCAGCGTGCAGCCATCGTCCTCACTTACACCGAGGGCATGAGCAATGCGCAGGTGGCAGAGGCGCTCGATACCTCTGTCTCGGCGGTGGAGACCTTGCTGGTGCGCGGCAAGCAGAATTTGCGCCGTGCGCTCAGCAGCGTGATCGATGAAGGTGAGTAAGTGAAATGACCAGAGACGAGTTGCAGAGCCTGCTCGACAGCCACGGTGCCGACCCGGCACAGTGGCCGGCGGCGTTGCGGGTCGCAGCGCTGGGCTTGATCGCGAGCGACGCTGAGGCGCGCGTCGCCCACGAAGCGGCGCAGCACATGGATGCGGCGCTGGCGCGCTATGCCAGGGTCGCCGCGACCGACGAGACGGCGGCGGCGCGGGTGATGACACGGCTCGCCGGGCCGTTGCCGCGGCAAGACCGCGCCTCGTGGCGCTGGCCGACCGTGCTGCTCGATTGGCAATTCACGCCGGCCTGGCCACGGGTGGCGGCGCTCGCCTGCTGCGCGGCGATCGGCTTCATGGTCGGCATCACCGGCCTCGATCGGCCGTTCGAACGCACCGGAACAATCGCAGCAGGCCGAAGCGACATAACCTCGGTCGTGTTCGAGCCGGAAGCCATCACCGGAGCCCGGCCATGAGCATTGCCCAGTTTGCGCCGGCGGCGATGACGCGCGGTTCGTCGCGCTGGCTGCTGCTCGGCTCGCTCGCCCTCAACCTGTTCTTTGTCGGCGTCGCCGTCGCCATGGCGATCCGCACGCCGGCGGTCCCGACCTGGAACCGCGACGTGTTCGTGCGCATCGAGCGCATTGCCGCGACGCTGCCGCCGGCGGACGCCGATCTCCTGCGCGGCGAGGCGAACGCCGACAAGCAGAAGCTGGAAAACGCACAGAGCCAGTATTTCAATGCCCGCCAGGGCATCCATGCTGCCTTGCGCAGCGACACGTTTAGTGTTGACGACATGCGCACGGCCATGGCCCGGACTCGCGCTGCGCGGCAGAGTTTTGATCAGATCCTGCAAGGCATCTTCGCCGACGCTGCCGCTAAAATGTCGCATGCCGGCCGTCTCGCGCTGGCCGACTGGCCGCCGAACCGAAAATCCGCAAGCAAGGACCGTTAGTCCGGGCTAGGCTTCGGCCGGTCGTGTCAGTCGTCGAGAGTAGGTCGGTATGCGTTTCGGAGCGGGCAGGACAGGGGCGGCGCACAGGGCCGTGCGCCCCGTGTGGACCATGCTGCAAGCTGCTTGCGTCGCGGTGCCGCTCGGCGGCTGCTGGATCGAGGGCACGCCGCCCGAGCCAGGCCTGGACATCCCCGCGACCTACAGCGCCGGGCCCAAGGCGCCGGCCGTTGCCAATGCTGCGACGCCGTCGCTTGATTGGTGGCAGGGTTTCCGCTCGCGCGAGCTGACCCAGATCATCGACAACGCCAACGCCGCCAATCTCGATGTCGCCGCCGCGGTCGCGCGCATCGTGCAGGCGGACGCGCAGTCGCGCATCACCGGCGCGGCGCTGTTGCCGACGGTCGATCTCAACGGCAACGCCACGCATTCGCGCGCTTCGCAGTCGACGAGCGGCACCAGCGGCACGTCCTTCGGCGGCTCCGAACGCGACAACCTCAACGCCTCGCTGACCGCAAGCTACGAGATCGACTTCTGGGGCAAGAACCGCTTCGCGCTGCGCGCGCAGGAACAGACCGCCATCGCCAGCCGCTTCGACCGCGACGTCGTGGCGCTCACCACCGTCGTCACCGCGGCCAACGCCTATTTCCAGGTGCTGGCCGCGCAGGACCGGTTGCGCGTCGCGCGGCAGAACCTCGTCAGCGCCAAGCGCGTCGGCGACCTCATCGCCCAGCGGGTGAACGCCGGCACCGCCTCCGCGCTGGAGACGGCGCAACAGCAGAGCGTCATCGACACGATCAACGCGTCGATTCCGCCGCTCGAGCAGACGCTGGCGCAGTTCAAAAATGCCCTCGCCGTGCTGATGGCGCGGTCGCCCGAAAGCGTCCGCATCGCCGGCGGCTCGCTGAACGCCATCGCCATTCCGCGCGTGACGCCGGGCCTGCCGTCCGAGCTCCTGGCGCAGCGTCCGGACATCCGCGAGGCGGAGGCGCAGCTCGCCTCGGCCAACGCCAATGTCGCCAATGCGCGCGCGCAATTTTTGCCGTCGATCACGCTCACCGGCGAAGGCGGCTATCAAAGCGCCATCCTCAAGACCCTGCTGCGGCCGGAATCGGCGTTCTACACGCTCACCGCCGGGCTGACGCAGCCGATTTTCGAGGGCGGCCGGCTGCTCGGCAATCTCGATTCACAGACAGGCCGGCAGGACGAATTGCTGCAGAACTACCGCAAATCGGTGATTTCGGCGTTCTCCGACGTCGAAACGGCCCTCACCAACGTCCGCAACACGGCCCTGAGGGAACGGCTGCAGCGGGCGGTGGTTGAAAGCTCGCGGCGCGCCTTCGATATATCCGAACAAAGATTGCGCGAGGGCACGATCGACCTGGTCACGGTTTTGCAAACTCAGCAGACGCTGTACACGGCCCAAGATACGCTGGTGGTGGCGCGGCTCGCCCATATCCAGGCGATCGTGAGCCTCTACCAGGCGCTCGGGGGCGGCTGGAAGCCCAAGCCGCTGGAAACCACGAATGCACGGTGAAGTCCCGAAACCGCATCTGAAGGCCAAGCCGCAGAGCCGCTGGCGCCGTGGGCTCACCATCCTGATCGTGCTCGCCGCAGTCGTGGCGGCGCTCGCTTACGTGTTCTTCGGCATGAGCGCTCCGCAGCAGCGCACCGGCGGGCGCGCCGCGCGCTTTGCCGCGCAGGGGCCGGTGCCGGTTCTGGTCGCGACCGCTGCGAGTGCCGACGTCCCCGTGTATCTCACTGCCGTCGGCACCACCAAGGCGCTCAATACGGTAACGGTCAGGCCGCAGGTCGATGGCAAGTTGATCACCGTCAATTTCCAGGAAGGCCAGGACGTCAAGAAGGGCGATATCATCGCCCAGATCGATCCGACGACCTTCAAGGCGACGCTCGACCAGGCAGTCGCCAAGAAGGCGCAGGACGAGGCGCTGCTCGGCAACGCCAAGAACGACCTGCAGCGCTACGAGCAACTCGCCGCCACCAACGCCATCAACCGCCAGCAGGCCGACACCCAGCGTTCGCTGGTCGCGCAGTACACGGCGCAGGTCCAGTCCGATCAGGCAGCGATCGAAAGCGCGCAGGCGACGCTCGGCTATACCGACATCCGCGCGCCGATCGACGGCCGCACCGGCATCCGCCAGGTCGATGTCGGCAATATCGTCCATGCCTCGGATTCGGGCGGCATCGTCGTCATCACCCAGATCAAGCCGATCGCGGTGACGTTCAGCGTTCCGCAACAGGACATCCAGACCGTCAATGACGCTTTTGCCAAGGGGCCGCTACCGGCCGACGCGCTACGCTCGGACAACAACAAGGTCATCGAACCCGGCACGCTGAAGGTCGTCGACAACCAGGTCGATTCCTCGACCGGCACCGTCAAGTTGAAGGCCGAATTCCCGAACGAGGCGATCCAGCTTTGGCCCGGGCAGTTCGTCAATGTGCGGCTGCTGGTCGACACGCTGAAGCAGGTCACCGTCATCCCGACCGGCGCCGTGCAGCGTGGGCCGACCGGCACCTTCGTCTACGTCGTCGGCGACGACAACAAAGCGACGATGCGGCCGATCGCGGTGCAGCGGCAGGACGAGAACCAGACCGTGGTCAAGAGCGGCGTGAAGCCGCCGGAAAAGGTGGTGACCACCGGTTTTGCGCGGCTCACTGACGGCGCGAAAGTCACCATTGGCGGCGGCGATGCAACGGCTGCGCCGGCGCCGCAAGGCGCAAAGCCGGGCAACGGCGAGCGGCGGCAGCGGGGTGGCAACGGTTCGCGGCCTGCCGCGCAGCAATGATGCCGCGATTCCAAATGTGCTTCGTCATTCCGGGGCGCGCGTCAGCGCGAGCCCGGACTCCAGAACAGGGCGCAACGATCGTGGCTGGATTCCGGGTCTGGCGCGGAGCCTGTCATCGGACCGCGCTTCGCGCGGACCCGTTGGCGCCATCCCGGAATGACGGGATGGGGCAATGAGCGTCTCATCGCCCTTCATTCACCGGCCGATCGCCACCTCTCTTCTCGGCGTCGCGGTGATGCTCGGTGGCCTGCTCGGTTACTGGTGGCTGCCCGTGTCGGCGTTGCCGCAGGTCGACTTCCCGACCGTGCAGGTGACCACGCAGTTGCCCGGCGCAAATCCGGACACCATTGCCGCGCTGGTGACCGCGCCGCTCGAGCGGCAGTTCGGCCAGATTCCGTCGCTTGAGACGATGACATCGTCGTCGTCGTTCGGCATCAGCCAGGTGACGCTGCAGTTCGATCTCAATCGCGACATCGACGCCGCGGCGCAGGACGTACAGTCGGCGATCAACGCCGCCGCCTCGACGCTGCCGCGCAACCTGCCGTACCCACCGCTCTATTCCAAGGTGAACCCGGCCGACGCGCCGGTCCTCACGCTGGCGCTGACCTCGAAGACCATCGATCAGCGCACCCTCAGCGATCTCGCCGACACGGTGATGGCGCCGCGGCTGTCGGAAGTCAGCGGCGTCGGCCACGTCTCGGTGCAGGGCGGCATCAAGCCGGCGATCCGCATCCAGGCCGATCTGTCGCGGCTCGCCGCCTACGGCATCGCGCTTGAGGACCTGCGCACCGCCATCGTCAGCGCCAATGTCGCCGGCGCCAAGGGCTCGCTCGACGGCACGCACCAGTCCTACAGCATCGCCGCCAACGACCAGATTTCCAGCGCCGACGCCTACAAGAACATCATCGTCGCCTATCGCGGCGGCGCGTCCGTGCTGCTGTCCGACGTCGCCGACGTCGTTGACGGCCTCGAGAACACCAAGGTTGGCGCCTGGTACAAAGGCCAGCCCGCCGTCGTCATCGACGTGCAGCGCCAGCCCGGCGCCAACGTCATCGACACCGTGCAACGCATCCAGGCGGCATTGCCGCAACTGCGCCGGGCGATGCCGGCGGGCGCGTCTCTGACCGTGGTCAACGACCGCACCGGCACGATCCGGGCCTCGGTGCACGACGTGCAATTTACGCTCGTGCTCAGCGTCGGCCTCGTCGTGCTGGTGGTGCTGGTATTCCTGCGTACCATCAGCGCCACCATCATCGCCGGCGTCGCGCTGCCGTTATCGCTGATCGCCACTTTCGGCGTGATGTGGTTCTGCGGCTTCTCGCTCGACAACCTGTCGCTGATGGCACTGACGATCGGCACCGGCTTCGTCGTCGACGATGCCATCGTCATGATCGAGAACATCGTCCGGCACATGGAGGACGGCGAGTCGCCGCTCGAGGCGGCCTTGCGTGGCGCCAAGGAAATCGGCTTCACCGTCATCTCGCTGACGCTGTCGCTGATCGCCGTGTTCATCCCGCTGCTGTTCATGACCGGTCTCGTCGGCCGCATGTTTCGCGAGTTCGCGCTGACTTTGACGATCGCCGTCGTCGCATCCGCAATCGTGTCCCTGACGCTGACGCCGATGATGTGCGGCCGGCTGCTGCGGCGCAGCCGCGGCGCGCAGGGTGCCGGCGGTGGCGCGCGGCCGGCGCGCGGGTTCGGCCGACTGATCGAGCGCACGGTCGAACTGTATCACCGCTCGCTGCTGTGGGTGCTGCGGCACCAGCCGGAGACCTTGATCGTCACCTTCGCAACGCTGGCGGCGACGATCATGCTCTACGTCTTCATCCCCAAGGGCTTCCTGCCACTGCAGGACACCGGGCTGATCACCGCGGTGACGGAGGCCGGCACCGACGTCTCCTTTGCCGCGATGCAGCGGCAGCAGGCCGAAGTCGAGGCGGCGATCCGCAGCGATCCGGACGTCACCGGTGTCGTCTCGGTGATCGGCGTCAGCACGCTCAACGCCACGCCCAATGCCGGCCGGCTGACGATCACGCTGAAGCCGCAGGACCAGCGCGCCTCGCGCGTCGAGCAGATCATCGCCCGGCTCCGCCGCGACGTCGCGCACATCCCCGGCACGGTCGTCTATTTCCAGGCGACCCAGGACATTCAGATTTCGACGCGCGTGTCGCGCGCCCAGTATCAGTACACCCTCGTCTCAACCGACCGGAACGAGGTGGTGCAGTGGGCCGACCGGTTGGCGCAGCAGTTGCGCGGGGCACCCGCGTTCCGCGAGGTCGCCTCGGAGGCGCAGGAAGGCGGCCCGCGCGTCGATGTGCAGGTCGACCGCGAGCAGGCCGGCCGGCTTGGCGTGTCGATGCAGAGCGTCACCGACACGCTCTATGACGCCTTCGGCCAGCGGCAGGTGTCGACCATTTACGGCCAGGCCAATCAGTACCGCGTCGTCCTCGAAGCGCAGCCGCGCTATCAGCAGGACCCCTCCGCGCTGTCGAAGCTCTACGTCACCGGCACGCAGACCTCGAACGGCACCGCCGCCACCGTCGGCAACACCGCCACCGGCACGACGAACACGAACACAACCGCGACTCCGAACGCCGTCACCGGCTCGGCACAGGTGCCGCTGGCGGCCTTCGCCCGCTTCGTGCGCACCACGGCGCCGCTCGCCATCGCGCACCAGGAGCAGTTCCCCTCGGTGACGATCAGTTTCGATCTCGCGTCCGGCTACGCGCTGTCCGACGCCGTCTCGGCCATCACCGCGGCGCAGACCGCGATCGGGATGCCGTCATCGGTGACCGGCAGCTACTCCGGCGATGCCTCCGAATTCGCCCGCTCGCTCGCCGGCGAGCCGTGGCTGATCCTGGCCGCTGCCATCACCATCTACATCGTGCTCGGCGTGCTGTACGAGAGCTTCATCCACCCGTTGACCATCCTGTCGACGCTACCATCGGCCGGTGTCGGCGCGCTGCTCGCCTTGATGCTGTTCGGCTACGACCTCTCGGTGATCGCGCTGATCGGCATCGTGCTGTTGATGGGCATCGTCAAGAA
>Ga0070658_10004618_pt1 | contig 11194 bp, 8 predicted proteins | sample KBSC13metaG_FD_64664 | JGI IMG/M metagenome (GOLD analysis project Ga0070658, IMG submission 64664) | Corn rhizosphere microbial communities from Kellogg Biological Station, Michigan, USA - KBS C1-3 metaG | ecosystem: Host-associated > Plants > Roots > Rhizosphere > Soil ... | reverse complement strand
CCCGCGAGCAGCTTGTCGCGCAGCATGCGGATGCGCTCGTTCTCGGTCGCCATCTCGAGGCGCGCGAGGCGGAACGCTTCTCCCATGCCCACGATCTGGTGCGTCGGGAGCGTGCCCGAGCGCAGGCCCTTCTCGTGGCCGCCGCCGTGCATCTGCGCTTCCAGCCGCACGCGCGGCTTGCGGCGCACATAGAGGGCGCCGATGCCCTTGGGGCCATACGTCTTGTGCGCGGAGAAGCTCATGAGGTCGACCTTGAGCTTCTGGAGGTCGATCTCGACCTTGCCGGTCGCCTGCGCGGCATCCACGTGGAAGACGATGCCCTTCGCGCGCGTGATCTCGCCGATCTCCGCGATGGGCTGGATCACGCCGATCTCGTTGTTCACGAACATGATCGACACGAGGATCGTGTCGGGGCGCAGCGCCGCCTTGAGCTTCTCGAGGTCGACGAGGCCGTCGGGCCGCGGGTCGAGGTAGGTCACCTCGAAGCCCTCGCGCTCGAGCTCGCGCATCGGGTCGAGCACGGCCTTGTGCTCCGTCTTCACCGTGATGAGGTGCTTGCCCTTGGTCTTGTAGAAGTGGGCGGCGCCCTTGATCGCGAGGTTGTCGGACTCGGTGGCGCCCGACGTCCACACGATTTCCTTCGGGTCGCAGTTCACCAGCTTCGCGACTTCGGCGCGCGCGTTCTCCACGGCCTGCTCGGCGTCCCAGCCGTACGCGTGGCTGCGCGAGGCGGGATTGCCGAACTGGTTCGTGAGCCAGGGGATCATCTTCTCGACCACGCGCGGGTCCACCGGCGTCGTCGCGGAGTAATCGAGATAGATCGGGTACTTGGTGGTCGTGGTCATGTCAGGCGGACACAGGTTGGGATTCGCGCTTGCCGCGAATCACGGAAATCTTCCTGGTGCGCTGCTTCTCGACCAGGTCGGAGAGCCGGATGCCGGCGAGGAAGCCCGAGACCGTGGAGTTCAGCTCTTCCCACAGCTCGTGCGTCATGCAGCGATGATGGTCGTGGCAATTCTCGCGGCCCCCGCACTGCGTGGAGTCGATCGGCTCGTCCACCGCGCGGATGATGTCGGCGACCGTGATCTTCGAGGTTTCGCGGGCGAGATGGTACCCGCCGCCCGGGCCGCGCACGCTTTCGACGAGGCTGCGCCGGCGCAGCTTGCCGAAGAGCTGCTCCAGGTAGGAGAGCGAGATCTTCTGCCGCTCGCTGATGCCGGCGAGCGTGACCGGACCCTCGGCGCCGTGCAGCGCCAGGTCCAGCATCGCGGTGACGGCGAAGCGGCCTTTGGTCGTGAGCTTCATGAGTGCCTCTGGCGAGGAGCGGGAGGTGCGCCGGCGGATCGATTCCCGAGCGAACAGGTCAAGTATAGCAAAACCCGAGTAAATCAGTCAACTACTGCAGGGGATCGGGGTCCGGCCTTCGCCGGGCTCACGCGGCTCACCCCGCCTTGCGGCGATAGTCCGGAGCGCTGTCCTGCTCGAGGCCGTCGAGCCGGCGCAGGATTTCCGCCAGGCGCTCGTCGAGGTCCTCGGTGCGGCTGCCCAGGGCGAGCAGGGCCTTGTTGAGCGGGTCGTCCTGGTCCGCGCTCACCGCGTAGGCATCGAACGCCATGCGGCGGGCGTCGCCGCCCGACTCCACCAACCGTGCGGGAATTCCCACCACCGTGGCCCCCGCGGGCACGGCCTTCACGACCACCGAGTTCGAGCCGACCTTCGCGCCGTCGCCCACGATGAAAGGGCCGAGGATCTTGGCGCCCGCGCCGACCACGACGCCACGCCCGAGCGTGGGATGGCGCTTGCCCTTGTTCCACGAGACGCCGCCGAGGGTGACGCCGTGATACAGCGTGCAGTCGTCGCCGATCTCGGCCGTCTCGCCGATCACGACGCCCATGCCGTGGTCGATGAAGACGCGCCGCCCGATGGTCGCGCCCGGGTGGATCTCGATGCCCGTCAACCAGCGCGTGAGGTGCGAGCCGAAGCGCGCGGCCCAGCGCAGGCCCGCGCCCCAGCATCCGTGCCACACGCGGTGCATCTGCAGCGCGTGGAAGCCCGGATAGCAGGTGAGCACTTCCCACACCGAACGGGCGGCCGGGTCGCGCTCGAACACGCACTGGATGTCTTCGCGGATGCGGGAGAACATTCGCGCAGTCTGGCATTCCCGAGTAAAATTATCAACTATTCCCGTGAAGCAGATCCTCCGCAAATACGTCGACTTCGTGCGGCGGCCGCACGTCGCGCGCCTGCTCGCGACGGCGCTCGTCGCGCGCATGCCGGTCGGCATGGTCGGCTTCGCGATGCTCATGTTCCTGCGCGAGAGCCTGGGCAACTTCGCTCTGGCGGGGACGGTCGCCGGGATCAACTTCATCTCGCTCGCGGCCTGCGCGCCGATCCAGGGGCGGCTCATCGACCGCGTCGGTCCGCGCAAGGTGCTCGCGGTGACGAGCATCGTGCAGCCGCTGTCGCTCATCGCGCTGCTCTTCGCCGTGCGCGAGCACGCGCCCTTCGCGGTGCTGGCGCTTTTCTCGGCGCTCGGCGGCGCCTTCGCTTCTCCCATCACGACGCTCACGCGCACCCTCTGGCGCCACATGTTCGACTCGGAGGAGGACCGTCGCACGGCCTTCGCGCTGGATGCGGTGACGATCGAGCTCAACTTCACCGTGGGTCCGGCGCTGGTAGGCTCGCTGCTCGCGTTCGCGAGCCCGACGGCGGCGTTCGCGGCGGCGGTGGGCGCGGTCATCGTCGCGGTCGTGGTGTTCATGGCCTCGCCCGCGCTGCGCTTCTTCCACACCGAGAGCAACGCGGAGCGGCACCTCCTGGGCCCCCTCACCGAGCCGCGGCTGTGGCTGCTCTATGCGACGACGTTCGGGTTGGCGATGGCGCTCGGCTTCCTCGAGGTCGGCTACCCCGCATATGGCACCGGGCTCGGGATTCCGGCGCTCGCCGGCGCGCTGCTCGCGGTGAACTCGCTCGGCAGCGCCATCGGCGGCTCGCTCTATGGCGGCCTTCATTTCAAGATCTCCGTCGAGCGCCAGTTCGCCGCGGCGATGGCGCTCATGGTGATCCCCTTCTTCCTGCATTCGGTCGTGGGAACGGTGGCGCTCTTCGCGATCGTCGCCTTCGTCGCGGGCGGGCTCATCGCACCTTCGATCGCCGCGCAGTCGGTCCTCGTCTCACGCCTCGCACCCTCGCGCTACGCGACGGAGGCCTTCACCTGGTCCTCGACCTTCATCGTGAGCGGCATCGGCGCGGGCGTCGCCGCCGGCGGGGCGATCGTCGAGACGCTCGGCGTGCGCCACGTCTTCGTGACGGGCGCGGCGATCATCGCCGGCATGGCGCTGCTGGCGCTGGGGCTGTCGCTGCCGGCCCGCGTCACCGCACCGGCCGAGTAGAGCGCTTCAGTCCTTCTCGAAGCTCGCGAGCATGCCTCGAAGGAACTGCACCTCCGCGCGCTCGAGGCCGGCGCGGCCGAATAGGCGGCGCAGGCGTTCCATCAGGCGCTTGGGCTGCGCGGGATCGAGGAAGCCGCTCGCGACCATCGCGCGCTCCCAATGGACGAATAGCGCCTCGATCTCCTCGCCGGTCGCGGGTGTCCGGCCCGGCTCCGCGGGAATCGCGAACGCTTCCGCGCCGACCGAGAGCTCGTAGCAAGCCACCTGCACGGCCGCCGCGAGGTTGAGCGACGAGTAGGCCGGGTTCGCGGGGATGTGCGCCAGCGCCTGGCAGCGCGCGAGCTCCTCGTTGGAGAGGCCGAAAGTCTCGTTGCCGAACACCAGCGCCACGCGCCCCTCGCCCGCGCGCTCGAGCGTCGCGGGCACCATGTCGCGCAGCGAGCGGGCCGGATGCGATAGGTCGCGCGGCCGCGCGGTGAAGCCGACCGGGAACACGATGTCGGTCAGCGCGGCCTCGAGCGTATCGAAACGCCGCGCCGCATCGAGCACGTCCGCGGCACCGGATGCGAGCGCCGTCGCCTCCGCATCGGGAAAGCGCGCGGGCGCCACGAGCCGAAGGTCGGCGAGGCCCATGGTCTTCATCGCGCGCGCCGCGGCGCCGATGTTTCCGGGATGGCTGGGTCGCGCGAGGACCACGCTCACGCGCTCGAGGGTCGATGGCATGGGCTGATTCTGCCTCAGTGTAAAATCCGTGATCGCACCGCTGCTCCGGCGGTGCCCTCAAAGCCGGCCGCACCCACCATGCATCCCATGCTCAACACGGCCGTCAAGGCCGCGCGCAAGGCCGCGTCGATCATCACGCGCGCCTCCTTCGACCTCGACAAGCTGCACATCCGCACGAAGGGCCAGAACGACTTCGTCTCCGAGGTGGACCACGCCGCGGAGGATGCGATCATCTCCGTGCTGCGCGAGGCCTATCCTTCCCACGGCTTCCTCGCGGAGGAGAGCGGCGAGAAGGACGCGAAGGCCGAGTTCGTCTGGTGCATCGACCCGCTCGACGGCACCACCAACTTCCTGCACGGCCTGCCGCAGTACTGCGTGTCGATCGCGCTGCTGCACAAGGGAGCGCCGGAACAGGCGGTCGTATTCGATCCGCACCGCAACGAGCTCTTCACCGCCACGAAGGGGGCGGGTGCGTTCCTCAACGACCGTCGCATCCGCGTGAGCAAGACGGACCGCCTCGAGAACGCGCTCATCGGCACGGGCTTTCCCTTCCGCCAGGTCTCGAACATCGACGACTACCTGCGCATGCTCAAGAACATCATGACGACCTGCTCGGGCGTGCGCCGTCCCGGTGCGGCGGCGCTCGATCTCGCCTACGTCGCCTCGGGGCGCTACGACGGCTTCTGGGAGATGGGCCTCGCGCCGTGGGACATGGCGGCAGGCGCCCTCCTCGTGCGCGAGGCCGGGGGCCTGGTGGGCGACCTCGAGGGCGCCGAGAAATACCTCGAGAGCGGCCGCATCGTCGCCTCCAACGGCAAGCTCTTCGCCTCGATGCTCAAGACGCTCCACGCGAAGGGGTGACCATGGCCGCCTCGCCCCATCGCATCGTGGTGATCGGTGGCGGGGCGGGTGGGCTCGAGCTCGTGACGCGCCTGGGCGATCGCTTCGAGCGCAGCGGGCGGGCGCAGGTGACCCTCGTCGATCGCAGCCGCACGCACCTGTGGAAGCCGCTGCTGCACGAGGTCGCCGCGGGCAGCATCGACATCCACGACCACCAGCTCGATTTCCTCGCGCAGGCGATGTGGCACCGCTTCCGCTTCGTCCTCGGCGCGCTCACCGGGCTCGATCGCGAGGCGCGCGAGGTTATCGTGGCTCCCGTGCGCGACGACGAGGGCCGCGAGATCCTGCCCGAGCGCCGCGTGCCGTACGATACGCTCGTCATCGCGGTGGGGAGCGAATCGAACGACTTCGGCACGCCCGGCGTGCGCGAAAACGCCTTCACCATCGACAACCCGTGGCAGGCGAACCTCTTCCACCGGCGGCTCGTGAACGAGTGCTTCCGCGCGAACTACGCGAATGACGGCGCGGTGCTTCCGCTCGCGATCGTGGGCGCCGGGGCCACCGGCGTCGAGCTCGCCGCCGAGATGCACAACACCACGCGCGTGCTCGCGGCCTTCGGGCTCGAGCACTTCGATCCCGAGCGGCAGATCCGCATCAGCGTGATCGAGGCGGGACCGCGCATCCTGCCGGGGCTGCCGGATTACCTCGCGGAGTCCACGCACAAGGTGCTCGACGACCTGGGCGTGCAGGTGTGCGTGAACGAGAAGGTGGTGGAAGTAACGCCCGACGCGGTGAAGACGGCGACGGGGCGCTCCGTGCCCTCGCGCTTCACCATCTGGGCCGCGGGAATCCGTTGCCCCGACGTGCTGGCGACCCTCGGCCTGGAGACCAATCGCATCAACCAGCTGGTGGTGCTGCCCACGCTGCAGGCGACGCGCGATCCGGCGATCTTCGTGCTCGGCGACTGCGCCGCGGCGCCCTGGAAGGATGGCCGCAACGTCCCGCCGCGCGCACAGGCCGCGCACCAGGAAGCCTCGCATCTCGTGAAGTCGATCTCGCGCGTGATGTCGGGCGAGGCCCCCGGGCCCTTCCGCTACCGCGACTTCGGCTCGCTCGTCTCCCTCGGCAACTACGAATCGATCGGGACGCTCATGGGCTTCGCCTCGGGCGGCACGCTGCGCATCGAGGGCTGGCTCGCCAAGACCTTCTACGTGTCGCTCTATCGCCTCCACATCTGGGCGCTCTACGGCTTCTGGCGCATGGCGCTCGACACGCTCGCTCGCATGATCCGTCGCCAGACGCACCCGCGGGTGAAGCTGCACTAGCAAAGCGGGGTCAGACCAATGGTGTCACGACCCGAAACGGAACGCGCCGCCACCAGTTTCAGGTCATGACACCATTGGTCTGGCCGCGGTTTTGGCGGACGCGGCACACGACGATCTGGTGCGCGAGCGGCATGCGGCGCGAGAAGGCGGCGAAAGGCGCGAAGAGCGCGCGACCGAGCTGGAAGAGGGGCGCCAGGCGCGGCGCCTCGGCGGCGTGGCCCTTCAGCAGCTTGAAAGCGATGCCCGCGAAGGCGTAGAGATACGGCGGCAGCGTGCCGTAGGGATGGTACGACTCGACCTCGAGCCCGGCGGCCTCGAGCATCATCTCCAGCGTGAGCCGGGAGAAGATCACCGTGTGGCGCGGCGCCTGGATGCCCGGCCAGCGCTCCCCGAAGAAGCGCCACGTGCGGCTGTCGAGGGTCGGCGTCTCGATCACGAGCCTGCCGCCGGGCGCGAGCAGGTCGCGCGCGAGGATGAGCGCCCGCAGCGGGTCGTACTGGCGCTGGAGGAAATCCCACATCGTGACCACGTCGAAACGCGGTCCCGAAGCGAGTTGCCCGAGCGGCGTGTTGTCGATGCGCGCATCCAATACCGCGGTCGCCCCCGCGGGCGCCACGTGCCGCTGCAGGAAAACCCGCTTCGCGCGCTCGTGCCGGTCGCGCACGCTCGCATACAGGGGCGTGAGCCACCCCCAATCCGCGCGCCCGTTCTCGCGCACATAGTCGAGGTCGTAGAACGACTCCCCGTATTCGCGCTTCAGCCGCGGCGAGAGGAACGCAAGCCTGCAGTTGCGGCACGTCGCGTACGTGAAGCGCCCGGGGCGCGCCGTGAGGTCGTCCTCCGCGACCACGAAGGGCAGCGATTCGCGCGATTGGCAGGTGTAGCACGCGACCTCCTCGAACATCTCCGGCACGGGCGCGAAGAGCGTGTCGCGCCGCATATCCGCCGCGTCCGTCGAGGTCGCCCAATCGCGCAGCATCGCCAAGAGGTACACCACCGCCGCGGCGACGAGCGCCGGAGGCCGCGACGGATGCGGGATCGCGAGCAGCACGAAGGCGGGGTACTGCAGGAGGAGCCACGCGGTGCGCATGACGCGCCCATGGCTGCTCGCGGAGCTGCCGTAGACCACCGCGAAGGCGAGGGCGAGGACACCGTAGCCCGTGACGCGCCGTGCGGCATCGTCGAAGTTCACGAGCAACGCCACGATGGGCACCGCGAGCACGGCGAGCGACACGAGGAACGCGATGGCTCGCCCGCGGTGGCGCGCGAGCACGCGCCCGGGGTGACGCGATCGCTCGTAGTCGCGGTCCGCCACGTCGCGCCACAGGCGGAACTGCACGACCAGCAGCAGGAGCAGCGCGACGCGCAGCAGTCCGTCGCCCACTCCGCGCGAGGGCTCCACCGCGAAGCCCGCGGCGGCGAGGAAGAGGGCCAGCAGGGGCACGCGCGGGACGGCGATCCGCTCACGCGCGTAGGCGAGGAGTTCGGCGAGCACTTCGGGCCATTATGCCCGACTAGAATGGAGGGCCATCGCGCCTGCCTCCATGCAAAACCGCTATCCGCTCGAGCCCCTCGTGGGGCGCATCCTGTCCCCCTTCGAACGCTTCCTCGGCCGCACGAGCGCGGGCGGGATCGTCCTCGTCGCGGCGACCGTGGTCTCGCTCGCGATCGCCACCGCGCTCGAAGGCAACCTCGTGAGCGAGGTCACGCAGCGCCACTTCGGCCTCTCGGGCGCGGGAAGCGCCTTCGACCTCACGCTGCTCCATTGGGTGAACGACGGCCTGATGACCCTCTTTTTCCTGCTCGTGGGCCTCGAGCTCAAGCGCGAGGTGCTGGTGGGCGAGCTGTCTTCGTGGCGCGATGCGCTGCTGCCCGTCGCCGCGGCGCTCGGCGGCATGGTCGCTCCGGCCCTCGTCTATCTCGCCTTCAACGCGAGGGGGGACGGCGCGGCGGGGTGGGGCATTCCCATGGCGACGGACATCGCCTTCACGGTGGGCATCCTGGTGCTCCTCACCTGGCGTGTGCCCCGCAATCTCGTCGTGTTCGTGACGGCGCTCGCGATCGCCGACGACCTGGGCGCCGTGCTGGTGATCGGCGTCTTCTATACGCCCGAGCTCGACCTGGCGGCGCTCGGCGCGGGCGCGGCCCTCTTCGCCGTGCTCGTCCTCTTCAATCGCGCCGGCATACGCCATCCCCTGCCGTACGTGCTGGTGGGCGTCGCGCTATGGCTCGCGGTGCACGCGTCGGGCGCGCACGCAACGCTCACCGGCGTGCTGATGGCGCTCACCGTGCCCGCGCGCGCCTCGCGCAGGCCGGCGCAGTTCGAGCGCCGCGCCTCGGAGCTGCTCGAGCGCCTCCGCGAGGAGCGCACCGATGCCGCCACGCCCGACGATGCCCTCGCGAACGAGCAGGTGGCTCACATCGCCGAGGCCATGGAGGACGCGGCGATCCAGGCGCAGAGCCCGCTGCAGCGCATGGAGCACGCCCTCGCGCCCTGGGTCACGTTCGCCGTGATCCCGGTGTTCGCGCTCTGCAACGCCGGCATCGACCTGCGCGCCGTGCGCTGGTCGACGGTGCTCGATGACCCCGTCACGCTCGGCGTGGCATGCGCGCTGTTGTTCGGAAAATTCCTGGGCGTGGCGAGCTTCACCTGGCTCGCCATCCGCCTCGGCGTGGGACGGCTCCCCGCGGGCGTGAGCTGGCGCCACATGCTCGGCGCCGCGTGGCTCACCGGCATCGGCTTCACCATGTCGCTTTTCATCGCGCAGCTCGCGTTCGCCGATGCGCAACTCGTGGAAGCCGCCAAGCTCGGCATCATCCTGGGCTCCGCGTTCGCCGCGGTGGTGGGCATGGGCTGGCTCTATCTCGCGGCCGGCAAGCAGGCCGCCGGCGTGCGCGACTACAATCAAGCCTCATGAAGCTCGAAGCACCCGCGCCCTCCGCCGCGCATACCCCGATGATGCAGCAGTACCTGGCCCTCAAGAGCCAGTACCCGGACATGCTGCTGTTCTATCGCATGGGCGATTTCTACGAGCTCTTCTACGGCGACGCCGAGCGCGCGGCGAAGCTCCTCGACATCACGCTCACGACGCGCGGCCAGTCCGCCGGCCAGCCGATCCGCATGGCGGGTGTCCCCTACCACTCGGTCGAAGGCTACCTCGCCAAGCTCGTGAAGCACGGCGAATCGGTCGCGATCTGCGAGCAGGTGGGGGAGGTCGGTGCCAGCAAGGGGCCGGTCGAGCGCAAGGTCACGCGCATCGTCACGCCCGGCACCGTCACCGACGCCGCGCTCCTTGCCGCGTCGCGCGAGAGCCTGCTCGCCGCCGTGCAGGTCGCCGGCGACCGCGCGGGGATCGCGTGGATCTCGCTCGCAAGCGGCGACCTGCGCATCATGGAAGTAGCGTCCGGGCGCGTCGAGGCCGAAATCGAGCGCCTGCAGCCGGCGGAGCTCCTGGTCTCGTCCGATGCGACCGAGACTCCGCGCATCGCGGGAGCGTTGAAGCGCCTCGACGCCTGGCAGTTCGATCCCGGCTCCGCGCGGCGCGACCTCGCACGCCAGTTCGGCACGGCCGATCTTTCCGGCTACGGGTGCGACGATTGCGAAGTGGCGCTGGGCGCCGCGGGCGCCCTCCTCGGCTATTGCCGCCACACCCAGCAGTCCGCGCTGCCCCACGTCACGGGCCTGCGGGTCGAGCGCGAGAGCGAATTCGTCCTGATGGACGCGCCCACGCGGCGCAACCTCGAGATCACCGAGACGCTGGGCGGCGCCGAATCGCCCACCCTCTTCTCGCTGCTCGACCGGTGCGCCACCGCGATGGGCAGCCGGCGCCTGCGCCATTGGCTGCACCATCCGCTGCGCGACACCGGGGTGCTGGTGAAGCGGCAGGCCGCGATCGGGGCGCTGGTTCATCCGGCATCGGCCCTGCGCCACCCGCGCATCGCGGAGCGGCTTGCCGGTTGGTGCGACGTGGAGCGCATCACCGCGCGCGTGGCCCTGCGGACCGCACGCCCGCGCGATCTTTCGGGCTTGCGCGATACGCTCGCCCTCCTTCCCGCGCTTCACGCCGAGCTCATCCACGCGCCGCAACCCGGCCTCGAGGCGCTCGCCTCGGCGCTGCGCCCCGCCGATGAGCTGCACGCGCGGCTCGCCGCCACCATCAAGGAAGAGCCCGCCGCCGTGCTGCGCGAAGGCGGCGTGATCCGCGAGAAGTGCGACGCCGAGCTCGACGAGCTGCGCGCGATCCAGGACGACTGCGGCGCATTCCTGCTCGAAATGGAGAAGCGCGAGCGGGAGCGCACCGGCATCGCCAACCTGCGCGTCGAGTACAACCGTGTGCACGGCTTCTACATCGAGATCACGCAGGCCCACCTCGACAAGGTGCCCGTCGAGTACAAGCGCCGCCAGACGATGAAGAACGCGGAGCGCTACATCACGCCCGAGCTCAAGGCGTTCGAGGACAAGGCCCTCGCGGCGGGCGAACGGGCGCTGGCGCGCGAGAAGCGGCTGTACGAAGAGCTGATGGAGGAGCTGGGGCGCCACCTCGTGCGCCTGAAGGAGGTCGCGGATGCGGCGGCCGAGCTCGACGCGCTCGCGTCCCTGGCCGCGTCGGCCGAGGCGCTCGAGCTCTCGCGCCCCGAGTTCACCGCGGAGGACCGCATCGAGGTGGAAGAAGGCCGCCACCTCGTCGTCGAAAGCCAGGTCGAGGACTTCATCCCGAACGACACGAGCCTCTCGCGCTCGCGGCAGCTGCTGCTCATCACCGGCCCGAACATGGGCGGCAAATCCACCTACATGCGGCAGGTCGCGCAGATCGCGCTCCTGGCCTATTGCGGCGCCTTCGTGCCCGCGAAGCGCGCGTGCCTGGGGCCCATCGATCGCATCTTCACGCGCATCGGGGCCTCCGACGACCTCGC
>Ga0070658_10004617_pt1 | contig 11195 bp, 5 predicted proteins | sample KBSC13metaG_FD_64664 | JGI IMG/M metagenome (GOLD analysis project Ga0070658, IMG submission 64664) | Corn rhizosphere microbial communities from Kellogg Biological Station, Michigan, USA - KBS C1-3 metaG | ecosystem: Host-associated > Plants > Roots > Rhizosphere > Soil ... | reverse complement strand
GCGCATCGGCCGGGTGATCGCGCGCCCCTTCGAAGGCGAGCCCGGCGCGTTTCGCCGCACCAGCCGGCGGCATGATTTTTCGATGGTCCCGCCGCCCACGGTGCTGAATGCCATTGCCGAAACCGGTCTGCGGGTGGAAGGAGTCGGCAAGATCAGCGACATCTTTGCCGACAGTGGCATCACCCATTCCACCCCCACGGCTTCGAACGCCGAGGGCATGGCGGTGATCGACCAACTCTGGGCCGACGGGCAGGACGGGATGATCTTCGCCAACCTCGTGGATTTCGACATGCTCTACGGGCACCGCCGCGACGTGGCCGGCTATACCCGCGCCCTGGTGGAATTCGACACCTGGCTCGCGGGTTTCCTCCCACGCTGCGACGAGGATGATCTCGTCATCATCACCGCGGACCACGGGAACGACCCGACGTGGCGCGGAACCGATCACACGCGGGAGGAAGTCCCGCTCATGGTGGTGCATCGGAGGGCCAGTCTTCCGCTCGGGACCCGCAAGAGCTTCGCCGACGTGGCCGCGACGCTCGCCGCATATTTCCGGCTGCGGCATCCCTGGCCGGCCGGCAAGTCATTCCTCCCCGCCTGCTAAGCTCCATGCACATCCCCACTTTCATTGAACGCAAGCGCGATGGCGGCGAGCATGAGGCCGCCGACATCGAGTCCTTCATCAAGGGCTTTACCACCGGCGAGGTCCCGGAATACCAGGCCGCCGCATGGGCCATGGCCGTGTTTTTCCGCGGGCTCACCGCGCGGGAAACCAGCCAGCTCACCCGCGCGATGATGAACAGCGGCAGCGTCCTGCGCTATCCGCCCGGCTCCCCACCCAAGGTCGACAAACACAGCACCGGCGGCATCGGAGACAAGGTGTCCCTCGTGCTCGCCCCCCTCCTCGCCTGCGACACGCTCTGGATCCCCATGATCTCCGGGCGCGGCCTCGGCATCACCGGCGGCACGCTCGACAAGCTCGAAAGCATTCCGGGCTTCAATGTCTCCCTCACCGAGGAGCAGGCCATGGCGCAACTGGCCCGCATCGGGGTCGTCATGATCGGCCAAACCGGCGACATCTGCCCGGCGGACAAGAAGCTCTACGCGCTGCGCGACGTGACCGCGACCGTGCCCTCCCAGCCGCTCATTGTGGCCAGCATCATGAGCAAGAAACTCGCGGAATCGCTGGACCGGCTGGTGCTCGATGTGAAGTTCGGCTCCGGCGCTTTCATGAAGACGCGCGAGGAAGCCGCGTCACTGGCCGCCGCGCTTGTTGCCGTCGGCCGCGAGATGAATGTGGGGGTCCACCACGTCCTGACGCCGATGGACGAACCGCTCGGCTGGAGCGCGGGCAATGCGCTGGAAGTCGCCGAGGCCGTGGACTGCCTGCAAGGCGGCGGGCCAGCCGACACGGTGGAGTTGACGCTCGACCTGGCGGAGAGAGTGACCAAGGTCTCCCGCGCGGATCTCCGTCGCTGGCTGCAGGATGGCACCGCGTGGAGAAAATTCGTCGCCATGGTCGAGGCGCAAGGCGGAGACGCCGGCGCGCTCGAGCGCATTACCCAGATCCACCAGGCGCCACTCATTCGCGAAATCCCCGCCCCGCGATCCGGCATCCTGAAACGGCTCGATGCCGGCCTGATCGGCCGCGCCTGCGTGGCCCTCGGCGGGGGCCGGACCAAGGCCACCGACGCGATCGACTTCGCGGTCGGCTGCGATGCGTTCAAGAAGGTCGGGACCCGCGTCGCGGGAGGAGAGCCGCTCCTGCGAGTCCATGCGCGCACGAAGGCGAGCCTGGAAGCCGTACGGCCGATGATCGAGGCGGCGGTGACGGTGGAGTGACAATCACTCCAGCACCACCCGCACCGCCTCATTCACCAACCCCCAATCGACATTCTCCACCTGCCGCCACGACCCAATCCCCGTCGGCAGCACGAACACGTTCTTACCGTCGCGAAACTTCTTGTCCATCTGCATCGCCCGGATGATCCGGTCGTGCAAGTCGGGATAGTCAGCCCCCGCCTGCTGCGCACGAAACTCACGCATCGTCGCCGGCAGCCCCGCCACGGCCAGCAAGCCGCGCAAGCGGCGATCGACGGTCTCATCCACCATTCCCAACTTCATCGCAAGGTGCGTCGCCGCCACCATCCCGATCGCGATCGCCTCCCCATGAGTGGGAGCCTCACTCGCATTCGCCTCGGGGTCGTAGGCGCTCAGTTCCAGCCCATGCCCGATCGTGTGCCCAAAATTCAGCACATTGCGAATCCCCTTCTTGTCGAACTCATCCTGCTCCACCACGCGCGCCTTGATCTCCACGGACTGATGCACGACATCCGCCAGCGTATCCGGGTCCCGCGCCATCAGCTTTCGCAACCCACCGGCTTCCAACTCTTCGAAGAGTGAGCCCCGGCAAACCGCCCCGTACTTGATCACCTCGCTGGCGCCGCTGCGCAGTTGCCGCTCATCCAGAGTTTGCAACAAGGCGAGATCACAGACCACGAGGCGCGGCTGATTGAAGACACCCAGGATGTTTTTCACCCCGCTGAAATTCACCGCGACCTTCCCGCCCACGCTCGAATCCACCGCCGCCAGCAGCGAGGTCGGCAACTGCACAAACGCCACGCCACGGCGGAATATCCCGGCCGCGAATCCGCCCAGGTCCCCCACCACTCCCCCCCCCAGCAGGAAGATGAGCGGCACGGAGCCGGTATCCGGGAATTCCTCGAGTAGCTTCTTGCACGTTTTCTCGAGGTTCTTCCAGCTCTTGCCGGATTCCACGCTCGGGATGTTGTGGCGGACCACCCGCGTGAATGAAGCGTTCTCCAGCGCCCGCCGCACCTTGGCAAAATGCTTCCCGCCGACCTGGCTATTGGTCAGCACAAACGCCGCCGTCTGCTTCAATCCCTGCTCCCGCACGATCTGCCCGAGGCCGGAAATGATGCCGTTCCCGATCAGGACGGGATAGCTGCGGGGACCAAGATCTACATCGACGCGGTTCAGCTTCATTGGGAGCCCGCGATTTTGCCCAGTCCGGCCCCGACTGCCAAACGAAACTTTCCCCGGCGCTTGCGTGGGCGCGGGGATCGGCGCATCATTCGCCCCCTTTTTCATGAATCACCCGCCCGCCCTCCTCCGTTCGCTGGCCGAGAAAGTCGGAACGCCGTTCTGGCTCTACGACGCCCGCGCCATTCGTCAACGCATCGCCGATATCCAGTTCCTGACCAATACCGACGGGGTGCAAGCGCGGTTCGCGATGAAGGCCTGTCCGGCCACGAAAGTGCTGAAGGAGATGAAGGAAGCCGGGATCTGGATCGACGCCGTCTCCGGCAATGAAGTGCTGCGCGCGCTCCGCGCCGGGCACCCCGGCGGCCATCAACCGCCGGCCATCTGCCTCACCGCCGATGTTTTCCGCGACAACGCGCTCCCGGTGGTGCTCGAGCACGGCATCCTGCCGAACATCGGCTCCCCGGGACAGATCGCCGACCTGACCCGGGCCGGCTACCGCGGCCCCATCTCGCTGCGCGTGAATCCCGGCTTCGGCCACGGGCATGTCAATTCCTGCGACACCGGCGGCCCCAGTTCCAAGCACGGCATCTGGTTCCAGGACCTGCTGGCGACGAAGGAACTGGCCGACCAGGCCGGACTGGAAATCACCATGCTGCACGCCCACATCGGCAGCGGCCCGCAATTCCAGGAATTGCACGACAACCTCACCCGCCTCGCCGCGGACTTCGTGCAGTTGCTCAAGAAGTTCCCGCAGGTCAATGCCGTGAGCCTCGGTGGCGGCATACCGCACAATTACAAGGACCACGGCGCGCAAGTCCCGATCGAGCCCCTGCATGAGCTTTTCGATTCCTGCCATCAGCGGCTCCGCTCCGCCGCCCGCCACGATCTGCGCCTGGAGATCGAGCCGGGCCGCTACTATGTCGCTCCCGGCTGCACACTCGTGGCGCGGGTCACCGACGTGAAGCAAACACGCTCCAATGAGAAGGGCAGCGGCGCGACCTTCGCCATGGTGGATGCGGGGTTTGTCGACCTCGTCCGCCCGGCCATGTACGGCAGCTACCACGGCATCGATATCGTGGGCAAGGACGACGAGGATCCCAACGTCCCGCGCGAACCCATCGTCATCGCGGGCCCGCTCTGCGAAAGCGGGGACATCTTCACGCGCGACGACCACGAACTGCTCGCCCCGCGTCTGCTCCCACGCCCGGCGGCTGGCGACCTGCTCACCCTGCGCGACGCCGGCGCGTATGGCTACGCCATGTCCAGCAATTACAATTCCATCGGCCGGGCACCCCAACTCTGGCTCGAAGAAGACGGAAAAATAGAAATGATCTCGCGCCGCGAGACCATCGATGATCTTCTCAAGGCCGAAATCAGCGAGCGGTTGATATAAATCCTGCGGCCAGCGGGAACGCCGCGCGCGTAACCCCACCCGGTATCACCCATGAAAATCGCCGCCACGCTCCTGCCTTGCCTCGCCCTCGCCGTGCTCTCCTCCTGCGCCTCCGTCAGCGTCAAAGGAGAGCAGCGCACCGGCAAACAACCCGTGCAGAAGCCGGCGAAAATCTATGTGGCGGATTTCGGCACGAAGGGCGGCACCTACAACATCGTTGGCGCCGAAGGCAAGGACCCCGAGGCGTTCAAGAAGAAGACCGCGGCAACCCTCAGCGCCTACCTCGTGAAAGGTATCAGCGACCACGTGGCGCCCGCGCAGCACGCGCCAGGTGTCGTCGGCTTGCCAAAAAGCGGCTGGCTGGTCTCGGGCGAATTCGTCCGCGTGAACACCGGCAGCCGCATTCTCCGCTCCGGCGTGGGCCTCGGCGCGGGCGGCACGAAGATGGAAACCCGGGTGCAAGTCTACGACCTGGCCGCCAGCACCACGCCCTTCCTCACCTTCGAAACCACCGGCGGCAGCAATGCCATGCCCGGGCTGATCACGAGCACCGGCCCCGTCAGCGCCGCTTTTAGCATGACGACCCAGGCCATGATGGGCGTGACCGACGACGCCGCACGCACCTCGCGCATGATCACGGGAGCGCTCAATACCTACTTCATTCAAAGGGGTTGGCTCGATAAGAGCCACGCGTATTCTGAGAAGAAGCTCGGCTCGTATCAGCTCGTGCACGAGCAGTACTACCGGTAATCTCTACCGTTTCCCGGGCAAGGGCTGCGTTGTGCGGAGATAGGCAAATAAGTCCCGCACCTGCTTCTCATCGAACGCATCCAGCAACCCCTCCGGCATCAACGACACTCCCGCGGCCTTTATCTCGCGGATGTCCGCGCGCGGCAGCGCCACGTTCTGGCCATCGAGGCCTCGTAGCACCACGACCTGCGGATCCTGCTCGACGAGAAAGCCCGTGACCATCCGGCCGTCGTTCGTGTTCACGAGAAAGCTCTCATACCCCTCTCGAATCTCCGCGTTGGGATTGACGATGTTCAGGAGCAGCGAGTCCACGTCGTCGCGTTTGAACTTCGTCAGGTCCGGCCCGACCGCCCCACCCTGCCCGTGCAGCGCATGGCAGGCGCCACACGTCCCCAGAAAGACCGTCCGCCCGGCATAGGGATCTCCTTCCCCACCCTCGCGCACGACCGTGGCCAGGTGCTGGATTTTCTCCGTCATCTGCGCCGAAGTCGGGCGGCCGGCGGCGCCCCAGATCTTCTCCGCGCGAGCGGGAATATTTTGCTCGGGGAAAAGTTTGATCTGCCGCACCACTTCCAGGGGCAAAGCCGTGCGTGCGATACCGCCGTTCTCTACCGCCGCCAGGAAAAGCGATGCCGTTCCCGCCCGGGACGACAACAAAGCGCAAGCCGCCCCCTGCGATTCCTTGCCCAGTCGCGGGAACGCCGCCACCACTTTGGGCGCAATCCGCGCGTCATCATACGTGGCAAGAGCGCCCAGCGCGGCCTTGCGCAAGGCCTCATCGGATGTCCGATCCACGAGATCGAGCAAGGGGCCCACGGCCGCGGGCGCTTTGACCTCGCCAAAAATCGTCACGTACTCGAGGCGGGTTTGCGGCGGGGCCTTTTCGTCGGCCATCGCCTGCAACGCCTTCCCGACTGCGCCGGCCTCCCCCGCGCGCAGATCGAGCGCAATGGAGCCCACTCCCTGGCGCCGCATCGCGGCGATCAATTCCTCGGGCAGCCCGGCCATCGGCCGGCCTTTGTAAGCGGCCTCGAAACCGGCCATGAGCCGCTTGGTGTGTTCCGGGGCGGGGGCCAGGTTCAGCAGCGTGGCGCACGTGAGCAAATCCTTGCGCACCCCGGTCTGCGCGTAGCGGCGCATGATGCGTTCGAGCAGATGCTGCTTCACGATCGGGCGCTCCCACAAGGGCGAGTCCCGCAACATCGCCAGAATGACCTGCCGGTCGGTATCGGCCTTGGCTTCGATCGCCCACCAGATCAGCAGCGGCACGCGGGGATCGGCGGCATCCTCATCGTGATTGAGCAGCGCCCGCACGATGGCCATGTCCTCCCGCGCCGGGAGCCGTTTGGCGGAGCACGCCAACTGGGCCCGCACCTCCACATTGTCTTCGCGCTCGGCGGTCTCCACCAGTTTTGTCGCCTCGGCGGGAGAGACGTCGTTGTCGTCGCACATCAGGCGCGCCGTCCACATGCGCACGAACGGATCGGCATGCGCCAGCGTCTTCAAGGCGGCGGCTTCGTCGAGCCCGCCGTTGTTGTGCAGGGCCCAGAGCAGTTCCAGCGCGTACTGCCCGTCGTTGGTCTCGAGCAATTTCCGCCGCAGCGCCGGCGCGATATCGACGTCCGTGCGATCGACAAGAATGCGTTGCACGGTTTGCCGCACCCATTTGTTCTCGTCCCGCAGCCCCTGAACCAATTGCGACGTCCCCAACCGGCTGAAATCCACCGGCGGGCTCGAACGCGGCGTCGTCGAGCGCAGCCGGTAAATTCGGCCATGGGCGAGATCGAGCGGCCCCTGCTGGAGATCGGAATAGGTGCGGGCGTGCGTCAGTTGCGGCACGTACCAGTCGCAGATGTAGACCGAGCCGCGTGGCCCGGCCTTGATATCCACCGGCCGGAACCACGGATCGCGGCTAACCACGGGACGCTGAAGATCGTGCGTCCGGAAAGTCGACCCGCTCGGCGTGATCTCGCTCTCCACCAACCGGCCCTGCATCGGCTCCACGCCGAAGAGATGCCCGGCACGCCCCGGCAGCGCCCCTCCCTCGTAGATGATGAAATTGTGGGTGAAACGCTCCACTTTCTCGTTCGCCATCTGGTCGAAGTAACCAAACGTATACGGGTTCGAGAGGGGCCCATGTTTGTCGAAGCCCTTTCGCAGATACGCTCCCTGCATGTAGTGAAATCCGCGCGTGTCGCCGCCATTGTGGCCGGAGAAAATCCGCCCCTTGGCGTCCATCTCGACTCCGAACGTATTGCCGCCCCCCTCGCAGAACACCTCGAAACGCTGCGACGCGGGATCGTAGCGCCAGATCGCCTGCCCTTGCATGTCGGCGATCGGCTTCGGGTCGCGGCCCGGCCGCACAATGTGCGAGGTCACCGTGCTGCCATGCGCGCCGTAGAGCCAGCCGTCCGGCCCCCAGCGCAGGCTGTTGGCCACGGAGTGCGTGTCCTCGATCCCAAATCCGCCCAGATGCACCACGGGGTCGCCGTCCGGGACGTCGTCGTTGTTCGCATCGGGGTAGAAGAGCAGATAGGGCGGGTTCATCACCCACACGCCGCCGCGACCGCGCTCGACCGCCGTGCAGATATTCAGCCCATCGACGAAGACCGTGTGCTTGTCGAAAACGCCATCACCCTTGGTGCTCTCGTGGATCGAGATCCGGTCGCGGCCCTTGTCCTGGTGCGGCGGCGGCGGCGGCACCTTGTCGTAAATGGCCCGCCAAAAAATATCATGGCTGAGCACCTTCAATCCCGCCGGCTCGGGATACTGCCGGTATTCGACGACCCACATGCGCCCGCGTTCATCGAAGTTCAGGAACACCGGCTTTTCCACATCGGGCTCCGCGAGCACTTGCTCGAACACGAGATCGTCCGCCACCGCGAACGATTGCGCGGCCTCCGCGGGCGAAAGCCCCGGAGCAGACGTCCGGCCGGCCCGTGGCTTCTCGACTGCCGCCGGCGGATTCACCGCGGCCTTGGACCGATCGAGCGCCCAGAGAATTCCATTGCGCAGCAACCGGCGAAATTGCGGCACGGCGAAATCTTCCGGCGAGCCGAGCGATGTATAGAACACCCGCCGCCCGTCCTTGGTATTCACCCACGCGATCGGCTCGACCTCCGGGCGTCCCACGAGGCGCGCGGTCATCAGCGGCGTCACCCACGCGGGCAAATTGGGATTCTTGTAGAGGTGGGACGGCACATTGAATTCCTCGGGCCCGATTCCCTCCAGCACCGGATGTTGCGCCTGCTCGGGCACGATCTTTCCCATCGTCGGGATATCGCGCGTGTAGTGGTCATTGTAGTTGCCCCCCAGGACCTCATGATCGAATTCCGGCCACACGGCATGTCCTGCCGGCACGATCGCCGGTTGCCCCGCCTTTCCGCGCAAGGCAAAGGCGTGGCTGGCCGTGCGAATACCCGCGACGGACTTGCCCGCGGCAATGTGCGCCCGGATCTGCGCCATCACCGCCTCGGACGGGGCGTGCCGGCGCACGCTGATGAAAAGCAGATCGGCGTCCTTGAGCGCTTCAGTGTTAGGAAAATCGTTGCTGTCCTCCGATGGCAGGATCGAGAAGCTGCACTGCACGCCGCGCGGCTCGAGTTCCGCCCGGGCGAAAGCGGGAACCGTCGTCTTCGTGTCGTATTCGGATTCGCCGATCAGGAAAAAGACCCGGGGCCCGGGCGCCGCTCCCGCCACGGACTGCGCGCGGATGGGCGCGGCGCAGACGACAAGCAAGAGGACGGCGAAGACTCGGAGGTTCATGGGGAAATGAGCGGGGAGTCGGGGAGCTTTGCAGAGGTAGTCCCGAAGTGGAATCTTTCTTAGCGCGAGCAAGCGCGGGTACAATAAGCGCAATCCGCCGATAGCCAATTCAGGGCGCGCCGGTCAACCTCTGGCAAGCTTGATCCTCTCCATCCCGGAGGGATGGGCGGCTGCCCCCACCCCGAATTTTCGGGGTGCCAATTCTCCCGCCTCTGCGTCACCATGTCGGACTCGCCTCCCTTCTCCGCACCGCACCACGGCTCCCACATTCCCTCCGTTCCTCGACCGTCCCATGCACTTTCCATCCGCGTCCCGTCGACCCACCTCGTCCCTGCTGCTGGCCAGCCTCCTCAGCCTGGCCTTCTCCTTCACCCCTGTCGCCCACAGCGCGGATGGCCTGCCCCAGGCCGGCACGCTCAAGGCCGAAGACCTGGACCCAGCGGCGTTCGGCAGTTGGATGAACGACAAACCCCAGGAAATCGACCTCGCCAAGGACGGGCCGAAGGCGGCGATCTGGACACGCAACAGCCGGCCGGAATTGCGCGGCGTCACTTTCGGGGACACCTCGGTTCCCGGCCCGCGCCACTTGCGCATCGGCTTCAAGGCGCCTGTCCACGTCGGCTCCGTGATCGTGCGCGGCGGCGGACTGCTGAGCGTCCTGCGCGAAAACGCCGCCTACCCGGGCGACCCGGCGAGGGATTCCGATTGGACACCCGCGGAGCGCATCTCGAATGGACAAGTCACCCATGCCGAAGCGGACCGCGACGAAATCGTCGTCTGGACGCTGCCGCCGGGAACCAACACGCGCGCCCTGCGCTTCACCCACGTTGCCGCGCCTGCGGATCCGAAATACGCCGGCTGGCTGGGCGCCGCACTCGTCCTGCCCGATCGCGTGACCAACATCGCGCCTCAGGCCATGATCGTGGCCAGCGAGCGCGATGAAGCCGCCGGCAAGATCATCGACTCGAAAGACGACACCTGGAAGGCCTGGGACAATGGCAAGGACGGCGGCTCACACCTCGTCTCCAGCGAACAACCGGAGACGATCACGCTCATCTGGTCGAAGGATGTCACCTTGCAGGGCCTGGAAACGCTCTGGACCGGCTTCGGGGCCGCGGACGTGCAGACCTTCGTCGGCACCCCCACCCAACACCCGCGCGATGCAGACGCCCCCTGGAAGGCGATCAAAAGCTTCTCCGGTCTCGAGAGCGGCTATCCCCTACCCTTCTGGCCCAACTCGCTCGACTTCGGCTCGACCGTGACGACCCGCGCCGTGCGCCTGCGCATGACGGAGGTGGCCAAGGAAGCCCATCCGCACCTCAAGGGCCGCACCGCCGATGGCAAGCGCGTCTGGCTGGGCGAACTCCTCGCCCTCTATCCGCTTGGGGACGCCAAGCTCGCCACCGCGATCCTGCCGGCCATCAAGGATGAATCGCATCCGCCGATTCCGATTCACTTCACCCTCGCACAGCCCTCCTACGTGACGCTGGTCATCGAGGACGCCGAGGGAAAGCGCGTGCGCAACCTCGTGAGCGAAACCCGCTTCCCCGCCGGGGAGAACACCGCCTGGTGGGATGGCACCGATGACACCGGACGCGACCGCGACGCGGCCAAGCACGGGCTCTATCACATTCCGGGTGAACCCGTGGCGCCGGGCTCGTACCGCGTGCGTGGCCTCTTCCGCAAGGAGCTGGAATTGCGCTACGAATTCTCCGTCTACAATCCCGGCAATCCGCCGTGGGAGACCGCCGACAAATCCGGCGGTTGGCTGACGAATCACACGCCGCCGCAGGCCACGGTCTTCGTGCCTGGAGACAAGTCCCCGACCGGACAGCCCATGGTCTATCTCGGCAGCGCGGTGAGCGAAGGCGGCGCGGGTCTCGCCTGGGTCGACCTCGAGGGCCACAAGATCGGCGGGCGCGGCTGGATCGGCGGCAACTGGACCGCGGCGCCTTTCCTCGCCCGCGACGCCGGCGCCAAGGCCCTGCCGGACATCTTCGCCTATGTCGGCGCGACCTGGACCGCAAGCACCGACAACCGCGACAAGACCCACGGCGAATTGCGCCTCACCGGCCTGACTGCACAGCAGGACAAGGCCGTGCTGAAATATCCATTCTCCGCCGCCTCTCCCGAGGAGGGTCACGAGGACGACAATTCGTGGATCAACCAACTGGGCGGCATCGCCGTCCACGATGGCACAATCGTGGCCAGCATGCGGAAGCTCGGCAAACTGCTCCTCGTGGATGCGCGCGGTGGCAAGGTGATCGGCGAAATACCGCTG
>Ga0070658_10004616_pt1 | contig 11195 bp, 8 predicted proteins | sample KBSC13metaG_FD_64664 | JGI IMG/M metagenome (GOLD analysis project Ga0070658, IMG submission 64664) | Corn rhizosphere microbial communities from Kellogg Biological Station, Michigan, USA - KBS C1-3 metaG | ecosystem: Host-associated > Plants > Roots > Rhizosphere > Soil ... | reverse complement strand
GATCGCGGTCGGCATCGACGTCTACAGCAAGAGCCGCGGCCGGCCGTCGATCATCGCCCGCCTGCAGCGCCGCGCGCTGGCGCCGACCGACGACGGAGGTGCCGGCTCATGACGCGACCCGCGCGCGCTGCACTCATCCTGGCTGTGGCTGGCGCACTCGCCCTGGCCGGGTGCACATCGCGCACTCAGGAGGCGGCGGCCGGCGACGTCACGGGCTTCCCGGCGCACGCGACCATCGGCGTCGCGCTGCCCGACAAGACCAGCGAGAACTTCGCCATCGCCGGCGGGCTCTTCACCGAGGGGTTGATCAAGGCCGGCTACTCGCCCGACGTGCAGTACGCGCCCGCGACCAACACGGTCGCCGAGCAGCAGAACCAGATCGAGGCGATGATCACCAACGGCGCGAAGGTGATCATCGTCTGCGCCAAGGACGGCAGCCAGCTCTCCACCCAGGTCGCCGACGCCAAGAAGGCCGGCGCGGTGGTCATCGCATACGACCGTCTCATCTTGAACACCCAGGATGTCGACTACTACGTCGCCTACGACAACGAGCGGGTCGGCGAGCTGCAGGGCCAGGCGCTGCTGGACGGCATGAAGGCCAAGTACCCGGGCAAGACCACCTTCAACATCGAGCTGTTCGCCGGGTCGCCGGATGACAACAACTCGGGCGTGTTCTTCCAGGGCGCGATGAAGGTGCTGCGGCCCAAAATCGACGACGGCACCTTGCGCGTGGTCTCGGGCCAGACCGAGTTCAAGCAGGTGACCACCCAGGGCTGGCTGGCCCAGAACGCGCAGAGCCGGATGGACACCCTGCTGGCCGGCTTCTACGCGAGCACCGAGCTGGACGGCGTGCTCTCGCCGAACGACACGCTGGCTCGCGCGATCCTGCAGTCGGTGAACACGGCGGGCAAGCCGTACCCGATCGTGACCGGTCAGGACTCGGAGGCCGAGTCGGTCAAGTCGATCATGGCCGGCATCCAGTACTCGACGATCAATAAAGACACGCGCAAGCTCGTGGCCGAGGCGATCAAGATGGTCGGCGAGCTGCAGAAGGGCAAGCCGGTGGACGTCAATGACCCGACCTCGTACAACAACGGCGCCAAGGTGGTGCCGACTTATTTGCTGACTCCGCAGCTGGTCACGCGTCAGAACGCGGCCGAGTCGTACGCGAGCGACCCGACCCTGGAGCCGCTGACGCGCGGGTGACGGTCACCACCCGGATTCGCCGCGCATCACCGTGTCCGATCCGCCGTCGATGAAGACGATCTGACCGCACAGATGCGCGTTCTCCTCGCTGGTCAGCCAGGCGAGCAGGTAGGCCGCGTCACGGGGTTCGAAGATGCCGTTGAGCGGCATCGGCACCATCTGCAGGATCGAGTCCCGCGCCTCCTTCGAGCCGGTGAAAGCTGCCGTCATCGGGGTCTCGACGACGCCCGGTGCGATGGCATTGAGCGGGATGCCCGCACCCGCCCAATCGGCCGTCGCCGCGTTGCGGCGCACCCAGCGCACCAGCGCGCGTTTGGTCGTGCCGTAGATCAGGTTCGCCTGGTCGCCGCCGGCGACTTCGAGCTCCGCGCCGCGGGCCATCGCCGTCGCCTCATCGCCGAGCAGCAGCGCGTTAAGAAGGGCGTCGTCCGGCGGGAAGAGTGAGGCCATCGAGGCGGTGAGCACCGCCCGCGGCGCCGGCGATCCGGCCAGCAACGGCCGCAGCCCCTGCAGGGTCGCCACGGTGCCGAAGAAGTTGACCGCGACGGTTGCTGCGGTGGGCGTCGCCAGCCCGGCGTTCGCGATGATCGCGTCGATGCGACCCCCGGCGACGTCGGTCACCCGGGTGACCAGCTCGGCGCGGCCCTCGGCGGTCGACAGGTCGACGGTGACGTCGGCGTCGTGCAGGTCGACACCGATCACGCGCTCACCGCGTTGACCCAGCAGTTCGGCGGTCGCCTGGCCGATTCCACTTGCGGAACCGGTGACGACGTAGGTGCGAGACATGGATTCTCCTCCCAGCAGGCGGGCCCAGCGCCCGGTGGTTCCAGGCTGCTGCGCAGCGCGGCGCACGTCACGGGCCGAACGTCCCGTGGAGTGGCCCGAGTGACCCGACGGCCGAGACGGCCGTCGGCGCTGGCGCCGCGCGAAGGCCAGAAATGGCCTTCGCTCTAAGCGGAGCGCGCGCGGTACTGCTCCCGGATGACCGGCCGCGTGTCGGGCTCGGGCGAGGCGACCACGGCCACCGGCCAGTTCGGGCGCTCCCCGGTCAGCGCCCACGCGGCTTGGACCGCAGCCCCGAGCGCCACGTACTCACCCGGCTGCGGCACCTCGACCGGGACCGGGAACACCTGGGCCGCGATCGCCGCCACCGCCGGATTCTGCGCGGCCCCGCCGACGATCAGCAGCCGGGTCGCCGTGACGCCGAGGCGCTCGACCGCGTCGAGCCCGTCGGCCAGGGCGCACAGCATCCCCTCGACGGCGGCGCGCGCCAGGTTCTCGCGGGTGGTCGACGCCAGGGTCATGCCGAACAGGGTGGCCGTGGCGTCCGGCAGATTCGGGGTGCGTTCGCCCTCGAAATACGGCTGCAGCACCAGGCCGTCAGCGCCGGGGGCGGCGGCGAGCGCGAGGCGGCCGAGCTCGTCGTGGTCCACGGCGAGCAGGCGGGCGATCGCGTCGAGGATGCGGGCCGCGTTCAGGGTGGCGACCAGGGGCAGGAAGGCTCCGCCGGCATCCGCGAACCCGGCGACCGAACCGCTCGGGTCGACGGTCGGGGTGTCCGTCACCGCGAAGACGGTGCCGCTGGTGCCGATGGACACCACGACATCGCCGCTGCGCGCGTCGAGCCCCAGTGCGGCCGCGGCGTTGTCACCGGCGCCCGCGCCCACCATGATGCCCACAGGGATGCCGACGTGCTCGGCCGACACCCCCGGGGAGTCGTGCGCGGCCAGAACCCGCGGCAGTACCGCGTCGTGGCCGAGGGCGGCGATGAGCAGTTCGCGGTCGTACTCGCCCGAAGCCGGCGACCAGTACCCGGTGCCGCTCACGTCGGAGCGGTCGGTGGTCAACTCGTCGAGCACCGGTCCGAGCCGGCTCTCGCCGGCCGGTCCGTAGCCGCGAAGGCGCCAGGTCAACCAGTCGTGCGGCAGCGCGACCGCCGCGACCCGGGCGGCGTTCTCGGGCTCGGCGTCGCGCAGCCAGCGCAGCTTGGTGATGGTGAACGACGCGACCGGCACCAGTCCGGTGCGGCTCGCCAGCTCGGCGGCGCCGAACTCCTCGGTCAGCTGGGCAGCCGCGGCGGCCGAGCGGGTGTCATTCCAGAGCAGGGCATCGCGGATGACGCGGCCCTCGGTATCCAGGACCACCATGCCGTGCTGCTGACCGCCGATCGAGATGGCGGCGACGTCATTGAGGCATCCGGCATCCGAGACCGCGGCGAGCAGCGCGATCCACCAGGCGTCGGGGGCGACTTCGGTCCCTTCGGGATGAGGGGACCGCCCCGTGCGCACGACCTCACCGGTGGCGGCGTCGCGGATCACGACCTTGCAACTCTGCGTCGACGAGTCGACGCCCGCTACCAGCGTCACAGGCTAGCGAGCACCAAGCAGGTGCTCGGTCGCGAGCTGCTGCAGCCGCACGAACCCGAATCCCTTGCCGTTGTAGTACGCGCCGTGGTCGAAGTCCTCGAATGCCGAGCGATCGGCGATCAGGTCGTCGTAGCTCTCGCCCGCCGCGAGCGTGGGTGTGGCCAGACCGTCGACGCGCGCCGCTTTCAGCGCCTCCTGCACCTCGGGGTCGGCGCGGAATGCCGCAGCCCGCTCCTTGAGCATGAGGTAGTTCGCGATGTTGGCCCGCGCCGAGTCCCAGACGCCGTTCTCGTCCTCGGTGCGCGAGGGCTTGTAGTCGAAGTGTCGCGGCCCGTCGTACGACTGGCCGCCGTTCGGGCCGCCGTTCTCGAGCAGGTCGACGAGGGCGAAGGCGTTGTACAGGTCGCCGTGCCCGAACACCAGGTCCTGGTCGTACTTGATGCCGCGCTGGCCGTTCAGGTCGATGTGGAACAGCTTGCCCTGGTAGAGCGCCTGCGCGATGCCGGATGCGAAGTTCAGACCGGCCATCTGCTCGTGCCCGACCTCGGGGTTGATGCCGAACAGGTCCGGCTTCTCGAGCGTGTGGATGAACGCGATGGCGTGACCCAGGGTCGGCAGCAGGATGTCGCCGCGCGGCTCGTTCGGCTTCGGCTCGATCGCGAAGCGGATGTCGTAGCCCTTGTCTGTCACGTACTGGGCGAACAGGTTCACGCCCTCGCGGTACCGCTCGAGCGCCAGCTGGATGTCTTTGGCCGAGTCGTATTCTGCGCCCTCGCGTCCACCCCACATGACGAAGGTCTTGGCCCCGAGCTCGGCCCCCAGGTCGAGCTGACGGAGCGCCTTGCGCAGCGCGAACCGGCGCACCCCGCGGTCGTTGGAGGTGAATCCGCCGTCCTTGAAGACCGGCTGGCTGAACAGGTTGGTGGTGACCATCGGGATGATCAGGCCGGTGTCGGCCAGGGCGCCCTTGAGCCGGTCGATCTGCTTCTGGCGGTCGGCGTCCGACGAGCCGAAGGCGAACAGGTCGTCGTCGTGGAAGGTCAGGCCGTAGGCACCGACCTCCTTGAGCTTCTCCACCACGTGGACGATGTCCATGGGGGCGCGGGTCGGGCCGCCGAAGGGGTCTGCCCCGTTATAGCCGATGGTCCAGAGGCCGAACGAGAACTTGTCGGCGGGGGTGGGTGCGGGTGTGGCCACGGGGTCCTGCTTTCAGCGACGGTGATGAAGGTGATGGTGATGAGGGTGGTGATTGTTGATTGCAACAACATATTAGACGAAGTGCCGCATCCTGCAACAGGGCGCCGGTCACGGCAGGCTCGATAGTTTCGCTAAACTTGTCGACATGTCGATCTCGGAACCCGCCGCCCGGGTGACCCTTTCCGAGGTCGCCGAGACCGCCGGCGTCTCGCTGGCAACGGTGTCGAAGGTGCTCAACGGGCGCGCGGACGTGTCGAGCAGCACCCGCGCCAAGGTCGAGGCGCTGCTCGCGGAGCACGGCTATCTGCGCCGCAACGCGGGCCAGACCCGCACCCAACTGCTCGAGGTGGTCTTCCACGAACTCGAGAGCGCCTGGGCGATGGAGATCATCCGCGGCGTGAAAGATGTCGCGGCCGAGAACGGAATGAGCGTGGTCCTCACCGAGAGCGGTTCGCGGCACGCGCCAGGGCCGGAGTGGATCGAGAGCGTCATGCGCCGCCGTCCGGTGGGCGTCGTGCTGGTGTTCTCGGATCTGCCGCCCGAGTACCGCGACCGGCTGCGCTCGCGCGCCATCCCGTTCGTGATCATCGACCCGGCAGGCGATCCCTCGCCGGACGTCCCGTCGGTGGGCTCTGCCAACTGGTCGGGCGGTCTGATCGCGACCCGGCACCTCATCGACCTCGGCCACACCCGGATCGCCGCGATCAGCGGGCCGGAGGACATGATGTGCTCGCACGCGCGCATCGACGGCTTCCGATCGGCGATGACCTCCGCCGGCCTGCCGATCAACCCCGACTGGGTGCGGTTCGGCAACTTCCACATCGAGGGCGGCAGCCTGAACGGTCGCGAACTGCTGTCGTCGGCCGACCGGCCGACCGCGATCTTCGCGGGCAGCGACCTGCAGGCGCTGGGTGTGCTCGACGCGGCGCGGGCCCTCGGGCTGCGCGTGCCCGATGACTTCTCCCTGGTCGGCTACGACGACATCCCGCTGGCCAAATGGGTCAGCCCGACCCTGACCACGGTCCACCAACCGCTGCGGCGCATGGCCGAGGAGGCATCGCGACTGGTCATCCGGATGAGTCAGGCGCCGCTCGAGACCGTCCCGCGCATGGATCTCGCGACCACGCTGGTGATCCGCGAGAGCACGGCGCCGCCGGCTGCGGCCTGAGGACGCGCCCCTAGCTCGCAGCGCGCACCTCGACCTGGGCCACCAGGGCCCGGGTGTGGTCCACGGTCCGCACCTGCCCGGTCAGCTCGGCGGAGTGGGTGAGCACGATCTCGCCGGCCGATCGCCCGAACTCGAAGTCGAGTCGGCCGGGCTCGACGATGCGCGTGCCGTCCCGGCCGGTGAACGACACGAGATCGGCGGGAACCCGGAACGAGACCGTCGCGGATGCGCCGGCGGCGAGCTCGACCCGCTGGTACGCGATCAGCCGGCGGACCGGTCGCACCACGCTCGCGACCGGATCGTGCAGGTACAGCTGCACGACGTCAGCGCCCGCGCGGTCGCCCGTGTTGCGCACGGTGAGCGACAGAGTCAGCTCGCGGTCGAACTCGGTTCCGGATGCGGTGAGCCCGTCCCACGCGAACGATCCGTAGCTCAGCCCGTGCCCGAACCAGTAGGCAGGAGTCGGGTCGATGTTCGACACCCCGCTCTTGCCGGCCAGCGGAGCGGCCAGGTAGCTCGACGGTTGGGCGCCGGGATGGGCGGGCACGCTCACCGGCAGCCGTCCGCTGGGATTCACCCGGCCGCTGAGCACGCCGGCGATCGCTCCGGTGCCCTCCTCGCCCGGGAAGAAGGTCTGCACGATAGCCGCGGCGCCCGTGACGGCCGAACCGAGCGCGTACGGTCGCCCCGAGAGCAGCGTGACGACGGTCGGTGTGCCGCTGGCGATCACGGCATCGAGCAGGGCCTGCTGGGCGCCGGGCAATTCGAGCGACGCGGCGTCGCATCCCTCGCCGCTGGTTCCGCGGCCGAACAGTCCCGCCCGGTCGCCGAGCGCCAGCACCACGACATCGACGTCGCGCGCTGCGGCGACCGCATCCGGGATGCCATCGAGCTCGCCACCGTCGACGCTGGTGCCGAGCGCATGGACGATCTCGGCGTTCGGGAACTCCTCGCGGATCGCGTCGAGGAGGGTCGGCAGTTCGATCCCGGTGGGCACCTCGGGGTGGTGGACGCCGACGTGGCTGGGGAACGAGTAGCAGCCCAGCACGGCGTAGGCCTCGCCCGCGTTCGGGCCCAGCACGGCGATCCGCTGCGGGGACGCGGATCCTCGCCCGCTCAGCGGCAGGGTGCCGTCGTTGCGCAGCAGCACGATCGCGCGCTCGGCGATCTCACGCGCCAGCTCGCGGTTCTCGGCCGTGTCGAGGTCGACAGTGCCGCGCAGCGCGCCCGGGTTGCCGAGCGCTCCCTCCAACTCGAGATCGCCGAGGGCGGGGGGCACCGGGGTCCAGGAGGCGTCCAGCAGGCCGAGGCCGATCTTCTGCCGCAGCACGCGGCGCAAGGCGCGATCGATGAATGCCTCGTCGACCTCGCCACGCTCGACCGAGCCGGCCAGAGCGAGGTAGGTCTTGACGGTCGGCAGCTCGACGTCGATCCCGGCGGTCAGGGCGGCGGCAGCCGCGTCGGCCCAGGTGTCGGCAACACCGTGCAGCGACTTCAGGAATCCAACCGCGAAGTAGTCGGCGACCACGGTGCCGTCGAAGCCCCAGGTGTCGCGCAGCAGTTCGGTGAGCAGCGAGGCATCGGCAGCCGAGGGCACGCCGTCCATGTCGTTGTAGGAGTTCATGACGGAGCGCGCTCCGCCGTCGCGCACCGCCATCTCAAAGGGGGGCAGCAGCACGTCAGCGAGCTCGCGCGGACCGATCGAGACCGGTGCGAGGTTGCGGCCGGCTTTGGAGGCCGAGTAGCCGACGAAGTGCTTGAGGGTCGCGATGATCCCGGCCGATTCGAGGCCGCGCACGTAGGCGGTGCCAACGGTCGCGACCAGGAAGGGGTCTTCGCCGATGGTCTCTTCGACCCGACCCCAGCGCGCGTCGCGCACGACGTCGAGCACCGGCGCGAGGCCCTGGTGCACGCCGACCGAGCGCATGTCGGCGCCGATTCGCTCCGCCATCCGTTCGATCAGCGCGGGGTCGAAGGTGGCCCCCCAGGACAGCGGGATCGGGTACGCGGTCGCGCCCCAGCTGGCGAATCCGGCCAGGCACTCCTCGTGAGCGAGCGCCGGGATGCCGAAGCGGTTGCTGCTCGCCACCCGCTCCTGCGCGCGCGCCAGCGACACCGCGCCGAGGGCGGCATCCACCGGGGCGGTGCCGAAGGGACGCGTCAACTGACCCAGACCCTGCGGAAGCAGGGCGTCGAGGTCGACGTCGTCGTACATGTCGTTCTGGTGGGGCGCGACCTCACCGCCGTCGGCCGACGCGCCGACCCAGACGCCAATCAGCTGCGCGAGCTTCTCGTCAAGAGTCATCGCCTCGATCAGCGCCTCGACGCGGGTGTCGACCGGCACCGAGCTGTCGCGCCAGACCGGGACGGTCTGGACGGCGTCGTCCTGCGTTGCTTCGATGTCCACGACCGCCGCCTAGCCCTTCACGGCGCCCGTGAGACCGCCGACGATGTTGCGCTGGGCGATCGTGAAGAAGATGATCGCGGGAAGCATGGCGAGCGTGGTGAACGCCAGCACCAGCGCGGTGTCTTGCGAATACTGAGTCGAGAACAGGGCAACGCCCAATGGGAGGGTCTGCATCGCCGGGTCGCCGAGCAGCAGCAGGGGCAGCAGGTACGCGTTCCAGCTGGCGACGAATGCCAGCACCCCGACGGTGACCAGTCCCGGACCCGACAAAGGCAGCACGATCCGCCAGAAGAAGCCGAAGCGGCTTGTCCCGTCGATCGACGCCGCGTCTTCCAACTCGACCGGGATCGCGCGCAGGAACGGCACCAGGATGATGATCGTCACCGGCAGCTGGAAGGCGACCTGCGGGATGATGACGCCGGCAAGCGTGTTCACGAGGCCGAGCCCCTGCAGCATCAGGTACAGCGGGAGGATCGCCACCGTGATCGGGAACAACAGGCCCGCCGTGAACAGCGAGTACAGCGCGTCGCGCCCGCGGAAGTCGTAGCGCGCGATCACGAATGCCGCGAACACGCCCAGAATGCCGACGCCCGCCGTGGTTCCCAGAGCGGTGATCGTGCTGTTGAGCACTTCCGTCCAGAAGGTGGATGCGCTGAGCACCGTCGCGAAGTTCTGCCAGATCCACGGACTCGGCCAGCCCGAGGGGTCGGCGTTGATCTGCGCGGTGGTGCGGAACGCGTTGATCCAGATGTATGCCGCCGGGACAACGGTGATGCCGACGATGACCAGCCCGACGACGTAGACGATGGGTTGGCCCCAGTCGAATCGCGACCGCCGGCTGCCGATCGGCTTGAGCGTGACCTGGGTCATCAGCGCACCCCCTGTGACAGTGGGCCCTGCAGATCGCGCCGCAGCACGAAGCGCTGATAGAGCAGCGCGAACGCCAGCGAGATGATGAACAGGATGACGGCGACCGCGCTCCCGAAGCCGAGCTGCGAGCGCTGGAAACCGTATTGCACCATGTAGGTCGCCATCGTGGTGGTCGCTCCTGCTGGACCGCCGCCGGTGAGCACCCAGACCATGTCGAAGAGCTGGAGCGACCCGATGATCGAGAGGAACGCCCAGATGCGGATGGTGGGCGCGAGCAAGGGGATCGTGATGTAGCGCTGGATCTGCCACCAGCTGGCGCCGTCGATGCGGCCGGCTTCCTCGAGTTCGGCCGGCACGCCCTGGAGGCCGGCCAGGAACAGGATGATGGCGAAGCCCACATACTTCCAGGTGAGCACGGCGAACAGGGTCCAGAGCACGACGTTGCTGTCGGCGAGCCAGAGCTGCTTGAGGCTGCCCAGCCCGATCGAGGCGAGGAAGCTGTCGAGCGGGCCGGCTGGCTGGAGCAGCAGCTTGAAGCTCACGGCCCCGATCACCTCGCTCAGCACGTAGGGGATGAAGATGATGACCCGGAAGAAGGTGCGGCCGCGCAGTCGCCGGTTGAGCAGCAGGGCGACGCCGATCGCGATCGGGCCCTGCACGATGAGCGACATGACGACGACGAAGAAGTTGTGGCCGATGGCTCCGATGAAGACCGGATCGCTCAGGGCTCGCCGGTAGTTCTCGAGCCCGATGAAGTCGGTGAGGGCCTCGAGCCCGTTCCACCGGAAGAAGCTGTAGACCGCCGCCAGCGCGACCGGGAGCAGCACGAACGTCACGTAGACGAGGAACGCTGGGCCCGCGAACAGGGCGATCTCTATGCGCTTGCGCCGTTGCGAACGACGGCGGCGAGCGGGGGCCGGGCCCGCGGAAACCGCGGGCCCGGCCGTGATGGTGCCGACTGACATGCGCTACTGTGCCGCTGCTGCCTGCATGGCCTTGACGATGTCGTCAGGCGTTCCCTTGCCGGCGAACAGGTTCACGATGCCGTCGTTCATGGCACCGGCGATGTTGGCGCCGTACGAGGTGTCCAGCCAGAGCTGCACGTACGAGGCCTTGTTCTTGCCGTTGAGCACCTCGACCAGGTTCGGGTCGGTGACGCTCGACTCCGATCCCTTGGTCACGGGCAGGCCCGCGCCGCTGGCGCCGAACTTCTTCTGCACGTCGACGCTCACGATGTACTTGAGCAGTTCGACGCACTCCGGCGGAGCCTTCTTGGCGCAGGCGAATCCGTCGCCGCCGCCGAGGGCTGCCGTCGGGTCACCGGCGGATCCGGGGATGCCAGGGAAGTTGAACCAGCCGAGGAACGGCGGGACCTTCTTGTCGGCGGTCAGACCGCTCATCACTCCGGGATCCCAGTGCCCCATGAGCTCCATGGCGGCCTTGCCGTTGGCGACCAGGCCGGCCGAGCTGCCGGCACCGGTCTGCGCCGGGGTGGCGAGGAAGCCGTCCTGGAACGGGTTGGTGGCGATGAAGGTCTTGAGGTCATCGCCGGCCTGCACGAAGCACTTATCGGTGAAGACGTGCTTCGAGGTCGCCGCCTTCAGCACAGCGGGGGTGCAGTCCTTCAGTGCGAAGTTGTACCACCAGTGCGCGGCCGGCCACTTGTCACCGGCGCCGACGGCGATCGGGACGATGCCCGCGCCCTTGAGCTTGGTGACATCCGAGTTCAGCTCGTCGAGCGTCGTCGGCGGCGCGTCGATGCCGGCCTGCTTGAAGAGGTCCTTGTTGTACCAGAATCCCTCGATGCCGTAGCTGAACGGGAGTCCGTAGGTCTTGCCGTTGACCTGCCAGCCGCTGACGGTCGGGCCGATGGCCGAGAGTTCGGGCTTGACGTCGGCCGAGATGTCCTTCACGTAGCCGGCGGCCACCTGGTCGACGATCTCGCCGCCGCCCCAGGCCTGGAAGAGGTCCGGCGGGTTGC
>Ga0070658_10004614_pt1 | contig 11195 bp, 7 predicted proteins | sample KBSC13metaG_FD_64664 | JGI IMG/M metagenome (GOLD analysis project Ga0070658, IMG submission 64664) | Corn rhizosphere microbial communities from Kellogg Biological Station, Michigan, USA - KBS C1-3 metaG | ecosystem: Host-associated > Plants > Roots > Rhizosphere > Soil ... | reverse complement strand
ATGGTCTCCAGCACCAGGTTGAAGAAGATGACGGGGGACAGGCCGGGCAGGGTGATGCTGACGAACTTGCGCCACGCGCCGGCCCCGTCCACCGAGGCCGCCTCGTACAGTTCGGCCGGGATCTGCTTGAGCCCCGCGATGAAGATGACCATCGGGGCGCCGAACTGCCAGGCGCCCAGCAGAACCACGGTCCACAGCACGTAGCTCGGGTCGTTGACCCACGCCTTGCCGTGGATGCCGAACCAGTCGAGGAACTCGTTGACGACGCCGGAGCGGCTGAACAACGACTGCCACACCAGGGCCAGCGCGACGCTGCTGCCGAGCAGGGACGGCAGGTAGAACAGGGCGCGCGCGGTACTGGCACCCCGGCGGGCGCGTACCAGCAGCAGCGCCACGCCCAGCGCCAGCGCCAGCTTCAGCGGGGTGGCCACGACCGCGTACGTGACGGTGACGCGCACCGAATGCCAGAACGTCGGGTCGATGGTGAACATCCGCACGTAGTTGCGGAAGCCCACGTACTGCCCGGCGTTGGAGATGAGGTCCCAGTTGGTGAAGCTGAGGTACAGCGAGTAGAGCATGGGTACCGCCGTGATGGCGGCGAACCCGATGAGCCAGGGCGTCAGGAAGATGTAACCGGCAGCGGTCTCCCGACGACGCACCGCCCCGGATCCCGTGCGGCGTGGCGGGATCCGGGGCTGGTCGCGGTCGGGGAGTCGGCGTGCCGTGGCTTGCGTCGTTGCCACGCAGGCGCTCCTCTCCAGTGTGGACTTCTCAGGTGGTGAGCTTCAGCGCGGCCTGCTGCAGGAACTCGTTGGCCGCGTCCGCGGGGCCCATCTGGCCGAACTGGACCTTCTCTGCCTCGGTGGTCAGCAGGGTGCGGATGGCGGACTGCCCGTCGGGCGGTACGACCGGTGCGGGACCGAACTTGGGTCGGATGGTGTTCTCGAAGTCGACCGTGGCCTTCATGTTGGCGTCGGTCAGCGAGGCCTCCACCGTGGAGAGGATGTCCTTGTTGGCCGGCAGGCCCCGCTCGGTACCCAGGATCTTGCCGGCGTCCGGGTCGTTGACGAAGAAGTTGATGACATCGACGACCACGCCCGGGTGCTTGGTCTTGGCGTACCCGGCGAAGTAGAGCGCGGCGCGCGCCCACTGGCCCTTCGGGTCGCCCGGGTAGGAGACCACCCCCAGCTTGTCCTTGGTGGCCTTGGCCAGGTCGGGCATCTGGTTGGACCACATGAACGAGGTGGCCGCCTGGCCGGTGACGACGAGTTGCTTGGTGACGTCGCCGGCGTTGGCCACGTGGATGACGTCGGCCGGCGGCGCGGCCTTCGCGTCCCGGGCGTTCTTCCACAGCGTGAACCACTTGGTCAGGTCGTCGGCCGTGAACGCGATCTTCGTCCCGTTGTAGAAGTCCTTGCCCTGCTGGCGAAGCCAGACCCACAGCGCCTTGTAGTCGGCCGACGGGTCCATCGTGCCGTACACCTTGTAGTTCGTCTTGGCGCTGAAGTCGGTGGCCCAGCTGATGAGCTTGTCCCACGACCAGCCGATCGCGGGCTCCTCCACGCCGTACTGCTGCACCTTCGTCTTGCTGTACACCATGCCCGGGGTGTTCTCGGCCAGGGCGAGCGCGGCGAGCTTGCCGTTGACCTTGCCGTAGTTGACCAGGCTGGTGGTCAGCTTGGTGGTGTCCAGGCGCTTGGCGGCGACGTAGTTGGTCAGGTCCAGCGTCTGGTTGCGCGCCGCGACCCCGCCCAGCATGTTGTCGTCGAGCTGGAAGATGTCGGCGGCGGACCCGGCGGCGAGGTTGGTGTTGAGCTTGTCGATGTAGCCGGAGTTGGCCTGCCAGGTCTCCTTGAACGTGACGTTGGGGTGCTTCTGCGTGTAGAGCTGGAGCACCTGGTGGGTCAGCTGGGCCCTGACGTCGGCGCCCCACCAGAACACGGACAGCTCGACGGGGCCGCTCTCGATGGGCTCCACCGAGGGAGCCGCGGTCGTGGGCGTGCCGCTGCTGGCGCAGCCGGCGAGTGCCAGCGGTACGCCGATGCCGAGCGCGGTGAGTAGCTGGCGGCGGGTAGGGCCGGAGCCCGGGGGTTGGGGCGTGGTGGTGGGCATGGCGGTTACTCCTTGGTTCGGGACGCTAACAGGTCGGCGGTGGAGACCGCGGGTCTGTGGTCGCGCGCGTGGCACGGCACGGGGCCGGTCGACTCGCGCGTGATGAGAGTGGTCTGCAGGATCACCTTCGCGGTGGTACGGCGCGGGTCGTGTGGCAGCGGTCCGCGGGCGGCCCTTGGCTGGATGTCCTGGTGCAGCAGCATGTCCACGGCGGAACGGCCGGCCGCCGCGCTGGGCGTGGCGACCGTGGTGAGCGCGGGGCGGGCGAGCGCGGACAGCGGGGTGTCGTCGATGCCCACCACGCTGAGCTCGTCGGGCACCTCGATGCCCAGGTCCCGAAGGCCGGCCAGCAGGCCGATGGCCATCAGGTCGTTGTAGGCGAGCACGGCCGTGGCGTCGGTCGCGCGCACCCGTTCGGCGGCGGCGAAGCCGCCGTCCCAGGTGGGTGGGTTCGGCCCGATGACGTCCAGCCGGGCGTTGTGGTTACGGGCGACGGTCGTCGCCGAGCGGCGGATCTCCCGGTTGTTCCACGAACTGCGCGGCCCGGCGAGGTAGAGCAGGTGCCGGTGGCCGAGACCGACCAGGTGGTCGATGGCGTTGCGGGTGCCCTCGGCCAGGTCCATGACCACGGCGGGCAGGTCGGCCACGACACGGTTGATCATGACGAGGGGTATCTCGCGGGCCAGCCGCTCGATCGATGTGTTGGCCATCCGGGGGCTGGCCAGCACGACGCCGTCGACCTGCTTCGCCATCGCCTGTACCAGTTCCTCCTCGACCAACGGGTCCTCGTCGGTATCGGCGACGAAGACGTGGTAGTCGCGGTGCCGGGACTGGCCCTCGGCCGCTTTGATCATCGGCGGGAAGTAGGGGTTCGTGATGTCGGCGACGATCAGGCCGATGTTGCCGGTACGGCCGGTGATGAGCGCGCGGGCCGCCCGGTTGGGCCGGTAGCCCATGCTCTCCGCGGTGGCGAGCACCCGGCTGCGGGTCTCCGGATTGACCATGTGCGGCGCGGAGAATGTGCGGGACACTGTGGAAACGTGCACGCCCGAGGCCCGTGCCACATCCCTGATCGTGGTGGGCATGGGCTCTCCTCCTCGGGTGTGTGGGCGCGGTCGGTCCGCGCGCGTACCGCGCCGTGCGTGTTCGGTATGGGGGCCGCTCCACCGGTGGCCCGGTGGCGTGTGGGTGTCGGGTTGTGTCGGGTGCCGGGCGACCGGCGCGGGGACGGGATTGACACATTAATGCAAACGGTTGCGCCCGGTGTCAACGGTCGCCGTATAGTCGATCGGTCTCGATTGAGTCTCGATTGACCGTTAGAAAAGCGCTTTCCTAGGTAAGTTTCGTGCCAAGCTAGCTTCGCCCCTTGACGGCTCGCGGCGCCGACGGGCTAGCCTGACTGCAATCGTTCCTAGGAGGTTCGATGGAGCTTCCGCGCCGGCGGTACGCGGTCGTGGGGACCGGATCCCGCGCCGAGATGTTCGTCCGGGCCCTGGTGTCCGAGCACGCCGGCGAGGCCGAACTGGTCGCGCTCGCCGACCCGAACCCGGCCCGGATGCGCGCGCACAACCGCTGGATCGAGGAGCTCGGCCACCCGCCGGTCGCGGAGCACACGCTGTCCGGCACCGGCGGCGACGAGTTCGTCGCCATGCTCGGCATCCAGGACGTGGACACGGTCATCGTCACCTCGGTGGACGTCACCCACGACGGGTACATCGTCGCGGCGCTCGGGGAGGGCCGCGACGTCATCACCGAGAAGCCGATGACCGTGGACGCGCCGCGCTGCACGCGGATCCTGCGGGCCGCCCGCGAGGCGCGCGAGCGGGGCGCGGGCACGGTGGCGGTGACGTTCAACTACCGGTACAACCCGGTCCACGAGAAGGTCCGCGAGGTGCTCGCCAGCGGAGCGCTCGGCGAGGTCGGCTCGGTGCACTTCGAGTGGCTGCTGGACATCCGGCACGGCGCCGACTACTTCCGCCGCTGGCACCGCGACAAGGCCAACTCCGGGGGACTGCTGGTACACAAGGCGAGCCACCACTTCGATCTGGTCAACTGGTGGCTCGGCGCGACCCCGGTGCGGGTGTTCGCCGACGCGCGGCTGTTCTTCTACGGGTCGTCCGGAGCCGGCGCGCGCGGCTACGACCGGGGGTACGGGCGGGCCCACGGCGACCCGGCCGCGCTCGACGATCCGTTCGCGCTCGACCTGCAGAGCAGTCCCCGGCTGCGCGAGCTGTACCTGGACGCCGAGGGCGAGGACGGGTATGTGCGCGACCGCAACGTGTTCGCCGGCGGGGTGAGCATCGAGGACGACATGTCGGTCGTGGTGCGCTACAACACCGGGGCGACGATGACCTACCACCTCACCGCGTACGCGCCCTGGGAGGGGTACCGCGTGATGTTCAACGGTTCCCGGGGGCGGCTGGAGCTCGAGGTGGTGGAGAGCGCCCACGTCGACCCGGCCCGGGCGCGCGGTGTGAAGGGCGGCCCGGGTGCGCGGGAATCGGCGGCTTTGCACGGTGTGAACGCGGCGCCCGAGGGCGGCCACACCAGGATGACGCTGCACCCGTACTGGGAGCCGTCCCGGCCGGTCGAGCTTCCGCCACTGGTACGCGAGGGGCACGGCGGGGCCGACGCCCGGATGCTCGCTGACATCTTCGGCGCGGCCGCGCGGCTGTCGAACGCTGACCGGAGCGCCGCTCCGACAAGCTCCGCGGCGGCCCGCGACCCGCTCGGGCGCGGCGCGACCGAGCGCGACGGGGCGCTCGCGCTGCTGACCGGCCTGGCCGCCAACGCCTCCGCGGCCAGCGGTGCCCCCGTCGAGGTGGGCGACCTGATCGACGCGGACCTGCTGCGTTGACCGGCCCGGCCGGTAAGGTGCCCGCGCGGGTGGCGCTCGTCGGGGCCGGCGGGTTCGGGCTGGTGCACCGCCGAACCATCGCGCAGTTGCGGGACGCCGGAGAGGTGGACCTGGTCGGGCTCGCGGACGTGCGACCGGTACCCGACGCCCCGCCCGGGGTGCCCGTGCACACCGACCATCGCGCGCTGCTGGACGAGGTGCGCCCGGACATCGTCGTGGTGGCCACGCCGCCGTACACCCACGCGCCGATCGCCGTCGACGCGTTGTACGCCGGCGCCGACGTCCTCGTGGAGAAGCCACCCGTCGTCGACCTCGCCGAGCACCGGGCGCTGTCGGCGGTCCTCGGCGGTACCGGACGGTCCTGCCAGGTCGGCTTCCAGGCGCTGGGTTCGCGCGCGCTCACCGACCTGATGTCCACTGTGGACGGAACGAAGCTGACCGGCATCGCGATGCGCGGGACCTGGATGCGGGACGACGCGTACTTCCAGAGAGCTGCCTGGGTCGGAAGATCCACGGTGGACGGGCGGCCAGCGCTGGACGGGGCGCTGGCCAACCCGTTCGCCCACGCGGTCATGCAGGTGCTCGCGATCGCGGCCGGGCACGGCGACCCGCTCGACGTGACGGTGGAGCGGTACCGGACCCGGGACATCGAGGTCGACGACACCGCGACGCTGCGGCTGACCTACCCGGGCGGGATGCGCGCGCTGGTGGCGGTGACGCTGTGCGCCGAGGAGTTCCGGCCGGGCGACATCGCGGTGCACACCACCTCGGGTACCGCGGTGCTGGAGTACCCGACCGACCGGCTCCAGTTGCCGGGCGAGCCGGATCTCACCGAGCGCCCCGGCCGCACCGTCCTGCTGGCCAACCTGGTGGCACACCGGCGCGACGGCACCCCGCTGCTCGTGCCGTTGTCGCGTACGGCCGCGTTCACCGCCGTGATGGACGCGGTACGGGCCGCGCCGGTCGCCAGGATCCCCGCGAGGTACCTGTCGACGCGCAACGACATGCCCACGCCCCGGCTGGTCATCGACGGCATCGACGCCGCGGTGGACGAGGCCGTCGCCCGTGGCGCCCTGTTCTCCGAGCTCGATCTGCCCTGGGCCGTCCCCGGCCCGGGCCCGGTCCCCTGGAGGGGTCCGTGACCCGCCGCGCGTGACCGCGGCGAAGTAAGAGCGGCCGCCGCCCGGAGCGCCTCCGGGCGGCGACCGCTTTACAGCTACCGCGTCAGATGCCGAGCTTGCCGGCGCCCCCGTGCGCGGTCACCAGTGCCGGTACGGCCGGAGCCGGGTCGGGTTCCGCCGCGCGCAGCGTCGGTACCCAGTCGGTACCCCCGATCGCGGGGTCGTGACTGGCGTTGTACGCGTCGAGGAAGCTCACCTGGCTGATCTTGCCGGTACCCACCCGGGTCCAGGAGCCGATCTCGGTCATCCCGCCCGGCTGCCCGCCCCGCCAGTCGAACACCACCGCGTCCAGCGGGATGTCGGCGCTGCGCAGGAGGAAGTTGTTCTCCGCGTAGACGCTGGCGAACACGCCGACGCCGATCGAGTACACGTAGGTGTCCTCGTCGGTGGCGTAGTAGTAGTTGTCGTAGACGTCCACCTGGCCGAAGCGCACCCTGGGTACCCGCTGCCCGGTGTTGGCGAACCGGTTGTGGTGCAGGGTGACCCGCAGCTTCCCGACGTCCGCGCCGACGGTGTTCGTGGAGCCGATGAGCATCGTCTTGTCGTGGTCGAAGAAGTTGCACCAGGAAACCGTCACGAGGTCGGCCGCCTTGGTGATGTCCATGGCGCCGTCGTGCACCTGGAACGGCCGGCCGAGCAGGATCGGTTGGGTGTCGTCGGTGTTGTTGCCGTCGCTGAGGTTGACGTGGTCCACCCAGACGTGCGTGCCGCCGGTCACCGAGATGAGGTCGTAGTTCGAGTTCCAGTTGCCGGTGTCACCGTCGGTCGGATCCCAGGCCGGGAAGCAGTCGTGCGCGTCCTCCAGTCGCAGGTTGCGCAGGATGACGTTGCTCGCCTTGTTGCCGACGATGAGATCGAGTCCGGTCATCTTCGAGCCGCCGAGCCCGACGATGGTGGTGTTCGAGCCGATGTTGATGTTGACCCGGGCGGCCTGGTTCTTCGAGGAGCGCACGCGGGCGTCCTCGAGCGGTCCGGACGGCTTGGTCGTGCGGCCCCAGACGGCCGGGTCGTAGGCGGCCAGGAACGCGTCAAGCGAGTAGGCCGGGTCGGCGTAGTCCGCGCAGGACAGCGGGTTGTTGTTGTCGTCGACGTTGCCGTCGATGCCACCGCTCACGAAGACGATCTTCGGTGTGGCGTCGCTGCCGTTGGTGGCGTTGTTGCCGCCCAGCGCCGCGACGAGTTCGCCGCGGTTGTGCGCCACGAACACGTGCGCGTCGTCGGCGGCGCTGCCGCCGGTGGTACCGGTGCCGTCGGCGGCCCAGCCGTCGTTCGCCCCGAGTACCTGCCGGGCCACGGCGAGCGCGGCCGCGGACGGGCCGGTCGACGCCTCCGCCGGTACCAGCGCGAAGGTCGACGTGATGACGAGGGTACCGGCGGCGGCCACGCCGAGGTACCAAATGGATCTGCGCATGGGAGCTCCATCGGTGAGGAAAGCGCATTCCTTCACACCGTGCCCGCTGCCCCCGGACGCGTCAACGCCACCAACGACGCAGTTTTGTTGCAGTTGATCGCTGGCTGGGCGCCGCTCCGACAAGCTGCGCGGCGGTCAATTTCTAGCGGGCGGGCTTCGCGGCGCTCGCCCGTACCATCAGCGTCGCGGCCGCGGTCTCGATCACCGCCGCGCCGCCGGGTTGGTTGTCCAGGGCCAGGGTCAGCGCCCGTGCCCCCATGTCCACCAGCGGCAGCCGCACCGTGGTCAGCGGGGGAACGAGGTCCTGCGCGATCGGCATGTCGTCGAAGCCGACCACGCTGAGCCGCTCGGGTACCTCGATCCCGCGCGCCCGGGCGACCGCGAGCGCCCCGATGGCCATCGCGTCGTTCTGCGCCACGAGGGCGGTCAACCCCGGCTCGGCGTCCAGCAACTGGGCCGCCGCCTCGGCGCCGCCGTCCCGGGTGAAGTCGGCGTACACCACGCGCTTCGCCGGTATCGTCCGGCCGCCCGCCGCGGCCGCGGCGCGCAGGCCGGCGAGCCGGTCGGTGGTCGTGGTCAGTTGCTTCGGGCCGGCGACCACACCGATCACCCGGTGCCCCAGCCCGAACAGGTACTGGCCGAGGAGCCGGGCGCCGTCGGTGTTGGCGGGCTGGACGGCGTGGCCGGTGTGCGCGTGCCGGCCGATGACCGCGACCCGGCCGCCGCCGCGCTGAAACGTCTCGAGCGAGGTGTTGAGCTGCTGGGTGGCGCGCGCTTCGTGGTAACCGGAGCCGGCCAGTACGATCGCCGACACCCGCTGCGCGCGCAGCAGCTCCACATACTCCCGCTCCCGGGCGGGATCGCGGTAGCTGTTGCAGATCACCAGGAGCGCGCCCCGCTCGATGGCGACCCGTTGCAGGCCCCGGGTGATCTCGGCGAAGTACGGGTCGGAGACGTCGTGCACGATGACGCCGACCGCGCCCCGTTCGGCCCGGGCGAGCATCCGGGCGTGCGCATTGGGTACGTAGTTGAGTTCGGCGACCGCCCGCAGCACCCGGGTGCGCAGTTCATCGGCGATCGGCTTGGGTGAGCCGTTGATGACCCGCGATGCGGTGGCGGGGGAGACCCGGGCGCGGCGGGCGACGTCGGCGAGCGTGACGGTGGTGGGTTGGCTCATCGGGCATCCGGACGGGCGGGCATGTGAGGTGACGATACCTGACCGGTCCACGTCGGCGCGGCCGCGCCACCGGAACCGCCGTACGAGTGGGGCGCCCGTCCCTGGCAGAACGGGCGCCCCGGGTTCGCGATGGATCAGGTGCTGATCTTGCCGGTACCCGCGCCAGCGGTCACGATCGACTTGACGTTGCTCGGGGTGTCGACGGTGTACGAGTAGGGGATGCTCGCGACCGAGCCGCTGGTCAGGATCGGTCCCGAGTTCACCAGGACGTTGTTGCGCGCGACCAGGCTGCCGGCCGGCGAGCTGCCCTCGCCCAGGTGGGTCGGGGCAACGATGCCCTCGAAGTAGTTGCCCTCGACCAGCACGCCCGCGTTGTCCGTCGTCGCGATGCCGTAGCTGTCGCTGAAGGTCTGCGTGTTCACGTAGTAGTTGTTGAACACGTGGACCGGGTTGCCGAAGCGTACCCGCGGGTTGCGCTCGGCGCAGTTGCTGAACTCGTTGTGGTGGTAGGTGATCCGCAGATGCCCGGTGTCCTCGCTGGCGTTGCTGTCGCTGTGGCCCACGAGCGAGCACTTGATGTGGTCGTGCAGGATGTTCCAGGACACCGTGATGAGGTCGGCGCCGTGGGTGATGTCCAGCAGGCCGTCGTAGAAGTCGGTGCCGTGGCTGGTGTCGCTGGACAGGTTGTTGTGGTCGATCCACAGCCGGGTGGAGCTCTCGATGTGGATGGCGTCACCGTTGCCACTGGTCGCCGGCACCTTGGAGATGTTCATGTTCCGGACGATGTCGTTGCTGACGCCCTTCATGTTGAGGCCGCAGCCGACCAGGCCGGAGCCCGACCCCACGCCGAGGATCGTCTTGTTGGACGCCATCCGCACGTCGCCGTTGCAGGTGAACAGGCCGCTGACCCGGATGATCTCGGCGCCCGAGGACGCCGCCTCGGTGGTCAGCGCGGAGAGGCTGGTCACGGTGACGGTGGGGCCGCCGGCGCCGCCGGTGGTACCGCCGCCCTGGGTCGCCCAGCCGACGAGCCCGGTGCTGCTACCGCCGCCCCCGCCCGTCGAGGTCGGGGTCGGGGTCGGGGTGGGCGACCGCGTGGTGGGCGGCGTCGTGGTCGGCGGGTTGGTGGTCGGCGGCGGCGTGCTCGATGAGTCACTCACCGAGACATCGTCGAAGCGGCCCGCCGCGGTCGCGGTGAACAGCCCGATCTGCCCGGCGCTGATGTTGCTGTCGGTACCGGAGCCGACCGAGACGCCGTCGATGGATCCGCTGATCGTGCTGCCGTTCACGGTGATGCTCAGCGTGTAGAAGGTGTTCGTGGACACCGTGCGGGACAGCGAGGCGATGGTGACGAGAGTGCTGCCGTTCATGAACTCCAGCCGCACCGTGTTCGAGTTGGTGAGGGACAGCCGGTACATCTTCGTGGCACTGCTGACCCGGGCGGCCAGCGAGACGACGCTGGACGAGCTGGCGAACGAGGTTGCCTTGACCCGGGCGGTCACCGTGTAGTTCGTCCAGCCGGTCGAACCGGCGAACTGGCGGGCCCGGTCGGTGGTGTTGTCAGACTGCTGGAAGACCTGGGAGCCGTCGGACACAAGGCTCCACGTGCCACCCGACTTCGACCACGCGCTGGTGTTCCCGGACTCGAAGTTGTCCGAGAACAGCGTGGCCGCCAGGGCGTTCGGAACGGTGACCGCGAGGATGCCGGCGACGAAGAGTGTCGCGATGGCACCCAACCCGGCCACTCGCGCCGTACGCCGGCGTGATAGCGAAGGCATGAGGAAGTTGCTCCTTGTCGATGGGGTGTGACAGACTGAGGAAAGCGCATTCCTAGGCGACAAACGTCCCATCGAGCATTACCAAAGTCAATGCCTGGGGGGACGCAGAAGTGTTGCAGTGGTGGGTCCGGTGAAACTTCCCGGACCTGTCCACAGTCAATGGAACGGAGGTGCGTACTCCAGAAAACTGCCGAGATCGCGGAAGCCCAGCGCGGCGTAGAGCCGCTCCGCCATGGGCGTGGACTGCAGGCTCGCCGTTTCGCAGCCGCGGTTGCGTGCGTGGTGGAGTTGTGTCGCGGTCACCGCGGTGGCGAACCCGTGCCGTCGGGCGCGCGGCACGGTGGCCACGTTGTAGATGCCGCAGTCGCCCTCGTGGTCGTAGGCGAGCGCGGCCGCGACGATCCCGTCACCGTCGCGCGCGACGAGCGGGTGCAGGGCGGCGTGGTCGGCGGTACGCAGGAAGTCCGGCGGCAGGTCCGCCATCGCGAGGTAATCAGGCCAGTCGACCGGCCGCACCTCGATGCCGGGGTCGGGTACCGGCAGGTCCCGCAGCGGCATGCCCATCGCCCGGGTGGTCGTGTCCAGCGTGTACCCGCGTGCCACGAGCGCCACGCGGGCCGCCTCATCGCTGTCGTGCACCCAGGCGGCGAAGTGCCGTACGCCGGCCGCCCCGTACGCC
>Ga0070658_10004611_pt1 | contig 11198 bp, 5 predicted proteins | sample KBSC13metaG_FD_64664 | JGI IMG/M metagenome (GOLD analysis project Ga0070658, IMG submission 64664) | Corn rhizosphere microbial communities from Kellogg Biological Station, Michigan, USA - KBS C1-3 metaG | ecosystem: Host-associated > Plants > Roots > Rhizosphere > Soil ... | reverse complement strand
GCCGGCCGGGTCCGTGACGGTGGTCCGGTTGCCGTACGCGTCGTAGCCGTAGGAGAAGGTGTCGCCGGCCGCGTCGGTCTGCGTCGCCTGCTGGCCGAACCCGTTGTACGTGGCGGTGGTGGTGCGCGAGGCGTCCCCGCCGGTCGCGTCGGCGACGGTCTGCGAGGTGAGGTTGCCGTCCGTGTCGTACCCGTTGGCGGTGACCGGGGTGTGCACGGCACCGGTGACCCGGTCGGTGACGGCCGGATCGGTCCGGCTGGTCACCTGGCCGAGCCCGTCGTAGCCGTAGCTGCTGGTCAGGGTGCTTGCCGTGCCGGTGCCGTCGGCCTTGCTGTTGAACGTGATGGTCTTCGCGAGCACGCGGCCGACACCGTCGTAGGCGTAGCTGGTCATCTGGCCGTCCGCGTCGGTGATCTGCGCGAGGTCGCCGTTGTGGAAGTACCGCATCGAGGTGACCGCGCCGCCCGGGGTGGTCTGCGTGCGCGGCAGGCCGGCGGGGGCGAACCCGGTGTCCACGGCGGCGACGGTGGTGCCGTCGGTGTAGGCGGTGGTGGTCACGCGGCCGGACGGGGATCCGGCCACGGGCGGGGTGGTGACGGTGGTGAGATTGCCGGTGGCGTCGTACCCGTAGGAGGTGAGGTACGTGTTGTCGGTCGGGCCGGACGAGCGCGGGTCACGCATCGTCAGCAACTGGTCGTTGCGCGGGTCCGGGGTGAGCGTCATGGCCGTGTCGTTCGGGTAGTACGTGTAGTAGAAGGTGGCGCACCGGCCGGCCGCCTGGTCCTGGCAGGTCGTGGTGGACACCGTGTTGCCGCGCATGTCGTGGCCGGTGGTGGTGACCACCCCGTTGGGGTCCGTCACGGTCGCCTGGTACCCGGCCGAGTCGTAGCCGTACCGGGTGGTCTGACCGAGCGCGTTGGTCTGCGAGACGATCCGGTTGCCGTTGAGCACGTCGTACTGGTACGTGACGTTCTTGTTGCCCGGGTCGGTCACGACGACCGTCTGGGTGGGTGCCACGCCGGCCGAGGACTTGAACGCGGCGTAGTGGTCGGCGACGTCCGTCGCGGACAGGGTGTGCGTGTAGAAGGAAAAGTCGTCGAGGGTGCCCTTGAACGGGGAGATCGCGACCGCCCCGCCCGTCTTCGAGGAGCCCGGCCACGAGCCGCCGATGAACCCGGCGCCGAGGTACTGGTAGCCGCCCTGCGCGGTGTTGGTCAGCGTCTTCGTCGCCACCTGCGCACCGTCCAGGTACAGCACCTGGGCGGTACCGGTCGTGGTGAGCACCGCCTGGTGCCACTTGCCGTCGGTGACCGACCCCGCCGTCGTCATGGGGGCGCTGCCCCCGCCGGACCCCCAGAACTCGGCTCGCAGCTTGCCGTCGGTACCCAGGTAGATGTCCGGGTTGTACTGCGTCGTGGTGCTGGCGGTGATCGGGTCGAGTTGGCTGGAGAACAGCACGCCGTCGCCGGTCGTCGCGTTGAACCACAACTCGGCTGACATCGCGCCGGATACCGACATCGTCGAGGTGGGCAGTTGCAGGGACGAGGACGTGCCGTTGAACGAGGCGGCCGCATCGTCGCCGGTACCGAAGGCACCTGTCGCGCCGAGCGTGACGCTGCTGTAGGTGCCGTCCGGCGCCTTGACCGTACTGACCGCGGACGCTCCGCTGTCGTCCAGGCGCCAGTAGTCCTTGGGCCCCGTGCCGAGGACGGATCCGACGTAGGCGGCGCTGGAGCCGGCGACGGCGGGCGCCCCCAGCTTCCATATCCCGCCGTTGTCGTCGGTGACCTGGGTGACCAGTCCGGTCACGGCGCTGTAGACGACCTGCGCGTAGGTCCGGCCCGAGGGCCGGGTGACGGTGGCCAGCGGGCTGGCGGCGCGGTGCCCGGCCTTGGAGATGACCGACGCCTCCGCGCTACTCAGCGGCCGGTCGTAGAACGCGACATCGGAGATGGCCCCGTTGAAGTACATCGGTACCGCGGTGGCGTTCTGGTGCGGCTCGTCCGGCCAGGTGCCGCCGACGAAGCCGGCGCCGATGTAGTCGTTGTTCATGCCGAGGTCCTGCGGCGGCGTGATGGTCCCGGTTCCGGTGCCCACCAGCGCACCGTCCAACCACATCGTGGTACTGGTACCGGCCCCGGCGAGTACCACATGGTGCCAGGCGCCGTCGGTGACCACGCCGGCGGAGATGACCCGGGTGGTCGGCCAGAACTCGCCCAGCAGCTTGCCGTCGGTACCGACGTAGAGCGCCGGTACGTAGTTGCCGGCGGTGGACGCGTTGGTGATGGGGTCCTTCTGGTAGGAGAACAGCACGCCGTTGGGGGACGTCGTGGAGAACCAGAGGCTCAACGTCTGGTAGATCCGGCCGGTGGCCAACCCGTTGGGCAGCGTCAGGTAGGAGCCGGTGCCGTTGAAGGACCCGGCCGTCGCGGTCGAGCCGGCCAGCCCGCCGGGCACGCCGAGCGTCACGCTGTGCAGCGGTGCCGGGTCGCTGTTCTCCTGCGCCGGAGCGGAGTCCGCCGCCGTGGTGGCACCGGCCGCGTCGCCGAGCCGCCAGTACGAGCGCGGCCCGGCGTCCAGCGCGGCGCTCGGGTACTGGGTGCCGGTGGTGTACCCGTACGTCGTGCACGCGGTGGTCGACGTCGGCGGGCACACCTTGGTCAGCGCGTCGGCGGAGTAGCTGTAGGTCCACGTCAACACGCTGGTCGGGTCGCCGCTTGTGGTCGGGTCGGTGGCCACGGTCGCCACGTGCGGGGACGCTGCGCCGGTCGGGGTGAACCAGGTCAGGTGCAGCGCCCGCCCCGACGCGGAGGTGACTGTGGTGACGGCGGCGCCGGTGTATCCGAACGTCTCGACGTGACCGTTCGCGTCGGTGACCGAGGTGATCCCGTACTCGCCGTTGCCCAGGCTCTGGGTGAACTTGTAGACCGTGTCGTTCTTGTCGGTCAGGCTGTACCCGCCGCCAGTCACCGGCGCGAAGGTGGCGAACCGGCCCTGCGGCGGCGAGTAGCTGCCGTCGGCATTGCGGCCGTAGCCGACCTCGGAACCGTCCGGATAGGTGACCACGACGGTCTGCGGCGCGCCGGCCGGCAACTCGGTGGCCTGGGCGTCGAACAGGCTGGACCATCCGGCGCCGAACGCGCCGCCGGTACGCGGGTCGCGGCTGTTGTAGTCGCGGTCGACGGCCAACTCCGGCCCGACCGTGGCGACCTGGGCGTCGGTTGCCGAGGTGGTGTAGTCGCCGATCGACGGGTCGAAGCCTGGACCGTCCGAGCTCTGTGACAGCCCCGACGTGACGAGTGGTTGGGGTACCGGTGTGTTCAGGTATGACAGCACGGTCGCCGAATGGCTGTAACCGTCGTATGTGGACACTGTCCAGTAGTAGTTCTTCGACCAGGCCAGCTTCCCGGACGGTACGACCCAGTCGGCGGAGGAGATGGCGCCTGAGGTCGCGAGTTGGGTACCGGTGCTCGCGTCGAAGATGGTGAACGTGTAGGTGATCGGCTTCGGGAACGCGTCCGAGTCGGTCGCCGCCGCGGCGAGCTCAGGCGTCAGCGAGGTGGCGTTGTAGCTGTTCGGCGGGTACACCGCGGTCACCTGGGGCGGCACGTCCGGGGTGTACGTCACCGCGAGATACGGGTCCTTGTCGGTGTTGTACCCGTCGAACTTCTTCCACTGCGTCGAGTCGGTCGCCGACGCGTAGACCGCCAGCCCGTAGTTGGGCGACGCGCCGGTCACCCAGTTGACAAACGTCGATGTGGACAGGCTCACCGTCATCCACGTGCCGACCTCCGGGTTGACCGACGTGTTCGTGCATGCCGAACCGGGGTTGGCGGTGACCGAGCCGATCGACGAGCCGTAGGACGGTCCCGGGTACCCGGTGACCGTCGACGTCGACCACGACTGGGTCACCGCGGCCACGTTGAACGGCTTGGCGGTGCAGGTGTACGCCCACACGTCGAAGATGTGCAGTGACACCGCGGTCGCCTTGTCCCCGGCGAAGCTCGTCGCGAACCCGGAGAACGCGAGGTAGGACGTCGCCTTGTCGGTACCGCCGTCCCAGGTACCGGCCCGGATCGTCGCCTCGCCCGAGTGGTCGGTACCGTTACCGGTCTGCGCGTAGTCGGTCACGGTCGCGTCGAAGTTCGCCGACGGGTCCACCACCACCGGGTACACCCGGTGGGGGTCGTTCAGCCACGCCTGGTCGGCGGTCACCCGCAGCGCGGGCGCATCGTCCACAGTGGTCAGTTGGTAGGTCACATCCCCCGACTCCGCCGCATTGCCCGATCGCGGGTCCACATTGGAGTCCTGCATCAGGGCGTGCGGGATGGCGCCGCGCACGGTACCGGCCGAGTCGACCAGGTCGACCCCGCCGTCGGTGTTGATCCGCGCGGTCAACCCCTGCAACCGCAACGGGAACACCCACGAGTTGCCCGCCGCGACCGAGTGCAGCACGATGGATTCCTTGAGCCCGGCGGCCACTGCCTGCTCCACCAGGTCGGTGTCAGGCAGCACGGACGGGTAGGTCGTGATGTTCCCGGACACTGTCGGGGTGACGGCCGCCGCGCCGTACAAACCGAACGCGACGCTGTGCGCAGCGTCCAGCGGTACCGAAACCAGGGCCGGGTCGCTGCCGGTACCGGCCAGGTCCACCGCGGGGACGTTCGCCTTCTCGTGCAGCCGGCCGTCGGCGTTGCGCACCAGGTGCGTGTCGATCGGCTGGTACGAGCCGTCCGCCGCCTTGTAGTTGATGGGCGCGCCGTGCACCTGCCGGGTGTACGAGCCGTCCGCGTTCTGGTAAATGTCCTGGGTCGCGGTTGACTCGGTCGCGATCCGCCGGCTGGTGGCCGGGTCGAACACCCCGGTCGCAGGCGGCGTGGTCAGCTTCGGTGGGTTCGGCGCCAGCGTCTTGTACTCGGGTACCTGCCCTGCGCCGGTGCCGGCCGGTCCGCCCGCGCCGCGCCGCGCCCGGGTCGCGTCCGCGCTGACGTAGTGGCCCTTGCCCGCCGCGGAACCGGACTCCTGCCGCGGGGTGGCCGGCGAGGGCGGCAGCGCCCACCCGGGCGCCGCGGTCAGCCAGCCGAGTAGGCGTGACCAATGCACGTGCACCGGGCCGAACCGGGAGGTGTTCGCCCCCGGCGAGGCGAGCGTCACCAGCAGGACTACGGCGAGGACGGCGGCGAGCCGACCGCCCCACCTCCCGGCCCCGCGACGACCCAGCGAACCCGACATACGCGACCGCGTTGTGCGCATCGGAGCCTCCACCCGTTCAGGCCAATACCTGACCCGCCGTTCGGAAGCGTCCGACAGCCCCCTACATGATCGACATCAGTCGATCATCCAGTTACTTACAGCTAGGAATGCATCGATGCTGCACAGGGGCCGATGCCCTGAACACGGCAATTCGCGGCGGCTGTGGGAACCGACACCCCGTACGCAACCCGACGAGTGCCACCGATGCGGTCAGCCGCCCGTTCCCCGGACCGCCGACACCACTGTTCGGCGGGCCGACTCCCGCACCTGCGACGCCGAGGACCACGCCAAGGCCGTCACGTTCGGTGACCCGGACTGATCCCCCACCAGCACGAACCGCACGCTCGGATGACTCTTCGCGCCAGCACTCGCCGCACCAACCTCCGCCGAACCCACCGCCAGTACCAGATCGCATCGACGCCCCAGCAAACTCGCCAAGTAGGGCGCCACCGCGTCCGGCGTTGACGCGGCAACCGCCGGTAGGAACTGGACCTTGGCCCGAGTCGCCAACGACGCATCCTGCATCCCCGCCCACACCGGCGCCGCCGCCGGCCCCGCCACCCCCTGATCATCCGTCAACAGGCACGCCGTGAACGCCAGATACTGCCTAGGTATCTGGTGTGAAACGGCGGCTGGCACCGGATCCAGCGGGTCCAACTGCTGCGATGCAACACCCAACGCCACGCCTCAACCTAACGTGGAATCACCGCCTATCGATGCAGACACACCGGTACGAAGCGGGGTTTCACACCAGACACCTAGTGTCCTGAGTCGTTGATTCGCTTACACTTCTTGGGTGGCTGGTCGAGCGCAGGGTTCTTTGGTGCTTTTCCGTTGATGAGCGGGAGACGTTGACGCGGTGGTCACGACGGGCGAAGTCGTCGCAGGCGTTAGCTTTGCGGTGCCGGATCGGGTTGTTGTGTGCTGACGGGTTGGCGAATACGCACGTGGCCGAGCAGTTGGGTGTGTCTCGGGCCATGGTGGGCACGTGGCGGTCGCGGTTTGTGGCCAAGCGGTTGGAAGGCCTGTCGGACGAACCGCGTCCGGGTGCTCCGCGTAAGGTCAGCGACGAGGTGGTCGAGGCGGTGGTCGTGGCCACGTTGGAGCAGACTTCGCCGCGGGGTGACACGCACTGGTCGACACGGTCGATGGCCAAGGCGATGGGTTTGAACCAGACCGCGGTCTCCCGGATCTGGCGGGCGTTCGGGCTCAAGCCGCACTTGGTCGATGACTGGAAGTTGTCCACCGATCCACAGTTCATCGATAAGGTCCGTGACATCGTCGGGTTGTGCCTGGATCCGCCTGTCGGCGCGATGGTCCTCGCGGTCGATGAGAAATCCCAGATGCAGGCGTTGGATCGCACGGCGCCGGTATTGCCGCTGATGCCTGCGGCGCCGAACCGACAGACCCATGACTATGTGCGGCACGGCACCACCAGCCTGTTCGCGGCCTTGGACCTGGCCACCGGGAAGGTGATCGGGCAGACGCAGCGTCGACACCGGCATCAGGAGTTCCTGCGGTTCCTCAAGACCATCGACAAGGCCACCCCGTCCAGGGTGGACTTGCACCTGATCCTGGACAACTACAGCACCCACAAGACGCCGCAGATCCACCAGTGGCTGGTCAAACATCCCCGCTTCCACCTGCACTTCACCCCGACCTACTCGTCATGGCTAAACCTCGTGGAGCGTTGGTTCGCCGAGTTGACCAAACGCAAGCTGCGCCGCTCCACCCACCGCAGCATCGCTGCTCTGGAAGCCGACGTCCGGGCCTGGATCGAGGCATGGAACGCCGACCCGAAACCGTTCGTATGGACCCGCACCGCCGACGAGATCCTCGACACCCTCGCCGCATACTGCACGCGAATTAACGACTCAGGACACTAGACAAACCCGATCATCCCAGTTCGTAAGGCACTCTCGTCACATCTCCACCCCGCCCAGCCCCACGATCTCAACTCAGTCCACGGATCGAGGCTAAGATTGCTGAGCAGGCAAGGGATACGAGTGCTTGGTGAACTTCGGCTCGGCGGGCCCGTGTTCGGCCTGGCGAACTCCTCATCACTGACCGGGCCGCGGTAGTCGGTCTCCTCCGTGGTAGTACTCCGACCGCCACTCAACGCCCAACGCTCGTTCCGCCGCGTCCGCGGCTACAAGCAGATGCCGCAGCTCGTCGCCGCCCTGCACCGACACGCCCACCCGAACACCGCGCACCAGCCCGAAACTGTCGGTGCAGCCGCCTAACATCAGACGGGATCTCTACCGAAGTTTCCACGAGATCCGGGACATCCTCCAGTGCGAAGTAGCCCCTTCGCCGAACATCAGGTCCCGGGCGCTCGACAGCGGGATCGCGCCAAGAGCGGCGGCCAACTGGACCATAGCGTCGTCGACGAACACGAACTTCGTGGCGAGTGCGGCCCGAACCTCCGCCACGTCGGCACCGGCGCCCTCTCCCGCCCACCCGACCAACCGCTGCGGGGCGGCCTCCTGTGCGGCATCCATGCGTGGCAGCTCGTAGCCCTCAACCGCCGTCTCCGGATGAACATAGAACTCGAATACCTCGCCCTGCGGTTCAGCGCAGGTCACCACCGCACAGTCGCTGTCGATCAGGTACGGAACCAGCAACGGACCGCCTATCTCCCGGGACGCGGCCAGCCCCTGGTCAGCGTTCGGCGCATCGGCCTGATGGATCCGAACGATCTGCCAGCAGGTCTACGTCCTTCCCCGCGCCTGCAGCCGTAATAGAGAACGGCGGTGCCACGGTGATCAGCGGCGAAAGGCACGCTACCCGTCGCGGGGTTCCCGGTTCACGAAAGGGCGGGAGCCAGGCCTCGGGTCGGTCAAGCGCCTCACCCGGTGAGCTGGGTGGACGGGGCCGCCGGGTCTTCGACGCCGTCCAACTGCTCGTCGAACAGGCCCAGGGATGTCGTAGTCCTGTGGGAACGTCTCGCTGGCCATGTCCCAGTCGTAGTCGTCGGGGTGTTCGGGCAGTCGCGACAGCGTATTGGCCAACGCTGCCCAGTCGTCCGCGACCGCGGCCGGCGCGGCCCGCAGGATTCGATGATGTCGTCACCGACGGTGCGACGACCGGCCGTACAAACGCTGAATGGCATCTGCCGACCGCCGGAGGACAACGCTTAGGCGGGAAGAGTGTGAGCGATCGAGAAATTCCCCCGGGCTGCGATCACGCAATTCCCCCGGTCCTGGCCCGGTTGTGATGTTACTTGGTTTTCGTCGTGGACTGGGGGACGGCGGTTCCGGGGCGTTTGTTGGGCCGGTAGCTGGGGCCGTTCATGAAGACTTGGTGGCTGGTGTTGATGAGCCTGTCGAGCAGGGACTCGGCGACGACGGGGTTGGGGAACAGCGGGTACCAGTCGGGCGGGTTCCGGTTCGAGGTGGTGATCAGTGACCTGCCGGTCTGGGCGCGTTCGCTGATGAGTTCGTAGAGGTCGTCGGCCTGCTGCGCGGTGAGTTCACGCATGGCGAAGTCGTCGAGGATGAGTACGGCGGGTGAGACGAGTTCGGCCAGTCGGCGGGGCCAGGTCCGGTCGGCGTGACCGCCGGCGAGGTGGGCCAGGACGCGGCTGGTTTTGAAGAAGCGGACTTCGGCGCCTTGGCGGATGGCGAGGTGGCCCAGGGCTTGGGCGACGTGGGTCTTGCCGACTCCGACGGGACCGTGCAGCAGGATCGACTCTCCACTGTGGAGCCAGCGTAGTGTGGCGAGGTCGCGGATCTGGGCGGCGGGCAGCTTCGGGCTGGCGGCGAAGTCGAACCCTTCGAGGGTGGCTTGCTGGTCGAAGTGAGCACGGCGCAGTCGTCTGGTCATGGACATGGCTTCGCGGCGGTTGATCTCGTCCTGGCAGAGGACCTGGAGGAAGTCGAGGTGGCCCAGCTGTCCGGCTTGGGCCTGGGTGAGGCGGGCGTCGAGGGTTTCGAGCATGCCGGACAGTTTCAGTGCGCGCAGGCTGGCGGTGAGGGTGGTGTCGAGCACGGTCATGGCTTCTCCTGGTAGATGAATCCGAACAGGGCCTGGTGCAGGTGCACCACGTCCGCCCCGGTGCGCACGGGCGGGTAGCCGTAGCGGGTGAGTACGGCGCCGACGTCGAGGGCGAGGCCGAGGCAGAACCGGGCGTCGTCGCCGCTGTGCGGCCGCGAGACGGGGTAGGCCGGCGGCGTTGGAGTTGAGGTGGGGGTGTCCATCAGGCGGCCCCGTCCTCGCGGTGGGACAACGGGTAGACGTTGTCGAACAACGCGGCCGGGCCGTGTAGGTGCGCGCCCGCGCCGCCGTCACCGGTCGAGGCGGCCGGTGGTTCGGTCTCCAGCCCGGCGGTGAGGATGCCGCGGATGGTGCGATACGACGGGTCTCCGGCCGCGATCGCCTTGCCGCAGGCGGCTTCCAGACGCTGCGGGCCGTGTTTGTCGGCCAGGCCGAGCACACCTTGGGCGGAGCGGAGCCTGAACAGGGCACCCATTTCCAGCAGGGAGCCGATCACAGCGACGCAGCCCGGCCCGATCTCCCCGGCGCGCCGCCGGCACCAGGTCGGTGTCTTCATCGCGAACGCGATCTTCTCCGGCGGATAATGCGACAGGTCGGTGCGCTTACGGTCCTCGGCCCGGGTGTGCGTCGCGACCAACTGTCCATTGTGGAACAGCTGAACGATGTTCCAGGTCGCGCGGGCGTCCAGACGCTGGCCGATCAGCCGCCACGGCACCGAGTACAACGACTTACCAACCTTGACGTGAATATCGGGTCCGACCGTGCACGTGGACCAAGTAGCCAACTCGAACGGCTTGTGCGGTAACGGCTGTAACGCAGCTGCCTCGACCGCGGCGAACACCGCAGCTGGCGCCGCGCCGTCCAACGGCCGGCACGCCCGCCCCCCGGCCACGTCCCGGGACCAGACCACCGCGGCGGTCTGCATCTGCGACAAGGTGGTGAAGTCCCGCCCACGCCAGAACGAGTCACGCACGTACGGCATCGGCCGCTCCACCCGAGCCTTATCCCGCGGCTTACGTGCCCGCGCCGGGTCGACCAGCACGCCGTAGTGCTCGGCCAACTCGGCATACGCGCGGTTCAGCTTCGGGTCGTACAGGTCAGCGCGTTCCACCCCGGTGGCCAGGTTGTCCGGGATGATGCGGGCCGGGACACCGGCAAAGAACGCGAACGCCTCCACGTGCGCCTGCGTCCACGCCTGCTGGTCCATCCTCACCACTGGGCGCACGAACAGGTGCCGCGAGTACGACAACACCATCACGAACGCCCACACCGTGACCCGCCGACCAGTCGCCGGATCGGTCCACATCCCCAGCCGCCCGTAGTCGACCTGCGCCTCCTGCCCCGGCGGCGGAGTCTCACCCAGCACCCGCACCTGGGCACGGCGAGTTTCCTCCGGCAAGTTCGCCCGCACCCACCGGCGAAACGACGCCACCGACGCTTCCAGACCACGCTCATCACGCAGCCGTTGATGGATCGTCGCCGCCGTCACCCCAGCCTGCAGTTGCCCGACGATGTAGTCCCGGTGCGCCTCGATCGCCGGCCACGTCACCTGCCGCAACCGGGTGTCGACCAGTTCCGGGAACCAGCCCCGCACCAGCTCCGCCCACTGCGCCTGACTGCACGCCGGGCCACCCGGCGTCATGCCCGCCGCGATCGCCGGCGCCGTATACCGGCGAATCGTCTTGCGGTCCACGCCGAGACTGGCCGCCAACTCGTGCTGCGACCGGCCCGCATACCAATGGACCAGGATCTCCGTTATGTCGATCACGTAGAAGGTTCTCCTTGCCACCCACGCCTCCGCCCGCATCAGGAACGGAGGCAGCCTGCTTGCCGATGCAGGCCAGACCCCGACGCCACGCGGACGTGCTTCCCTGGGGGAATTACGTGATCGGGTGGGGGAATTACGTGATCGCATACCCCTCAGCTGGGGGAATTAGATGATCGCCGAC
>Ga0070658_10004610_pt1 | contig 11199 bp, 7 predicted proteins | sample KBSC13metaG_FD_64664 | JGI IMG/M metagenome (GOLD analysis project Ga0070658, IMG submission 64664) | Corn rhizosphere microbial communities from Kellogg Biological Station, Michigan, USA - KBS C1-3 metaG | ecosystem: Host-associated > Plants > Roots > Rhizosphere > Soil ... | reverse complement strand
GTTCAACGTGACACGATTGCCTGGTCGGCGCGGGCCGCACGCCTCATCGGCTTCGAGGCAGCCGCGCCGGGAATGGTCCACGTCGACGAATCACTCTCCCACGTGCGCGGGGATCCTCCCCGCTCATGCCAAAGCGGCCTCGACGCCGACGCGGGGCGACTCGCTCGAGATGCGGTGAGTCGTTCAGGCGTCCAAAGGACCGCCCCATATCCCCGCCACGCTGAGTCTAAGGACCAATGGCACGCGAGTTACGGAGACATGATCCTGATTCGAACTGACGTAACGGACGTTTACAGTTTCGCGAGCGCTCGCGCGGGAAATGTGTAGGTTTCTCACCAGAGGAACGAATTGTGACGCGCCGAATGAATTTCACCTTCACCCAGCCGACTCTCTTCGAGTCCGAGGCATTGTCGGACGTGAGCGAGACGCCACCGACATTCAATGCTCTCTTCGACCGGGCGGTCGCGGCCTGCGCGGAAGCGCAGCGTCTGTCCGGCCGGACGGCCGAGTCGGTGAAGAAGGCGCGACGCCAGCGTGCGTCGACTCGGCGCGTGCGGAGCCTGATCGCCGAAACGCGTGAGACGTGGGAAGGCGCCAACGCGATGTACGCCGTGATGCGCGTACAGGTCGAGCGCGTGGCGTGTGAGATGCGCGACGCCGGCGTGGACAGTGCGTCCGCCGCCGCGACGATCCGGCAACACATCCGGTTCGTGCTCTACGACGGAGGGCTGACGGAGCGCGACGCCGAGCCGGTCGTCACCCGCGCCAGTACCTGGGTGGACCAGGTGTTCGCGGCCGCCTGACTGCGGCTCGGCTCGGCCCGCGCCCGAAACGTGCATTTTGCCGCGGGCATGAGCCACCTGAACCGTATCTCACATCTCGTTGCTGCCACCGTCGGCCCGACCGGTCGCCGTCGCGGTGCGAGCGCGGCTCTCGCGCTGGCGATGTCGTTCGCGGCCGCGGCGCCGCTCGCCGCGCAGAACCCGGCGCCGAAGGACCAGCGCACCATCACGCCGCAGGACACGGCGCACAAGCAACAGCAGAAAACCCTCTTCACCTATCGCGACGCCCTCCTCGCCGGAGGGTTCGCCGCGCTCACGGTGCTGATGTTTCCCGCCGATCAGGCGATCGCCAGGAAGCTCACCGACTCGTCGCTGACGTCGAATCGCTTCTTCCAGCACTCCGCCAACGGCCTCGAGGGGATCACGGCGCCCGGCGCCTACATCATCGGCGGCGGTCTCTACGCCGTCGGGCGTCTGGCGCACAAGCCCAACGTGGCCGACCTCGGCTGGCACGGCACCGAGTCGGTGATCCTCGCCACCGCCATCACGGGTGTTCTGAAGACGACGCTGGGGCGGGCCCGCCCGTTCGTCTCGAACGACACCAACCCCGCCGACTTCAAGCTCGGCGGCGGGTTCGGGAACGCCGATCGGCAGTCGTTCCCTTCGGGGCACACGACGACCGCGTTCGCCGTCGCGTCGTCCGTGACGAGCGAGACGCGCCGGCTCTACCCGAATGCGGTCAAGTTCGTGGCGCCGGTGCTGTACGGCGGCGCGACCCTCGTAGGACTCTCGCGCATGTACCACAACAAGCACTGGGCGAGCGACGTCGTGCTCGGTGCGGGCATCGGCACCTTCAGCGGCATCAAGGTCGTGCGATACTCGCACGCCCATCCGCACAACAAGGTCGACCGCGTCATCCTCGGGACGACGATCGCGATGGTGCCAGAGGGGGGCATGGCACTTGGCTTCACCTTCCCGGCGCCGTAAGCTAGACCCCGGTCCCGCGGCCCACGGGCAGGCCAGTCGCCCGACCCGACGCTGATGGAACCAGCGCCTCCCCTCCGTCGTACGGTCGCCCATGTCAGCATCCTTTCAGACGCCCGCGACTCCGGCCCCTCCCGCCGCTCCTCCCGCGCCGCCCGCTCAGGGCGTGACGGCCTCACCGGACGTGGTCTACGCCGGCTCGCTGCCGGGCGGCGCGATGACCAAGCAGGATGTCGCGGTCCTTCGCGCGCGCCGCGCGGAGCTGAGCGATCAGCTCGAGAGCGCCGCGAGCCGCCGCCGCTCGCTCGCCGATCAGGTGCGCCACGCCGACGGCGCGAGCAAGGCCGGACTGGAGGCGCGACTCGCGGTGCTCGATCAGCGCATCGTCCACCTCGAGTCCGAGATCGACCAGACCGGGCAGCAGCTCGCGTCCCCACAGGCCCAGCAGTTTGCCGCCGAAACGCGTCCCCCGCAGAACTTCGGCCCGCAGTTTCCCTTCTCGCGCTTCGACGCCACCCCGGTCGCGATCGTTTTCATGCTGTTCGTCGCGTCGCCCATCGCGCTCTCGATCTCCCGTCTGCTCTGGAAGCGCGGCTCGCGGAAGTACACCGCGCCGCCGCCCGCGCCGGATTCGACGGAGCGGCTGGAGCGGATCGAGCAGGCGGTGGATGCGATCGCGATCGAGGTGGAGCGGGTCTCGGAAGGGCAGCGGTTCGTCACGCGCCTGCTCTCGGAGCGGGCACCGGCGATCGGTGCGGCGCCCGCCGAGCCCGTGCGCGTTCCCGTCGGCGAGGCGAGCCGCGTACGTTGATCGGGCGCTGGCCGGGATGATGCGCTGAACGACGGCTCGCCCATGCCCCGAACCGCAAAGCCACACCAGGTCGCACCCGATCTCGACGTCGAGCACGACGCGGGGTTCGCCGCCGCATCGGAGCGCGCCGCTCGCGCGCTCGAGACGATCCCGCCCGACGAGCTCGGGCACCCGATCGCCGTGGGAAGCGAGGGGCGCGAGATCCGCGTGGGCACCGCCTCGTGGACCGACCCGACGATCACGAAGGGGAACGTGTTCTACCCGCGAGGGGTGACGTCGAGCGAGGATCGACTGCGCTACTACGCGAGCCAGTTCCCGACCGTCGAGGTGGACTCGACCTACTACTCGCTCCCCGAGCGTGCGATCGCGACACTGTGGGCCGCGCGCACGCCGCCGGATTTCGTCTTCCACGTGAAGGCGCACGCACTCATGACGGGACAGCCCACCGAGGTGGCGCGACTGCCCGAGGCGCTCATCGACGCGCTGCCCGCCGCACTCGCGGACAAGCCGAGGATCTACGCGAAGGATCTGCCGCTCGAGCTGTACGATGCCGTGTGGACGCATTTCCTCGACGCGCTCGAGCCGCTGCGCGACGCGGGAAAGCTCGGCGGCGTGCTGCTGCAGTATCCGCGCTGGTTCCTGCCGACGCCGGAGAACAAGGACCACATCGCGGAGTCGGCAGTGCGGCTCGCGGGGACGCCCGGTGCGGTGGAGCTTCGCAACCATCACTGGTACGGCGGCACGCATGGCGAGGGGAAGGCGACGCAGTGGACGCTCGACATGCTGCGCGACCTCGGGCTCGCGTACGTGATGGTGGATGGTCCGCAGGGACTGGAGAGCAGCGTGCCGCCGATCGTCGCGGTCACCTCGCCGCAGCTGGCGATGGTCCGGCTGCACGGACGCCGCGCCGCGACATGGGAGGCGGCGAAGGTCCCGACGGTGGAACGCTATCGATATCTGTACACCCAACAGGAACTCGATGCCTGGGTGCCGCGCATCGACGAGGCGAGCGCCCAGGCTCGGCGCACGACGGTGTTCCTGAACAACTGCTACGGGAACTACGGCACGACGAACGCGCGCGAGCTGCTGGCGCGCCTCGTGTGAGCGATCGTCACGACGCGCGCGCATCGTGAAGCCGTTCGCCGACCACTTCTCGCAGATCGCGGCGCGCTACGCCGCCTACCGGCCCCACTATCCGGACGCGTTGTTCGAGTGGCTGGCGTCGATCACGCCCGATCGGGAACGCGCGTGGGACTGCGCGACGGGGAGCGGGCAGGCGGCGGGCGCGCTGGCGCACCATTTCGCACACGTGATCGCGACGGATCCCAGCACGGCGCAGATCGCGAGCGCCCGACGCGTCGACGGCGTCGAGTACGCCGCGATGACGGCGGAGCGACCGGCGATCGCCACGGGCGCCGTCGCACTGGTCACGGTCGCGCAGGCGCTGCACTGGTTCGACCGAGGCCTCTTCTTCACGGAAGCGCGCCGGGTGCTCGCCCCGCGCGGAGTGATCGCGGTATGGACGTACGCCCTGTGCAAGCTTGGCGATGATGCGCTCGACGGGGCGATGACCCGCTTCCACGACGTGACGGTGGGGCCGTACTGGCCGGCGGAGCGTGCGCTCGTGGTCGGCGGACTCGCCGACATGGCGTTTCCATTCGACGAGCTACGCTCTCCCGCGTTCGCGATGACGACGGAATGGACGCTCGCGCAGTTCGTCGGCTATCTCTCCACCTGGTCGGCGGTGCAGCGCGCACGCGCGAATGGTGTGGACCCCATCCCGGCGATCGTCGAGGAGCTGCGCGCGGCGTGGCCGTCGGACGATGCGTCGCGACACATCGAGTGGCCGCTCTCGATGCGCGTCGGGCGCGTCTGACACAGGACATCTTCCCGTCGACGGAGTGGGAGTGTCGCAGTAGTTGACGCCGGATCCACGTGCGCCCTGCGCGGCGGCGCGCGATGCGTAACTACTACCTGATGTAAGCATCTACCACTGACAACCGTCCGGCAAAATGCACGATCTCTTGCAGATTGCCCGACGCGCTCGTGAAATGGCCGGCGCGCGATGACCGAATCGTTCGGACGATTCGGCCGAATCGCTTCGGCCGAACGACGATCTCCGGGCAGTGTGACCGCAATGCATTCCCATTGGGGAATCTGGCCCCGGCGTTGCCTTGGGAGGGGCCGTCTGCCGCCCTGCCGAACGATCGGATCCGCTGATCGCGAGGCATCGGACGGCCTGTCGGTCCCTACCTTCGGGCAATGACGCCCGACCGGAAACGTCCAATGAAAACCTCCAAGCGCTTCCGCATTCTCGCAGTACTCCTCGGCGGCGGCATCGTGGTCGCCTCGAGCGCCTGCAATGTCGATTCGCTCGACAAGTCGACGGCGCCGTCCGCGTCTTCGCAGGTCACGACGCCCGAACGCGCCTCGCCCTTCGTGCCGACGGCGGCGCAGAAGGCGCTCATCGGCGTGACGGATGGCACGTACCGCGTCACGTTCAATCCGCAGCGCGACCAGGTGTTCTCGCTCGGCCCGAACCGCCTCGAGATCCCGGCCAACGCGGTGTGCGCCCTGGGCACGTCGAGCTACGGTGCGGCGTTCTGGAACTCGCCGTGCACGCCGGAAACGAGCCCGGTCCAGCTCACCGTCACGGTGCGGAACGCGTCGAGCGACCACCCCTCGGTGGATTTCCAGCCGGCGATGCGGTTCAACCCGCAGACGAACGTCCAGCTCTACATCTACGTCCCCAACGTCAGCCAGGAGGACGCCAAGAACTGGGTCATCACGTATTGCCCGAACAGCGGCTCGGGAAGCCTCTCGACCTCGAGCAGCGGGTCGGGTTCGACCGGCGGCACCTCCGGCCAGTGTGTGAACGAGGCCCTGACGGATCCCGATCTCAAGACCTACGTCGACTACAACGCGAGCGTCCTGTTCCGTCGGCTGAAGCACTTCAGCGTCTACCGCGTCGACAGCAGCGGTGGTTGGATCGGCAGCGAGTAACGTTTGTAAATCGCCGGCCGACCGAGTACGACGTTCACGGAGTAACGGGAGCCGGTGGTGAGGCGTCTCTGACGCAGCGCCACCGGCTCTCGTGCCATCGGCCCCAGCGCACAGCACGAGCACGGCCATCCCTCCCCCCCGGCGTCACCCCCTCCCTCCCGTGTCCTCGTCCGCTGACGGCGCCGCTGCCGCTCGGGCAGCCCACCTCCGCCTGGTCAACCTGGTGGAGGATCATCCATCGGCGCGTGCGCTGATCGACGAGGGGCGTGCGCTCGACAAGCTCGGGCGCCGGCGGGAGGCACGCGCGAAATACGAGCGGGCGCTCGAGGCGCTCGATCCACCGGCGCCGAGTGTCGCCTCGATGCTGCTGCGCTGGATCGCGCGCACGCACGAGATCGACGCGGATTACGCGGCGGCGGCGTCGTGCGCGGAACGCGCGGTCGCGCTGGCCGAGGAAGCCGAAGACCGGAATGCGCTCGGCCATGCGCTGAACGTCCTCGCCGCGGTGCGCTGGCGGCAGGGTGACCTGGACGAGGCGGAGCGGCTGTTCCATGAAGCGCTCCAGCGCGGCACGAGCACCACCGATCCGCGGTTGCAGGTCGACGTCATGACCAACCTCGGCTCGCTGGCCAAGATTCGCGGCGACTTCCGGGAAGCGCTGCGCTTCTACGAGGAGGCGCTGGCGCACGGCCGATTGCATTCGCTGCTCGACAACATCGTCGGTACGCTGAACAACCTCGGCATCGCCAACATGGCGCTGCACCGGATCGACGCCGCGGAAGAAGCATTCACCGAGGCGCTCACGATCGCGAATGCGCTGGGCGGGATGTCGTTCCGGATCCAGATCGAGGTCAACTCGGCCGCGCTGCAGATCGAGAAGGGCGACTTCGCGGAAGCGAAGCGGCGCTGCGACCGCGCGATGCAGCTCGCGATGCACCTGGGCGACTCGCGCGCGAACGCGGAGGCGGAGAAGCTGTACGGCATCATCGCCCGCGAGACGGGCGACCTCACCACGGCCGAATCGCACCTCCAGCGCGCGCGTGAGATGGCGCGGGCCGCGAACGACCTGGAGTTCGAGGGCGACGTGAACCGTGAGCTGGCCGAGCTGTTCGAGCGGCTCGGGCGCAGTCGCGAGACGCTCCAGGCGCTGAACCGCGCGCACGCGTGCTTCACGCAGCTCCGCGCGCGCCACGAGCTGGCCGACGTGGGACGCCGCATGGCGCGACTCGAGGGTGACTTCCTCGACGTCGTGCGGCAGTGGAGCGAGTCGATCGAGTCGAAGGACGTGCACACGCAGGGTCACTGCGAGCGCGTGGCCGATCTCGCCGGTGCGCTCGCGGCGAAGGTCGGGTTCGACGAGTCGTCGCTGTTCTGGTTCCGCGTCGGCGCGTTGCTGCACGACGTGGGGAAGCTGATCGTGCCGGCCGAGGTGCTGAACAAGCCGGACGAGCTCACCCCCGAGGAGTGGGCGATCATCCGCCAGCATCCGGCGGCCGGCGTCGAGCTGCTCGCCGAGGTGGAGTTCCCGTGGGACGTCACGCCGATGGTGCGCAGCCATCACGAGCGCTGGGACGGCCAGGGCTATCCCGACGCCCTGGCCGGCGAGGCGATCCCGCTCGCGGCGCGCATCCTCTGCATCGCCGACGTCTACGATGCGTTGACGACGCAGCGCAGCTACAAGCGGCCGTTCTCGCACCTCGAGGCGATGGAGATCATGCGGCGGCAGTCGGGGCGACAGTTCGACCCGCAGCTGTTCGCGAAGTTCGAGGAGCTGGTGCGTCGTGGGGCGCATAACCTGTCGGCGACGACGGAGACGGCCCGTCCCGCACGTCGCACCGGTCAGATGAACGCGATCGTCGTCTCGGAAGAGGACGATCTCACCGGTGTGCTCGTCCGGCGCGCGTTCACGAACGTGACGACGGCGGTGCTCGCCGAGCGGCGCCGGACCGGCGCGCCGGTATCGCTGCTCGTCATCGACGTGGATCAGTTCAAGTCGGTGAACGACAAGTACGGGCATCTCACGGGCGACGACGCGCTGCGCATCGTCGCCGGCGTGCTGCGGGAGCACCTGCGGCCGGGCCAGTACGCGGGGCGTTACGCGGGCGACGAGTTCGTCGCGCTGCTGCCGGGACTGGACGCCGATGCGGCGCATGCCATCGCCGAGAAGGTGCGCGCCACGACGGGCGCGATGGAGATCCCCCTGCGCGAGCCGGTCGCGGGCAGCCAGACGATGCACGTCACCCTGTCGATCGGCGTGGCGACGGCGCCGGAGCATGGTGAATCGTTCGAGACGTTGTTCACCGCCGCCGATCGTGCCCTGTTCGACGCGAAGCGCGACGGACGCGACAAGGTGGTGCTCGCCGGTGCGGTTGCGGAGGGTCCACCGCAGCTCTCCTTCACGCGATTCGTCGGTCGCACGGCGGAGCTGCGATCGCTCGTCACCGCGTTCGACCAGAGCGTCCAGGGGAAGCCGCAGGTGCATCTCGTCCTCGGCGAGGCCGGCGTCGGCAAATCCACGCTGCTGCGCCAGCTGCTTCCGGAGGCGCGGCTGCGCGGCGCGGTGATGGTGACGGGGCGGTCGCTCGAGACGGAGAGCCGCGCGCCGTACGGACCGTGGGCCGAGCTCGTGCTGGCGCTGCAGGAGCAGGGCGTGGCGCCCGTGCGCGACTGGCCGATGCTCGGGCGACTGGTGCCCGGGCTGCGTTCCGATCCGGCGCCCGTCACGCTGCCGCCGCTGGATGCCACGCAGGGGCATCAGCTCACGCAGGAGATCGTGGCGTTCCTACGCGCGGCGAGCGAGGTGCGCCCGATCGGGCTCGTGTTGGAGGACATGCACTGGGCCGATGCGGCGAGCTGGGACGTGCTGGAGCACGTGCTCGCGCAGCTCACGACGGAGCGGATCTTCATCGCGCTCACCGTGCGCAGCGAGGAGGCGGCATTCGGCGCCGTGCGCGAGCGGCGGCAGCGGCTCTCCCGCGACGAACGGACACGCGAGCGGTGGCTGGAGCGATTGACCGCGGCGGAGGTGCGCGAGTGGCTGAAGGGCGCGCTGCACCGTGCCGAGCTGGGTGACGACCTGCTCGATTTCGTGCTGCGGCACACCGAGGGCAATCCGTTCCTCATCACGCAGCTCATGCGTGCCCTCGCCGAGGAGAATGTGTTCAGCTACAACGGCGCGGCGTGGGTGTGGACGCTCCCGGAGTCGCTCACGCTGCCAGCAGGGATGTCGGACCTGGTGGGGCGTCGTCTCAACCGGCTGCCTCCAGAGGCAATGCGCGTCCTCGTCACCGCGGCGGCGATCGGGCGTGAGTTTCCGATCGACCTGCTGGCGGAGGCGGCGAACGTGCCGATCGACCAGGTGCTCGATGCGATCGACAGTGCGATGGCGGCCTCGGTGCTCGAGCCGAAGCGTGACACGAAGGACGACACGTACCAGTTCGCGCACGCCCTGCTCGTCGACACCGTGCTCCGGACGGTGAGCCCGGCGCGTCGACGGCTCGTGCACGAGCGCGTCGCCGACCTGCTCACCGTGCGGACGTCGGAGGCGGTGGACCGGATCGCCTCGCAGTACGCACGGAGCGGCAATGCGTCGAAGGCGTACGCGTGGTGCTCGCGCGCCGCGTCGCGTGCGCTCTCGCTGCACGCGCTCGATGTCGCGACGGAGTTCCTCCAGCTCGCGCTGGAGCACGCCGCCAACGACGAGGAGCGATTCCTCGTCCACGACGAGCTGGTGCGCGCCGCCGAGCTGGGGGGCCGTTGGGCCGAGGTGGAACGCTCGTGCGACGTGATGCTGGCGATGCTGGGATCGGCGGATGCGCCCGCGCGCACGCTGCCCCTGCAGCAGCGTCGCCTCCAGGCGCGGCTGCGGCTCGGGATCGGCGTCCGCGAGATGGAGCACGAGTGCCGTGATCTGCTGGCCGTCGCCGAGCGACTCGGCAGCGTGGTGGACGTGGTGCGCGTCCGGTCGCTGCTCGTCCAGACGCTGCAGCGGATGGGCCGCGTCGACGAGGCGATCAGCATGGCCGAGGAATCGCTGCGACAGTCCGAATCGCTCGGCGACGAAGCATTGACCGGCGAGGCGCTGCATCGTCTGGCACAGACGCTGCTGGCGCCGCGGCCGGCGGACGCGGTGGAGTTGCTGCTGCGACTCGTCGGGCTCGCGCGGCGCCGCAAGGATCCGGTCCTGGAAGCGCGCGCCTTCCTCGGGCTGGGCGCGGCGCGCACGCGCACGCGCGACGACCTCGCGGCGGTGGAGGCGTTCCGCCTCGCGCTGCGCATCGGGCTCGACGCGCAGGCGCTGGACGTCGCCGCCACGTCGTCGATGAACCTCGGCGTGCTCGAGCTGCGACGTGGCGACTACCCCTCGGCGCACGGCGCACTTCACGAGGCGCTGCGCCTGTACACCACGCTCCGCAACAATACGAATCGCGTCGGCGCGTTGTACAACCTGGCCATGCTCGAGACCGAGCGCGGTGATCTCGAGGCGGCGGGGGCGCTCTATCGCGAGACGGCGGCCGTCGCCGAGCAGCTCGGCGCCGACGAGCTGGCGGTGGGCGCGCATGCGGGGGCGGGGCTGACGGCGCTCCGCCAGCAGGACGTTGCCGCGGCGCGCGCCGAGCTGGCGGCGGCACAGCGGATCCTCGCCGGGCGCGACGACTGGTGGTTCCAGGGGCGCGAACGGCTCGAGGCGCTCGTCATCCGCCTTGCGATGCTCGACGGGGCGATGTCGGTCGCGCACGCGCGCTTCTGCACCGCGCTCGAGAAGCTCGAGCCGAGCGACGTCTACGGCGCGGCGTGGCTGCTCGCCGACTGCGGCGCCGAGCTGGCGACGGAGGATCCGACGATCTGGGGGATCGTGGAGCGCTTCGCCGACAACTCGACGGTGGAGGCGTTCGTGCCGCTCGCCGCGCGGTTCACCGCGCTGCGCGATTTCGCGAACCGGCTGCCGGCGTCACGCCCGCGCACGGCGTCCGGTCCGTCGGGCGACTGATCACGGCGGCGTGGCGGTACGCCGCGCCTCCCAATCGATCAGCGGTGCATCGTGGATCGCGGCCTGCACCACGTCGGCGACGTCGCGCCGAAGCTGGGTGTGGCGCGTCGCCAGCCCGCGCGGATTCACGCGATTCATGAGCAGGACGACGAACACGCCGCGCTCCGGATCGACCCAGATGGAGGTGCCAGTGAAGCCCGTGTGGCCGAAGCTGCGCGGTGAGAAGTAGCGGCCGGCGCTCGAGACGTCGGACGGGGTGTCCCAGCCGAGCGCGCGGCTCGAGCGCGGATCCTGCGGCGCCGTCCAGCGCGTGATCGTCGCGGCGGTGAGGAGGTGCGCGCCCTTGTAGCTGCCGCCGTTCTGCAGCATCTGCACGAAGATCGCGAGATCGCGCGCGGTGGAGAACAGGCCGGCGTGGCCCGAGACGCCGCCGAGCGCCCACGCGTTCGGGTCGTGCACCGTGCCGTGGATCTGGCCACGGAGTGTGTCCTTCTCGGTCGGCGGGATGCGGCGCATCAGCGCCGCGTCGGTCGTGTCGGGGAGGAAGCGCGTGGACGTCATGCCGAGCGGACCGAAGATGCGCGCGGCGACGAACGCATCGAGCGTGGTGCCGGTGATGCGCTCGATGA
>Ga0070658_10004605_pt1 | contig 11203 bp, 9 predicted proteins | sample KBSC13metaG_FD_64664 | JGI IMG/M metagenome (GOLD analysis project Ga0070658, IMG submission 64664) | Corn rhizosphere microbial communities from Kellogg Biological Station, Michigan, USA - KBS C1-3 metaG | ecosystem: Host-associated > Plants > Roots > Rhizosphere > Soil ... | reverse complement strand
GGACTTCCAGCGACAGATCCGTCGCGACGATCTCCACCCGCCAGCCGGAGAGCGCCTGGGCAAAATCCTTCAGGATCATCGCCAGCGAATAGGGCTCCTGCCCAGTGGAGGCGGCCGCGCACCAGATGCGCAGGCTCTTGCGATTGGCGCGCGCCTTGATGAGATCGGGAAGCACGCTGTCCTTGAAATGATCGAACGGAATCTTGTCGCGGAAGAAAAACGTCTCGTTCGTGGTCATCGCCTCGACCACGTCGCAGATCTTGCTTTCCACGCCGCGCTTGAGCTCCGCGATCAGTTCGCTGAGACCACCGAGGCCCGCCTTGCGCGCAAGCGGCGTCAGCCGACTTTCGATCAGGTACTGCTTGTCGTCGGCCAAAATGAGACCGGATCGTTCCTTCAGGAGCTTGCGCAGAAAATCGTACTCAGCCTGGATCACGAGAAATCTCCTGAAAGGATCTTTTGTATTTTTTGGCCGATCTGGTTGAGCGGTAGCACGGCAGAACAGATGCCTGCCTGGGCGGCCGATCCCGGCATGCCCCACACCACGGACGTCGCTTCGTCCTGGGCGATCACGTTGCCGCCGGCGGCGACGATATCCTTGCCGCCGCGCATGCCATCGGAGCCCATGCCCGTAAGGATCACCGCCAGCAGATCGCCCTTCCAGACGTCGATCGCCGACATGAACAGAGGGTCCACCGCAGGACGGCAGAAATTGACCTGAGGGCCGTCATCGAGCGCGATGGCGATATTAGTGCCCTGCCGTCCCACGCGCATGTGCAGCCCGCCAGGCGCGATATAGATATTGCCGTGCTTGACGGCCTGCCCATCAACGCCCTCATGCGTCGGACGGCCGCTGGCACGGCCAATGTGCTGGGCAAGAATGGTGGTGAAGGTCGGCGGCATATGCTGGGTAATCAGCACCGGTATCCGGTCGACGATCGGGGCAAGTTCGGCGGCGAGCGCGGTCAGCGCCTGCGGCCCACCTGTCGAGGAGCCGATCAGAAGCGCCTGCGGCCTCGCCTTATGGAAGGGACGGAGCGAAAACTTGGTCGGCGCATGATGGACCGGAGCCGCCACCGCGGCCAAATGCGCGGCGGCCGGCGCCAAAGGCGGGCTCGGGATGCGGCGGCGCGCGAGACGGGCGGTGAGATGGCGGATCTTCTGCACCAGTTCGTGCCGGAAGGTGTCCGCGCCGCCCAGATGGTTGCTTTCCGGCTTCGGAATGTAGTCGGCGGCGCCGAGCGACAGCGCCTTGAGGCTGATCTCGGCGTTCCGCAATGTCAGCGTCGAGGCCATGATGACGACGAGATCGCGCTTCTTCGCCAGCAGCAGCGGAAGTGCTGTGATGCCGTCCATGTCCGGCATCTCGATGTCGAGGATCATGGCGTCGGGGTTGATCCGCTCGATCTGATTTACCGCATCAAGGCCGGTGCGGCAGGACGCCGCCACCACCATGTCGGTTTCAGCTTCGATCCAGCGCGAAATGATACCGCGGATGATGGCCGAGTCGTCGACCACCATAATCCGAATGCTCTCGCCGCTCATTGAAATCGGATGGGGGGCGGCTGCCAGATCGATACTCATTCAGTTACCAAGGATGCTTTCTGCCAGAGGCAGGAGAGAAAACGATATCGATCCGTCGTCACCGCACTCAGATCAGGCCGACTTCCTGAAACTTCGCGGTGACGATTTCCTTGTCGAACGGCTTCATGATGTACTCGTTGGCACCCGCATGAAGCGCGCGTGCGATGTGAGCAACATCGTTCTCGGTGGTGCAGAACACGACCTTCGGCTTTTCGCCGTTCGGCATCATACGCAGGTTGCGCAGGAATTCGTGTCCGTCCATCACCGGCATGTTCCAATCGAGTAGCACGGCGTCGGGAAGGCCGCGCTTGCAGACTTCCATGGCCTTCTCGCCGTCCTCGGCTTCGATAATTTCGAAATTCAGGCCTTCCAGGATTCGGCGCGCGACTTTGCGGATCACGCTGGAATCATCAACGACGAGACATGTTTTCATGTTGACCCTCTAATTTCCAAAATGCTGACTGACGGGGCTCACGCCGCCATCATGTCAGGAGCAATCTCGAGAACCCGATCGATATCGAGCACCACCATCAACTGTCCGTCGAGCCGATGAATACCGCCCGCCACTCTCTCCATGCCGCGATCGAGATTAACCGGATTCATTTCCCGGCTGTCATCCGACAGCTTCATCACTTCCCCGATCGAATCGATCAGCAACCCGTAAGATTCGCCTCGATGGTCCACGCCGATCGCCATCGGCGGACGGCCGTCCTCGATCTTCGGCAGCCCAAGCCGCGCGCGCATATCGATCGCGGTGACGATCCGGCCCCGCAGGTTGAGAACGCCTGCGATGTCGTTGGAGGCGAGCGGCACGCGGGTCAGCCGCTCGGGCATGAACACGTCCTGTACGCGGGAGATCGGTAGGCCGAACAACTGGCCGCCGATCATGGCGGTCACGTATTCGGTGATCTGGCCGTCGATTTTCTGCGCTACCTGATCCATCTCGTTATCCTTATGCCGCGCGGTGGTCGCGAGCGGATTGTTCTTTCAACGCCGCGATCAGACCGGGCCGATCGAACTTCGCGACATAATCGTGGAAACCGACCTGACGGCCACGCTCGATCGCCGCCGGAGAAACCAGCGACGACAGCGCGATGATCGGGGTCTCGTTGTTACGCTGATCCGAGCGAATGGCTTCGGCGAATTCGAAGCCGTTCATGTCCGGCATCTCGATGTCGGTGAGGATGACGTTGAACTGCTTTCCTGCACGCAGGATGTTCAACCCCTCGCTCGCATTGTTCGCGGTCTGGACGCTATAGCCCGCCGCCTTCAGGACCGGCGCCAGCATGTTACGGAAGAAAGCCGAGTCATCGACCAGGAGGACCTCCTGCGTCAGGCTCGAACGCTGCATGTCCTTGCGGGTGAACCAGTCGGCGAAAGCCATCGGCAGGAAGTGACCAACGTCGATCACCTCTGTCGCCTGTCCCTTGATGACTGCAGAGCCAAGCAGGCCCTCCTGCGCACTCGCGACTTCGATGTTGAGGCTTTCCTCGACGATATCGACGATCTCATCCACCACGAGGCCCATGGAACGACCATCGTCGACGAATACCAGGATCGGCTGCACACCCTCGGTGCGAACCGTGACGCCTTCCATGCTCACGAGTGGCATCAGATGGTCGCGGTATTGCACCATATGGCGACCGTTAGAGCGCTCAATCTTGTCCGCCGCGATCTCCTCGAGACGGGTAACGAGCGCCAGCGGCACGGCCTTCGGTTGGCTGCTGCCGGCGTGGAAGACGAGCAGCGAGGTGAGCTGTTCGGAACCGGCGACACGCGCCGCCGCATTCTCGTCCATCATATCGGACTGCGCCGACATCGAATTGCCGACCGACTGCGAGATGCCGTTCGGATCGATAATCATGATGACAGCGCCATCGCCCAGGATGGTGTTGCCGGAGAACATGTTGATGTGACGCAACTTGGTCGACATCGGCTTGACGACGATTTCCTCGGTGTGGAAGACGCCATCGACCACGATGCCAAAGGTCTGGCTCCCGACCTGCATCACTACGATGAAGCCGTTCTCCGGATCGAGTTCCTGGCCGTCCTCAATGTTGAGGAGCTTGCGCAGGTGCAAGAGCGGCAACAGCTTGTTGCGCAGGCGCAGCACCGGGGTGTCCTTGATGCGCTCGATGCGATGATCCGAATTGGCGCGTGCACGCACCAGCTCGACAACCGCGATCTGTGGGATCGCGAAACGCTCGCCCGCGGATTCCACGATCAGCGCGGAGACGATGGCCAGCGTCAGCGGAATCTTGATGGTGAAAGATGAGCCTTCGCCCGGCACTGACTTGACGTCGATGGTGCCGCCGATCTGATCGATGTTGTTACGAACAACGTCCATGCCGACGCCGCGGCCCGACACGCTGGTCACAGCAGCAGCCGTCGAGAAGCCCGCCGCGAAGATGAACTTGTGAATTTGAGCTTCGCTCATTTTCTCAAGATCGGCTTCGGTGACGAGTCCGTTCTGAACGGCCTTCTGCTTGATCCGCTCGGTGTTGAGACCCTGGCCGTTGTCGGCGATGCAGATGATGATGTGGCCGCCTTCATGATAGGCAGAAACGCGGATTGTGCCCTGCTCGGGCTTGCCTGCAGCGAGACGCGCGGCGGTGCTTTCCAAGCCGTGATCGGCCGAGTTGCGCACCATATGCGTCAGCGGATCCTTGATGAGGTCGAGTACCTGGCGATCGAGCTCGGTGTCGGCGCCGTGCATCTCAAGTTCGATCTGCTTGCCGAGTTCGCTCGACAGGTCGCGCACGATGCGCGGCAGCTTCTGCCAGGCATTGCCGATCGGCTGCATACGCGTCTTCATGACGCCTTCCTGCAACTCGGCGGTGACGTTGGACAGCCGCTGCAATGGCACCTTGAACTCGGTGTCCTCGTGGCGGCGGCTGATTTCCAGCAACTGGTTACGGGTCAGCACCAGTTCGGACACCATCGTCATCAGGTGTTCAAGCGCATCGACGTTGACGCGGATCGACTGCGAGGAAACCTTGTCAGCGTCAGCACCTTCACCGTCGCCCGCTTTCCGGGCAGCCTTCGCCGCGGGCTTCGCGGCCGGTTTAGGCGCGGGTGCTGCTGCTACAGGTGCCAATGGTGGTGCAGCGACCGCAACGGGCGCAGCCGGGGCCGCCGTCTCGACCGCGGTTTCGCGGAACGCACGTTCCAGTTCATCGAGCGAGACTTCACCCGGGCGCAATTCGCGCTCCAGGATCTGCGGCACGAGGGAGCCTTCAGAACCAGTGGTAGAAGCCGCCGGGGCAGCGGAAGCGCCGCCTTCCATCGAGGCCATACCGATCTCGACCATCTTCTCCAGTGCGCCGATCAGATCGGGATCGGAGCCTTCGGGTTCGCTCTCGTTGGATTCGAGTTCGCTCAGGATGTCCTTGATGCGATCGATGGTCGTGAGGATCAGCGAAACGGCATCGCCAGTCACCGGCATGCCGTCGCGAAATTTGCCCATCAGGGTTTCGGCCGCGTGGGCCAATGCTTCGAGACGCGGCAGGCCGAGAAAGCCACACGTCCCCTTGATGGTGTGAACGAGCCGGAAAATATTATCCAGGATCTTGGCGTTATTCGGATCCTGCTCAAAACGAACCAATTGATTATCGACGGTATCGAGGCTCTCGTTCGTTTCCGTCAGGAACTCACGCAACAAATCATCCATGAAACAGCCCAGCCTTCGAGTGGAGGCGGCGAGATGCGCCTTCCAAGTCTGCGCAGTTTCAACGGAAAGCGTTTAATAATGGTGAGCAAAAGGTATTTTTGTTTTCGGGGTCGCCAGCGGCCTTCCGCCTGCGGCCTCAACCGGCCGCAGGATAAGGGTTCGTTAAGACTTGAACGGTCTTACGAGGTCGCAACCACGACGGCGTCTTCTTCCTTGGTCAAACCGACCTTGAAGCCGCAGGCCTGCGCCAGCAGCGCTGTATAATAAGGCTGCACCGCATGCGCGGTGATGGAGGCCGCGTTCTCGAGGTTAAGCTGGTCGGCGATGCTGTGCGGCTCGCGCGCATTCTGCCCAACCGCGCGAATACGGAATCCCATCGTATCGCCCTCGCCGATCGGGTCTATCACCAGTTCGCCGCCGCGCGGGATCGACTGCTGGGCAATGACCAGCATATTGAGGAGCAGCTTGACGCGGTTCTTCGCCAGCAGCATGTGCGGCAAATTCCAGGTCAGCTTGGTTTTGGCGTCCTCCAGATGGCCGCGTGCCACCTTCTGCGCGTCGCCGAGATCGATCTGCGTCCCGGCCGAGCCCGCCGCACCATAGGCGATACGGCAGAACTGCAGTCGCGCCGAGGTACTGACCGCGCTCTTGCGGATCAGGTCGAGGGCGAATTCCTTGTCTTCGGCCTTGTTGCTGGAATCCATCACCTCCAGGCCATTGACGATGGCGCCGACAGGATTGATGAGATCGTGGCAGACCCTCGAGGACAGCAACGCGGCAAGATCGAGAGCATCGGGAGCGCCGGAGGTGCCTGACATGCGAATTTCCTGCTGTGTGTTGGAGTGTGATAAAGACCCGCCGCTGCATTTCCGCAGCCGAATCACGCCAGATCGTGATTTGATACACCGCGAAGCCTGCCGCGGCCACACAGGCCACCGAGGAACCACAGTGGGCCAGGAAAGAGATTGTGGCTGAAGGGGTTACCCTCGCCGGCGAAAACGCCCTCACGTTGATGGAACCGCTGACAAGGCTCGCTGTTCAGGCGGGCGCGGCGGTGCTTGCGGTCAACCGCAGCACCATGGGGCTGGATAAGAAAATCGACGGCTCGGTGGTAAGCGACGCTGACACTTTGGCGGACGCTATCATTGCCGAAGGGCTTGCTAAATTCGCCCCGGATATCCCGGTGCTGTCGGAAGAACGCACCCATCTGGCGGCGCGTCCCTATCGCAACAGCTTTTTCCTGATCGACCCGCTCGACGGGACACGTGAGTTCGTCAGCGGGACCAACGAATTCACCGTCAACATCGCCCTCGTCACGCGGGGAGAGCCCGTTCTCGGTGTCGTCGTGGCACCCGCACTCGGCATCGTCTGGCGGGGTGTTGTCGGCCTCGGCGCCGAACGCCTACTGGTGACCAAGGACGCCACGGTTTACGGCGCGCCCCAGCCGATCAAGACGCGACCTCACCCTGGCCCGTCCGCGCCCTGGATCGTCAACGTCAGCCGCTCGCATTGCGACCCGCGCACCGAGGCCTTCATTGCCGAGCGCCCCGGCGCGATCCGGCAGATTCTCGGCTCGTCGATCAAGTTCTGCCGCGTTGCCGAGGGCGGCGCCGACATCTATCCCCGCCTCTCCCCCACCAGCGAATGGGACGTGGCCGCGGGCCATGCCATCGTCACCGCCGCAGGTGGCCTCGTCACCACCGGCAACGGCCAGCCCCTGAGGTTCGGCGAGGCTCACGACGGCTTCTTGGTCCCGGACTTTATCGTCTGGGGAGATCCGCAGGCGGCCACGCGGGATCAGTAGTCGGCGAGGCGCTCGCTCAAAACCGGCCACTGCTCAACAGCCTCGGCAAGTTGTGCGGGGTCGGCCGCGAAGGCGTCACGATTCTCGATCCGGCTGAACAGATAAAGACGCTGTCGGTAGACGAGCCAGACCTGCGGCTGCCCGGCGACGATCCTACCATGCGCAAGGTCCATCGGATCATAGCCGCCGAATTGCGGGGCGTAGATGTCGGGGGCCGATAGAAATATCTGACGGTCCCGCTCGTCGGAAAAACGCCAGATCGCGCCACCCTGATGCGCCTCCACCCCGGCTTTCCCCTCGATGGGACGGGACTGGATGAAATAGGCCACCGGATCGTAGCCGCTGATGGCAAGCCCGGTGTGGTGGTCTGTGACCACCCGCTCGGTCGAGGCCGCCTGCGCTCCAACGAGCCCCCAGGCGCCAAATAAGGCCAAAGTGCCTGCCGCAATCAGGCCTTTTCGGCCCCACCCTTTATTTTCTTGCCGCCATGCCGTCATAGTTGCTGCCGATAAAGTTCGAGTCGCGCGAGTTTAAGACCTGCCTGTCAGCAAGCCGTTAAGCTGGGGCCGGTGCCTTGCTCGCTTCAACACGCGCCTTCCTGCCTCAAGGGGTCCTTTTCATGAATTTCGCTCTGCGTTGTGCAGCCCTGCTTTTCGCGGCCGCGATCTCGTTCGCCACACCCGCTTCGGCGCAACAGGCCCCACGCGCCGATGCCTACCGCTCGGACGAATTGGTCAACGCGGGCCACCGCTTCTTCGGCAATGTCTCGCGCGGGCTTGCCTCGGTCATCGAGCGGGCGATCAGCCACTGGGGCCTGCCGAACGGCTACGTGCTCGGCGAGGAAGGTGCGGGCGCATTCGTCGCCGGCCTGCGCTACGGCGAGGGCACACTCTACACCAAGAACGCGGGTGACCTGCGGGTGTACTGGCAGGGTCCCTCGGTCGGCTTCGACTGGGGTGGCGACGGCGCGCGGACGATGATGCTGGTCTACAACCTGCCCGCCACCAGCGCGATCTACCAGCGCTTCGCCGGGGTCGACGGCTCGGCCTATGTGATCGGCGGGTTCGGCATGACCGCGCTGACCGCGAACCACATTGTGCTGGTGCCGATCCGAGCCGGCGTCGGCCTTCGTCTCGGGGCGAGCGTCGGCTACCTGAAATTCACTCCCCGCGCGACCTGGAACCCGTTCTGACAGCCTCCAGTTGCCCTTTCGGGCGGCGCGACGTGTTTCGCGCTGACCGGCTGATCTGCTAGTTTATTTATTCGTTTCTTGGCCAGCGGTCGGGCAAGGCCCGGCCGTCCTTGCGGGAGTTACCTCATGGTTGAGCCGATCATGTATCTGGCGATCGGTTTTCTGATCTCGATGCTGTGCGGGCTGATGATCGTGCCGCTGGTGCATAACCGTGCGGTACGGCTGACGACGCGACGGCTCGAGGCAGCGGCGCCGTTGTCGATGGCCGAAATTCAGGCCGACAAGGATCAGCTGCGCGCCGAATTCGCGATGTCGGCCCGCAAGCTGGAAATGAGCGTCGAACAGCTCAAGGCCAAGACCACCAGCCAGCAGGCCGAGATCGGAAAGAAGGCCGACGCCATCAACCGCTTGAAGATGGAGCTTGGCGAGAAAAGCGCGGCGATCTTCACCCTGGAGACCCGCGAGAAGGCGCTGCGCGAGCAGCTTCACACAACCGAGCAGGAATTCTCCCTCAAGACCGACGGCCTGCGTGATGCCGAACAGGCGCTGCGCGAAAAGCAGATTGAACTGACGAAGCTGTCCGGCGAATTGTCCGACCGCTCACAGACAGCGGAATCCCGTCAGGCAGAACTCGTGACGGTTCGCGCGCAGATCGAAACGCTGCAGGCGCGTGTCGCCCATGCCGAGCAGGAACACACCGACGCGCGCGCGCGTCTCGACGATCAGCGCGGCCAATCGGAAGCCGCAAGCCGCGAATTGAACGATACCCGCTCCCACGCCGAAACCCTGACCGGCCGCCTCGGCGAGCTTGACGGTCAATTGCTGACGCAATCCGAAAAGGCCAAGTCACTTGCTGCCCGCGTCGAAGAACTGGAGGCTCGCCTCGTGACGCAGGACAAGGTTCTTGTTCAGCGCGAGCAGGAAAACGGTGAGCTGCGCAAGCAGATCGCAGCCGCGACCGGAGCAGAACAGGCGATGCGCGCCCAGATCGCTGCCGCCAAGCTGCCGGAAATGGAGACGCTGCGTACCGGCAAGGCCGCACTAGAAGCCGAAATCAAGAGCGCCGGTGACGAGCGCGAGAAACTCAAGCGCGAACTCGCAGCCGCAAAACAGCAGGCCGACAAAGCCACCGCGGAAGAGCGGCAAGAAAACGGACTGCTGCGCGAGCGTATCAACGCCATCGCCGCCGAAGTTGCGGGGCTGGCCGGCAAGCTTGAGGGACCGGATTCGCCGATCCAGAAAATTCTCGCCGCGGAGAGCGGGTCCGCGCCACCGATCAGCGCCATCGTCAATGGCGATACCGCGAAGGCCTCGGCGGGAGCGCAGGGCAGCCTCGCCCAGCGGATTCGCGCGCTTCAGGAAGTGCAGGCCGCACGCACCGGAAAATCCCGGCAGGCCTGAATTCAGCCGATCGGCGCTTGACACCCCGGCCTTGAGCTTCGTAAATCGCGGCCTTCACGGCCCCTCGCAGGCCGTCCCGGGCGCATAGCTCAGCGGGAGAGCGTTCCCTTCACACGGGAGAGGTCCAAGGTTCGATCCCTTGTGCGCCCACCATTACATGATCGATTTTTCTAGCGGTTTTCATTTCGGTTTCGATCCTCTCGGCAGTTTCCGGCAGAACAATGCGGAAACCTGATGCACAGAGTCGTGGAAAATCCGGGGATTTGATCCGCGTTCGTTCTGGTCGAGGCGAGGCCCGGAGAAACGCCACGACCCGCGAATTGAAGCAACTACGGCTGAGCGGAAATATGAAAATACAGAAACCGCCTCGGTCTTGGAGATCGTTCACGACGAATGTCTGCTCTGCGCCACCAGGCGACATCACCACTGATAGCGCACGACGCCCCTGCCGGCGTAGCTTGAGGTGACGTTCGAGAACTCGCCTTCGAACGCAGCCGCCGCCGACCAACTATTCTTCCATTTCATTTCGACCGAGGCGGTCGTTAGCGCGGAGTCCGCCGCCTGCGCCGCTCCGTTGACGACGAAGCTCGCGCCCGGCAGCGACTGGAACGTGGCAGCGATGGAGCGGTCCGGGTCGTAGTCATGCGCCCAGGCGAAGCGGGTGCGGAATGTCAACACGCCATCGTTCACAAGCCACGACTTGTCGGTGCGGATGCCGAGTTCGCTGCGCACATTGGTCGCATCATGCGCTCCATAGGAGAGCGCGAAGGTGTTGCTGCCTGATATCGCCTGCTCGGCGTAGGCGGGCAGATCGAAGGTCACGAACTGCGCCCCCGCATAGGGCGTGATGCCGATGCCCCATGTGGCCGGCGAGACGAAGCGATAGCCGCCCTCCACTCTCCCCGACCATGCGTTGGCATCGAACTGCGCGCGCAATTGATCGAAGCTCGCCACTGTCACGGTACGGTTGGTGGTGATGTTCTGCCACCCATAGGCCAACGCTCCCGTGATATAGGCCGGACCGATGTTGTGGCGCGCATAGGCGCCGAATTGAAAGAGGTCGGACCGACCGGTGCCGCCATTAGCCACAGAGAAACTGGTGCCGCCGCCAGCCATGGCGAAGCCCGCCATCGTATCCGGCGAGATCAGATAGTCGGCGCCGACCGCCGTACCAAAGATGCTGCTGTTGGTGTTGTTCGATCCGACCGCCGCGTTGCCCGAGGTCGATTGCGAGCCGCCGAAGCCGGACGCCCATACGCTCCAGCGCTGCTCGAAAGTCGGCGTCACCGGTGCCTTTGCAAACATCGCAAACGCGTCGGTCGGGTTCGACGTGGCCGCATAGCCGAGCGCCGCGTTCGAGCCGTTGATTCCACCGCCCCGGCCCAGGAACGGATCTGTCATCGCGCCCATGAACTGGCCCATCGCGCCAAACGTCGTCTGCTGCGAGCCGGTCGCGGTCTCGCCGGAGATTTGCGTCAGGCCTGATGGCGTCAGTGTGCCGAATACCAGAGGAATGCCGCCACTCGTATTGAAGAAATTGATCAGCGCGTTG
>Ga0070658_10004604_pt1 | contig 11206 bp, 9 predicted proteins | sample KBSC13metaG_FD_64664 | JGI IMG/M metagenome (GOLD analysis project Ga0070658, IMG submission 64664) | Corn rhizosphere microbial communities from Kellogg Biological Station, Michigan, USA - KBS C1-3 metaG | ecosystem: Host-associated > Plants > Roots > Rhizosphere > Soil ... | reverse complement strand
GACCTCTGCCGTGACAGATAAATCTATGACTGCAACTTATTGATTCTAGGGGCATCGGTGGCACCGTAAGGCATCCTAAATCACCCAAAAAACATGCTCCGTACCGTCATGCGTACCGTCAGAATGCAAAAAGCAGAGGTCTGGGATTACACATTATCAGCGACTTAACTCGGTGCTGTTGTTTTCCGCGTTCGGCAGAGGTCTGCGGTACGCCATGTTGAGATTCAAGAGACGGGACAATCGTCTATTCGGGTTCTGCTGAGAGCGAGGTGCCATCAGTGAAGAGGATCACATCGGGTTCCCAAGTCACCTTCATGTTATCGAGCGAAGCTTCTCGGAGTTTCTTGTCTTTGTCCATGAACTGGTTGTAATCGACCTGTTTGCTTACTTGTACTGTTTGACCCGCCTTGATTGTTCTATCCTCTTTCAGTCGCAAACCAGTAATGACATCGCCGAATAAATCCTTATATATTATTGTGCCTTTGAATCCACGGATGTCTTTCCCTGACCTGTTCTCATACGAGAATTTCATTGTGTTGTAGTCTTGGTAATCAATATGCTCAAAGCCTTTTTCGAACTCAGTTACCGTAAGGGCTGCGAGGAGCACTTTTCGCTTTTCATCAGCGATTGACTTCGCCTTTGCTATTCGTTCTTTTTCCTCTTTATCTCTGATGTCAGACTCTGCGTTGAACTTGCGCTGATCGTCAATTATCTCGCCGATTGTCTTTCCAATTGGAAAGGGATCATGTCCTGTCATTGCAGCGCGAAGCACATAGGTTTGGAGCAATTGGACCTCGCCAACGGTTAGATCCTTGCTGTCTTTAATTTGTTCCATCACCTTGTCTTTATTTTTGTCTGTAATCTTTATTCCTTTGGTCCCAGAACATCCAACCAGAAAGGAGAGGCTGAGGCACAGGGCTAAAAGCAAAGTGACGGATACAGCATTCTTATTTGCAGTCTTAGTTCGTGCGTTAATCTGATCCAAGGCAATCTCCAATTAAAAAGCAAATGAAATATTCTGGTAATTCCTTAGCTGGGACGGCACCATAAATCACTTAATTGTTTTGGCCGATTGTGTAGAGTGCCAGCCCGCTGCCCACGCCATCATACATGGAGTTCACAGCAGCACCAGCAAGATATATACCGCCGTTGGATACCGCAATTGAGCACTGACTGTCTGCGAAGATGTGGATTTCCACAAGTATTAAAAAGTGTGATACTCCACACCAATCCGGGTTTGTGTATGCTTCAATTCATGAGCCGTACAAGTTGGAACGATCCATGAAATACCGCGAAGACTGGGATTTGCCCAGTATCCCCGATGGCGTCTTCTGGCCAGAAGCTCAACGCAGGAGAGCGCAAACAGGCGGGAGACCAAAGACACTCAGACCCTGTGAATACTGCGGACAGCAGTTCAGTGCCAGAGACATACGCAAACATATCCCTCAATGTCCCAAGAGGCCCAACAGCCGAAAGGCGAACCAAGCAACAAAGGAGAAATAGACCAAATGAACACATCATCCGCCCGCACCACAGTGCCCATGAACACCCCCAGCGACCCAACCGTTATTGTCAATTTTTCCAGTCTCACCCGTCTTGCTAACGCCGGAATTGAAATCTATGAGTGGCAGGAAAAGCTGTGCGCACTCAAGATCATTGCCATGAGCCGTCCTCTCACCCCTAATGAAGAAGTTGAGAAGGAGATGGCCGAAGACAATATAGAGGTCAGTCTTGGATTTCTCAGAAATAACGCGAGGCGTAAAGTCACAATCAAGCATTAAACACAAATGAAGCCCGTATCCAGCTCATAGTGTGCAAAGGATACGGGCTTTTTGCTGCTCCATGGTACGCTGGCTCACCTTGAAGATGAGGAATTGATAAGAGGTGTACGACGTGAGTGACATTGAACAACTAGAAGGCTGTAAAGAAGGTATCCGAAGCGAGATTAAGCAATGGAAGGAAGAAATAAAGAATGTTCAAGAAAACCCACACTTTGGCGATTCCTATAAGAGCAAGACGATAGAACAATTGAGACATCTCATTTGCACCAGAGAGGGAGAAATTCGTTTTTTCGATGATTTAATCGAAGAGGTAAAGAAAGTAGTTGGCTATTAGGCTGGGCAACACCACCACTACATTCTTAAACAACAAACTGCCCCCACCATCCCGATTAGAGGAGAGTGGGGGCAGTTTATTTCTGTTACTTATTAAGCGTGCATAACAAGCGAACGAACCGGATGAGTTCCTGCATCGGTGTTATATCCACCAACGCGACAGAACAAGACGAAGCCCGTCTCATTCTTCAGAGCCAGCAATTCGGAGAGGCGTTTGATTCCGAAGTCGCCCGCCTTTCGAGCGGTGTACCCAGCCTTCAAATCACCAAACAGAATCGGCTTGTTGGTCGCAGCGATTGCCGGCCTGAGTTCGTCAATCACAATCGGACGGCCAAAGATAGCATTGAAGGGGTTTCCTGCAACGTCCGTCTGGAGGATCGGCTGTCCTGTCGTGCTGATAAGCCCCATAAGGCTTGCACGAGTCTGGCTCGACATGACCCAGCTCGCATTCTGAGCGTACAGATTATCGAGCGAACCATAGAGACCCACCAAGTCCGTATACGTGATAGCCGTAGGACTCGCAGAGGTCGCACCAAGTGTCGAACCAAGAGCAGTGACGTTGCTGCTGTTACCCAGTGAGATCCAATTTGCAAACCCTCTGTAGTACCTTCCGGCCAGCTTGTTCTGAATCCATGAATCGAGATCAAACTGAGAATCCTGTAGCAACTGATTGCTAATCGAGACAAGTCCAGAGGTGGCCGTGTCAGTCAGGCTCTGGAAACCGCCTACAGTCGGGTCGCTCTCCGTAGCCGCCGTAGCTTCCGAAATCAGCGTCAGCCCCTGTGCTGTATCGTTCTCGGTTGCCACATCAATAGGACCACCACCGCCTGTATTGAGAGTGAAAACGGCATCGACCAACTGCCCGTAACTCTTCAAAGCAGCGTGGAAAGTAGGATCGAACCCAGTAGGGACCAGGACGTTACCGCCTGTAATCGGCGCACTGATCGCACCAACACCCAAATCCCGCTGTTCCTGAGTGCGGATAAATTGACGATTCTCTGCACTCACCTGCCCGGTTCGCATCCACTGCGTAAAGGCACGCTTCTGATTATTGACAGTCTCATCGAACTTATCATCGTTACCGAATCCAGCGCGAGGCGGGCGGGTGCTACGCTGCTGTTCCTTAGTGAAATTCTCAACAGCCTGCATACGGGTGATGTCAGCACTGAGAGAGTCAGCATCCGCAATCATGCGGTCAAAGTTGGTACGGTCTTCGGTAGTGACCTTCTCTTTAGTGATGAGTGCCTGAGCGTCGACCATGAGTTTGTTGCGCTTTTCAGTAATTTCTTGAATATTCATTGTGTTTCAACTTTCGTAATTTGAATTTGGGGTGCAGAACAGCAACCGCCCAGGCGAGCTGCTTCCATGCGGCAACAGCAGACACACACCATCGAAGGCAGCTACCAGGTAGCGTGTCTGCTGTTACAAACTTTTTGTGTTGGCTTATTTGCGCTTGGAGATTGCTAAGCGCATGTGTAGCTTGTGCCGTTCAGAGTGATTCAGAGGCTTACTGCGGTCCTCGTCATCCTGAGCAGGGCAGCCATTCTCTGCACATGCCTCGTCTTCACAATCGGACATTGAACAGTTTTCGCAGTCATCATCTAGGCATTCATCGCAATCGCAATCACATCCAAGATCGTTAGAGCGTGTGATTAGGATTTTGCTGCGAATTTCAGCAGGCGCACTGCGCAGACTGATTGAAGTCGCTGGATAGGCTGCAAAGCTGGTGACAGAGATTTCAGCCAGGTTTACATCTAGCAATGTGCGCACAGCAGCACCATCAGGTGTAGATGCCCATTTGTCACCACCTTCAGGGACATTGAACCCGAAGCTGCACGATGTCAGATTTCCAGTGCGGACATTCTCAGCCGTATCTTCTGCTATCACGGTGTTGGGCAGGGTGACTGTAAAGGCCAGCCCCTTTGCATCCTGATTGAGTGTGAGTGTTCCTGCGGTCGTCCTGCCCAATAATTGACTGCTCACATGATCGCGGAGCATCACAACATCTGGAGACTCCCTCAGAGTTCGAGTGAACATGCCAGGGCTACATATTTCCGTGAACCCTCCGAGATCCACACTGGGACTGTTGAATCGAACGGCATAGCCAGAGAGAACTTTGGAACCATCTGCCCCAGTAGCTAACCTGATTTCTGTCGCTTTGATATTGCGTTGTTCTAACTTAGCCATTGGGTAGCCCTTTCAGTGCTACATGCGCGGCTGCGCTACGATGAGCAGCAAGCGATAGGATTTTGGTGACTTTCTGCAATTCTTGAGCAGAGATGGAATCGAGTTCGTCTGTCTTCCATGAGACTGCACGTTCTGTCAGCTTCTGAAGATAATCAGCGATGGCCTTTGCTGGCTCATGCTCCCATTCAGCAGCATTCATGCTGCGCTTGGCACTCTCTGCCCCTAGTTCAGCGATGGAGGCAACCAGAGGTTCAAATATCTGCGTCACTGTAGACAGGTCGCGTTTATCAGGTGTTCTCGCAGCCAGTCTGCCCACTGCATCCCGATATAAACGCGCGTACTGTGCAGATGATCTTGTTGCTTCACCAGATACAACCCGAGCAGTACCGACTGGCTGATCCTGAATCGACTCCGTATCAAGCAGAAGTTCTGAATTCTGCATGTTTACAGGAGTCCAATACACATCACCAACCGGGCCGATTGGGTTTTCTCCTAATTCGCGGCGCACATCGTTTGTTGAATAGAATCCCCACTGCTTACCAGTTGCATATCCTGCCATTGTGCTGGCAAAGTCACCACGCAGACGCTCACGCAGATCAAACATGATGAAGGATGTATTCGGTTTGCCGTTCGGGGCAGGTGGCAACAGCTTACGTCTAAACTCAATTTCTATACGCTTAATCAGTGGGGTCAGAGAACTCTGAACCCAATCCAATGATTGCTGCTCATGATTAGAATTTGACAACCGGGTCAAATCGCCAACTTTTGAGGCAGGCACACCAAATGCAGCAGCGATTTCACTGCGGGAAAATGCCCTTTGTGAAAGAAGCTGAGAGTCTTCTGCGCTGAGTCCTAATCGCTCAATCGTCAAGCCACCGTCAAGAATAGCGACTCGCCCTTGATTGCCATCGAGTTGCTGCGATTCCCAATCGGCACGCATCTTCTGCTTGTCTTCGGCCTTAACTTTATGTTCTGTTGTAATCGCTAGGGCAGGAACTGCATTGTTTTTAAGCATTCGAGCAGAGAATTTCTGCTGTCCAATAGAAAGGCCCAGTGTTTGCCGCAGCATGGCAACTGGACTCACACCCTGAATTCCATCCCAGCTAAACAGGACAACATGCAACATATCTTTGGCTGCAATGATTCGTGTCTGCCCCGGTCCCATGCCATCCCAAGTCTTATAAGCAAGATCACCATTCACACCCAGGCGAACAGGTTCAGTCTTGCGCGGGTCCAAATTCCACAGCGCAAGAGGGGCACCCGCAGCATTGCGCTGAATCTCTGCATAGGCATTGCCGCGTAACATCAGGTGAGTAACCAGGGTCTCAAAGAATGAATAACTTGAAGTCTCTGGGTTGGCTTCAATCTGCAACAAATGAGACAGAGGTGCATCTATGTCTTCCATCTTCCCACTTGCAGTCTGCTTGTAAACTTTGCAGGGCAGAGATGAAATTCCATCGCTGAGTACACGGCAGCATGTGTAAACAGTAGATATGCTCAGTGCCGTTGCATCATTTACAACCTCATCAGATTCGTTGTACCTGTCGCCACCGTCCAAAAATGACCAGATAGCACCAAAATTCGATAGTCCGACACCCTGCGTTTCTAACCCATCACGTTTTTCGTGCGGTTTTGCTGCCCTTGATTTAATCCAAGGCAAAAGTTTCATAGTTGTTCTTTCTGGGTAAATCCCTGTTTTCTCGGTTAAGACAAAACAGGGTTTAAAGGGGAGGGATTAGCGTCTGGCTGAGGATGGTCTGCGCATATTCTGCTCACGGCCTGCATGGACACTGGCTGCAATAAGGTGAGGAGCGTATGAATCCATTGCACGACGAACGTGGGCTTCAACCTGAGCAGGATCATTAGACCCCCTAGCGTCGATGTTGATTGTGTGCCCACCGCCACCCATCTGATTGTTCGGCGTTATCTTGCCATTCACCATTGGGGTAAAGCGTTCTCTGCCCATCTCACCAACGTCATATGTCATGCCAGCAGTTACATCACCACCAAGGGCACGATGGCCACCAAACAATGAGGCAAATGGACCAACACCAGGAATCAAGCTTGCAAATGACCCTATCTTTCCGAGGGCGGAACTGAACCAATTACTGCCTGAGGGGGTTGCAGCGGATGTGATCATACTGCCCAATCCAGTCTGAGAGCCACCCTTGAGAGGGTTACTGACAGCGGCCAGTATCTGACTCAACGTGCGATTGGTTTCATGTTGCGCAGCCACCATAGGGTCAGTAGACTTGCCCTTGTTCCCCGTGAGTGCACCCGCAATTCCTGACTCAACTTTTTTCAGACCAATGTTTCCAACCTGACTGGCGATACCTCTAAAGAAATCAGAAAAACTTGCCTTCTGCCCACTAATCAGCCGTTCGAGGGTGCTATTCAGTGACTCAAATGCACCACCGAGAACATCATGCATCTGTTGTGCCGCTGACTCGGATTGATTGGCCATCTGACGGAAGAAGACGGCTACACCATCAGAGGCAGAGCCAACCGCTAGAGTCGTTTTGTTAATTGATTCAAGATAGCTGTCCCAATTGGCTTTGCTGGCGGCATCCATCTGCATCTTCGAGATTGAAATACCAGCATCGTTCGCAGCCTTGGCAATCGCTTTGAGCCTGTCGGCCTGATCTTGATAGACCAGGGATGGGCTCATTCCAACGGCTGCATCCAAGTCAGACTGTTTCCGCTTTTCCTCATTCAGTTTCTTATTCGCAGCGAGTTCAGCATTGAGTGCCGTTTGGTCAGTGTCTCCACGGTCAGCAAAGTTCTGTCTAATCGCCATCTGTTCGGCAGCGAGATTTGCGGCTTCGCGGGCATCTGCACCCTTGGCAATCGCAGAATTCAACATCTCCTGCACAGACACTTGCTGCTTCAAGGCATCCAGAGCAGAGGAGTCTTTCTGTCTATCGCCAGCAGACAACTCGCTGGCTCTCGCTGTCTTCTGCTGATTGATTAGATCCTGATTCATGCGCAGCCAATCAGGGTCCATGCCAGTCGTCTTTGTCTTAAACTCTGCCTCTACCTGAGCAGAACGTCTAGCGGCGGCATTCTTGCCAATGGCAGCAGTCAAAAGGTCAGTAGCGGATACCTGGGCATTAATCTGCTCCGTGCCTCTAATCAGCGTGTCACGGTAGGATGCCTGGGCACTGTCGTTTACCTGTGTGGTGATACTGGCGAGTGCCTGTGCCTTCATTGCATCGGTCAGCGTTACTCTCTGACGTTTGGCAGTGGATTCTAGCTCAATAAGAGTCTTCGTGTACTGCTTTGCAATCTCATCTGCACGTTCGAAATCAAGCCCTTTGCCTGCATCTGCCAGAGACTTCTTCGCAACGGTTGCAGAGGCCGCGAGTTCAGCCAATTTTTTCTTGAGTTCATCAATCTTTACTGGCTGGGTGTTGGGAGTGAGCGGGGCATTCTTCTGCTGTTCAACATGAGCAGGAGGCTTGACAGTGCCACCAGTAGCAAGTTCACCCATACGCCTAGCGGCTGCTGCATCAGACACGGCCTGAGTAATGGATTTACCCAATAGACCATATTTATTTACAAATTTCTGAGTCTCCGCATCATCGTTGTCCAGGCTGTGAGTGAGCTTATCAACTTCCAACTTCAATACCCGAAATCGATCGATCATCTGATTGCAGGCTGCTGTCCAATGGTCGCCCCATGTGACAGTACCGCCAGACATCTTCTCTGCTGCGCTGTCCACGTCCAGCATGTGCTTGCCAATTGCGATTACACCGATTGAAAGTAGGCCGAGTGCGCCGGTTATGAGGCCAAGAGAAACTGTAATCGGGGCCAGGGCAAGATCCCATGCAGCGGCACCAGCAGCAGCGTAGCTCTCTGACGTGGCAATCATGCCAATAATGCGTGCTGTCTCAAGGCCAGATGTGGCCATTTTCGTTAGATTGGTTGCAATCTTCGGCAATCCTGCCATCTTGCCAACAAGATCCCCAGCGGCCAGGGCAATTCCACCCACACCCATCTGAGCTTTGCTTGCACTGATAATCATCGGCGCTAAAAACGAGGCAAGCTTGATAGCGGCTATGCCTTCGAGGACGTTCATTGCGATATGCGCATTGTTGGCCAGGAATACAAACGAATCGCTGGCCACGTGGATAGCGGTTGCAATGTCCTTGGCTACTTTGTCAACGGTCTCCATCCCCTTCGAACTGGTAACAAAATTTACAATCTTCGCAGATGCATCTTGCAGGGCAGGAGAGACATTAGTCAGCAGTTTGAGTGATAAGCCAAGCGCAACCGATTCAACTTCCGTCAAAGATACTTGGAGCTTACGCGCATTCTCCGCTGCTGCCCCACCAATCACCACACCGAATAGTGTTGCTCTGGCAGAGGACTGCTCGAAGGTTTCACCCAATACCCTAAGCATCGGGGCAAGTTCTGATCCTGTACGGCCAAGGATCTTCTGCTCCAAACCGGTCTTATTGGTACTGTCCTTGAAGTGCTCCAGATTCTTACTGACCTGAAGCAACAGGGAGCCAGAATCCTTTAGCGGTCCCTGCAAATCCTTTACGCTAATTCCAATCGCGTTGTATGCAGCGATTGCTTCTCTCTGCCCGTTGCTGGCTGCAAACGAAGTACGCGTAAGACGCTCCATCGCGCCCTTCAACATATCAATCGGCACGCCGGCAAGCTTTGCAGAATAGGCCAGCTTAGAGAATGTCTCCGTAGTCGTTCCAGTTTTCTCGCTGAAACGAGACATCTCTAACGCATAATCCTGCGCGTGCTTTGTAATTTCGGTGAAGCTGGCTGCAACACTGGCTGCCATTGCCGTGGCCGATACACCGATTAGTGTGAGGGACCGCTGGATATTTTTTGAACTGTTGAGGGCGATAGCTGACGCCTTCGTAAGTCCATCGCTGAAAGATACTGTGTTAGCCAGGAGATCGATTTGAATTGCGCCGAGGCGAATAGCCACAGGGAGCCTGCTTTCTTGTGCAGGGGGTTAACTAGAATCCTGCTTTAAATGTCTTGTAAGTGGAAAGTAACTGGAGTAAGATGGCAGTTAGTTACAGCAAAGGTTGGGTGACCTTCATGCTGGCTACCCTACTAACTTCCCGAAGACTGTATATTGCTGGTTCGGGATATCCACTTTTCCATTTGTGGAAACGAAAGTTTGGTTGTGGCATCGGTTGCGCACCAATAAAACTCCAGCTATTTTTAGCCCCTATCCCTCTTGAGTTTGATGACTGGGTGGAGCAGTTACGCTCAACACCCAGTCATCACGGTTGAATGGAGTCACTGTTAGTGGAACGAGCACCAACAGATATAGAATCAACCGTTATTACCGTGTCGAACAGGAGTGAACCCCACGGCAATTTCAATCTTGAAGGGCGACAGTTAGCCAATGTTGCAGAGTGATGGCGCAAGCCTGTATTTGCCTGTCGCCCCTTTGCTGGTGCGCCTGTAAAACACACTGGAGCAAGAAGAATATTGTCTGCACACTTATGCGCGGTGGGAATGAACGGGCGAGAGGCTTGTTGCGCCGTCAATCGCCCCATTCATCGGACTGGGAGATGGTCAGTCCTACTCATCCGAATGTTGCGAGTCATTCGGACGTATATCAATCTTTGAGAGGCAGCCACGATGCTAGTCAAAGCGGCTGCCCCTGATGGGACGATGAGAGAAAGATCATGTGAACGAACCGCCAAGCTAATTCACACGAAGAAAGCTCATCACCTCAACTCGCGCTAGGCACGCGAGTACCGCTGCCAACCATAGGAAGCCAGCAGCAATCTTAATGTCCAATCAAAGCAGTTTGCCGACTGCCTTATAATTTGCAAAGTTTGAATTCACTGAGTAATCAATAAGGTTCCCAGTACGCAGTTCAGTGCGGGCTGCCTCTGTCTGCTCTGGTGATAGGCCAATCTCCCATGAAACTGTGTCCGCATCAAGCGATACAGTTTCCGTCTGCCACTTGCGGATACGGTGACAAATGAGCAAGTACAACCGCAATGCATCACCGCTCAGTGTTGCCAATACTCCTGATTCAGCCAGCAAGCCGTCTACCCTAAAACTTTTCACTACGCGGACATTGACTTTAATATCTGACTCAATACCAGGATCACTGGCAGTCTCTGGCTCAACTGCTGAGAATCGGTATCGATGGCAGATGTTTGGTGGATCTTCCGCAGGCCATTTGCCTTCTTTGATTTCAAAGAGTCCAGAAGATACCAATTCGCGTTTCACTTGCGGTATCAGATCATAATCGACATGCGCACTTACCGATAACACGCGGTCACTGATCCAAATATCAGTTTTCTCTTTGATACGCATCTTATTCCAGAGTTTCACGTAAACGAGTACAGCTTCTTTGGAGAGCGAAGTGCGAATTTCATCTGGTAACAAAAGTTGAGGTCCAAGCCATTTTGTATCTGTATTCATTTGTTGCTTTCTCGCCCAGGTGGAGCTACGCAAATCACTCTGCCCAGTAATGCAGGTGCGGTCTGGAGAACATCTGTCTTCATGCTGCGATTGCGGCTTACTTGTTTGGCGCATTGGCGCATACTGTGCTCAATGATATTTCGCGGACTCAGGGCAGTGCGCCGTTGTAATCCTCTTTGCTTTGCTCGTTTAGCTTTGCCCATCTGCTGTTCCCAATTTCTGCACCATGAGCGCCAAGATCACATCCGCAATCAAATTAGCCATTAAATGCGCTCTATTCTCGGCTTCCATGCCATGAACCCAATTGGCCATCAGTGCGGGTTCGACCTCATGCAATTCTTCCAGAAGACGGGCTGCCCTTGTAATCGTGTCATCAGTCAAGGCTCATTGCCTCATCTGCTGCTTCTTTCATTCGGCGGTATGCGGCACGTTCACGATCAAACATTGGCTTCAATGCTGGATATAAGGCTTCATTTTCCTGAATCTCT
>Ga0070658_10004601_pt1 | contig 11209 bp, 10 predicted proteins | sample KBSC13metaG_FD_64664 | JGI IMG/M metagenome (GOLD analysis project Ga0070658, IMG submission 64664) | Corn rhizosphere microbial communities from Kellogg Biological Station, Michigan, USA - KBS C1-3 metaG | ecosystem: Host-associated > Plants > Roots > Rhizosphere > Soil ... | reverse complement strand
GCAGGTCCAGCGTGGTGGTGGTCTCGTTGACGCGCACGGCGCGGCCCAGCACGGTCTTCACGGCGCGCTCGTTCTGGTCGACCGTGTAGAAGCCGCGCAGCACGTGCCGGATCACGAACCAGGCCAGGAATCCCACGAACGCCCACGCGACCAGCGCCTCGAACGTCAGGTCGTCCGGCTTGGGAATGGTGTCCATCGCGCCCCCCTCCTGTCTCGGTTATCTGCTGGGGCCCTCACACGGGGCGGCCGAACATCGTGGCGGCCGTCGTGCGCTCCACGATCACGTCCAGCAGCGTGCCCGGCCCCACGCCGGGCGTGGCGGGGATGATCACGGGCCGGAAGGCGTCGGTGCGCGTGAACAGCTCGTCGGGGTTTCGCTTCGACTGTCCCTCGACCAGCACCCGCGCCTGGCGGCCGATCTGCGCGCGGTAGATCTCGCTGGTGATCCGCTTCTGGCGCTCGATCACCTCGGCCAGCCGCCGCTGCTTCACCTCGGCTGGCACGTCGTCCGTCAGCTTGCGCGCGGCCGTGGTCCCCTCGCGCTCGGAGTAGACGAACATGAACGCGCCGTCGAAGCGCAGCTCTTCCAGCGCGTCCAGGACCGGCCGGAACTCGTCCTCGGTCTCGCCACAGAAGCCGACCAGCACGTCGGTGGTGATGGCGATGTCGGGCATGGCGGCGCGCAGCTTCTGCACCAGCGTGCGGTACTGCCCGTAGTCGTAGCCGCGGCGCATGCGCGCCAGCACGCTGTCCGACGCTGTCTGCAGGGGCAGGTGCACGTGCTTGCAGATCTTCGGCGTCTCGGCCATGACCCGGATGACGTCGTCCGAGAAATCCAGCGGGTACGGCGAGGTGAAGCGGATGCGCTCCAGGCCTTCCACCGTGGCCACCGCGCGCAGCAGGTCACCGAACCCGACCTCCTCGTAGCGGTACGAGTTCACGGTCTGGCCCAGCAGCTGCACTTCCTTGTATCCCGCCGCGGCGAGCGCGCGCGCCTGTCGCAGCACCTCGCGCGGGGGGGTGCCGCGCTCGCGGCCCCGCGTGTACGGCACCACGCAGAACGTGCAGAACTTGTCGCAGCCGCGCTGGATGGTGATGTGGCCGGTGATGCCGCCCGACATCTCGCGCGCCGGGTCCAGTCCCTCGTACGTCTCGTGGCGGTCCAGCGTGGTGTCCTGGACCGCGGCCTCCCCGGCGCCTGGCGAGCGTCGCGCCTGCTGAACCTGGCGCACGTGGTCCGTCAGCCGCCGGTAGCCGTCGGGGCCGATGACCAGGTCCACGTACGGTGCCCGCTCGCGGATCTTCTCTTTCAGGTGCTCGGCCATGCAGCCGGTGATGCCCAGCACCACGCCGGGGCGGTGGCGATGCTCGGCCAGCATGCTGGCGCGCTGGAACACCCGCTCCTCGGCCTTCTCGCGCACGGCGCAGGTGTTGATCAGGATCAGGTCGGCGCTGGCCACGTCGTCGGTGCGCGCGTAACCATCCCGATGCAGCAGCCCCAGCACCATGTCGCTGTCGGCCACGTTCATCTGGCAGCCGTACGTCTCGACGTAGGCCAGCCGGGGCGCGGCGGCCGGCTCGCCGCCGGCCAGGGGCCCGGCAGCGGCGCGCGGCCGTATTTGTACGAGCTCGGACAAGGTCGGGCAGTCTAACCGAAAGGTCCACCCAGGGCAGCCGCACCGGGGCGGGCCGGTCCCTGGGCCGACACCGGCGCGGCGGACCGTCACCGGCGGACGCGCAGCATCGACTGGCGTTCCACGGCGGCCATGTCGTCCGCGGCGTAGTAGGCGGCCACGCTCTGCCGCGCCTCGGGGCGAGTGTACACGTCGGCCTGGCGGCTGGTCATTGTGTCGGCGATGACCGTGGCGACCTCTTCGGCGGACTGGGCGCCCGGCAACTGGCGCGAATCGGGGCCGCCGTGCAGGGCGTTGGCGCCGAACGCGGTGGCGACGATCCCGGGGTGCACGGCCGACACGACAATGTCCGGGAACTCGTCGGCCAGCTCGAGGCGCAGATTTGCGGTCAGCGCGTTCACGGCGTGCTTCGCCGCGGCGTAGATCGACCGGAAGGGGACGAACGGCAGGCGGCCCAGCATGGACGACACGTTGATGATGTGACCCCGGCGTCGCTCGCGGAAGTGCGGCAGCACGGCCTGCATGCCGTACAGGACCGACTTCACGTTCACGGTCATCATGTCGTCGAAGTCCTGGTCGGTCAGCTGTGAGACCAGGCGGGTGATGCCGCGGCCGGCGTTGTTGACCCACACGTCGATGTGGCCGCGCGACTGCAGGGTCGCCGCGACCAGCGCGTCGATGTCGGCGCGCCGGGTGACGTCGGCGACGTGAACGTCGGCGCGCCCCTGGCAGCGGGCGGCGACCTGCTCCAGCGCGGCGCGATTGCGGGAGGCCAGCACGGGGATGTCGCCCCGACGGGCGACCAGCTCGGCCAGCGCGGCTCCGATGCCGGCGCTGGCGCCGGTGATGACGACGACGCGGTCGTGGGACTGGTTGGACATGGCGGATCCTTTCGCTGGGGTTGCGCCCAGCATAGTTGGTGCGCCGCCAGCGAACCTGGCGATTTCGGCGACGATTCAACCCGAGATCTCGCAGGTCGCGCGAGGTGCGCGGCCCGGCGGTCGCGCGGCCCGTCAGTCCTGCGCCCCCCTGACCGGGCGGTCGGTTTCCGACGTATAAAGTGACCGGTGAGCTCACCTCCGTCTGGATCCGAGCGCTGGCGGGAGCTGGTGGCGCGCCTGAACCTGGCGCCGCACCCCGAGCGTGGGTACTTCGTCGAGACGTACCGGGCGTCCACCGCGGTCACTGCCGCCACGCACGACGGTCCGCGGGCCGCAGCGACGGCGATCTACTTTCTGATCGTCGCCGACGCGCCCGCCACCTTCCTGCACCGCCTGCTGTCCGACGAGACGTTCCACCTGTACGAGGGAGGCCCGCTGGATCTGCTGCTGCTCGCGCCCGACGGAGGCGCGGCGGTGAAACGGCTGGGGTTGAACCTGGTCGCGGGCGAACGGCCGCAGCTGACCGTCCCCGCCGGCACCTGGTTCGGGACCGAGCTGGCGCCGGGCGCCTCGCACTGCCTGGTGGGCTGCACGGTCGCGCCCGGCTTCGAGTTCGCCGACTTCGAGCTGGCGGAGGGGCCCGAGCTGGCCGCGCGGTATCCCGCCGTGGCGGACCGCATCGCGCGCATGTCCCGCCCGGCCCGGCCCAGCGGCGCGACATGACCGGCCCGACCGCCGCCCCGGCGCGCCAGGCGCACCTGATCCTCGCCTTCACGCTGCTGTACGTGTGCTGGGGCTCGACCTACCTGGCCATCCGCATCGCCATCGGCACCTGGCCGCCGCTGCTGATGGCGGCGGTCCGGTTCACGGTGGCGGGCAGCGTGCTTTACGCGTTCTTGCGGGCGCGGGGCACGCCCGCCCCGACGGCACGCCACTGGGGCGCGGCGCTGCTCTCGGGCGGCCTGCTGCTGGGGGTGGGGAACGGCTCGGTGTGCTGGGCCGAGCAGTGGATCCCCTCCAGCGTGGCCGCGTTGATCATCGCGTCCACGCCGCTGTGGATGACGTTGTTGCCCTGGCTGGGCCGGCGCGCGCCGGCGCCGCCCGCGCTGGTGATCGTGGGCGTGCTGCTGGGCCTGACGGGGGTCGGCATCCTGCTGGGGGCCCAGGCGACGCCGGCCGCGGCGACGCCGGTCGTGGCACCGCGCGGGCCGTCGTCCTGGGCGGCGGCAGCCGTGATCGGCGCGACGCTGTCGTGGGCGATCGGCTCGCTGTGGTCGCGCCGGCTGCCCCTTCCCAGCTCGCCCTTCCAGTCGACCGCCCTGCAGATGCTGGCCGCCGGTCCGTTGCTGGCGCTGGCAGGCGCCTGGCGCGGCGAATTCGGCCGTCTCACGCCGGCGATGCTGACGCCCACGCCGCTGCTGGCCATCGCCTTCCTGGTGGTGTTCGGCAGCATCGCCGGCTTCGGCTCGTACGTCTGGTTGCTGCGCAACACGACGCCCACCCGCGCCTCCACCTACGCGTTCGTCAATCCTCTGATCGCGGTGCTGCTGGGCTGGGCCATCGCCGGCGAACAGCTGGGCCGGCGCACCTTCGTGGCCTCCGCGCTGATCGTGTCGTCGGTCGCCGCCGTCGTGCTCGGCTCGGCAGCGCGACGCCGCGCCTGACCTCCTCCGGCCGCGCCGGCGGCCGTCCGCTCGGGCGCGCCCGTCAGCGCGGCAGCAGGCCGATGTTCCGGGCCAGTTGCTGGAACGTCGCCACCGCGGGCGTGGGCCGGCGCGCCAGCGTCGGATCGCCCTCGAAGTCGATGGCGTACAGGCCAAAGCGGCCCTGGTAACCGTGTGACCATTCGAAGTTGTCCATCAGCGACCAGTGCATGTAGCCGATGACGTTCACCCCCTTCTCTCGCGCGCGATCCAGCGCGTAGATGTGGGCGCGGATGAAGTCGGGGCGTGCCGTGCCGGCCCGGTCGGCGATGCCGTTCTCGCTGACCAGCAGCGGCCAGCCGTACGGCGCCAGCTTCTCCAGCATCCGCTCCAGCCCTTCGGGGTATATCTCCCAGCCCATGTCGTTGTGGGGCCGCTGCGGATCGACCACGATCTCGTACGGCATCTCGCGGGACAGGTGGGAGCGGACCACGTGGCGCGTGTAGTAGTTCACGCCCAGCCAGTCCAGGCTGCCTTTCAGCAGCGGCGCCGGCTCGTCGAGATCGACCTGCATCGGCAAGGCGACGCGAATGCGCCCGCTGGCCAGCGCCTCGGGCACGGTCAGGTTGTAGAAGCGGTCGGCGATGCGCGCCACCACCGTGTCCAGGGGCCCGGACGAGACGGGATCGAACACGATCACGTTGTGGGCCAGGCCGATGCGGGCCGCGGCGCCGTCACCGTCGGCGTCAACGCGATCGTGCGCCCGCAGCGCCGCCGCCGCCAGGCCGTGCGCCTGCAGCAGCTGCGCCAGCACGCGGCCGGCGCGCCTGGGATCGCGCACGCCGGGCGGCCAGTCCGCCGACAGATAGCCCTTCGTCACGTAGACGTTCGGCTCGTTCAGCGTGCACCACTGATCGACGACGTCGCCGAACGCGTCGGCCACGCGCCCCGCGAAGGCCGCGAAGGCGGCCGGCGCGCCCGGCCACTCCCAGCCGCCACGCGCCACCACCCAGTCGGGCAGCGTGAAGTGGTACAGGTTCAGCATGGGCGCGATGGGGTGCGGCGTCGCCGCGCGCAGCGCCAGCAGGATCTCGCGGTAATGCGCCGCCGCGCCGGCGTCCCAGGCGCCCTCGGTCGGCTCCAGGCGGCTCCACTCGACGCCCAGGCGGTAGACGTTCGCGCCCAGCTGCTCCAGGGCCCGCACGTCGTCGCGCCACAGGTTCCACGAGTCGGCGGCGCGCCTGGCCGTGGCCCCGCCCGCCACGTGCGGGCGGCCGTCGGGGTAGCGGCCGGCCTCCCACGCGGTCCAGTCGTTGTGGTTGCCCCCCTCGGTCTGGTACGCCGAGGTCGCCACCCCCAGCAGGAACTGCGGTCCCAGCCCCCGCAGCATCACGTGGTCGTCGATGTCCGACTGCTTGTAAGCCAGGCGCGATCGGCATCCGGTGGTCAGCGCCACCACGGCCGCGAAGGCGGCGGCCATCACCCTGGCGCGGCTCACGCGTCCTCCCGGCCGGCGCTTGCGGCGGCGGTCGCCGGCGCATAGCGGGCGGCCGCCCGCGCCAGCTCGCGCGCCACGCTGTCGCGCAGCTCGGGCGGCGACAGCACCTCGGCCTGATCGCCGAAGCTCAGCACCCAGCTCGCCAGCTCGACGGTGCCCTTCACATCGACGGTCATGATCACGCCGCCCGGGGCGCGCCGGAACTTCTGCGTGCGGTGCCACAACCGGCGCGTCACGTAGCGCGACACGCGCTCGGTGAAGAACACCCGCACGGTGGCGGGGGCGCCCTTGATCAGGCCGAACGCCCCCTCGCCCAGCTCGGAGGGATGAAAGTCCGCCGGGTAGACGAACCCGTCGCCGCGCCGCCAGGAGACGTCGCGGAAGCCGTCCAGCGCCAGCGTGCGCACTTGCCCGTGCGCGTGGGAGAGGCCCGCCAGGTACAAGCCCTTCTTGTACACCAGCAGGGTGTACGGCTCGAACAGGGCCTTCGTCTTGCCGGCGGCGATGCTCTGGTGCCGGATCTCCAGCCGCTCCTCGCGCAGCAGCGCCGTCAGGATCTCGTTCACGTGCTCGACGCGCCCCTCGTAGATGTGGGGCGCCTCGTTCACGTCGAAGATCTTGCGGTCCAGGTTCCGGGCCGCCACGAAGTCGCGCCGCCGCAGCGTCGCCTCCAGCCGCGCGAACACGTCGTCCAGGTCTTCCTTGAATCCGGTGCCGGCCAGGAAGTCGAACACGCGGCGTGAAAGGAAAAGGCTCAGCATCTGGCTGGTGGTCAGGGTCAGCGTCTCCCGGCGGGCGGCCGGCATCAGGCGCCAGATCTTGCGGCGGTCGACCACCTCCTCGTACAGCGGTTCACCGGAGGCGCGCACCGCCTCGAGATAGCGCAGCGCCGTCCGCACGCTGACGCCGAAGCGCTCGGCCAGATCGTAGACCGTGGCGCCCCCGCCGCCGTCCAGCAAGGCGCGCACGCTCTGCAGTCGGATGGCGGGCGCGTAGGGGCCCGCCGCGCCGGCCCGGGCCCGGGGTTCACGCCGCGGTGGGGAGGTCTTTTTCATGTGCGACGTATTTTGTCATAGATGGGCCTTAGGGTGTGAACCATGGAAAGGGGACACGAACCATGGACACGAAGAACGCCGGGAGCACGGAAAGCAAAGCGGACACGGAGCGCCGTCAGGCGATTTCAGGGGCGATGGCAGAGATCGAAAAGCAGTTCGGAAAGGGCGCCCTCATGCGCCTGGGAGACGCGGGACCACCTGCCGAAGTTCCGGTGGTTCCGACAGGATCCCTGGGCCTAGACATCGCGCTCGGGACCGGGGGGCTGCCCCGGGGGCGCATCGTCGAGCTGTACGGGCCCGAGTCGTCGGGCAAGACCACCCTGGCCCTGCACGCGGTGGCCGAGGCGCAGCGGGCCGGGGGCGTGTGCGCGTTCATCGACGCCGAGCACGCGCTGGATGTCGGCTACGCCCGCAAGCTGGGGGTGCGCACCGACGACCTGCTGGTGTCGCAGCCGGACTGCGGCGAGCAGGCGCTGGAGATCGTGGACACCCTGGTGCGCTCGAACAGCGTGGACCTGATCGTGGTGGACTCGGTGGCGGCGCTGGTGCCGCGCGCCGAGCTGGAGGGGGACATGGGCGACTCGCACGTGGGCCTGCACGCCCGGCTGATGAGCCAGGCGCTGCGCAAGCTGACGGGCGCCACCTCGCGCGGGAACACGCTGGTGGTGTTCATCAACCAGCTGCGCATGAAGATCGGGGTGATGTTCGGCAGCCCCGAAACCACCACCGGCGGCAACGCGCTGAAGTTCTACGCCTCGGTGCGCCTGGACATCCGGCGCATCGGCGCCCTGAAGGACGGCGACAAGGTGGTGGGAAACCGCACCAAGGTGAAGGTGGTGAAGAACAAGCTGGCGGCGCCGTTCCGCGAGGTCGAGTTCGACATCGCCTACGGTCAGGGCGTGTCGGCGGCGGGCGAGATCATCGACCTGGGCGTGGAGGCCGGCCTGATCGAGAAGAGCGGTGCGTGGCTGTCGTGCGGGGGCGAGCGCCTGGGCAACGGACGCGACGCCGCCTGCCAGACGCTGGCAGGCCGTCCCGAGCTGATGACGCGCCTGCGCGGCGACCTGCTGGCCCGGGCAGGCATCGGCCCGGCCGCGGAGGGGGCGGCGCCGGTGGCGGCGATCGAGCCGCGCGCGAATCGCCGAGCGGCCTAGATTGTGGGCGGGGGGCTGGGGCATACTCGCCGCCATCATGCCCAAGCTGGAAGGTCTACGTGTCGTGCGATCCCCGATCGATGGTTACGGCGTCATGGCGACCCGTAACTTCGCCGCCCACGAGGTGATCGCCGAGGTGGAGGGCGTCGCCTGGCGGGACGGCGACGGAATCGACGACAAGTACTCGCTGTGGATCGCGGATGGCCTCTACTTCGACATGATGGACCAGACGCGGTGGATCAATCATTCGTGCGATCCCAACGCCAGCCTGCGGACGGGCACGGACGCGAACGGCGAGGTGTTCGCGCGCGTGGTGGCGCGGCGGGCCATCAAGGCGGGTGAGGAGCTGTCGTACGACTACGCCTTCCCGGCGCACCTGGCCGAGCCTTGCCGGTGCGGTTCGCCCAAGTGCCGCGGCATGATCATCGACGAGGACGAGCTGCCCGCTGTGAAGAACGGCACCAAGAAGGCGGCCGTCGGCCTGTAAGCAGCGGCCGCCGCGAGCGCGTGGTCGCGGCGGCATCCGGAGCGCCCAAAAGGCCAGTGACGCCGCGCGCCTGGCGCGCTGATTTTCCCGAGCGACGTTCTCACGATCTCCCCGCGATCCGCCGATGCGGACCGGGAAATGGCATTTTCTCGCGCAGCAAGGGGAGCGGCCGTGGGCGCTGTAGGCGCGTTCCTGACGCTGGTGCCCACCCTGGTTCACGGCGCCGAGCAGGCCGAACCGCCGGTGGCCGGGCCGGGGCGCGAGGGCGATTACCTGCGCCTGGTCCACGAGCGGATCCACGCCAGCTGGGTGGACGGTTATCTGCGGCTCACGCCGTACGACGTGCTGGGCCCCGACAGCTCGAAGCGTGAGACCGCCGTCAACGTCATCGTTCGCTGGGACGGCACGATCGAGCAGGCCGAGGTGGCGAAGTCGTCCGGCTCTCCCGACTTCGACGCCGCGGCGCTGAACGCGATCTTCTCGTCGGCCCCGTTCCCGCCCCCCACCGAGGTCATGGCCGACGACGGCCTGGCGCACGTCAGCTGGCACTTCGCGCGCGACTACCGGCAGTGCTCGCACGCGAGCATCGTCCACGTCGAGTACCCGCTGGCCATCGCGCTGCCCAAGCTGGTGGCGCGCGGGCGGCTGTCGGATGCCCTGCAGCGCATGACCGCCGAGCTGGACCGCGACGGCTCGACGGGCGGCGACTTCGTCACCCCGTTCGCGCGCCAGTGGCTGGCCCGTCCCAACCTCAGCGACGAGCTGGACACGCGCGCCTCCGCGGCGCTGGCGAAGGGCGGGGACGGCAAGCAACAGAAGCGCCTGCGCGCCGCCGTCCTGTCACCGCTGACCGCGGCGGTGGCCGCGCCGGCGCTGCAGAACCTGGGCGTGAACGTGGGCGCGTTGCTGGCGTCCGCGCTGGCCGAGGGGAGCTCGGAGTCGACGCGGGCGGCGGTGGTGATGGCGGCGCGGGCGCTGCCCAGCCTGACCGGCAGCTGCCCGGCGTGCGTGGACGCGCTGGCCGCCGCGGCGCTGGACCCTCGCCGTCCGGCCGCTGATCGCATCGCCCTGCTGGCGATCCTGGGTGAGGTCGAGCGCACGCACGTGGTCGAGCTGGCGCTCGACAGCGCCGGCAAGGACGCGAACCCCGCCATCCGCGGCGCCGCGCTGCTGGCGGCGATGCCGCCGGGCCGGGGCCGGGTGGGCGTGATCCGCATGGCGCCGCTGCTGCACGATCCGTCGCCGGAGCTGCGCGCGGCCGCGTCGGCGGGCGTGCTGCGGGCCGGCGGCGACCTGGGCCTGGAACAGCTTTACCTGCTGGCCCGCGAGCACGATCCGCGCCCGCTGCTGGCGGCCGCCGCCGAGATGGCACGCATGAACACCGAGGCGTCCGCGGAGCTGCTGGGCAAGTGGCTGAAGCGCACCGACAAGACCGTGCGCCGCGGGGCGATCCAGGCGCTGGCGGCCCGACACGACGGCCACGCCCGCGCGCTGGTCGACCCGATCCTGCACGCCGCGGTCACCGACGCGGCCGAGGATCCCGCCGTGCGCTTGCTGGCGCTGCCGCTGGCCGATGCGAAGCAGCTGGTGACGATGACCGCCGACCCCGTGCTGGGCCGGCCGGCCTATCAGGCGCTGCTGCGCCTGAACGCCCGCCAGGAAGCGGCGCACTGGTTGCTCTCCAACTTCGAGGCCATGCCTGCCGCCGAGCGCATCGCCGTGCTCGGCGACTGGATCGCGATCCCCAAGGCGACCCTCCCCGTCTCGGCGCAACGCTAGCGTCCGCCGGGCATTCGCCGAGGCGGGCAGACGCGTGCGGTGTACGAATCCTGACGAAGAGCTCCGGCGGCATCACGCCGGCCGCCTCTCGCGGCCTTCGAACCGTCTGGTATAAGGCCGCGAACCTATTCCAGGAGGAGATGTGATGAAGACGACTGTTGCGGCGCTGTTGTTGACGCTCGGGTTGGGCTCGGCTGCTCTGGCTGCCGAGAAGACGTATCAGGTGACGGGGCCCGTGCTCGAGGTGAGCGATAGCGCGCTCACCGTGCAGAAGGGCAAGGAGAAGTGGGTCCTGGCGCGCGACAAGGACACCAAGGTCACCGGCGACCTGAAGGTCGGGTCCAAGGTCACCATCGAGTACACGATGAAGGCCACCACCGTCGAGGTGAAGGACGCGAAGCCGGCCAAGGCCGAGAAGACCGACAAGGCCGCCGCCGCGCCGGCCGCTCCGGCCATGGCTCCCGCGAAGAAGTAGCCGCCGGCTGCAGGAAACAGGGGCCACGCTCGTCAGGGCGTGGCCTTTGTCATGTCCCCAGCGCCGTCACGGACAGGCGGCGCCGGCGGCGCAGGCGGGCGGCTCGGTGCCCCACACTAGGTTGCCGTTCTGGTCGTACAGCGTGACCGTGGACGCGTCCTTGAACGTCGTGGTGGCCGTGTTCGCCGAGTAGTCGTTCGTCAGCGTGAACGGCGCGAACGTCGTCCCGTGATACGCAGTCTGCAACGGCCCCGCCGTCGAGCCGGCCGCCAGCGTGTTGGTGCCGGTGAAGGAGATCTCCAGATAGGTATCGGCCTTGGTGCGCGCCGGCGAGACGGGCACGAACTTCATGCTGACGATCGAGCAATTGAGGGGAAACGAGAAGCAGCTGGGCGGCGTGACCAGCGTCTGGCCGTCGGCCGTGAACCAGTAGCGGATCTTCAGATTGGAGAGCGATGTCGAGGTCGTGCCGATGCTGACGATGTTGAAGTTCTGGCCGGACCAGCCCGCCCCCGCGTTCGTGTAGTCGTACTGCACCTTCCAGCAGGTCTGACAGCCGCTGTTCAGGCACTTGTTCGCGGTGCAGTTGGCGCTCTGACAGTC
>Ga0070658_10004598_pt1 | contig 11212 bp, 11 predicted proteins | sample KBSC13metaG_FD_64664 | JGI IMG/M metagenome (GOLD analysis project Ga0070658, IMG submission 64664) | Corn rhizosphere microbial communities from Kellogg Biological Station, Michigan, USA - KBS C1-3 metaG | ecosystem: Host-associated > Plants > Roots > Rhizosphere > Soil ... | reverse complement strand
CAAACGGTGCTGCAGGGCTTAAGGGCGCTCCAAATTGAGGAGCAGGCCAAGGATATCCAGGTCCGTGTCGGCGAACTCGGCCGTCACATCGCGGCGTACGAGGGGCTCATGCAGAAACTCGGCGGTAGCCTGGGCACTACCGTAAACCATTTTAATAACGCCCACAAAGAACTCAAAAAAATCGACAAAGACGTGGTCAAGATCGCCAGCGCCAATCCGAGTGTCGAGCCGCTGCTCATAGAGAAACCTGCTCTCGAAGAAGAGTAGAGTCAGGCCAGGGATTGGGCCTTAAAAGCTTCCCGGCATGCCGCCATGCCAACGTGCCATGTCGTACGTTCAACTTGCTGGCCTCTTTCATGTAAGTTATTAGGCGCATAGTAACCGTGCCAGCCGCCTGCTATCATAAAGGCATTCGTGTTCTGTGCGAGCAAGTTACTAATGAGGTCTGCGAAGTGAAGATCGCGCAGCACACTGTCGGCTATATTCCCGATATGCTGTAGCTTTGTTAAGCTATCGGCGCGTCTGGGCGACCGGCTGAAAGGCGCCGTATGTAGCGCAAAATACGCATCAGGGCCAGTATCTTCCGGCGCACCTTGCGGGTTGAGCGGTACGTGTTTCTCGTCGACTTCAGCTTCCGCACAAACTTCTTTGTGTATGGCTTCAAACACGGACCTGTTGGTTACATCGATGCCATTACGCTTGAATGCTTCGATGGCGCCGTGTGCTTCCAGACGCTTCAGGGTATAGGATAGGGGGTCGCCTGGATCGGCTCTTCTCCTTTTAACGCCGAGCCACTGCATACTGTGTTTTTCACGGTGACGATATGCTAGCCAGTTACCGAAAGTCTCTTCATCAGTCCAAAGCTTATAGACATACTCTGGAAGTTGGTAATCACCGGTCCATGCTACGTGATCGCCCTTGTACAAGGACATAAGCGCGTCAATGCCATCGCTCATAAGTAGATCCCAGCTCTTGTATTCCAGGCCTTGTTCTCGCGCTGCACGAATCAGCCACCCGCTTTCAGCATGGTGGGCAATAGCGTCTTTAGCCGGATTATCCGGGCTGGTTTCGCCTGGTGGGCGGGGACCACCTTCGTAGTAGCAGGTCACATCAGCTTCTTCGGCTGAAGACTGCGCAACGAAACGGTTAAACATACCGTTGAGCACGGGGTACTGTTTGTGTCGACTATTTCGATGATGACCGCTTACGCCGATAAGTGCGATGCGTGCTGTCTCGGTCTCTATGTCGGCCATGAACGGATAGTGCTGGTACGACGGTTTATTTAAATTAGCCAATTGGTCGGGGAAGGGTTGGATACGTTCTGTCATTACTGGCACGGGCTCATGGTTTGGGTTCTGGCTATATGGTGCTTGTCTGTAAGCCAAGTGTCTCAGATATAATCTAAGTAATCTGACACTATGCGCGCAAAAAGTCAATGACCAGCGCCGCCGTCCAAGAAAAATTGTGCGCCCCCAGCGGTTCGCCGGTGTTCGGGTCAAAATATTCGGCGAAGCCGCTGTGCTCCACCATTTCCAGGCTGGTCTCGCGCAGGGCGTCGGCATGGTCGCCGTATCCGTATCGCTTCAGGCCGTCCATAATCAGCCAGTTGGTATTCATCCAGGCCGGGCCCTGCCAGTAGCGCCGCGGGTCAAAGTCCGGGCTGTCGAGCGGCACGGTCGGCACAGGGTAGGCCGGGCCGAACTGTTTGTCATTTTCCAGGAGTCTGACCAGCTTAGCCGCGCGCTCTTTGGATATACAGCCGGCATACAGCGGCATAAGTGTGGCGATGCTGGGCACTTTGAGCAGACGGTGCGTTACGAAATCCCGTGACCAGTATGCACCGGCGTATTCGTCCCATAGCACTTCAAGGGCCTGTTCGGATTTGTGCATGTTTTCGAGCAGATCCGGTGGCAGCTCCTGCCCAATCGTTTTGGCGATTTCCTGTAAGCGCGCGTTGGCACGGATAAAAATGCAGTTGAATGTCAGGTCTTCGATGGCGAACAGGCCGTGGTCCAGTATATCGTTCGTGTTGTAGACCTTGCGGCGGAGCCGTCGTTGAGCATCAAACAAACTAAGCACCTCGATGGTGCTAAAGCGCTGCCCGGGCGGCGCGTAGTGCAAATCGCGCCGGAACAGGTTGATAATCCCGTCGGTATGCGTGGCGCGTATGGCGCGAATCCAGGCCGGCATCAGGTGGTCATGCAGTTCGTGCATCCACGGCGGCGTATTGTCGAGGCCCGTTTCCCAGGGGTGTATCTGCAGCACCAGCCCCTCCTGGTGTGGGTCGCGCTCAGCGTAAAACCACTCGTGGTAAGCCTGCAGGCTGGGCAGCATGTGCTTGAACCAGCGCTTGCGCTCGGCCACGCTCAGCCGCTGCCCGACCTGCCACACAGCTTCGGCCAGCATCGGCGGCTGCGTAATACCGCTTGTCGCGATATTATCCGGCGAATACGGGCTGAGCCAGCTCCGCCACATGTTCCGGTCGCGCGCATACTCGCGCTTGTCGCTAAAAATCATGTTCGGGAACATGCCGTTGCTCCACTGCCCGCGCAGCAGGTTCTGCAGCTCGGTCTGGGCCCGGTCCACATCCAGCCAGCGTAGGCCGATGGCAATAAAACAGCTGTCCCACAGCCATTGGTGGGGGTAAAGATTCTGAGCCGGCACGGTGTAATTGCCACGGTCATTGGCTTTTAGTACCTCTGTGGCTTGCTCAAACAGGTCCGGTGTGGTCGGCTTTTCGGTGTTATCGCTCATGCTTACTGATATGATAGCACTAGGCTAAGCACTACTGCTATATAGTATCTATCGCGCGCGGTTATCAGTAACGCTCGCTTACTTGCTGTCAACCACGTTAGGTGTGTTACTCGTGGGACAGTGTGAAAGAACGTCCGAGAGCTCCCTGCGCTAGCAGCCTGAAGGCCTCTAGCGTCTTTTCGTTCGTCGCGCAAATCCTTAATGTATTCCCGTGTGCGACAGGACGGTACTCCAATGGCCCACGACTACTCTGTACTACCTCACGCAACAACGACATCAGCGCGAACCGTTTCGCGGGCAATGGCCCTTGTTTGACAAGCATCTCAGCTGGCCCGTCGGCCTCCACGAATCGTGCCATCGCAGAGTGTTCTTCCTTCTTGCCGACACTGATGCCTTGTAGGGGCTCCCGATCATTCCGTACGTTTGCGGGAAGGCCGGGCACTTGTTCGTCAGTTTTCCAGGTTATGTCGATGTCGTCGCCATCGGCCAAAAGGCTACTTTCCGCCGCCGCCGTATCTACTACGTCCCTATACCCACCAATATTCCCTGGATTAGCTTCCAGTGTCTCTGTCACTATAAAAACTCCTAACGTTTTAGGTATTTATATAAATTATTTTTGGCAAAAGAGAAAAACACCCTTGTCGGCGTCTATGCTACACCCGCAACAGATACGGAGTCAACAAAATTGTAATTTCTGTTACAGAAGCTAGCGGTAGTTTGTGAAGCTGATGGGGAAGTCGAAATCCTGCGATTTAAGCAGCGTGATAACGGTCTGCAGGTCGTCTTTGCTGGTGCTCATAACGCGTACCGCGTCGCCCTGGATTTGGGTTTTGACTTTCGGGTACGTATCGCGCACCAACTTGGTGATCTGCTTGGCCTTGTCCTGGTCGAGCCCTTGCTTGAACAGCACTTCCTGCGTAGCCTTGAGGTTGCTCTCCACGATATCACGTGAGGTGTCGAGCACCTTTTGACTGATGCCGCGAGTGGCCAGTTTTTTGCGCACAATATCAAGGATGGCATCGATCTGCCAGGCACCGCTGCCGGTGACCTTCAGGCCTTTTTTATCATCCAGCCAGTCCAGTGCTGCTGGCGTACCTTTAAAATCGTAGCGGCTGTCCATTTCGCGCTTAGCCTGGTCGAACACATTGTTCATCTCGGCCTTATCGTAATCACTCACCGCGTCAAAACTGAAGTTTGCCATACAACTATTGTACGCCACCTGATTTGCTCAACCTGCACCAATGGGCCTTACTGAGGCGGAAGCGAGCATGTAAAGGTTACAAACCTGGTGTCGCTGTATAAGCCGGTAACGTCATCCGGCTTCCCGCTGACCAGATTACCCTTATCGACCTGCAAAATTATAGTGCCCGGGACGGAGTACTGTTCGTAGTCTCCGGGATCCAGCGCAATCCTGCCCAACTTGGCGGCAACAGTAGCGGTGATACCGGATTCGAGGGTGAGTAGCTGTGTCTGGCCGCCGCTTATCTCATCCGTGACTGCTTTGTCTGACCCGCGGGTGCAATCTGCCGTTAGGGTTTTTGAAATCACGTCGGAGTGATGGTGTACGCCGGCGTACACCACGGCTGCTATTCCCGCAGCCGCGGCAGCTCCTGTTACAGCTCGCTTTGGTAGTACGCCCCGCCGTTCAGGCTTAGGTTCGGTACCGAGTGTGTATCTACCCATATTTTAATTAATGGGCAGCCGCCGCCAACGCGCAGTAATAATTTCCGCTATTATAATATGTTCCACTGTTGCCATCCCTGTTATACTAGGAAAATGAGTTACCAGAATCCGAAGGTGCAGGAGGCGGCCGATCTGCTGAAAAGCCGGTTCGCTGAACTGCACAACAAGCCTGATATTTTAAAGGCGGTCGAGCTGCGGGCGCTATATGCGGAAATCCCGACTCTGCCGGCTGAGCAGCGCGGTACCTTCGGCAAAGAACTGAACTCCTTACGGGCGGAGCTGCAGCAAATGGTTGACGAAGCCGGCGCTGCCGAAGAGGCATTGCCGCCCATCGACATCACCGCGCCGTTCGATATCAATGTGCCCGCGGATAAGCGGCCGCAGCTGCTTCCGGCCGAAACCGGCGCCAAGCACCCCTTGATGACTGAGCTCGAACAGGTGCTCGACATCTTCTACCGCATGGGTTTCACGGCGCTGGAAAGCCGCGAAATTGACGATGACTTCCACATGTTCGGCTCCCTGAACTTCCCCGAAGGCCACCCCGCACGGGACGACTACGATACCTTCATGACCACCCAGGCCAATGAGGACGGCAAGCAGTTCATCGCGCCGGCGCACACCTCCACCATGCAGAACCGCGCGCTGCAGATGCACAAGGGCGATCTGGAGCAAGGCGAACCCATAGCGGTGCTGCTTCCTGGCCGCGTTTTCCGGAACGAAGACGTCGACGCTCGCCACGAGCACACGTTCTACCAGTTTGAAGGCGTGTATGTCGACAAGGGCATTAACGCCGGTAACTTGCTCGCCACATTCAAAACATTCCTGGGCGAATACTACCAGCAGGACATCGAGATCAAGAGCCAGCCGTTCTACTTTCCGTTCACCGAGCCAAGCTTCGAACTGGCCCTGAGCTGTCCGTTTTGTCAGAAAAAGGGCTGTCGTATCTGCAGCTACAGCGGCTGGATCGAGCTGCTGGGCATGGGCATGATTCATCCCAACGTGCTGCGCGCCGGCGGCATTGACCCCGAAATCTACACCGGTTTTGCCTGGGGTTGCGGCCTGGAGCGTTTGGTGATGATGAAATACGGCATCGAAGACATCCGCCACTTCGAAAGCGGCAAACTCGACTTCCTGAGGCAATTCGCATGAGTGACGATGTAAAACATGAGGCTTTGGAAGCTATGTCCCGACACCATCTGTGTGTACTATCAACAGTTGATGGGCACGCAAAGCCTGAGTCGGCCATTGTTGGCTTTTCGCACAACGACAAGTTTGAGCTGCTCGTCGGCACTTCGGTTTTAACTCGCAAATACGCCAATGTGCAGCGCAATCCGCATGTAGCGGTTGTGATTGGCGACGAGGCGGCAGAAGTGCAATACGAGGGCACGATCCAGCAGCTTGACATGGCGGAGCTGGACGAATTGCTGAAAGACCATTTTGAAAAACTGCCGGGTACGACGAAGTACCTCCAGGACCCGAACCAGGTGTGGTTCCTGATTACTCCCGCCTGGCTTAGGCTGACCGTCCACGAAACGCCGAATCGGGTCGAAGAATTGAGGTTTGTATGAAAGTATCGCTAAATTGGGTTAAACAATATCTCGATTTCGAGCTGCCGCCGGTGGACGAGCTGGTGGAACGCATCGGCGCGCAGTTGGGTGCGGTCGAAGAGGTCGAGGACCTTGGCGCAAAGTACCAGGGCGTCGTTATCGTAAAAGTCGTGGAGTGCGAGCCGCTCGAAAATTCCGACCACTTGCACCGCTGTCTGGTAGACGACGGCGGGGTGGTAGCGAGCGTGGAACGCGAGGCGAATGGCCTGGTGCAGGTTTTGACCGGTGCACCGAACGTCCATAAAGACATGTGGGCGGTGTGGCTGGCACCAGGTGTCACCGTACCTGAGAGCGTGGGGAAGGATCCATTCGTACTTACCAGCCGCAATATGCGCGGGGCGATGAGTCACGGCATGCTGGCCAGTCCGAAAGAGCTGGCTCTTGGTGATAGCCACGAAGGTCTGCTGGAACTAGACCCACAGGAGGTAGTGCCGTCAGGCCTGAAAATTGAGCCCGGTGTCGATTTCGCCAAAATCTTTGAGCTCGACGACTACATTATCGACATCGAAAACAAAATGTTCACCCACCGGCCGGACTGCTTTGGCATGTTGGGCGTGGCGCGTGAAATCGCCGGCATTTTGGGGCACAAATTTATGTCGCCGGAGCAGTACCGGGTGTTGCGCGGTATTGCCGGAACCGGCGGCCTGGCGCTGGAAATTACCAACGAAATCCCCGAAAAGGTGCCGCGTTTCATGGGCGTGACTATCAAGAACGTGACGGTTGGACCCAGTCCGCTGTGGCTGCAGATCGAGCTGGCGCGGGTTGGGGTTCGACCAATCAGCAATATCGTCGATGTGACGAACTACATGATGCTGCTTACCGGTCAACCGCTGCACGCCTATGATTACGATAAAGTTGCTAGCGGTACGTTAGGGGCACGCTTTGCGCGTGGCGGCGAAAAACTGGCGCTCTTAAACGGCAAAACTATCGAATTGAATGACGCCGATATGGTCATCACCGACGGCACGAAGCCGGTCGGCCTGGCTGGTGTAATGGGCGGCAGCGAAACCGAAGTCTCGGCGGAAACCAGAAACATAATCCTGGAATGTGCTACGTTCGACATGTATACCATCCGACGTACCAGCATGCGCCACGGCCTGTTTACCGATGCGGTAACGCGGTTCAACAAAGGGCAGTCACCGCTGCAAAATCCGTACGTTTTACAGATGGCGGTCGGCCATGTGCTGACGCTAACGGGCGGGGAAGTGGCAAGCGCTGTTGCCGATAACGATCACACGGAAGGCCGGACCAGCGTCCATCCACCGGTGCCGGTCGCAACCGGGTTTATCAACGCGCGGCTCGGTCTTGAGTTGTCTCCGGATGAAATGAAGCAGCTGCTCGAAAACGTCGAATGCACCGTGGACGCGGGCAGCGACACTATAACGGTTACGGCCCCCTACTGGCGCACCGATATCGAGCTGCGTGAAGATGTGGTCGAAGAAGTCGGCCGCTTGTACGGCTTTGACCGGCTGCCGCTGGTACTGCCGAAGCACAGCATCAAGCCTGCTGCCAGAAACGTGGCGCTGGAACTAAAGAGCCGTCTGCGTAGCACGCTCGCCAAATCCGGCGCCAACGAAGTGCTGACCTATAGCTTTGTCCACGGTGACCTGCTTAAAAAAGCCGGTCAGAGCTCCGAGCACGCCTTCCAGGTCGGCAACGCCCTGAGCCCCGATCTGCAGTATTACCGCTTGAGCCTCACACCGAGCCTGCTTGACAAAGTCCATCCGAACATCAAGGCCGGGTTTGGCGAGTTTGCGTTGTTTGAACTAGGCAAGACACACTTTGTGGGCGAAATGGACGCGAATGACCCGGCGGTACCGAACGAGGATGACCACATTGCGCTCGTGCTGGCATACGGCGACAAGCAACAACCCGCCGGCGCACCGTACTACCATGCCCGCAAATATCTGGAGCAGATTGTCGATCTGCAGGCGTTTAGCTTTACCCCGCTTGCGGACTTTGACCTTGCTAAGGACGAATGGGGCAGGCAACTGACCGCACCGTACGAACCGGGACGCTCCGCGGTTATCGTCAAAGACGGCCAGATCTGGGGCGTTGTGGGCGAATTCAAACCAGGTGTCAGACGAGCGCTGAAGCTCCCCGCCTATACGGCTGGTTTTGAGATTAACCTGGGTATTGTCCCCACTGGGGCTACGCCAAGCTACCGTGCACTGTCGCGCTTTCCGGGTATTGCCCAGGATATCACGCTAAAAGTTGCGAACGATATGTCCTACCGCGTTTTGTTTGAGCTGGTGCAAACCAAGCTCGCCGAACTCAAGCCCGAACAGACCCAGCTGACGGTCGAGCCGTTGGATATGTATCAGCGTGCCGATGACGCAGGGCACAAGCAACTCACCTTCCGCGTGCATATTGCAAGCTACGAAAAGACTCTGCGCGGTGCAGAAGTCAACCAACTGCTGGACGGTGTCGCCGCTGCGGCTCAAAAAGAATATAACGCCGAGCGCATATAATTAGTAACCAACCTAACTAGCATCCGTGCGTACGAGCGATATAATGCGGGTGGCTTGAGATAGTTCTCTTCGTGGAAACACGAAACATTGAGCGTTTTAACTCCAGGCTAAAGACGGCACTTTTCAGCGTTATTGAGGGGCGGGTGACGGTCGACCTTGCGGTGGTCCGGTTGTTGACGGGACAACTGGAGTTATCCCCCATCGTCTGATCTCCCTGCCAGGAAGGTGGCGGCTGCCTGTGTCCCCACGGGCAAGCCGGGAGGATGTTCGCATCTGACAGTCGCTGCCGCGGCTAAAGAGTGCGGGCAAGGCTTGCTTAAGGGCATGCCGCCACCTCTCGTAAGCAGCCGACGGACCTGGTGTACAAAAGGAGCTCCTTACCGACCTCCGGCACAGGGGCACACCGGGTCCGTCGGCCCAGGCTTGGTCGAGAGTTTGATGTTGCTGGTACTTGCCACAACCCCCCCATTCTCTCCTTAGCCCGCTCAATGCGCCTACATAGTTACCGTCTTTTCTTCCCCAGGGATCATAAGACTGATTTGTGGTCCGTGGGGATGAAGAATTCCCGAAAATGTCGCCATAGCTTGCCTGGGACCCGGAAAACGTGGCAAAATAGAACGTAAATTAAGAGGACTTACATATGGCGCGTATGCGTGATCGGATATTTGCGGGCTTCGGGGCTTTTTTATTCCTAGGGAGCGCCTGCGCGCTGACTATTTTTGTGGTGCTGCAGCCTGGCGCTGATAGTGCCAGCAATGCTGCCAATAACCAATCCTCGCAGCAAGCCTGTCAGGACACCAACACCGAGCCCACGCTGCCCGTTCCGGATGTATACAAACCCGCTGGACCGGTTACCAGTTTGCAGACGACCGATCTGTCAACCGGCAGCGGTCCGGCCGCCAAAGCCGGTGACTGCCTGGTCGTGAAATATTACGGCACACTGGCCAGCAACGGTACCAAATTCGACGAGGACTTTACCGATGCCACCGGTTTTGCCTTTACGCTCGGCCAGGGCCAGGTCATACCTGGCTGGGACCAGGGTGTGGTCGGCATGAAGGCGGGCGGTATGCGCCGGTTGGTCATCCCGGCGTCATTGGCTTACGGCAGCCAATCACCTTCCGCTGCCATTCCGGCTAACTCCGACCTCGTATTTGTAGTTAAACTGTTAAGGATCCAAAAATCATGATGCAAGATTTCACCCCTGTAGATAGCGTACCGGAACTGAAGATCGAAGACCGCGTGCCCGGCACCGGCGCAACAGTGGAGCCAAGCGACACTGTAACCTGCCACTACACCGGCGCTATTGCCAAAACCGGACACGTATTCCAGACCTCGCACGATTTCGGCAAGCCGATCAGCTTTCCGCTGAGTGGTGTGATCGCCGGCTGGACCGAGGGCGTCCCCGGCATGAAAGTCGGCGGCACCCGCCGTCTGCTGATCCCTGCCGCTTTAGCCTACGGCAGTAACCCGCCGCATGGTTCCGGCATCCCGGCCAATGCCGACCTGGTCTTCGACATCGAGCTGGTCTCCATCCAAGGCAAATAAAGCATAACTTTGTACTAAAAAGCACTACATGTAGCGCTCTTGACGATTCCGGTTACGCTAGCGTATACTTCTAATCACGACTTTGAGGCGACCAAACAAACACGGTTAGAGGTCAACCGCTAAAGCCAACAAAAATAAAACAAACCAACGTGAGGGGGAGTTAAGTTTATGGTCAAAAACATCACTATTTTTACTACGACGACGTGCGCGTATTGCCCGATGGTCAAAAAATATCTGGGGGCGAAGGGGCTTAAGTATGATGAAGTCAACCTGGACCAAAACCCCGAGCGGCAGCAGGAAGCGCTGGCAATCTCCGGTGCTCTGACGGTGCCCGTCACCGTCGTTACCAAAGAAGACGACAGTAAAGAAGTGGTGGTTGGTTATAATCTCGCCAAGCTGGCACCCGCAGTCGCCTAAAATACCTGCTACAATTTAATATGAGCGAACGGAATGCTCCCTCTCAAGCGGAGTATTCTTGTAATTCCCAAGGAGTGAACAGATGGCCGATACAACCGATACCCCTAAGCACGACGTCATTATCATAGGCGCCGGACCGGCAGCGCTCAGTGCGGCCATCTACACCACGCGCGAAGACATCGACACCCTGCTGTTCGAGCGGGCCGTGCCGGGCGGTCTGGCGGCCATCACAGACAAGGTCGATAACTATCCCGGCTTTCCCGAGGGCATTGCCGGGTTAGAGCTCGCCAGCAATCTGCAGAAGCAGGCTGAACGGTTCGGCGCGGTTATAGAATTTGGCGAGGTCACCAAAATCCACGACGAAGGCCATTGGAAGCGGCTGGAAACGACCAGCGGTGATTACCTGGCCCGCGCGGTGCTTATCGCCACCGGCAGCGACTACAAAAAGGTGGGCGTGCCCGGCGAAGTCGAATACTATGCCCGCGGTGTCCACTACTGCGCCACCTGCGACGGCGCGTTTTACCGCGATAAGCGGCTGGTCGTTATCGGCGGCGGCAACAGCGCGGTGCAGGAAACGATGTTCCTGACCCGGTTTGCGAGCCACATCGACCTGGTGGTGCGCAGCACCATCAAAGCCAGCGAAGTTCTGCAGGATGAGCTGCAAACATATGTCGATAGCGGTAAAGTCACTGTGCACCTGCAGACTTCCACCGAAGAAATCGTTGGCATAGACGG
>Ga0070658_10004596_pt1 | contig 11217 bp, 8 predicted proteins | sample KBSC13metaG_FD_64664 | JGI IMG/M metagenome (GOLD analysis project Ga0070658, IMG submission 64664) | Corn rhizosphere microbial communities from Kellogg Biological Station, Michigan, USA - KBS C1-3 metaG | ecosystem: Host-associated > Plants > Roots > Rhizosphere > Soil ... | reverse complement strand
CTTCCGCCGGACACAGTCAGCCCCGGTGGATCGACGATCGACCCGAACGCAGTCATCAAGCTGCCCGGCGGCTTGACGCTGCCTACCATTCACTTGCCCGCCAACTAGCGAGTACGGCCGGCACACACGTCCTGCACAAACCGCGAATACGATCGATTGGGCCTTGTTTCCTGGGGCCCGACCCGAGCATTCGCGGATGGACATAGGTTTGCCGGATCGACCTCCGCGATGAGGTCGAGGGAAACGAATTTGGTCCGCCCTGGCGGGTCAGGAGAGAAACATGAATCCATTAAAATCGCCGGCACATACCGGCGAATCTCAAGTAGTAACCAACATGCGTGGGGACCGCGCCTTCGACATCCGCGCCAACAAGATACTCTGCCACGAGCCGTCGTTCGCACAGCGCATCGTGATGCTGGCCCTGGCGGCCGGTATGTTCGGCGCCTTTGCCACGCCGGCGGAGGCGGCTCCGGCTAAGCCCGCGGCAAGACACGGCTACCATTTCCAGCACCGTTCCGTATGGGCGGCGAAATGGGCGGCGGCGCATCCGGCGCAAGAGGCTGCCTATCAGCGCAAGATTATGGGCAAGTACGTTCGGCGGCCATACGCTGCGCATCGCTGGACACCTCGCGGCCGAACCGCCGTGCATGCCTGGGGAGCGCCCGCTCCGATCGCCGGCAAAACGGCGCACGCCTGGGCACCCGCCCCGAGTCACCGGTGGCCCCGAACTACCTGGGCCAAGAGCCATGGGCGACACGGCCACCGTTGGGGACACCGATGGTCGACGGCAATTGCTCCGGCGGCTGTCGACGTGCCGGAATCGGCCCAGTCCTACGGTGCAAATGCGGGCGGGATCGGCATGATCCCGTCGATCCCGGCAACCCACGTCAACATTCTGCCAAGCATCGAGCCGGTTATGAAGCCGATCGTTCCGGTCCAGGTCACAGCCGCGCCGATAGCGGCGATGCCCGCGAAGAAGCCTGCGCCTATAAAGGTTGCCAAGGCGGACACGCAACTCGCTTACAATAGCGACACCGACGACGCGCCGACGAGCCCTAACGTCAGTCTCGACTTCGTTGCCGCCGACATCAACGATGTGCTCAAGTCGCTCGCGATGCAGACGCACACGAATGTCGTTTCCGGCGCCGATGTCAAGGGTACCATCACGGTCACGCTTACGCATGTCAGTCTCGACGAGGCACTCGACATGATCACGAAGCTGTCCGGCTATTCGTACGCGAAGGTAGGGCGGACCTATGTTGTAGGCACGCCTGCTTCGATCCAGACGTTGACCACCTCCGGCACCGCGTCACTTGCGCCGACAACGGCGGTACTGACACTGACGTACTCCGACTGGACGCAGATGGTAACGTCGATCAAGGACCGCTACCCCAATGTCAAGGTCACTCCCGGCACCGCCGTCGGTAGCGTCGGGGCTGGCGGCGTCCTGTTGGTCACCGGCACGGCTGATGACATCAGCGGCGTCAAGTCGCTCGTTCAAACATCCGAGGACGCGCTTGCCCGCGGCGTGGCTTCGTCCAAGACCGTCTATTACAAGATCAAGTACTCGTCGGCGATTGACCTGGCGTCGGTGCTTAGCCGTTTGGTGCCGGGTGTTATGGTGACGCCCGCGCCAACCTCGGGTTTCAGCCTCAAGGCGCCGATTACGGCAGATTCGGGCAGCGGATCGAGTTCGACGACTGTCGGACCAGCAACTTCGAGTGGCGGCGGTGGAACGAGCACGCAAACCGCTAGTAACGGATCGTCGACGTCATCGACGACGACGTCCACCGTCGACATCAAGGCCAACGTCAGCGCCCTGCTCCTGACCGGTTCGGACACGGACACCAAGCGAGCGCTCGACATTCTCGGCCAGGTCGACGTTCGCCCGGCGCAGATCACCTACGAAGCCAAGATCACCGAGATCAACATGAACTCGGACAAGACTCTGGGCGTGAACTGGGATTTCAGCGGGTTCAAGACGACCATCGGCGAAACACTGCCTAAAGGAGTTAAGCCGGACGACCCGACACTACCTGTTCCATTTCTTGGCAACATCTCCAGATTCGGACGGATCGGACGGACCCCAATTTCTAACATGGTGTCTGTTTCTCTGGACGCGCTGTTCAAGAGTGGAGACGCCAAGCTTCTCTCGAACCCGAACATCTCGGCGGTGGACGGCGAGCCGGCGGCGGTGTTCATTGGCGACACGGTCAACTACGTTTCGTCAATCAGCTCGTCCAACGGTCAGCAGACGGTGACTACGTCGTCGCTTAACATCGGCATCAAGCTGTTCGTCACGGGCAAGGTCAACAATGATGGGGAGATCACACTCAACATCCATCCGGAAGTCTCGACGATCACCGGCTTCCTCGACGTACCCGGAGGCGGTCAACTGCCCCAGGTCGCCAATCGCGAGGCCACGACGACGGTCCGCTGCCACGATGGCGAGACTATCGCCATTGGCGGCCTGATTAGCGAGGATGACATCAAGAGCGTGTCGAAGGTTCCCGTTTTGGGCGACTTGCCGTTCTTTGGCCAGTTGTTCCGCGATAACAGCCACACCCACAGGCGCAACGAGGTTGTGATCTTCGTGAAGGTCTCGGTCCAGAAGGATGAGCAGACCGCGGAGAATAAGTAGCCAAATCGCATTGAGGCCGGTGGGCAATGCCCGCCGGCCTCTTTTTATCTTGCTCAGTCTCCCCCGCGGCCGGGGCCGTCGAGGTCTTCGGTCGTTAGTATATATGGTAGCGGATGCGCGAAGTAGGCGTCATTGTCACAGATGATGACCGATCTGTGGTCGATCTCGGAGACAATCCCGTGGCCTGGGCGTGCGCTATCGAGCAACGTGACACCGATCGAGCTGTCAACCAGGCTGCGCTCGGCTCGGGGCGAAGATATCAAGCTAGTCATTTTGAACCTCTCTCGTTTGCTTAAGATCTTCGCTACGGTGAGAAGATCGCGATGTATGTCACCATCGTACGATGCCATCCTGCTTAGAACCCTCTTACCCACTTATCGCCTGGTAATCACGCGGGGTTGATGCACCCCGGCTAAAATCGGCCATTTGGGGGACACCCGGTAAATCGACGAGTCCGCATAGGCTAATCGCCTACAGATCTATATTCGGGGAACCGATAATCATGATGCGTAGGTGATTGGCGCACGTCTTAATTTGCTGTTCGAGACGCCATCAACGAAGCGATTGACGAGGGCTAAAGTCGAGCCGAAACCTGCCGCCGCACGCACTACTAAGCAAATCGCCGGTCCCATCGACGAGACCCGGATATTTCCTTAGTCGGGCTGCGGGCAAGACCCAGCTCGCAAAGAAAGTCGAGACCCATGCAATCCGCAGCTATTGGTGAGATCTTCGTATCGAGCGGACTTATCACCGAGGACCAGCTCCAACAAGCGCTCGAGAAGCAGCGCCAGCTCAAGTCCCAGGAACAAATCGGCGATCTCCTCGTCTCGATGGGATTGATCACCGAACGGGACCGTGTCCGCGCGCTCGGCGAGCAATGGGGAGTCCCCTATATCGATTTGACGGAAGTTAAGGTCGAAGACGACGTCACCAGCGTCATCAGCCAGGAACTCGCGCGCCGCTTCAAAGTATTCCCCGTATCAAGGTCCCAGAAGAAGATCACGCTCGCGATGAAGAATCCGCTGGATATCTTCGCTATCGACGAGATTCGCCTGATCACGGGGAAAGAGGTCGAGCCGGTTATCGCGATTGAAGAAGACATCATCAATGCGATTTCCAATAACTACCGGACCGAGGTCAACGTCACGGACGCCGTCACCGACGTCATGCGCGACCTCAACGACGGCAGCCTCGAACTGACCGGCGCCGACGGCGATGATGACAACATTTCCATTGAGCAGCTCAAGGAGCTCTCAGGCGAGGCGCCCATCGTGCGTCTGGCGAACATGATCATCACACGCGGCATTACGGACAAAGCATCGGACATCCATATCGAGCCCGCCAAGGACTGTCTGCGCATACGATATCGCGTCGACGGCATCCTCATCGACGGCATGCAGCTGCCCAAGAAGACGCAGGCGTCGATCACGTCGCGCTTTAAGATCATGGCCGACATGGACATTGCCGAGAAGCGCGCTCCGCAAGACGGCCGTATCTCCGCAACCATCGAGGGCAAGCCCTACGACTTCCGCGTGTCGACTCTGCCGGCGGTCTTCGGCGAGAAGATCGTTATGCGGGTCCTCGACAAGTCGAACATCAGCGTCGGCCTCAACAAGCTCGGCCTGCTGCCCTACACGTTCGAGATGTTCGAGAGCATGATCTCTCGTACGTATGGCATCATTCTTGTCACCGGCCCGACAGGGTCCGGCAAGTCCACCACCCTGTACTCGGTGCTGGCAAAGTTGAACTCCGGCGAGAAGAATATCCTGACGATCGAGGACCCCGTCGAGTATGAGCTGAACGGCATTACGCAGTCGATGGTCAACACGCGCGCCGGCATGACCTTCGCGGCCGGCCTCCGGTCCATGCTGCGCCAGGACCCGAACATCATCATGGTCGGCGAAATGCGCGACCAGGAAACGGCCATGATCGCCATCGAGGCAGCGTTGACCGGTCACCTCGTCCTGTCGACCCTGCATACTAACGACGCCCCCGGTAGCGTCGCCCGCCTCCTCGACATGGGCGTCGAAAGCTTCCTGATCGCCTCGTCCATCGTCGGCGTCCTCGCCCAGCGGCTTCTGCGGTGTGTCTGCCCGAAGTGCAAAGAACAGTACGTCCCGCCCAAGGACGCCATCAAGCGCCTCGGCATGAACCTCGACATCCTCGACAAGGGCGAAGTCACGTTCTATCGGGGCAAAGGCTGCGACCACTGCAAAGGCACGGGCTATAAGGGGCGCGTCGGCGTGTACGAACTCATGCCCGTCAACGATAAGGTACGGGAGTTGATCCTGGCGAGGGCGTCGTCGTACGCGATTCGAGAGGCCGCCATCGAAGCGGGAATGCGGACGTTGAAGGACGACGCGATGGAGAAGATCCTGCTGGGGATTACGACGCTCGAGGAGAGCTTGCGGGTGATCTATTCGGGGTAGGGAGCGGCCCTCACCCCCTAACCCCCTCTCCCATCGGAATGGGCGAGGGGCCTGTGGAGTTTGCGCCCGTCCGCGAGGGCAAATCGACAGCGACTTTTTTCGTCAAAGCATTGATTGTTTTGAATGAATTCGCCATTGAGATGGAGAAGGTTTGATTTCGTCTGTTTTTCTCACTGCGTTTTTCAAGTTTAGGCCCGATTTTACGTCCTCCAGAGCGGTTGCGGACGGTATTTGGCGGGTGAGCCGTGATGGCGTGACGAAATTCGCCAATGTTTCAATTATGTTGATTGTTATCGCCATCGTCGATGGAGGCGGTTGATTTCTGCGTGATTTTTGATGGTGCCGATTACGATCATATGTTCCCATTCAAGTCTATTATACCAGAATCTACTTAACGAGCGGCCAAAACTCCAGCAACTTTTCGACCAACTTGTAAACGTGCGTTCCCGGATAGGACGGCCATCGCACGTTTTCTTGACGGTCGAGTAGCTTTGCCGCTTCGATCGCCTTCACAATCGCGTCACGACCATATGGCGACGAATCAAACTTCGTCTTGCTGTAGCTGCCAAGATGAGAACGTAGGCGATTGATTACTGCGGCACATTCGAGATCCGTTGTATCGTGCTCCCTCAAGTGCAGCAACAGCCATAACTCAAAACATGGATTGCTTACGGCCAGCCGATACCCACTCTCCAGGCCCATCTGAGTCACTTCTTCAATGAACTGCGGACGTTGGCGGTCCACATCGAACATCAGCCATCGCTCATCGTCTGGCCCCAGATCATAACGCTCCTCAAATTCCGCCATGCGTGCCAACACATGCTTCGCCGCCGACTTGCCGTCAGGCCCAGTCGACAAGACCTCAACTTTAACTCGGCGACTTTGGAAGATGTCGAGGTACTGCTCCTCAGTCTTCTCCCCTTCCGTGGCGACAACGAATAGTCTAGAGTCGCGTACGAACTCTTGGCGTGGAAGCAGACCGGTACGACGGATCTTCATGCAGCCGCCTTGTCGTTAGAAGCCGTTTCGTCACTCTTCCAGCCTAGCTGTTCGATCGGCGTAATAAACGGAATCGCCCCGAATCGGCCGTTCAGATACCCCTTCTCAACCTTCAAGTCGGGTCTTATCTTGAACTCAGCCAGCGAATAGATGTGGGAGGCACCCGCCTTATTCTTCTCCACAAACCAGATCTCATCGCGTCGGAGTAGGTCGAGGTCAAGGAGGTTGGTGTCGTGCGTGGTAAATATTAGTTGGTTGGATGAATCAGGCGGGCACCCGTCGAGTGCGGTCTGCAAGAATAGACGAGACAGGTGCGGATGAAAGCTACGGTCAAGTTCGTCGATGACGACCACCCTTGCTGTTTTCTCAGACAATTCCCTGAGGATTGGTGCGAGGTGAACTAATCGCTGGGTTCCATCGGATTCTTCGTTCATAGTGAATGTGCTATCACTTCCCCGATGAGTAAATACCATGTCGATTTGAGATGCACGTCCGGCACGATCTTTTGTGAATACCGGTCCACTCGTACTGACGAATCCGTCTGGTGGTAGCTTTTCTAACAAGGCAATCACCGTTTCACGATCACGGATGTCAGGCACCATATCCACGGCCCCAAGTTGGGTTTCGACAGTGCCAACCATTTCAATATCAGTGCCGGATGAGCGCAGAAAGTCAGTGAGATACCCACGCAGTTGGGGATAGTAGTGTACAAGACCTGCGAGAGATTCGGCCCTCGGCTCCGCGGGAATCACCGCCAACACCTCTGTAAACCATTCGGCCACTCGAGTTAGCTCGACCACATTTCGTTCGACAGCCTCGCACAGCAGCAATTGATTGGCTCTCGTCCCCTGAGCCAAGAACTCAAAGAACTGCTTTCTCGCTCCATCAGCCAAACTCGTACCAACCTCGACCTCGGCCTGCCCATCCTCTGACGTCGACCGCTCGAACAGCTTCACCTCAGTCTTCTTGATCCCACTCGCGAACAACCACTCTTCCGTAACTCTCTCGCTTGTCACACGGAAGCCGTAGTTATAAAGCAGACCTTGAGTTCGAAAGCTGAACTCGAACTTGCTAGGCCGCTCATAACCGTCGGCGCGTAACTTGAACGGTCGAACCGGAATGCTCTGTGATCGCCGCGTCCCGTTCACTATCAGCTCTTTGGCAAACCCAATAGCCTCAACCAAATTCGACTTGCCGGACGCGTTCGGCCCATAGATCGCCGCCGCCCGCAGGGCTGGCCCACCTTTGCCATCGACGACATGGTTAGGGTGCATCTGGTCGCCTGTCGACGCGACCATGCTGAAGACTTGCTCTTCGTCAAACGATAGGAAATTCTCTACAGAAAACTGGAGTAGCATAAGAGATCACCGCGCCTTTTTCTCGCAAAAGCTAAATACAGCTTACTCCAAACCCACTAATTAGTCAATTTCGGAGAAAAAATCTCTAATCATTATCAATAGGGATGCCTAGTTGTATACCCAGCTACAAAAGCACTCCCTAAATTCCGATAATGCTAATGCACGTATTCCGTTCTGAAAACGAGAAGTAACATGATTGTCAACGATCCAGACCTGTTGCCGCTGACCCCGGATGACGCGAAGACGAAGCCCCAGCCGGAGAGCGATTTTTCGGCGCGGGTGTCCGAGAGCTACGATAGCATCGAGGCCCTACTGGCCGCGCGCGAGGAGGCGGAGGAGGCGGAGGCTAAGGCGAAGCTCGGCGGCGAGACGCTGTTGCCGTTTGCCAAGGAACCGCCAAAGCCTCAGCAGTCGACGCCCCAAAGCGGACCGAAGATGCAGAACTTCACGGTTGGCGGCGATGCCGACGATATGGACTCGCCGGCGCCGATTGGGGCGATCAGCGGCGACCTGAGCCGGCTGAGCGACGCCCGAACCGTGGGCCGTGATTCCGTTACAGACTACATGCAGGCACAGGCGCAAGAAATCACGCCGCATCTACCGGACGATGAGGACGGCCTCGCAAGGATCCCGCGTGGGACCGCCGGGGGTATGGCCCTGGTCGACAGCCCCGTTCTCAACGAGCCGATGCCGGAGACGTCGGGGCAGAACCGCCTCGACGGCATCCACATCAACGAGCTCCTTAAGATGACATTGCAGTCCGGCGCGTCGGATCTGCACCTCACCGTTGGCCTGCCCCCCATGATCCGCAAGGACGGACGGCTCACGCCCTTACCCTTCATCTGCGCAACGGAGCAGGACACTCAGCGGATCGTCTATGACATCCTCGAAAACAAGCAGATCGAGACGTTTGAGCGCACCCACGAACTCGACTTCTCGTACGGCGTCAAAGGGATCGGGCGCTTCCGCTTCAATGTCTACCGTCAGCGCGGCGCACTCTCGGCCGCAATGCGCGTGATCCCGAACATCATTCCGACGATGGAGCAGCTCAAGCTCCCGCCCATCCTTCGCGAGTTGACCCGCAAACACGCCGGGCTCGTCCTTGTGACCGGGCCGACCGGATCGGGCAAGTCGACAACGATTGCCTCCCTCATCGACATCATCAACACCGAGCGGGAGTGCCATATCTTGACGATCGAGGACCCGATCGAATACCTGCACACCCATAAGAGGTGTATGGTCAACCAGCGCGAGCTCGGCGGAGACACGGACACATTCAACAACGCCCTGCGCGCCTCGCTGCGCGAGGATCCGGACGTTATCCTGGTCGGCGAAATGCGAGACCTGGAGACTATTGCCGCCGCCATCACCCTGGCGGAGACCGGCCACCTCGTCTTCGCCACTCTGCACACTCGATGCGCAGCGGCGACCATCGACCGCATCGTCGACGTTTTCCCGGCCCACCAGCAGGAACAGATCCGCACACAGCTTGCGACCAGTGTCGAGGCCATTGTCGCCCAGCAGCTACTGCCGCGGCCGGGCGGCGGCCGCGTCGCCGCCGTCGAGATCATGGTCGCCACCAGCGCCATCCGCAACCTCATCCGCGAAGGCAAGACCTATCAGATCAACTCGATCATCGAGACGGGCCAGCAGTACGGCATGCAGAACATGGACCGCGTTCTCTCCGACCTCTACCGCAGCGGCGCCGTCACGTTCGAAGAAGCGGCTACTCGGGCCATCGACAGGGAGAACTTCCAGAGGCTCATCAAAGGATATTAGAATAGGAGAATAGTGAATGTTGAATTATGAATAGTGAATTGCAGAGCACGCAGGTCTCAGAGCCTCTTTCCGAACTTCACTATTTCTATTCTCAATTCACTATTCTAATTTCGAAGGGTAATCGACTAGTAGAGTCGAAGTAAGAGGAGCGTCCGCGATGGGCGGTCGCTCCTTCTTTTATGCTTAATTTGCTCGTTATGCTTCTGTGGGCCGCGGGCGGTTTTGCGCTCGGGTTGCTGATCCTGGGCGGGGTACCGTCGCTACGTGAACGACCGCGCTACCTGATGACAATCGGGGCATCCGTGTTGCCGTTCATCTTCATTGTCCACCTCTTTGTGCCCGTCCGCGCGCATCTCTTCGGACCGGACCTACTGTTCTTGATGACCGGCGTGGGAATGCTAGTGGCGGGTTGGGAGGCAGAGGCGGAGCTTGAGGCCCTGGTCGTAACGGAGCGTCGACTGCGGCTGCGGGACGAATGGGAGCGGCGAAACACGTCATCGGAATTGGAAGCTGGAACGACGCATGAAGATGTGCCTGAACCGAGAGGCGTAGGCGCCTCGGTTCAGGCACGGTTAGATGTCGAAGGACGTTAGCCTATCCACGGCGCTTCAGCGACTGATCGCGAAGCGCTTTCTTCTTTTCTAAGTACTTACGCCGATATTGAAGATTTCGAAGCCTGAGCCGCTCGCGCTCGTCGGCGGAGAGACTGCTGACTTTCTCGGTGATCTTCCTCTCGCGATCCGCGATTATCGCCTCGCACTCTTGCAAAACAGCTTCCTGGCATTCCCGGCAATGTCCATGCAGGCCGTCTCGAAAGTTCGGGTTTGAGTTGAAGGAAGACCTTGGTAAATGCTCGTGGCAGCGATTGCACCGCTTGATAGCGGCGGTGATGTCGTTCTGAGTCATTGTAGGTCCTGAATAATCGATAAACGTGCCGGCCGCACACGCTTCCGGCATACTGACATGATGTCATATTATACCTATTCGACTTTAAACGACAAGCCTTTTTTGACCCAGATATATCGATTATTTTGGAGAACTTTGGTCTTTTCCCGGTAAATGGCTACGCTGCGGCATATTCCGAGGCACTTTCGAACGGTTCTATGTCTTCCACCGTCCGCGTAAGCGATTGTGTTTGCAGAACGAGGGCCTTGACGTCGGCGAGAACTTGCTCGAACCGGCGGGTCGATATTTCCTCGCTGGTCATGGCAAAACGCTTGTCCAAGAGCTGCAGTTCGTAGTGCAGGTTGAGGAGGGTTTTGCCGACCTTATCGACGTTCTTGTTGCACCTGAGCAGGTGCTTTGCATGGGCCTCAAACCGGATGTCGGGCGGTTGATCCCCACGCTTTTCTCGTTGATAGGCCACTTCGCTCAGGGCCTGCTCGTAGCCGTCATGGGCCGCCTTCATCTTCGCCTGCACCCACTCATCGAGGCTGCGGTACTCGCCCGTTTCCCCCGGAGAATAGACAAGCTGGAGGTCGACCACTCCGGCCGCCGGTGACATCGGCGGCCGGAGCGCACGCGCGTCGGCAACGATCGCTTGCAGGCGCTCGTGAAGCGCCTCCTGCTTGGAGGCGAAGTAGACGAACCGATCCATGAGGAATCGCAAATGTTCAAGCAGCTCGCGGTGCGGCGCTTCGCTTTGATCGAGCTGCAACTGGATGAGACGGAACGTCGCCTCGAGACGCAGGTATCGCCCCTGGACATCGCCTGTGAGGAGATCGGCCGGCGGGACACAGCCGGCATCAGCCTTGGGGGAACCAGACTTCAACTCGCTATCGGAGGTCTGCGCCCTTGGCCGAGGCATCACCACCGAGCGAACATCGGACTGCTGATCCTGCGCATCCTCCCGCGGGCGACTCGGTATTGGCCTCAGGCCGCAGGCTACCGCGAGATAGATTAGCTCGGCAACAATGCCCACGGCGAAAGGCCATGGGCTGAGGAGCATCGCGGATAGAGCGATGCTAACGCTGACGCCCAGGATGTTGTACGGCGACCGAACTGCGCGCTC
>Ga0070658_10004594_pt1 | contig 11219 bp, 8 predicted proteins | sample KBSC13metaG_FD_64664 | JGI IMG/M metagenome (GOLD analysis project Ga0070658, IMG submission 64664) | Corn rhizosphere microbial communities from Kellogg Biological Station, Michigan, USA - KBS C1-3 metaG | ecosystem: Host-associated > Plants > Roots > Rhizosphere > Soil ... | reverse complement strand
GCGAATATATCGCCCACGCCCAGAGCTTCACCGCAGCCAGAACAGAATTGGAATTTCACAAACTTTAACGGTACGAGCTATAATCTAGATGCGAACCTAAGCATCATACCTGCCGACTATGTGTGGATGGGTTTGCACTCACCCCATTATTGGGTGCGCGAGGAATCGAGCGGGGGCCGGTTCCGACGCGTGATTGTAGACAAGGAGCTGTTTGAGTGCCTACGCTTGTCAACGCCTACGCTACCATTGGCCAGATATCCACGCCGTCATTTCCTCATACGCCGGTCAATCAACGCGATCTCTCCGATCCCGAGCTCGCCGAGCACCTGCGCGGCTTTCGCGGATACGTGCTGAGCAAGGCCGGTGACCAGATGACGAAGACCCTCTACCAGGTCGTCCGCCATATCGGCCGGGTTCAAAATCAGGTGAGCTTCTTTGTCGAGGATGACGACCTCGAGTTGATCGAGGATTGGGCCTGGCGATCCAACGCGATCATGATTCTGCCCGACGGCTCCGTACGCGATCCCGCCGGCTACATCCTGGTCGACCCCGAGGGTGCTCCCGCCGAGCCTGAGGCGCGGGTGCCTTACCCCAAGGACGCCGTCGACCGCAAGGCCGAATCGGACTCGGAACTGGCCGACCTCGACATCACCGTGCCGGTCGACCTGCCGCCCGTGATCGGCGCCGGCGAAGTCCGGCTTCGTCCCGCCGCCGACATCGCCCGTCGCATGCTCGCGCTATTCGTGGTCTCTGTGCGCGCCGAATCTCTTGGCACCAAAGACCCAATTTCGCCGACCAAACTGATCAACGACTGGCCGATCGGCTTCGCCGCGCTCTCGCCCACCGAGCTCAAGTTCATTCAGACACAAGAACCCGCCGAGCAGGACATCGCCAACTTCGCCTGGCGGTACGAGGCCCTGACCCTCCTGCAATGGGCGCTCTGTCTGACCGACGACCTCAGCCTCCCTGTCGAAATCTGCGACGTCCCCGCCGCCGCCAAGATCGCCATCGACAACAACACCGACGCCTTCGTCGACAGCGCCCGCCTGCGCCCCATCAACGAGATCCTCGACGCCCTCGACATCCACTACCGCCTCGACTGGGCCGTCACGCAGGCCCGTGTCGATGGTCGACCTGCCCCCGGTGGCCTCGACGCGGGCGTGGTGTATGAACGTCACTATGCCCTCAATTGGATGGTACGCTTTGAAGACGCCGAATGGGACGACGTTACGACGCCGACATGACGATGCTGGACGTTTCCGGCAATGAAGGGGAGGAAATGATATGGCAATTAAGCGGATGGATAACGTCGGCATCGTGGTCGAATCTCTCGATACTGCCATCTCATTTTTCGAAGAGCTTGGCCTCACGCTCGAAGGGCGAGCCACGATTGAGGGCGAATGGGCCGGGCGCGTTACCGGACTGGGCGATCAGCACGTCGAGATTGCCATGATGGTCACTCCCGACGGGCACAGCCGGCTCGAGATCTCAAGATTTGTCCGCCCGCCTGTAGTTGCCGACCACCGGAATGCCCCTGTCAATGCTCTGGGCTACCTGCGGGTCATGTTCGCGGTGGAGGGCATCGACGAGTTGGTCGGCAGGCTTAGCAAGCACGGTGCGGAGCTCGTGGGCGAAATGGTTCAGTACGAGGATTCGTATCGACTCTGCTACATCCGCGGCCCTGAAGGGATTCTTATCGGGTTGGCCGAGGAACTCCGATAAACGCGCCGCTCCACGCCAAGTGGGCCGGTTCCTAATCCCCAAAGCAGCGGTCTTCCCTTAGGCTCGCGGGGCTCGCCTGCGGGAATCCCCTACGCCAACATCAATTTTGCGGATGTGGTGATTGTCAGAAATCACTCTATTAGTCCATCGCCGCGTGAGTGCTGCCGCCTCCGCCGCCGTCGATGGTGGTCTTCGCTTTCCCCAGCAAGAGAATAGCCGGGGCGGTTATCACGTTGAAGAGCAGCACCATTAGGAACGAGTCGTTGTAGCTCATCATGAGCGCTTGCCGGGTCACGGTGAAGTCCATCAAGCGGGCCGCCGCGTGCAGGGCGTCGGTGGGGGACATGCCGTACATGGTGAAGCCGGCGGCGGCTCCGTGGAGGCGCTGCATGTAGATCTGGTTGGCGGCGTCGAAGTGGCCGATCATGTCGACCCGGTGCATTTGGACGTGAGTCGCAAGGAATGTCGCCAGGATCGAGATGCCGAACGAGCCGCCGAGCTGACGCGCCAGGTTGAGCAGGCCGGACGCTTGCTGGATGTCCTTCTTTTGCAGGCTCGCAAAGGCGATCTGGTTCAGCGGCACGAAGATGAAGCCCATCGCAAAGCCGCGAATCAAGAGCGCGAACGTGGTGTCGCCGGTGCCGCTCAGCACCGACAGGTTGCCCAGCATCCACAGGGATACAATCGTCACCGCCGTCCCGAATACGATCAGGACGCGCGGGTCGAGCAGGGGCTTTGGCCGGTTAATGATCGCGCCGCAGATGAGAATGCTGCACGAGGTCGCGATGCCGCCGGGCAGGAGGGCTAGACCTGTTTGCATGGGAGTGAAGCCCAGGATGTTCTGCGCCAGCAGCGGGTAGAGGAACGATCCTCCATACAGACCGAAGCCGAGGGCGATGAAGAGGAAAAGCGACGCCGACAGGGTGCGATTCTTGAGCACGCGGACGTCGACAATCGGCCGTGAGTTCCTGGGCGAGAGCAGCCAGACGATCAGCGCTATCGACGCTGCCGCGGACACGATCGAGAGCCTCAGGATGAGCGGGTCGTTGAACCAGTCGTTCTGCTGACCCTCTTCCAGGACATATTGCATCGTGCCGAGCCCTAATGCCAGGAGGCCGATGCCGAGCCAGTCGACCGTCATCGTCTTGTTCGGCTGCTCGACGTCGTGCAGGAATGTCATGACGAGGAACGCCGACAGGATGCCGATCGGCACGTTGATGAGGAAACACCACTGCCAGGTGTAGTTGTCGGTGATCCAGCCGCCGAGTGTCGGTCCGATGGTCGGCGCGACGACGAGAGCCATCATGAAGATGGGCTGGACGATGCCCTGCTCCTTGGGCGGGAACACCTGGACGATGGTGGCCTGCGCGGTTGCGAGAAGAGCCGCGCCGCCGATGCCCTGGATAATGCGCCACAGCACCATCTCGCCAAGGCTGTGACTGGTGCCGCAGAAGAACGACGAGACGATGAAGACGATGATCGACACCGTCAGATATCGCTTTCGACCGAACCGCATCGTCAAGAATGCGGTCATCGGCAGCAGGATGACGTTGCTGAGGATGTACCCGGTGACGACCCAGCCGATCTCCTGACTGGTCGCGCCGAAGTTGCCCGCCATCTGCGGCAGCGCAACGTTGACGATCGTGGTGTCGAGCACCTGCATGATCGCCGCGGTGATCAAGCCCAGCAGGATCAGCCAGCGCCCCGCGTAGTTCGCCGCCGTAATCGCCGCGGCGTCATGCGCCGGAGCGAGTGGGGCAGGGGCCGCTACGGCGGCTGTTTCATTCTTCGGCCGTTCGGTTGTCGTGGCCATCGTTGACTTACCTTACTTTGTTGCGCTTCTACGAACACCGTCGAAGAACATCGTCACCAGCGTCTCCTCGATGTCCTCGACCTTCGCGTCGCCGCGTGCTATCAAATCGTCATATTCCGGCGCGCACACAACAGTAAACATCATCTGCGCCAAAAGTCTGGGCGGCATACCGGCGTCGATATCGCCCATCTGCTGCGCCGCCTCCACGATCTCCGCGATCGCGTCGATCTTTCGACCCGCGGCTCGCTGATAGTCGGGGTGCGACTTTGCGGGCTTGAGCAATGTCCTTGCTCGAAGCAGCGCAGACGGCGTCGGACTGAATCGGTTATTCACCATCCACCGCATCACCCGTTCCAAGCGTTCCGCCGGCGGCAGCGTATTGTCGATCGCATGGATCGCGTTGAAGGTCCGCTCGTTGAGTTCAATCAGCGTCCGAACCGTGATGTCGTCCTTGGACGGAAAGTGGTTGTAGAGAGTCGGCTTCGAAATGCCTACCCGTAGCGCCAGCCCATCCATCGTCATCGCCTCGTAACCTTCCTCGGCGATGAGCACGAACGCGGCATCCAGAATGGCCCGCTCCCTCTGCTGCCTCTGTCTTTCCCTCAACCCCATCGGATTGCTAACTGGCGCCTCGACTACTGCGTTCATAACGACATCAACTCCTAAACGATATTATGCCACACCGCTTAGTTAAATTCTTTACTAATGAGTAAAACAATTCTGGCAAAACAAAGTTCCCCAGGTCATAGGTAAGATAAACCTATGTCACGGGCTCCGTTTCAAATTTTGGTCTTGCCGTTTCGAGAATCACCGTGCGGTTTCGAATACGCCGTCTTCCGTCGATCCGATAACGGAATTTGGCAATTCATAGCGGGTGGGGGCGAGGACGACGAGACACCTGAGCAGGCGGCAAGACGTGAAGCCTGGGAAGAGGGCGGTATTGGAGTACGGCGACCCATGAAGGCGCTCATCTCGACGGCTCAGATACCCGTCGCGGAACTGGGAGGACTCCGATGGGGCCCCGACGTGAAGTCGGTTCCGGAACACTGCTTCGCCGTCGAGTTCGATGGAGGAGAGCTTTCGATCGAGACTGAGCATTCGGAATATCGCTGGGTCGACTACGAGACGGCAAAGTCGTTATTGCAATGGGAGAGCAATCGTTTGGCCTTAGCCGAACTCCAAGATTTGATCACCAAGCACAGCCTTGGATCAGCATAACGGCGCGAAGCGTCCTTTAGCCATGGGTTTCATACCCGTGGCTCCTGTTCCGGGTGCCATGCCCATAGCCTTGGATGGGCATGCCGTCCCAGACCGGCTGCGTGAGAAGTCCGAACGATCGGTATTCGGTCCTTAATCTTCCCATTGGCTTTGCAACCTACCCGCCACTATTACCCGGCCGCCTTCTTCGCCTCCAACTCTTCCCACCGACTATACAGCGCGCTGACCTTCGCCTGCGCCGCGTCGATATCGGCGGTCGCTTGATGGAGCCGCTTATAGTCCGCGACCACCGCGGGATCGTTCAGAAGAGCCTGCAAGGATTCAAGCGCGCCCTCCGCCTCCATAATCGCCTCTTCCATCTTGTCCAGCTCGCGCTGCTCCGGCCGTGTGAGGCGGACCGGGCGATTGTCGACGGGTTTAGGCCTGGGCGGTCCGGCCTCCCTGGGCTTCGCAACCGGCGCAGTTGAGATATTCGCGCGCTCCCATTGTCGATAGTCGGCGAAGAATCGACAGCCGCCGCGCCCGTCGAGACTCAGGATCTCCGTGGCGACACTCTCGATCAGGTACCGGTCGTGGGTTACCAGGATCATCGCGCCGGGGAAGTCCTGCAGGCTCTCCTCCAGCACCTCCAGCGACGCAATATCCAGGTCGTTGGTGGGTTCGTCGAGGACCAGCAGATCTGCAGGCTGCAGCATCAACCGCGCAATCAGGATACGCGCTTGCTCGCCTCCGGAGAGACGGCTGATCGGCACTTCGAGCTGTTCGGGCCGGAACAGGAAACGCTTGGACCACGAGGCCACATGGATCGTCCCGCCGTTGAAGTTTACGGTGTCATTGTCGCCGGCGAGCGCCTGTCGCAGGGATTGCTTGAGGTCAAGCTGTTCGTGACGCTTCTGGTCGAAAACGACCACGTTCAGTCGGTCCGCCGGCTTGATCGTCCCGGTGTCCGGAGCAATCTCGCCGCACAGTGTCTTGATCAACGACGTCTTCCCGCTGCCGTTCGGCCCAATCAGGCCGAGCTTCATACCGGGCGACATCACAAAGCTGAGGTCCGAAAACAGACGCTTGTCCCCAAGGGACTTCGACGCCCCATCCACCACCAGCAGCCGCTGAGTCTTGCGCCCCGTGGCGGCAAAGTCGATGCCCGCCGCGCCGCCCGAATTGTTTCGGCCCTTGACGTCGCTAAGGTCCTGCATCATGCGGCCGGCTTCGTCAATTCGGTACTGCGCCTTCGTCGTTCGCGCCGGCGGGCCTCGACGCAGCCAGTCAATTTCCTTGGCAACTTTCGCCTTAAGCGTCACCTCCATCGTCTGCTGAGCCGCCAGCAACTCTTCGCGCTTCTCCAGAAAGGTGCTGTAGTTGCCGTCCACACTGAGAAAGCCGGTGGGATACGCGCGGTTGAGTTCGATGGTGCGGTTGGTGACATTTTCCAGGAAGTAGCGGTCGTGACTGATGAGCACGAAGCCGAAGGGAGCGCCCTTTAGCAGCTTTTCGAGCCAGAGGATCCCGTCGATGTCCAGGTGGTTCGTCGGCTCGTCGAGGAGGAGCAGGTCGGGCTTTGTGAGCAGCGACCGCGCCAGGGCCAGCCGCTTGCGCCATCCGCCCGAGAGCGTGTCCGTTAAGGCGTCGCCATTGTCGAAGCCCACCTGCCCGAGCATGATGCCGATCTCGACCTCTCGCTCGATGTCGTCGAGGGACTGTCCCTTGAGGGCGTCGACGAGGACATCGTTGACGGTCGACCCGGCCGGAAACGAATCGTCCTGAGCGAGATAGGCGACGCGGGTATTACGCCGGACGGAGACGACGCCTAGGTCAGGCGTGTCGACACCAGCGAAGATCTTGAGCAGAGTCGACTTGCCCGAACCATTCGGCCCGATCAGGCCGAGCCGCTCGCCGTCGGAGATGCCCATCGAAATGCCGTCGAACAGAGCCCGCGAGGCGTACGGTTTGGAAAGAGTGTCACAACTGAGGAGAAGAGCCATCGCCAGAAAGTATACCCGAGGCGAGGTCGTGGAGGCCATCGTCGGTGTTATTGCCACTCTGATCGGGCAGCGTACTTCGCCGCGGGCAGTTACCCCGCCGAAGAAATAATAGAACAAGTTCATTTTAATGTTGACATCTCACTGGTCATGATGGTAGACTAGAACATAAATGAACAAGTTCATTTATTGAACAGAGGTTGATGACATGATTATCCATACCGTCCGCGCCGAGCTTGTCGAACGCTACATTTTTAATTATCGAATGCCTATTGATGCGATGGCCGCAATACTGCCTGTATCCTGGCTCCAGCCCCAAATCGTGAATGGCTATGCAGTGGCATCGTTCTGCGCGCTCGACCTACGACACATAGTCCCGGCACCGCTGTGCCCCGTGGCTGGCCCGTCGAGCATAAGCTCAGCGCCGCGCTACGCCGTGATCAACATGTCCGGAGATGAGCCGGAACCCGCCGTCTTCCTCACTCGGCGATTTACCAACTCCCGGATTGGGTCATGGATCACGGCCTGTACGTGTATCGCTCCTCACCCGCATGCGCCGGCCGTCATCCGGCACGGTGTTGGTGCGGTCGAGGTTTCCATTAAGGGAACGGATTCCGCGTTTTACGGAAAGGCTTGCACAGATCCGGCTTGGAGCGGCTCCGCGCTCTTCGGCAGTGTCGGGGAGTTCGCAAGCCTCATAGCCGTCGGAAAAACGAGTTATGGATATTGCAATCGACCCCACCACTTGACCCATATCGACCTAAAGAAAACCGATGGCATCTACGAACCACTCTCGGTGTCCGACGTGTGCAGTCCGACAATTAGTGTCTGGGAGAAATATGGTGCGGAGTTCGACTCAGCATTTCGCACCTGCGGCGGCGTGTATGAGTGGACCTACCAGGGACTTGTTGAGGTATAAAAGCGCTCGCCCGAGGCGGGATACGCCATTGTGGCACTGAATTCGACATCGAAGAACGCCTAACGAGGGGCCGACTTCGCAGGGCGTTGAGGTGACAATCGATTGTGATGATGCATCGTCCACCAGGCGCCAATGAGAAGGCCCCAGATCAATATCACCATCCAGAATCCAATTACGATTCCACGTGCGGCGCGAAGCGGTTGATGGTACAGTTCGTCGTATTTAGGAGCGATCGAACGGCGTACAGGTCGTTCGTCGACAGTCTTCTTCATTTGATCCGCAGGTACAACGGTCGTTCGAAGCCGGTTCGCGTCTTCGAGGCTCTGTAAATCCTCCGGAGAAGCGTGTTAGCTTTCCGAACGTTCTTCAGTTTACCGGAAAAACTGTCCACAAAAACGTACACAGATCAACCAATTAGGCCATAGGGCAGGCACGCATGCCAGATCGAGGTTTGCCGCCCCACAGTCTTATCCAACGCCCATGGCATTTGTCGAAATTGCAAGTGCCGGCACGGCAACGGGGCGGGGGCGCTGCCATCGGGCGACCCGAGCCGCCGCGTTAGCCGGATATACCCACATATCCTGGTTCGCAACGGTGCCGCGCAGAATTCGACGGAAACAGCAGCTTCGCGGACAAATCAGCCCCGAGGCCGTGGTCGATCGCATGAAATTACCGGCTCGTAAACTGACATGCCCGATATTCTGCAAGGCAAAGTCGTTTCCGAGCTTATCGTGCTGCAGGTAGAGCGTATGATCCATTTCCATGGTAGGTCGAAACTCGCCATTCTGGATGAGGATCGTCGGATAGTAGATGCATCGCGGCTCGCGGGATGCAAATCGGAACGCGATTGGATGAAGTCGGACGCGTTCGGGCGTCACGAAACCCAGTTCACGTCGACGCTCCGTTAGCTCCTCGGTGGAGTAACCGCCGTTGGCTTGCATCGGCAACTCCGTAGAAGGCAGCTTGATCACAACGAAACCAAAGTCCTGGTAGTGCGGGTACCAGTCGAGGAAGTCGACCGGCGGTCGGAAACCGGAGTCGAGGCGCGCGAAATCTTGGGGCGACCCAAGGTACGCCATGCCGTCAGCCCGCAGGCTTGGGATGTCGCGCGAGTCGGACTTCACCTGCATCCATCGCCCCATGCTCGGCGGAACGAAGCCGCTGGCGAGGTCGTTGAAGAAGTCGCCGTAGTCGTCGAGCGCGACGAACTGGACCGATGCGTCGCCGTCTGCGATAGGCAGCGGGAGGACGACCACGCAGTCGGTTGCGGAGGCATATTCTACGCTGTAGACGATATATTGGTTGCCGACCCCGTCAAGCCGGGCGAACATCTTCGTGCCCTTAACGTCGACGGTGCCGGAAAAGCATCCCATAATTACACCACTCTTACGCGATTGCCACCCACCTGGATCTCGAAGCAACAAAAGTGAAAGGTGAACGCATTAGCTCCTTCGCATATTATCGGTAGGGTACGCCCGCTTTCATACATGTTGGGAATACCAGGAAAACCGGCGGTTTGACGCGCCGCTATTTGATCTCCTCGCAGGCAATGTGTGGCAAGGAAGATTCATGAACAGGATCATTCGTTCGTATTATGCTATAATGATTGTAGGGGCGAGTGGAAACATCAGAAAAGAAACTTGAAAATAAAACCGCGGAAATCAAGAATTCAAGTGGGGCGTTAGCTGGTATGGTCCATCGATTCCTATCGTGAACGGGCTGAAGTCGCCCGTCTCTCGATTTTTTCGTGCTGAAATCAAGATTTCAAGTTCAACGGTTCAATAATACAGTAAGCTGGTATAATTACTTAGGCTCCCTTGAACAGAATTGCACCGTTCGCGCCACATCCTTGCATGATCGACATCCCGCGTAACCATCTTGTACGTGCCTGCGTAGTTAGCTTGGCACCCCCCATTGCCTTTGCCCTGGCCTTCCTTGGTCTGACGGGTATCGACGCACACGCCGATCAACCGATCGCCACTGCACCAACGTCCACGAAGATCGTCAAAACACTCGCGCCGGGAGTAACCCTCACCCAGGAAATTGACACGTCTACCCCGCTGCTCGTCAACATCGTCACCGTCGACCTCGGCGCGCCGGGTGTCAAAGCCGAAGTCGGAATCGCGCAGGATCGTATCGGCGGTGTCGATGCCACAGCCGGACGTGAGGACGTCAGCCGCTACGCCCGGCGTCACCATGCGCTGGTGGCCGTCAACGGGGACTACTTCCCGTACACAGGCGATCCGCTCGGCATGGGCGTTCATGGCGGCGAACTCTTTTCCGAGCCCTGGATGGGTAACGGCAAGGGCGGACCGCGCGAAGTCCTCGGCATCACCGATGAAGGCCGCGCCATCATCGACAAACTCGCGGTTCGCGGCGTCCTCTACCTGCCGTCCCCGGCCTCGCCTCCCGCACCGGCCGACAACACGTCTTCGACCCCGGGTGTCTCGGGTGCCATGCCGGCAGCTCTGGGCGGGCATGCGACCCAAGACTCGCCCTCGACCAACAATACTTCTCCTCCCGCTCCCGTTTCGGGAGGGGTGGCGAGGAATGAGCCGGGGTGGGTTCCTAGCGTCACGGTCCACGGTGTCGACCGCGTGGTCGGCAAGGACGAAATCGTAGTCATGACCCCGCTGTTTCACGGCGCGAAGGTCAATCGACCAAACGGCACCGACGTCGTCGTTACCGGCGTCAACCTGCCCCTTCGGGCCAATAAGATCATGCGGGGCACGGTCGCCTCGATCCACCCGACCGTCGACGGTGTCGATACAGTCCCCGCGGATGGCGTCCTGCTCGTCGGCGGACCCGGCAAGGGTGGGGCGAACCTGACCAGCGGCCTGCATCCGGGTGACGACGTCGCCTTCATCATCGGCGTCGGCGCGGTTACCAATGCCGCCGCGGGAATCAAGGTTGCCTCGCTGCCGCGAGATGGCGACCTCCCTTCGCGAGGCGGGGCCGAGATCGACCGCACGGCGTGGACTTGGGGACGAATGACGGAAGCGCTCGGGGGCGGCCCGCGCTTGCTGGCCGGCGGAATGGTGACGGTTGACGCGGTCGAGGACGGCTTCGATCCGGGCTTCGTCAACAATCCCAATCCACGCACGGCCGTCGGACTCTCGGCGGACGGCAAACACATGATTATCGTCGCTGTCGACGGTCGCCAGTCGATCTCCCGCGGAGTCTCATTGAACGATCTCGCCCTGATCCTCCAGCGCTACGGTGCCAGCGATGCGATGAACCTCGACGGCGGCGGATCGACCGCCATGGCCGTCGCCGGCCTCACCGTCGACAGCCCCGGTGGCACAGGCTCCGAGCGACCCGTCGCCGATATGCTCGTCATCAGCAGCGACACGCCGAGCGTCGGCATTCCCGACTGGGACGACGAAGCCCATGCCCCACCGGCCGCCTTCGCCGCGCCGTCGACACAGCGGCTCGCTGCGACAAAGCCGAAGATCGAAGAAGGCCAGACAACCCAGGTCCAACTGAAGGACGGTAACCGCGTTATCAATCCGTCGCAGGTCATCTGGCAAGGCCCTGTGCCGGTCCAACCCCCGCCGATACCAACGAC
>Ga0070658_10004593_pt1 | contig 11219 bp, 10 predicted proteins | sample KBSC13metaG_FD_64664 | JGI IMG/M metagenome (GOLD analysis project Ga0070658, IMG submission 64664) | Corn rhizosphere microbial communities from Kellogg Biological Station, Michigan, USA - KBS C1-3 metaG | ecosystem: Host-associated > Plants > Roots > Rhizosphere > Soil ... | reverse complement strand
ACCAGCGTGGCTTCCGTGAAGCGCGGAGGCGGCTCGGTAAAGTGCTGCTCGGGTTCGAGCGACTTCAGCAGCAATTGCTCGCCTTCGGTTACGGCCGGCAGCTTGTGCTTGAGTTCCTCGTCCTCTTCGTCCTTCTGGTCCTTGCCCTCTTCGTAGACCTTGAGGAAGCCGTCGAACTTCATCACGGAGCCCGTCGCCCGGAACGAATAAACCGCCTTCGACTTGCCCTCCACGGTGACGTCAATCGTCGTCTGATCGAACACCGCCGGACTCATCTGCGAAGCCAGGAAGCGCATCCAGATCAGCCGGTAAACCTTGAGCTGGTCTTCGGCGAGATAGGCGGCCATCTCTTCCGGGGTGCGCATCGCCGAAGTCGGGCGGATGGCTTCGTGCGCATCCTGCGCGGCCTTCTTGGTCTTGTATTCGTTCGCTTTTTCCGGCAGATACTCCTTGCCGAATCTGCTCCCGACGTACTCGCGGACTTCCGTCAGCGCGTCGTCGGAAACGCGCACCGAGTCGGTACGCATATAAGTGATCAGACCGACCAGCCCTTCCGTTCCAATCTCCACGCCTTCATAGAGCTGCTGCGCCAGCATCATGGTGCGCTTTACGCTGAACCGCAGCTTGCGCGAGGCATCCTGCTGTAACGTCGACGTAATAAATGGCGCCACCGGGTTCCGGCGCTTCTCTTTTGTCCCAATCGACTTGACGACGAACGACTGGCCGTCGATATCCGCCACCAGCGCGTCGGACTCCGCCTGCGTCGAGACCACCGGCGTTTCGTCATCCTTCTTCGCCAGCCGGGCGTCGAAATGCGGTGGCTTCTTGCCGGCCAGATCGGCGTCGAGCGTCCAGTATTCCTGCTTGACGAACGCCCGGATTTCGCGCTCCCGCTCCACAATCAGCCGGACGGCGACCGTCTGGACGCGCCCCGCCGAAAGTCCGCGGCGCACCTTGTCCCACAGAAGCGGGGAGATCTTGTAACCGACCAGGCGGTCCAGCACCCGGCGCGCCTGCTGGGCGTTCACCAGATTAAGATCGACGAGCGTCGGCTTTTCAAGCGACTTCTGGATCGACGCCTTCGTGATCTCGTTGAACATCAGCCGCATGAACTTCGGGCCTTCGCTGGCCTTCTTCGGCTTCAGTTCTTCTTCCAGATGCCAGCAGATTGCCTCGCCCTCGCGGTCAGGGTCAGCCGCCAGATAGACGGTTTCGACCTTTTTCGCTGCGTCCTTCAGTTCCTGCAGGAGCTTTTTCTTGCCCTCGATCACTTCGTAGGTCGGGCGGAAACCGTTATCCACATCCACCGACAGGTTCTTCTTGGGAAGATCCTTGATATGACCGATGGAGGCTTTGACGACGAAGTTCTTCCCGAGATACTTATTAATCGTCTTCGCCTTCGCGGGCGATTCGACGATGACCAGAGCTTTTGCCATAAAATTGCTTTTTCAGCATAAACCACCGCTGTCGCTGCCCGCCCCGGGCTACCACACCTTAATAAAGTTACGACCCGGCAGTTGCTTCACCAGACCCTGGATCTCCATCTCGAACAGAGAGGCGATAATCTCAGAGGGCGAAACCTCTTCGCAGGTCTCAACCAGCTTGTCCAGATGGACGGCTTCGTCCACCTTTAGTTGCCGGAGCACCACACGGTTAATACTCTGAGCAGGGTCTGGAGCATCTGATGCGCCAGACGCCGCTTCGGTTGCAGTCGCCAAGCCAAGTCCTTGATTCAAAATGCGTTGCCGACCGGCCTCGATGAGTCGCTGCTGGGCCGCCACCGGCAAATCGGCTACCACGTCGTTCCAGTCCTGGACCAGTTTTGCCCCCTGCTTGATCAGAAGGTTCGGCCCCCAACTCATTTTCGAGGTGATGTTGCCCGGTACCGCGAACACCTCCCGATTCTGGTCCATTGCCAGCCGGGCGGTGATGGAGGACCCGCTGTATTGCGCCCCCTCCGTCACCAGCAGCCCCACGCTCAGCCCGCTGATGATCCGGTTCCGGATAGGAAAGTTCTGGGGGAAAGCTGTCGAGCCCATCGGGAACTCCGAGATGATCAGACCTTTGGCCGCGATTTCGGCGGCCAGTTTCCGGTTCTCTGATGGGTAGACGATATCCACACCACAGCCAAGGACGGCTATAGTCATCCCCTCGACGGACAGCGCCGCCTTATGCGCGGCCGTGTCGATGCCCCTCGCCATTCCGGAAACCACCGTGACCCCAGCCCGGGCCAGATCCCCCGCCAGGCGTTCCGTCGCCGCCACCCCGTACGGCGTCGGATGTCGCGTTCCGACCACCCCGACATTCACCGCCCCCAGCAGATCGACCCGGCCACGGCAGAAAAGGACAGCCGGCGGATCGAAGATGCCGCGCAGCATTTCCGGATAACGGGCATCCCCCAGCGTGACGAGCGCCGCCCCTACATCCCGTATCTTCTGCTGCTGGGCGGCGGCGTCTTCAAAGCTGCACCCGCTGGCGATCGACCGTGCCAGCGCTCCAGGCGCCCCAGCGCCCTCCAGTTCGGCTTCGGACGCATGGAAAATGTTCCGGACGCCCCCGAGTCGTTTGAGCAGCAATCCCGACCGCCGGGCTCCGAGTCCGGGCGTCATGCGCAGCGCGAGCCAATAAAGTTCTTCTTCGTTCGTCAGGGGCGTGTTGGATGCGGCAAGTGGGGACACTGTCTGTTATAGTTTCCTGTCGGACCCTTTTTTCTCACCAAAAATGCAAAGCGCGAACGAACTCGATCGCCTCTCGCCGGAACTTCTCGCTCAAGCCGATGCGCTTCGCGCCAGTTTCACCGCTGCCACTCCGTTCCGTCATTTTTCCATCGAAAACTTCTTCGAACCGGATTTCGCCGAGCGCCTTCTCGCCGAATTCCCCAGCTTCGATCGCAAACTCGCCATCAACGAGGGCGGGACCGCCGGCGGCAAGTCAGTCAACACAAAAATCCGCGAAATCAGCCCGGCGTACGTTGAACTCTACGACTTCATTTCCTCGGCGCCGTTCCTCGAGTTCATGTCGCGCCTTTCCGGTATCCCGGATCTCATCCTCGATCCAAAGATGTTCGGCGGCGGTACCCACGAGAATTGCCACGGCCAGGAACTCGACCCCCACATCGATTTCAACTATGTGGAAGACCACTCGCTTCACCGCCGTCTGAACCTGATCGTCTATCTCAATAAAGACTGGAAGACCGAGTGGGGCGGGGCGATCGAGATTCACTCCAATCCGCGCCTGCCGGAGGAAAACCGCATCCGTGCGTTCGACCCGCTCTTCAACCGCGCGGTCATGTTCGAAACCAACGAAATTTCGTGGCACGGATTCCCGAAAATCAACCTCCCCGAATCCGAGCGCCACCGCTCGCGCAAGTCGATTTCCATCTACCTGTACACCAAAGACCGCCCAGCCGAAGAAATCGCGCCCTCCCACGGCACGTTCTACGTCCAGCGGCCCCTGCCGCGGCAGATGACCGCCGGCCATACCCTCACCGCCGAAGATGTCGCCGAGCTGAAATCGCTCCTCGTTCGCCGCGACCGCTGGATCGAGCTTTATCAAAAAATGGAGATGGATAAAAATCGCTCCATCGACCAGCTTGGCCGTCACGTGCAGCTCCTCGAAGGCATCGTCCGTCTGCCGGTCACCGGCTACGTCATCCAGGAAGGCGCAACCTCCGGAGCCTTTGGCGATGGCTGGATCTCGTCTCGTCTGAGAACCCGTCTCCGGGCCACGCGCCCCGTCACTGGTTTCACCCTGAACGCCTTCCGCCCGGCCGACGCGGGCGGAGGACAGGTCCGCATTCTGATTGACGGTCAGGAAGTCGCCGCCCAAACCATCCCCGCCGGCGCCAGCGAAGTCAAAGCCAGCTTCGCCCGCGATACCGGTCACTCCTTCGATCTCGAAATACTCTTCGATCCCTCGCAAAAATGGTCGCCCCCGGGCGACGATCGCGACCTCGCCCTGATGGCAATCGAAATGCGATTAGAGCACGCGGTGGGCGAGACGGGACAGAAGAAATCCCGGCTTTTCGGCCGCTGAAACCATGGAAGGCGAACAGCCCATCTACATCGCGCGCACTCTGGCGGACGCGCAGAAACTGGAAGACGTCCTCAAGACGGCCGGCATCGAGTACGACGTTGAGCCGGACTCCTACCAGGGCGGTTTTATCTTCCGTTCCTCCCGGATCGGGGCCTTCTTTTACGTTGACCCCGCAATTCGCGAGCACGCTGTATCCCTGATGCGGGAAAAGGGCTTTCGCCCGCTCAAACCATAGCCTCCGTAGAGGACTCTGCCACCCCAGGTGGCTTACAATGGAGTCATGCTTAGTGTTGGCGGCGGGGAGATGGTTGCACTTGTCCTTCTCGCGCTGCTGTTATTCGGGCCGAAAGAGCTTCCCAAAATTGCCAGAACCATCGGCAAGGCGATGACCGAGTTCCGCCGGGCTCAGAACGACCTCAAAAGCACTTTCAACCGCGAAATGGCAAACCTGGAGCGCGAATCCGGCGTCAAGGAAATCATCACGACCAACTACCTGGCGCAGTCATCCTCGTCCTACAACTACGATGACTACAACCCGGAAGAAGATCATTCCTACTACGACGGTTCCGCATCCTCTGACACCACGACTTATGAAGCCGACGCATCCGCACCTGAGGGCGTTGAGCATATCGCCGGGCCTCTTCAAATAGAAGGCGCGGCGGATACCGTCCCCCACGGGCAAGTGAACGGAGCAGAGCACGCTGAGGCTGGTCACGCCGAAACCGCTGCCTCTCTGCCACCCGAGCACACTGAATCTGGCCAGGAGCCGATTCACACTTAACCAACCCGCATGTCATCAACCCCGCCGGATGAGCAATCCCTGCTCGGCCGCCTGACGAACATCTTCGGAGGCTCGCCCACGAACCTCCCCAAGCCGGACCAGGACGAAGAAGAGGGGATGGCTCGGATGAGCTTCCTCGGCCACCTCGAGGAACTTCGTCATCGCCTCATCATGATTGTCTACGGCCTCGCCGGCGCGTTTTGCCTGGCGCTGCTTTTCCGCAATCAGATGTGGGATATCGTCAGCGCCCCCGCCGTCGTCGCGCTGACCAATCTGCACGTCAAACCGCCGGAACTCATCATGATCGGCGCGATGGACGTCTTCCAGATCGTCTGGATGAAGCTTCCGCTGGTGGTCGCATTGTTTGTCGCCTCCCCGTGGATTCTTTACCAGGTCTGGGCTTTCATTGCCCCCGGACTCTACAAGCACGAGCGCCGTTGGGCCATCCCGTTCGTCGCCTCGAGCGCGGGCCTGTTCATCCTCGGTGGCCTGTTCGCGTATTTTGTGATCTTCCGGTTTGGCCTGGAGTTTTTGCTGGGTCTCGGAATCGGCCATGGGATTCACCCCACGGTCAGCGTCACGGAATACTTCGATCTCTTCGTGGATGTGATGCTCGCGGTGGGCATTGTATTCGAGATCCCCGTCCTGCTTTTTCTGCTCACCCTGATTCGGGTCGTCAGCCCACGTTTCCTCATCAAACACAGCCGCTACGCCATCATGATCATCGTCGTACTGGCGGCGGTTATCACGCCTACCGGAGATGTATTCAATCTCACGTTGTTCGCGACCCCGATGATTCTGCTCTTCTATGTTGGCGTGTTTGCCAGTTATGTCCTGGTACTGAAGAGGGAGGAGAAGAAGTTCCCCTGGGCGAAGTTCATTACGTGGGTACTAGTCGTTCTCGTCATACTCGCGTTAATTTCGTGGGGAACTGCGCAATATTTCGGCTATAGATTTGTAATGCACTCACCATTTCTTGTACGATGACGGCTTAGCGTTTTCGTAACCGCTGGATCGCACGGAGGTGGGGCGAGGGACCATGGATCTGTACCGGATTATCAACGAGCTTCTTGCAGAACGCGACCGCGTGAATCGCATCATCGAATCGCTGGAGTTGATGAGCGAAGACGGGACCGTGGTCAAAACGCCCCGGAAAAGGGGCCGCAAACGAATGGATGCATCGGCGCGTCGAAGCGTCTCGCTGCGGATGAAGCAATATTGGGCGAAGCGCCGCGCCGCGGCTCAGGCGGAGCAAAAATAAGCGTCCAGCGGGTTTCAGGGACGCTTAAAGTACCACAACCAAAAGTACTGGGTGCCGGCGCCATGGCGGTAGCGGGGTTCGAATCCGCATCCCTCAGCCATGGCGACGGCTTCCTCGTCGGAGAACGCGGCGCCCAGCCACGTATCGTCGGGCTGCGCTTCCATATCGCACCAGCCCTGCACCTGAAATTTGAACAGGCCGCCCGGCCGCAGAAGACGCTGCACTTCCCGCACGTAGTTCCGAATCACGTCGCGGCTGGGGATGTGCTGGAACACGATATAGGAAAATGCGAAATCCACCTGGATATCGCCAAGCACTGAAAGGTCGGCGCCATTGTTCTGGAACACGTGCGCGTTCGGGCGGTCCGCGAGCGACTGTTTCGCCTGGCGGATCATCTCGCCGCTGATATCGACCGCATAGACTTCGCCGAACAGTTCGGAGAGCGCGCGCGTCACCCGTCCCGACCCGCAGCCGATCTCGAGCACCCTCATCTGCTTCGGGTCTTTGCCCTGGCAGATGTTGATCATGTCGCTGAGAATTTCGCGCCGTACATTCTCGCGGCCGGATTCGAAGTATTCTTCATCGCTCCACTCCGTGCGCTCTGTAGCGACGTAGTGGCGGGCGTTTTCAAGCGCGCGCCGGTCCCATTCCTCGCGCATTTTCTGAGTGATTTCGATATGCGCGGAAGAAGAATCCGAAGCGGAAGAAGGCATTTGTTATATTGTAGAGGTTGAGCCCGAGTGGGCGGATAGCTCAGTTGGGAGAGCACCGCGTTCGCATCGCGGGGGTCGCGGGTTCGAATCCCGTTCCGTCCACCAAAGTCCTTCGGCTCCGCATCAGGCATCACGAATTTTCGTAGTTCCCGGTACTAAATCGGTCTGTCCCGGCGGGCTTTGGAATGTCTTCTTTCGAAATCCGGAGATAGAATACTGATTTGCGTTCACCGCACGATGTCACCGTTCTGATTACTGGCGCCGGACGCGGGATCGGCAAACGATTAGCCATCGGATTTGCCAGCCACAAAGCGCGCGTCGGCCTGCTGGGCCGCAGCCAGGGCGAACTCAGCGTCACCAAACTCGAGATTGAAGACAACGGCGGAACAGCCCTGCAGCTTCGCGCGGACGTCCGCAATTTCGAGCAGATGAGCGCCGCGGTGGACCGCGTGGTGAGCCAATGGGGGCACATCGATACTCTCATCTGCAATGCGGCCGTGCAGGGACCGATCGGTCCGTTTGTTTCTCACAAACCGTCAGCCTGGCAGGAAGTCTTCGAGACCAATATCATCGGCGTGATGAATTCGTGCCGCGCGGCGCTGCCGCGCATGCTGGCGCGCCGGGCAGGGAAGATCATCGTCATCGCCGGGCAGGGCTGCGCGTCGCCTCGCCCGCGCTTCTCGCCTTACGCCGCGAGTAAAGCCGCTATTGTGCGCTTCGTGGAAAGCCTGGCGGAAGAGGTCCGCGAGGATAACGTGCAGATCAACTGCATGCTGCCTGGCGAGACCTACACGAACATGACGGACGAAATTCTGCGCGCGGGGGATCGCGCCGGCGCCCAGGAAATCGAGAGCGCCGAAAAGGTTCAGCTCACCGGCGGAACCCTGACCGAGAAACAGATTCAGCTCGCGCTTTTTCTCGCTTCCGAACGCTCAAATCATCTCAGCGGAAAACTGCTCTATGTCCTCGATGACTGGAAGAAGCTGGAGCATGACAACGCGCGTCCCGATGCCTTCACCCTTCGCCGCCACCTGAAGTAATCAGCCCGTAATATTGCGCCGTTAGAATTGATCGAATGCGCGTCATCTTCGCCCTCGCGATGCTGCTGGCTCCTTCCTCGCTGTTCGGCTGGGGCTGCGACGGTCATCGTGTTGTAGCATTGATCGCGCGCGCGCATCTTACGCCTGCCGTATCCCACGAAGTGGACCGGCTGCTTCACGCCGAGCCCGTGAACCTTCCGACGAACCGCTACTGCCCGGATACTCCCGCCGATATGATGGCCGCCGTCGCGTCGTGGGCCGACGATGTTCGTACCGCCAGGAAGAATGGCGCGTGGCACTACATCGACATCCCCCGCGCGGTCGCCAAACGAACGACAATCACGCCATGGTGTCCTGAGATCTGGCCCGCGTCGGGAGGTAAGGATGCGGCCGGCTGCATAGTGGGAGCCATCGAACACTTCGCGGAAATTCTGGGGAACAGGTCTCGCAGCGATGCGGATCGCGCCGAAGCGCTGCGATACCTGATTCACTTCCTCGGCGATATCCATCAGCCCCTGCACGCCATTGACGATAGCGATCAGGGCGGCAATTGCGACCCGGTGCATTTCGCCGGCGACGCAGCCGCCACCAATCTCCACGCGCTTTGGGACTCGCGGCTGTTAATTGAAGAGATGCAAAAAAAATCCTATCGTGACGCGGCGGCATTCGCCGCTGGTCTCGATGGGCGCTACGCGTCTTTGTATGAATCCCTGTCGAATCGCCGCGCGGACGATCCAGTATCCTGGGCCTGGGAATCGAATGGCGTCGCGCGCAGGGCGGCCTATGGCGATCTGAAGCCCGCCATCGCGCCGGAGCCGGCGGGAAGCCCTGTGGCCTGCGCCGCCCGCCGCAGAAGCGTGACAGCTCTGCATATTGTCATCAGCGGCTCTTATATGAATCACGCGCAGCCGGTTATGGATAAACAGCTCGCCCGCGCCGGATTCCGCCTGGCCCGTTTGTTGAACTCCACCCTCCATAATTAGTCCTTCCCGTACCAGCGGAAGCGGGGCGTGTGCCACGATACAATTGGGCCTGAAAGCTCACTGAATATTTACGATGCGCCGTCCGCGAAATCCGTCTGGCAGGCTGTCGAACCCGTTGCGCGACGCCCTGAGCGAAAGAAATCGGGCCGCGGAACCTCCGCGAATTCGCCAGCGTGAGCGCGATGAGCGGGGCGACCTCTCGTCGATCATCGACGAGCAGGTGGGCGAGCAGATCGAAAAGCTGGAAAACAAACTCGTGGATAGCTTCCGGGAGATGGGGCAGCGCGTGGTCGATCAGAGCACGGAAGCGCTCACGAATCAGCTCGACGGACGGATCTCGCAGCTCGAAGAGATTTCTGCGATTCAGACGGAAACCATCAACCAGTTGCGCGATACTTCACGCAACGCGGAGCAACGAGTTTCAGGCGTCGTGAATAGTATCGAGCGCGCGCTGGGAGATGCGGTGCCGGGTTTCAAGCTCGACCCGCCGGCTCATCTCCCGCACCAGATCACGCAGGCGGAAGAACGTAAGCTGATCAAGGCTCCCACTCGCGCCGTGATGGAAGACGGTAAATATCCGAGCCTCTACTGTCCGAAATGTACCTCCACCTCGATCCGCCGCGCCGCGCGCTCCGGGATCTGGGAAGAGTTTCTTCGCCTGTTTTTCATCGCGCCCTTCCGTTGCCGCGCCTGCCGGCACAAATTCTACCGGTTCTAAGTGGTACGCGCTTTCGGCGCTGCGAAGGGCGCATCTGCCCGGCAAACCCGTAGTGAATTCCACTGGTTCCCCGGATACATCGGATACCTGCGTGCTTTGACACCGCGCTTGGGGGTCCTCCATGTTTCAAAAAGTACGAGTGGCGATTCTCGCCGTGTTTGTATGTTCAGGGTTGAGCGCTCAGGTAGATGTCCTGACCGCTCAATACGGCAACAGGCGCACCAGCGCCAACATGCGGGAAAATCTGCTCAACACAGGGAACGTAAATGCATCCCGGTTCGGTAAATTATTCAGCCGTCCCGTGGACGGACCGATCTACGCTCTGCCTCTGATCGTCACTCAGTTCAAAATGCCGGATGGCGGCATCCACAACCTTGTCATCGTCGCAACCCTCAATGACAGTGTTTACGCTTATGACGCCGATAACCCTGCCCAGACCGAGCCTTATTGGCACGTCCAGTTGGGGACGCCGATCTATACAGGTGAACTCTATCTCGGACCGGAGATTGGCATCGTAGCCACGCCCGTCATCGACCGCTCCACCAACACGATCTATCTGACTGCGATCATGAACACCGCCGCGGCTTCAGGTGGCTACGATGCGGGCAGTTTCCTTTTTGCGCTCGATCTTTCCACCGGGGCTCTGAAATACAATTCCCCGCAGCGCATTGTTCTCCCGCTGGCGACGGGCGAACAGCAGACCGATGCCACCGCATGGTTGCAGCGTGCCGGTCTGCTGCTGTCGGACGGCGCCGTCTATGTGGGGTATACGTATGTTTCGGACGATCTGCTTTCAATCGAGCACGGTTTCGTGCAGGCCTTTCAGGCCGATGACATGAGCGTGCGCCTGACGAGTTGGGAGAGTTCTCCTAACACGCCGCATGGAGGAGTCTGGCAGGCGGCCCGTGGCCTCGCCGCCGATCGTTTTGGAAATCTTTTTGTCGCGACGGGGGATGGCGAGTGGAACGGCACAACCGATTTCGGCAACAGCGTCGTGCAACTGCACCCGCGGACGCTCACGGTCGACAGCTATTTCACCCCCTCTAATTGGGAGGCGCTGTTTCAGGCAGATATCGATCTGGGGGCTGGCGGCGTTACTTTGATGCCGAAAACGAACCTGGCGATCGCGGGCGGGAAAGAGGGAGTGATTTATCTGATGGACCGTTCGAACCTGGGCGGTCTCCAAAACAACCCAACTTCGGATAGCGCGGATGATTCTGGCCCGAATAAGCCCGATCACCTTTCTCGGAGTTCGTGGAATTTCCAGGCTTTTCTGAAAGCGGGGAAGGGCCTCGTGCCGTTGCAAAGCTTCCAGGCGTCGCATGGCTGCGGATTCACCAACTGCGGCCAGCACCTTTCCACCGCGTACTGGGCGAATCGTTTCCATCCTTATCTGTTCGTCTGGGATAAAGGCGACATCCTGCGCGCCTGGCCTTTCGACGAGACTTCCCGCCGTTTCCGGACGAACGAGTCGACCGAAGGCCCCGTACAGGTGAACGATACCGGCGGGATTGTTGTGACCTCGGATGGAAGCAAGCCGCACACCGGCGTCGTATGGGCCTACACGGCGTCAGAGAGCCCGTTCACAGCCGCGGTACCTGGAACGCTGCGGGCCTTCGACGCGACGGATATCACGAAGGAAATCTACAACTCGGATCAGAATGCCACGCGCGATGCCACCGGCAGTT
>Ga0070658_10004590_pt1 | contig 11223 bp, 12 predicted proteins | sample KBSC13metaG_FD_64664 | JGI IMG/M metagenome (GOLD analysis project Ga0070658, IMG submission 64664) | Corn rhizosphere microbial communities from Kellogg Biological Station, Michigan, USA - KBS C1-3 metaG | ecosystem: Host-associated > Plants > Roots > Rhizosphere > Soil ... | reverse complement strand
TCGACGGCAATGAAGCCGAAGCCCTTCTCGGCGTTGAACCACTTCACAACACCCTGCGTCACGTGCTCTCCCTTACCAGGATTCGGCACCCGCACCGCGCGGCTGCCGGGCCGGCGCGGGAGTGCACCTCGAGAGAGCCCCGAGGCATACGAACCGCGCTGACGTTCCGCGGCGTGAGAAAACACGTACTTGGAACTGCGACCGTCGATCACCGTAGCAGGTGAAATCGCGCTGCACCATAAGTCGCGCGGGCCTATATTCGTGGCGACCATGAGGGGTTCGTCCGTATTCGTTGTACCGCCCCCAGGTTCGTGCAGCACGTAACCTACTTACGCCTGCTGGCGGGCCCGAAGCGAGAGCAGCGCGGCGAGTACCGAAGTCGCCAGCAACAGCACGGGAGAGATCCCCGACTTCCAGACGTCGAGCGGTCCGTGCACCCACGCGGGCAGCGTCACCTGGCGCCCCGGCAAGTAGGCAAGCGCGAGCACCGCGATCCAGAAAACGAGCAACCGATCGAAGCCGGACGCCGGAAGCAACGTGAGCGCCGCGACCGCCACGATCGCGTACCAGGGCAGCACGTACGGCGCGGTTAGCAGCCAGGCCAGCGTCAGCACCAGAACTGCTCGCGGCGGACTCTCGGCCCGTCGTCCTGGCAACCCGTGGTCGAGCAGCAGCACAAAAATCGCGAACGCCACCCACGCCGCGACTCGGATGAATGCGCGCGCCCGATCGTGGCCCAACCCCGATTCGAGCGGGTGCGTGACGATGCGCCAGGGATCGGCGAATGACACGAAACCGCTGGCATGCCGCAACTGATCGAAGGCGTGCGAGCCCGCTAGCAGGTATCCGGGCACCAGCACTGCGGCAGCTCCGGCAACAAAGAACGCCAACCGCACCGCGTCGGTGCGCATTCGGCCGGTGAACGGCGACCCCCGACGGGCAGGCGGCGCGTCGAGCCAACCGGCCGACCAGCAGGCGAGGGCCGCAGCGGCGAGGGCGGCCGCTGCCTTTATGGCCACTGCCGCCCCGGCGAGAACGCCGGCCACGAAAGTCGCGAGCCAGCCGGCGAAGCGGCTATGTGGGCGGGCCACGGCCGCGGCGATCGCCGCCACCACCAACAGCGTTACGACGACGTCGATGTGCGCCCCGGAAACGCCTTCGAACAGCAGCAACGGATTGGCGGAGAAGAAGACGGCCGCTCTTCGTCGTCCGGCTTGGCCTGGGGCGAGCCGTTGCAGCAGGAATCCGGTCACGATGAAGGCCAGCGCGTTGACGATGCCGAGAATGAACACCGCATGGGCCGGAGCTGCGGGGCCGTTGCCGGCGATTTTCGCGGCGACCCATTGCTCACCGGTTGCCAGCGGCCCGTAAACGCTGGTCGTCGATTGCCACGGCGGCTCGGCAATCGCGTGGTAACTGCCCGTCAGCGCGCTCGGCGGTACGACATAGGGGTCGTGGCCGGTTGCCGCGAGCTGCCCGTACGCGACGTAGCTGCCCGGGTCCGACGAGCCGACCGGTGCCAGTAACCCGAGCGCGACCGTCGCGAGAAATGCCGCGGCCAGCAGCCGTCTCGTATCGAGCGCCCAACCGCGTTTCAACGCCGCGAGGCAGCCGAGAACGCCGTAGCTGCCAGCGATCACGGTGACGGCGAGTAACGCGGTGACCAGCGCGGCCGACGGATGCGCATGCCAGCCGTACGGCGGGTGCCCCGGGAGTGGCTCGACCGCAGCACTTGGACCGAGAGCAGCGGTGGCTAGCAGTGTCGCCGTCGCGATCGCCAGCGCCGCCAGCGGTGCCCGAGGCGTTTGGACGACGAAAAGCCGCCGGGCGAGTCGACGCCGCACGAACCACAACGTCACAGCGGCGAGCCGTGCGGGTGCCGTCATCGCCGATCGCGCTCCCGTACGCCGGGGGTGTGCGGAGGATGCGGGATTTGAACCCGCGAGAGGTTGCCCTCTACACGCTTTCCAAGCGTGCGCACTCGGCCACTATGCGAATCCTCCGCCGTGCAGACTAGCCGATTGGCTAACGCGCTCTTGGCAGTGTGACCGTCGTCCAGCTGCTGCCACCTCTTCCGCCGCCCCCTTTCCCGTTGATCATGGGCAAAGTGCGGGCTTTGGCTCACACCGTGAACGGCGGCGAAACGGGGCTACCTGGGGATCATGACGCCGACCGGCGAGGACATGGAGTGCTTTTCCTGTCGCAACACGTCCGCGGCTGAACTCCCGATTCGTGAGCGGATCCTGCGCACACCGCACTGGAGGGTCGCCCACGCGTTCGGCACAGCGGCCCCGGGCTGGCTCGTCGTCCTACCCGTTCGTCATGTCAGCGCACTGGCGGATCTTGACGCGGCCGCGGAACAACAGGTACCCGACGACGAGATCGAGCGGCGTTGCGGCGGTCGGTGGAGTCTGCCGGGTTCCGCTCTGCCCTGAGTCGCGATTCGGCTCAGCCAGCTGCCGGCGCGATGACGCGGCTTCCCTTCGGCCCGGCTCTGCTCTGCGTCGCGGTGTGACTCAGAGCAGAGGATCCGCAAGAGCGCAGGCCGAATGACAAGAGCGCAGGCCGAATCAGAGGTTGACCCGCCGCGTGCTATTGACCGACCGGTGGACGGCGGGCGCGCGACGTCGTCCGACTTCACTACACTCGCGGGCAGACCCCTCGCGCGGCGTCCATCCCACGAACCCCCCCAGGGCCGGAAGGCAGCAAGGGTAAGTGTGGCCCTGACGGGTGCGCGGGGGGTCCTTTGAGTCAGATGGAGGACGTCGGCGCATGAGTCTCGCGCTCTACCGCAAATACCGGCCCAGCACGTTCGCCGAGGTCATCGGGCAAGAGCACGTTACTGAGCCGTTGCAACAGGCCCTGCGTAACAACCGGGTGCACCACGCATATCTGTTCTCGGGCCCGCGCGGGTGTGGCAAAACGTCGTCCGCTCGGATCTTGGCGCGAAGCCTGAATTGTGAGCAGGGTCCGACCCCCACGCCGTGCGAGGTCTGCCAGTCGTGCACCGATCTGGCGCCGGCCGGGCCGGGCAGCATCGACGTCATCGAGATCGACGCGGCTTCACACGGCGGGGTCGACGATGCGCGAGATTTGCGTGACCGTTCGGCTTACGGTCCGGCGTCGTCGCGATTCAAGATCTACATCATCGATGAAGCGCACATGGTCACCACCGCCGGTTTCAACGCGCTGCTGAAACTGGTCGAAGAGCCGCCGCCGCATCTCAAATTCATCTTCGCTACGACCGAGCCCGAGAAGGTCATCGGCACGATTCGGTCGCGCACTCACCACTACCCGTTCCGGCTAGTGCCGCCGGGAGCATTGCGCGACAACCTGGCCCGCATCTGCGAGGCCGAAGGCATCACGATCGAACCGGCGGCACTCGGGCTGGTGGTGCGTGCGGGCGGTGGCTCGGTGCGAGACGCCCAGTCGGTGCTCGACCAACTGATCGCGGGCGCCGGGCGAAAAGGCGTTACCTACAAAGAAGCCGTTGCGTTGCTCGGGTACACCGACGCGAGCCTGCTCGACGACGTTGTCGACGCGTTCGCCGCGCATGACGGCGGAGCGGTGCTCGAAATCGTCGACCGGGTGGTCGAGGCCGGCCATGACCCGCGCCGATTCACCGAAGATTTGCTCGAACGGCTGCGCGACCTGATCGTGCTCGATGCCGTTCCCGATGCAGGTGACAAAGGGTTGCTTGACGTTCCGGTTGACGTGTTGGAACGCATGGCCCGGCAGGCGGGTCAGCTCGGCAAGGCCGAACTGAGCCGTGCGGCCGACATCGTCAACGCCGGCCTCACCGAGATGCGAGGCGCCACCGCACCTCGGTTGTTGCTCGAACTCATCTGCGCGCGCGTGCTGTTGCCTGCTGCGGCCGACGACGCGGCGAGTGTCCTGGTCCGGCTCGAGCGCATCGAACGGCGGCTGTCGGTTGCGGCCACGCCAGACCCTGCGCCGGCACGGGAAGAGCGAGCATCGGCACTAGCGCGCGAGGAGCGAGTATCCGCACCCGCAGCGGCGCCGAGCACAGAACCGTCGCCCGAAGCGGCTCCAACACCTGCAGCTGGGCCGGCCGCTCCACCCGCTCCACCCGCTGCGCCTGCTGCGCCTGCTGCGCCTGCTGCGGCGGTCGTCGGTGAAGTCGATGCCACGTCGCTTCGACGGATGTGGGATTCGGTGCTCGAAGCGGCAAAACGCCGCCGCCGGGCGACGCACGCGTTGCTCATGTCGGGGCCCGCGCAAATCGTCGACGTGCGTGGCAACGTGCTCGTGATCGGTTTCACGACCGGGCCGCTCGAACGGCAGTTCAAGCTGGGCAACTCGAACGAAGACGTGCTGCGCGATGCACTCAAGGAAGTCGTCGGAATCGACTTCCGAATCGAGACCACGCTGGCCGGCGGAGGTTCGTCGTCCGGGTCGTCGTCGGCGCCCATGCCTCCGTCGGCGCCGTCCTCATCACCGGCTTCACCGCCTTCGGTCACGACCGCGCGTGCTCGATCTGACGGCGAGTCGGCTGCCCAGCGGCCGCAAGGCGATCGGTCGTCGCCTTCGAATGCTGGTGAATCGCCGGCACCTGCGCCCGCTCGGCCGACTATCGACGAACCCGACCCCGATGAAGATGCCGACGCCGATGACGGCGCATCCGGAATCGCGCTGCTGCAACGCCATCTCGGTGCGACCGTCATTGACGACAGCGAGCACTGACCTACGAGGTACGACGAGCACTGACCTACGAGGTACGACGAGCACTGACCTACGAGGTAAGAAAAGCAGTCAGGCCAGCGGCGATGCCGGCGGCAATTTTCTGTCGCCAGGCCGCATTAGTAGCAATGGCAGCGTCAGATGCGTTTCGCATGTCGAGGCATTCGATAGTGATCACCGGGCCGTGCGAGAGGTTGATCGTGCCGGTCGTCGTCGAGTCGGGGTAATACCCGTTCGCAATGTAGCTTGAGTACGGAATTCCCGTTGTGGCGTGGAAAACGTCGTGCATGGTCGACGCGAGCACCCGAGATCGCGCCGCGCCACCGGGGTTCACATTCGGATTGTTCGGCGGCGGTTGCATGACGAAGAACCCGTGGCCCGACGAGGGCCCGCCGTCGGCATGAATGGCGATGAACGCATCGGCATGCGCGTTGTTGCCGATTTGCGCGCGGTCAGGAACGCACGGGCCGATCCCGGTGTCTGACGACCGGGTCAAAATCACCGTGGCGCCTTCGCTCCGCAAGATGGCGGCAGCGCGATTGGCGACGTCCCAGGTGAAGGCGTGCTCGGGGTATCCGCCGTTTGTCGAGGTGCCGACGGTGTCGCAGGCTTTCGTGACTCCGTTGCCCGCGTTGATCAGCCGGTTGATCGATGAGCTGTTGTTCAGATTGTGTCCCGGGTCAAGCACGATCACCTTGCCGGAAAGTCGGCCGGTGCCAGGCGCGGGAGGTGGCGGGGCTGGCGTCGGTGCGGCCGTTGGCGACGGCGTGGGGCGTACCGTCGTCGTCGCACCGCCAGTGCCAGCCGCCCTCAACGTCGGAATCGACACGGTGGTAGTTGTGGGCGTTGCCGATGTCACTGCCGGCGCGCTCGAAGCGGGAGTCAATGCCGACGACCCGCCGGACGACGAGGCAATCGACGGGGCGACCCCTGCGGGCGACGTGCTGCCCGTACCGGCTGACGAGCTGCCCCGAGCAGTGGCTGAGGCATCTGCCGCTTTGCTGTGCGGGCTCGAGCAGGCCGCGATGGTGACGGCGACAAATCCCAACACCGCCAGCGACACCGTTCGGTTCAGTCGCGTGCGGCCCGGCCACCGCGAGCTCAACCGCTGGCGCCCATCGCCGCTACGGGAAACCTGCACGGCGTCCATCGTGACACGTGCAAGGCAGCGGGCACGCTAGCCATCGCCTGACCTACCTGCGTCGTAGGCTCGTGTCTTCGGTCACGCCTGCGTCGGTGACCATCGATCAAGGAGGACGGCCATGGCGCCCGGCCCGCAGCCGAACATGCAGCAAATCTTGAAGCAAGCGCAGAAGATGCAGCAGCAGCTGATGGATGCGCAGGCCGAACTTGCCGATGCTCGCGTTGACGGCAGCGCGGGCGGCGGTTTGGTCACTGCGACTGTCAGCGGCAGTGGCGAACTGCTGGCGCTCACCATCGATTCGAAAGCGGTCGACCCCGACGACACCGAAACCCTCGCCGATCTGGTGCTCGCTGCGGTTCGCGACGCTACTGCCAATGCGAGCGAGCTGCAGCAGCAAAAGATGGGCCCGCTCACCCAAGGCCTTGGCGGCATGGGCGGCGGCCTTCCCGGCATGCCCGGGCTCGGCTTCTAGACCAGACCACGTTTCCGAGCACAAGCAAAGGCAGACCCGAACCACGTGTACGAAGGCGTCGTCCAGGATTTGATCGACGAGCTCGGCAGGCTGCCGAACGTTGGTCCGAAAAGCGCGCAACGGATCGCTTTCCATTTGCTCGCCGCTGACGCCGCCGATGTGCGCCGGCTTGCTCAGGTTTTGCTTGAAGTAAAGGAAAAGGTGCGGTTCTGCAGCATCTGCGGCAACGTCGCCGAAGCCGACGAGTGCCGAATCTGCCAAGATCCGCGCCGCGATCGGAATGTGATCTGCGTCGTCGAAGAGCCGAAAGACGTCGTGGCGATCGAGAAGACGCGGGAGTTCCGCGGCCGCTACCACGTGCTGGGTGGTGCGATCAGCCCCATCGAGGGCGTGGGTCCCGACGACCTGCGGGTGCGTGAGCTCATGACTAGGCTCGCTGACGGAACGGTGAACGAGTTGATCCTCGCAACCGATCCAAATCTCGAAGGCGAAGCGACTGCCACCTACCTCGCGCGGTTGGTCAAGCCGATGGGATTGCGGGTCACCAGGCTCGCGAGTGGGTTGCCGGTCGGTGGCGACCTTGAATACGCCGACGAAGTCACGCTCGGTAGAGCGTTCGAGGGGAGAAGGCAACTCGATGTCTGAACTCGTGGTCGAAGGGCATTCCGACGATCTGGCCGATTTCGCCGCCGAAATCGCCGACCAGGTCGAAAGCTTCGTGATCGCCGTGCGCGAGATCGCCCGCGGACACGAACCCGGCGGTTCGGTCGCGCTCCTGCTGCTCGAAGTCTCGCAACTACTGCTCGCAGGCGGTCGGCTTGGCGCGATCGGCGACGTCGTGCCCACAGAACGATTCGAGCCGGACGCCGGGCCAGACCCCGACATCGACGAGTTGCGTGAACGGTTGGCGGCCATCCTCGGCCCGATCGATGCGTACGTCGAACTCTTCGACCCGTACGAGAACCCGCCGTCCGCGGTGCGGTTCTTGCTTTCCGACGACCTTTCCGGGGTGGTCGGCGATCTACTGCATGGGCTGCAGCACTACAAGGCCGGCCGGGCGGTCGAGGCGTTGTGGTGGTGGCAGTTCTCCTACGTTTCGCACTGGGGCAGTCACGCCAGCGCCGCGCTGCGCGCGTTGCAGTCGGTGGTCGCGCACGACCGGCTCGACGTCAACCCGGAGGAATCAGCGGGCGAGCAGTAGTTAGCGCGCGCTAGACCCGCTGGCCGCGGGGCTTTCGCTCGGCAGCGGCACCGGCGAGGCCGGCAACGTGAAATCTGAAGCCACCGGCGGTGCGCCGAGCGATTTCAGCTGTAGCGAGCCGGTACGGAACTGCGCGCTCACCAACAAGCCGTCAGAGAAGCAATAAGTGCCGGGCGCGACGTCGCTGTTCGTCGGCACCGACACGATCGCGTAGCACGCGGCGGCCGGCGCACTGGCCTGCGCGCTTTTCGAGCCGGCGGGCTTGACCTCGAACCCGGTGCCCTTTGCGAGTTCAGCCGGCCCCGAGGTGAACAGCAGTTGCAGCTGCAGTTGCAGCGCGAGCGACGGTTGAAGGTCTTGACCCGGACCCGCGAGCGTGACGCACAAAGGCGCCGCGCCCGAAGCCACCTTGCACGAGTAGGTGCCGCTGTCGTTGACGACGATCCGCACGATCGCGCCAGACTCGTTGACGTCGATCCGCGCCGCCGACGGTGTGCGGTAGACCTTGATCACAGTGGTGCTCGGCGGGCTGCCGCCCTGCGCTTCGTAGCTGGCCGTGAACGAACGCGTCTCCGCCAGCCTCGCCTGGGCCTGCAAACCCTGCAGCGCCGATTGCGCTTGGCTCGACGGCGGTGGCGCCTGGTGGCGCTGATGAGACGTGCATCCGGACGACGCAAACCCTCCTGTGGCGATCGCCGCGACGAGCGCTACCCGGTAGCTGGTCGGCAGTGCACGTCGACGGTGGGAGCCCCGAGGTAATTGCACGGAAGCCAACCTAACCCGCCCCGGTAGACTTGCCGTCGGTCTTCCCCTCCGAGGAGTGTTCGCCCGTGGGCCTCGTCGTCCAAAAATATGGTGGCTCGTCCGTCGCAGACGCTGAGCGCATCAAGAAGGTCGCGCAGCGCATCGTCGCTACCCGCAAGGCGGGTCACGATGTGTGCGTCGTCGTGTCGGCGATGGGTGACACCACCGACGAGTTGATGGATCTCGCGGCGCAGGTATCGCCGCTGCCGCCCGCGCGCGAACTCGACATGTTGCTCACCTCGGGCGAGCGCATCTCGATGGCGTTGCTCGCGATGGCGATCGCCAACCTCGGCATGGAGGCGCGGTCGTTCACCGGCAGCCAGGCCGGCGTGATCACCGACTCGGCGCACGGCAAGGCGCAGATCATCGACGTCACTCCGGGCCGTATCCGTGAAGCGCTCGACAAGGGCCGCATCACGATCGTCGCTGGATTCCAGGGGGTCTCGCAGGACACCAAAGACATCACCACGCTCGGCCGCGGCGGCTCAGACACCACCGCTGTGGCGTTGGCCGCCGCGCTCGGCGCCGAGGTGTGCGAGATCTACACCGACGTCGACGGCGTGTTCACCGCTGATCCGCGCATCGTGGCCACCGCACGGCAAATCCCGAAGCTGTCGTACGAAGAGATGCTCGAGATGGCGTCGTCCGGTGCGAAGATCTTGCACTTGCGTTGCGTTGAGTACGCGCGCCGCTTCAGTCTCCCCATTCACGTGCGTTCGTCGTTCTCGACGAAGCCAGGCACCTGGATCGTCCACATCTCCGCGGAGGAACAGATGGAAGCCCCGATCATCTCCGGCGTTGCGCACGAGCGTGGCGAAGCGAAGATCACCGTGGTCGGGGTCCCCGATAAGCCGGGCGAGGCCGCCCAGATCTTCGGCGTCGTCGCCGACGCGGGCGTGAACATCGACATGATCGTGCAGAACGTTTCGTCGGTGGCCACTGGTCGCACCGACATCACGTTCACGTTGCCGACGTCCGACCTCACGATCGCGGTCGAGACGCTGACCAAGGCGCAGCCGTCGATCGGGTTCGAGTCGTTGCAGTCCGATGACCAAATCGGCAAGGTGTCGCTGATCGGCGCCGGCATGCGCACCCACCCCGGTGTCACCGCGAAGTTCTTGCTCGCGCTGGCCGATGCGGGCATCAACGTCGAGATGATTTCGACGTCGCAGATCCGTATCTCGGTTGTGGTGCGCGAAGAAGAACTGCCGGCGGCCGTCGCTGCGTTGCACAGTGCGTTCGACCTCGACGATCCCGAGAGCACGGCAATGGTTTATGGAGGCACAGGCCGATGAGCAGCACGAATAGCGGCGGCGGCTTGCGCGTCGGCGTGGTCGGGGCAACCGGCCAGGTCGGTGGGGTGATGCGGCGCATTCTCGCTGAGCGCGGTTTTCCCGTTGCGCAGATGCGTTACTTCGCGTCGTCGCGCTCGGCCGGAGCCACGCTTCCGTGGAACGGCGGCGACATCGTCGTCGAAGACGCCGCTCTCGCCGACCCTTCGGGTCTCGACGTCGCGCTGTTCTCGGCCGGCGGTTCGACATCGCGTGAACTCGCGCCCAAATTCGCCGCCGCTGGTGTGACCGTCGTCGACAACTCGTCGGCCTGGCGCATGGACCCCGACGTCCCGCTGATCGTGAGCGAAGTCAACCCTGAGGCTGTGCGCGATGCGCGCAAGGGCATCATCGCCAACCCGAATTGCACGACGATGGCGGCAATGCCGGTGCTCAAGCCGTTGCACGATGAAGCCGGGCTGGTGCGGCTCGTTGTCAGCACCTACCAAGCGGTCTCGGGCAGCGGCCTCGCCGGTGTCGATGAGCTCGACAAGCAGGTGCGTCAAGTGGTCGACCGCGCCAGCGAACTCACTCACGACGGTTCGGCTGTCGAGTTCCCTGCGCCGACAAAGTACGTTCGGCCGATCGCATTCAACGTGATCCCGCTAGCCGGCTCGATCGTTGACGACGGCGAATTCGAGACCGACGAAGAGAAGAAGCTGCGCAACGAGAGTCGCAAGATTCTCGGCATTCCGTCGTTGCTGGTGTCGGGCACCTGCGTGCGGGTGCCGGTGTTCTCTGGCCACTCGCTATCGATCAACGCCGAGTTCGAACGACCGATTTCGGTGGCGCGCGCCCTCGAACTGCTTGGCACTGCGCCGGGTGTTTCGGTGACCGACGTGCCCAATCCACTGCAGGCGGCGGGCGTCGACCCCAGCTTCGTCGGCCGGGTACGGCAAGACCCGGGTGTGCCAGACGGTCGAGGGCTGGCGCTGTTCGTCAGCAACGACAACCTGCGTAAGGGCGCCGCGCTCAACGCGGTGCAGATCGCCGAACTGCTGGTCGCAGATCGTTAGTTAGGTGCCGCGGGTTTCAGTTGGCTCGCCTGCTCGTGCACCGTCGGCTTCAGCGGTATCGCGTGACGCGGCCTGGGATTCTGCCCTCTCGCGCGCGGCGTCGCGCCAAAATCGTTCTCGTCTGAACGTATATTCGGGCGGCTTTCGTTCGCACGGCATCCAAAATCTGCTGCCCCACCAGATTCCGCCTTCAGAGGTGGATACGACATCAAGATGCGGTGGGTACCGTCGTCCGGCTGCATCGCGCAGCTCAGCGCTGGGTTCGTTTTCGGCGGTGAGTTCGGTGCCGTCGTTGGCCACGACGGTGAGGCGATGATTCATCGTCGCCAAGAGGTGCGCCAGGACTTCGACTCGCGTCCGGTCTGGGTGCGCCTCGGCCCGCGCAACGACACTTTGCGGAACGCCCGCCGCTTCGGCGAGTTCGCGTTGGCTCATGTCGGCCGTTCGCCGCGCGATTCGTAGGTGGCGGTCGGAAGGGAATGGTGTCACGCAAATGAGGGTGACCCGATTCTGCGGATATGGCTCTAGCTGGGGACGGAGATGTGGGTAACTCG
>Ga0070658_10004589_pt1 | contig 11224 bp, 3 predicted proteins | sample KBSC13metaG_FD_64664 | JGI IMG/M metagenome (GOLD analysis project Ga0070658, IMG submission 64664) | Corn rhizosphere microbial communities from Kellogg Biological Station, Michigan, USA - KBS C1-3 metaG | ecosystem: Host-associated > Plants > Roots > Rhizosphere > Soil ... | reverse complement strand
TCCATCGGCCGGATCGCGCCGTCCGCGTCGAATTCCATCTTCACCAGCAGGGTTTCGCGCTGGTAGCCGCTTCCCACGGGCAGCGCGTGGCGGTGATACGCCGCATACCAGCGGTCGGTGCCCGGCACGTTGACGACGCTATGGTGCGCGGTGCCCACTGCGGGCCCGTTCTTCTGCAACACGATGAAATCCTTGTCCGGCGACTTGACCGGGCCCAGCGGTGAGTCCGCCACACCCCAGCCCACCCGGTAGTTCGGGCTGCGCGCATCGTCGATCGACCACATGAAATAGTATTTCCCCTTGCGCTTGAAGACGACCGGTGCTTCGCGGTGATCGCGCAATTCGATCGTATGGACGGGACCGTCGAGCGTCACCATGTCGGGCTTGAGCTTGTAGACGTTGCCCAACCTGCCGTTGCCGTAGTAAAGATAAGCTTGGCCGTCGTCGTCAATGAACGGATACGGATCGATCGTGTTGGACCCGACGCCGGAGCCCTTGGGAACGAGAGGCTTGCCGAGCGCGTCGATGAACGGTCCCAGCGGCGACTTGGCCGTGGCCACGCCGATGTTCCCCTGCGCGCAGAAATAGAAATACCAGGTGCCGTTGCGCTCGATGGCGTCCGGCGCCCAGGCTTCGACCTTCGCCCACTTCAGGTCGTGCGCCACGTCCAGGACCATGCGTTCCTTCTTCCATTCGACGAGGTTCTTCGACGACCACGCCGAGAAGTCGGTGGTCTGCCAGAACGGCTTGTCCGACGTGGGGTAGATGTAATAGGTGTCGCCGAACACGCGGATCGACGGATCGGCCGTGAAACCTTCCAGCACGGGAGGCGGCGCGGCGGCGATGGCGCTGGCCGGGGTGGTCGTCGTCGCGGATTGGGCCGCGGCGACCTCCTTCGACAGCCATGACGGCACGGAAAACACCGTGCCGTGGCGCTGGCCCGGCGCGACCGCGACCTTGCTCGAGACGTCGGTCCAGGTGACCCAGTCGCGGGTTTCGTACGCGCCGTAGCGGCCGTTGGCATAGAAGTCGACGTACAGGCGCGTCGTGTCGCCGTCGACCATCAGCGTCGGACCTTCGGCCCGCTCGGTGATCAGCGGCCTGGGGCTGAGCTTGTACGGCCCCAGCGGCTTGTCGGCCACGGCCCAGTGGAGCGGCCCCCATTTCCCAGCCTTCTGCTTGTCGCCTTCCTTGAATACGGCGATGTAGCGTCCGCCGATCTTGGCGATCGTGGTGTCGATGTGGTCGAAGCCCGGATCGAGGAACAGCTTCGGTTCGCTGAACGTTTCGAAGTCGCGGGTGGTTACGAAATAGGTGCGGTTGTTCATCCGCTCGGCCGACGCGGTCTTCCTGAAGCGCCCGTCGATGCTGGACGACCAGGTGATCACGAACTGCTTGCCTTCCTCGTCGTAGAAGGTTTCCGGTGCCCACGCATTGCGCACGCCCGCCACTTTTTCGAAGAAAGGCAGGTAACGCGGCGCCGTCCAGTGGACCAGGTCATTCGAAGCGGCGTAGCCGATGCCCTTGTCTTTCCAGCCCGTGGTCCACACCATGCGGAATATGCCGTCGGGGCCCCGCATGATGTGCTGGTCGCGCATCAGGCCGCTGCCCACGGTCGACGTCAGGTAGACCTTGCCCGTGTCCTTCCATGCTACGCCGTCGTCGCTGGCAGCCAGGTGCAGGCCGTCGCCGTTGCCGCGGAAGGAAGTGAACAGCCAGGTATTCAGGGGCGCCTCGGCTTGTGCCAGCGCGAGCGTGGGGGCGAGCAGGGTGCAGGCAAGGAAGGTGGGCAGGCGAAGCATGGGAACCTTTTACGCGATGATTGCGGACTCGGCGAAGTCTAGCGGGGTTTTGCGATGGCGGGCGACGCCCGTCCCATGTTTTTTTCTTAAACAGGTATGTGAATTCATCATGTGTCCAGACATATTCACGGTGCAATAATGCGCGCACGTCAACCGCTGAGGAATGTCGCATGCCACTGCATCCGCTACTGGAATCCGCCATCGCACGGCCGTCCCGCGTCGCGGCGCGCGGACGCTGGCGTGCGGTTTGCCGCCTGGCCGTGGCGGCCGCCTGCATGTCTGCCGCTTCGGTGCACGCGGCCACCCTCGAGCCCGACTATCTGCTCGTGCATTTCACCGGCGATGATCCGGACGGCGAACAGATCCATTTCGCCGTCAGCCAGGACGGCGTCCGGTTCACCGACCTGAATGGCTCGCGTCCCGTGCTGACGACGGCCGTGGGTGAGCGCGGCGTCCGCGACCCCTCGATCATTCGCAGCCGCGACGGCAAGAAGTTCACGATCCTCGCGACCGATTTGCGCATGGCCAGCGGCAAGGGCTGGGACGTCGCCATGCACCGAGGCAGCACCAGCATCGTCATCTGGGAGTCGTCCGATCTCGTCAACTGGTCGGCGCCGCGCCTGGTCGACGTGGCAGGCACCATTCCCGGCGCCGGTTGCGCATGGGCGCCCGAGGCCATCTTCGACGACGCCAACGGTGATTACGTCGTGTACTGGACCACCATCGCGCCTCTGGATGGCCAGGTCAAGCCGCGCATCTACTACGCCCGCACGCGCGATTTCCACACCTTTTCGGCGGCGCGCCTGTACATCGACCGTCCGGGACAAACCGGCCTGATCGACACCCAGATCATGAAACTGGACGATCCGGCCGCGCCTTACCGCTACGTGCGGGCCTCGGGCGACGGCCAGATCACGCTGGAAGGCAGCCAGTCCATCCTGGGCGACTGGACCGTGCTGGGGGACCTGCGATCGATCGGTCTCACGGGCAAGGACGTCGAAGGACCGATCCTGTTCCGCATGCCGGCGCGTGGCACCTACGGCATGTGGGTCGACCAGTACGCAACCAACGGCGGCTACCTGGCGCTGGAGACGTCCGACCTGACACGGCCCGCGACCCTGCGCCGGATCGATCCGCAACAGGTGTCTTACGGCGCCAGCAAGAAGCGCCACGGCTCGATCCTGAACATCAGTGCCGACGAATACCGGCGCGTGCTGGCCAAGTGGCCCGTACAGCCTGGCCCTTGACCGCCACGTCCCATCCCTTTCCTCCAACTCATCCACGCCGCGCCATGTTCAACCGGTCCGTGAATCTCCTTGCCGTTCTTGCAGCGTCGTTCGCCGCCGCCGTGCCTGCCGGCGCCGCCAACCCGCCCATTGCCGGCATCTACACGGCCGACCCGGCCGTCCTGGTCGACAACGGTCGGCTCTACCTGTACACGGGCCACGATGAGGCGCCGCCGGACCAGCCGGGCTACCGCATGAACGACTGGCGGTTGTACTCGACCTGCGACATGCGCCACTGGACCGACCATGGTTCGCCCGCCAGCGTGAAGACGTTCGCCTGGGCGAAGGGCGATGCGTACGCGGTCGACATCGTCAAGCGCGGCGGGAAATACTACCTGTTCACAACAGTCCGGCATGCGACCGTGCCCGGCATGGCGATTGGCGTCGCGGTGGCCGACCGGCCCGAAGGACCGTTCGCCGATGCGCGTGGCTCGGCGCTCGTCACCAACGACATGACGCGCGAGACGCCGAACGACTGGGACGACATCGACCCGGCCGTCTTCATCGACGACGACGGCCAGGCCTATCTGTACTTCGGCAACAAGGTGCTGAAGTACGCGAAGCTGAAACCCAACCTGACCGAACTCGACGGGCCCATCCATACCGTCGGCATCCTCGACTTCGAGGAAGCGCCTTATTTGCACAAGCACGGCGGCGTGTACTACCTGACGTATGCGAGCCGCTTTCCAGAAGTGACCGCCTACGCGACCGGCCCGAGCGCGACGGGCCCGTGGACCTACCGCGGCGTCATCATGGAACAGAACAAGGTCACGCGCACGATCCACCAGGCTGTTGCCGACTTCAATGGCAAGTCCTACATCTTCTACCATAACGACGTGTTGCCGGGAGGTGGGGACTACCGGCGCTCCGTGGCGGTCGAGGAGTTCGAATATGGCAAGGACGGCGCGATCCCGCTGGTGCGCCAGACGAGCGAGGGGCCCGGCGTCAATCCCGGGCCTGCCTGCAAGCCTGAGCGCGAGAATGGGCCGCCAAGTCCATCCCGTTGATACGGCGGCCGGCGCGCGGCATGTCGTCCGTGTCGTCGGGGCTTGGTGCGCCGAGCCCGAACGCCAGCATGCCCTGCAAGCTCGGTGCCTCGGATTGAGGAGTGACGGGACCGTCGTCGCTGCTGGAAACAATCAGCGCGGGCAGTGCGAGGTAGTCCGATGGTCCGACGTTATCGCAGTTACTGCCGGCTACTTGCCTACTGCGGCGCTGACGACCGACGGTCGCGTGCTTGTCGCTGGTAATCGGCAAGCACCGAACGCAGTTATCGACAGGGAAGATGTAACCTCTGTGTCAGCGGGTAGCTTCCATACCGTTGCGGTCTTGGCGATTCACTGTCCTCGGAACTATCAAATGAATTGCACATACTTCTTGGTTGACTTGCCAAGTTTTTCGAGCCTTCCCCACCAATCTTTTTGCGATAAATGAGGCAAGTAAAAATCTCCAAGCCACTTCACGTGGCAACGCATCTCTATCTGGTTCAAAGCATCGCTGCGAGTATCTGCTAACAGAGTTTGGTCTAACGCCAAGTTGGCAAGATGCTGCAACTCATCGGCATCTTTGATAAATCCTCCTTGATGCAAGTCGGAGATGATGCTGTTAATTAATTCTGAAAAGGTCGTCATCGTTTGATTGCTCGTGTGTACTGCCTCCGGCGGTTACGAATTGTCAGCCCCCTCCGGTTTTGTCAGATCCCCACTGCGGCTGAGGTGCCACTTTTCCTTCTAGTAGAATTTGACTCCGAGCTCCTAATCCGGCAATTAATATTTTCCGCTAGCTGATTCTTTAATGGCATGCAATAGATAATCACAGGCATCATCTTCGTTGTCAAAATATTCGATGCCTGTTCTTATGCCGCGTTCAGAGTAATACACAATCCATTTGCCGTTTTCGTAATCTAGGCAAAGTTTTTCATTAGGCAATCCGCCTTCTAGCGAATAGTAAGACCGTGATATGCCCTTGTTAATTAAAATTGAACGCAATTCGTCTTTTTTCATATTTTCAATCAGTTAATTTTGTTAGGACTCCAGCTTTTTCTAAGGCTATCACCCTGTCGGGAAGTTCATATTGAATTCCATTTCCTTCATAACCAAACCATGGAGCTGCTTCCCCAGCTTTTACTGTCAATGGTTCATTAACTTCATAAATACAATACGGCTTTAAATCAGTGCCTGGTTTTGGTGCTCTTGCACGATATGGGGTGCCTGTTGGTGATGTAAAAGTTCCATAAGGACTACCATATCTGTCAATTTTTGAGCCAGGTAAAAGTGTGAAGTCTGCTGGTTCTTCTTTGAATCCTCTGTTCGGAGGCCATTCACGGTTTCCATGCTCTTGAAAGTTTGATGTCTTTCTCGCTGCTTGGCTTTTTGCAATATTGCTAAGCACACGATTTTTAATGGATGCTCTGTCGCCGCAGTTCTTATTGCTTAATCCTAACGGATCAACCCAAGCTGTGGAATTGGGCGCATATCGGTAAAGGTTTGTTCCACCTATTAGTCCAACAGGATCCTGAGTCAAATACCGAGTGGTGTCCGGATCATAATACCTATGACGGTTGTAGTGCAGCCCCGTCTCTTCATCAAAGTACTGCCCCTGAAACCGTATCGGATTCCGAATCCCGGCCTTGCGCGCCGCCTCGCTGATCGCCTCCTTCGCTTGCCCCCACGCCTTGTACTGCGCCGACCACGCGACGTTGCCTTCGCAATTCGTCAACTCCTGCGGTGTACCCAAATGATCGCATTGATAAAAGGCGATCTCGTCCTTGCCGAACGGCTCGGCTTCCCGTTCGTACTCACCGTTCCATAGCGGATCAAGCGCAATGTCGTACTTGCCGTCGTTACCCGCCATCAGCGCCTTGACATCGGTGGTGGGCGCCAGTCGAATCGCCTGGTTTCGCGTAGCCTGCACCAGCGGCACGAAACTGTCGCGCTCGTACACGTAGTGCACCGTCCGTTCGCCCGCCGCATGGCCTTGGCCCACGCTGCTTTCCAGCGCCAGCGTGTCGCCATCCCAGCCGTACATGGTCCGGGTCGCCTGGCTGTGCTTGGCAATGCGCCGCCCCAGCGGATCGTAGGCGAAGGTGGCGACGCCATGCCGGGTCGTGGCGCGCGTCATCCGGCTGAACGTATCCCATGCATACTCGGACCGCTCGCCGTTCTGCGCGCGTTCGATGAGGTTGCCGCGGTCGTCGTAGCGGTAGCGGGCTCCGGCATATTCCTTGAGCAGGTTGTCCAGCAGCTTAGGCAGTTTAGGCAGCGGGTCGCGCCGGGTAATGTGATCCTGCTGCGCGTTATCGGCTGCCTGGATGTTGCCGGCTGGATCGAAGGCGAAGGTTTCATGGCCCAACGCGCTGTTTGCCGCCAGCAGCCGTCCGACCGGATCGTAGCGGTAATCGACGGGGCCGCGCCGGCTGTCTTCGAGGTTGATCAGCTGGCCGGCCGGGTCGTAGCGGTAGCGCCGCACGATCGCCGCTTGCATGCCGGCTTGGTGTTTCTGGCCGGTCTGCGCGATGGCGCCGAGCTGCTGTTCGATCAGGCGCCCAAGCGGGTCGTACTTCATCGTTTGCAGCAGGCCGTTGGCCTGGGTGCGCCTGGTTTCCTGGTACAGCGCGTCGCGCTCGAAGGAGACGAGGTCTTGCCCGTCGAGCAGCAGGCCGTGCACGTGGCCGGCGCCGTAGGTCAGCCATTCGATGCGGTGGCCGTCCGGGCGGGTGGTGCCGGTGCGCTGGTTGAGTTCGTCATAGTGGTGGTGCCAGACCGCCGTGCGCCTGTCGGGATGGAACGGTCCCTGGTAGTGCTGGTGCTCGCGGACCAGGTTGCCGGCGGTGTCGTAGAACCATTGCAGCCGGGCGTGTTCGTTCGTCGCTTCGGCCAGCTGGCCGTTGGCGTTGTAGGCGAAGGTTTCAGTTTGCTCGGGTTGGCCGGGGGCCGCGGCCCGGCGTTCGACGAGCCGGCCCATGGGGTCGAAGTCGAGCCGGGTGGTCACGCCGGCTTCGACGGTTTCCGCCAGCACGCCGCTGGCTTCGTCGTAGCGGTACTCGGTGGCCTTGCCGTCGAAGCCCCGTTCCTCCAGCAGACGGCCGACCGGGTCGTACCGGAAGCGGTAGACGCTGCCGTTTTCGTTTTCCAGCGCGGACAGGCGGCCGAGCGCATCCCACCGGTAGTGCAGGCTATGTCCCAGCGCGTCGGTGCGCTGCGCGATCAGGCCGGTCGCGGTGTAGCGGTAGCCGGTGGTGCGTGCGAGTGCGTCGATGTGCGCATGCAGCCGACCTTCTGAGTCGTGGCGAAACTGTTCTTGGCTGCCGTCGGGGTGGATGACGGCTTCGAGCTGGCCGGGATGGTTGCCGCTGTCGGTGCCTTTGCCGCGCGCTTGCGCCAGCGTTTCGGCACTGAGCGGCGTATAGCGGTAGCGGGTGACATTGCCGGCGGCATCGATGCGCCTGACCAGGCGCTTGCGCTCGTCGTATTCCCACTTGCTGCTGTGCCCGGAACAGTCGGTGTAGCCGGCGAGCTGGCCGTCCAGGGTGTAGGCGAGTTTCGTGACGCCGCCCTTGGCATCGGTAACTTCGATGGGCCGGCCAGCCTTGTCGTACGCGTATTGGGTCTTGTTGCCGCGCGGGTCTGTCTCCTCGACCAGATGGCCCTGTGCGTTGTAGTCGCGCTTCCAGGTGCCGCCTTCGCCGTCGCGGATGCCGGTGACGCGGTGCTGGCCGTCATATTCGAAGTGCACCTGGCTGCCATCGGCGCGGGTGTGCGTGAGCAGGTTGCCGTGGTCGTCGTAACGGTAATGCTCGCTGCTGCCGTCGACATGGATGTGACGGACGACGTTCTTGGCGTCGTCGCGGAAGAGCCATTCCTCGCGCCCGTCCGGATAAACGATGCGGTAGGTGTAGCCGGCGATGTCGTAGTAGTAGCGGGTCTCGTGGCCAAGCGCGTCGGTGACGTAGGTCAGGCGGATGTTCTTGTCCCATTCGAGTCGGGTGTCGTAGCTGCCGTCGTCGGCCCACTCGCGGATCGCTTTGGCGTGCAGGCCACTGTCGATGCTGGTGTCGTAGGCGAGGTTGATGCCGCGCCCGGTCCGGTCGGTGTAGCGGATGACGAGGTGGCGGTCGTACTGGTATTGCCAGGCGGCGCCGTTTTCATCCTGGGCGCGGATCAGGTCGCCGTGGTCGTCATGGTCGTAGGCGGCGAGCTGGCGCACCAGCTTGCCGTCCCTGATTTCCCATAGCGCACGAATGCGGCCGGTATCGAGGTCGATCCTGGTGCCGGCATGCGCGACGACGGTCTCGCCCTGCTTGCTGATGATGTCGCTGAGCACCTCCTCGCCGGCGTACGGGCCAGTGGCGACGACGTGGTCGTAGCGCAGGCCGAGGGCGGCGCCGTCGCGGGAATGCAGCGCGATCAGCCGGAAATGTTCCTTGCCCAGGTCGGCTGCCTTCGCGCGCACCGTGTCGACCAGCTCGTAGGTTTCGCGCCAGGGGCTGGGTTCGCCCTCTGGCAGCGGCTTGCCGAAGTCGAGCGTGAGCAGGGTGGCGCTCATGCGGGTGAGCGTGATTTGCTCGACCGGGTCGTGGTGCCGCTGGCCGATTTCCAGCCACGGGTAGCGGTGGCTGCGGCCGTCGGCGGCGTGGTAGAGCAGGGCGGCCGGTTTCCGCGCGCCGACGACGTCGACGCGGGTGCTGTACGGGGTGAGCCAGCGTGCGCCCAGATTGCCGTGGTCATAGGCGCTCAGCTGGCTGCGGTAGGTGCGGCTCCATTCGATGGGGAGCGGCGCGTCCAGCACGAAGTCAAGGTGGGTGAAGGTTTCGGCGCCGGTGGCGAAGCTGATCGAGTGCGCGGTGCCGCCTTTTGCGGGACACAGCTTGCAGGCGTTGGCGTCGCCCGTGGCCGGGCTTTGATGGCCGGTGGCGCCCAGCTCGTGGCCGGGCTTGTCCTTCTTGTGATGCGCGCCCTTGCTTGATGGGACCAGAGCCGGGTATCGCCGCTTGTGCTTGGTGACCGCGTCGCGTAGCCGCATCAGTATCCACCGGATGCTCATCTGCGCCTGTTCGTCGGCCAGGGCGGCGAGCTTGCTGCGAAACGCCGGCTTGAAGTCGGTCAGGTGCTTGACAATGCCTGTCACCCCCGCGACCGCGCCCTGCGGCAGTTGGCTGGCTGCCGCGGCGACAACGTAGTTCGCGCTCATCTTGTACTGCCGCGCAAGGGCGCCGAGCATGCGACGCCAGCTGCTTTCCACCTTGGGGTCGTGCAGCTTGTGCTCCACTTCCGCCGGGGATGCCACCTCGAACAGCGGTTCCTTGCCGATGCAGCGGTTGAGGATCTTGATCAGGTCGTCGGCAATGCCGTCGGCGGTATTGGCGCTATCGTGCAGGATACTTTCCAGCTTGCCCATCGCGCTGTCGATGAAGGTGTCGATCTCGCCAGCCAGCCTGGCGTTGAGGTGCGCGATCAGCACCTCGACCAGCGCGGGGCCGAGGTCCTTGACTCCCAGTGCAAGCTTTTGCCGGACCAGGTGCAGCGTCGGACGCAGGCTCATGCGTGCCGCGCTCATCGCTGGCGGCACCGGGACCACGCCGATCAGGTTGATGCCAAGACTCACCCATTCCAGGAACTCGATCTCCTTCTTATTGATGTATTTCTGGATCACCCCCACCACGTCCATGATCGCGTCGATCAGCGCCATGATGTTGCCGATCACCGGCAGGCTGCCGGCCACGGTGCTCAGGCGATCCAGCGTCACGTAGTCATGGCTGATCTTGCGCAGCCATTTGTCGAAGGCGGCGGCGCCGGCGCCAATGTCTTGCTGGTCGATGGTGTTGAGTGGGGCGACTGCGACTTCCGGCGCGCGCTCGGCGGGCTTGGGCGGGGCTTGCGTGGGTTCGGTCATGGCGGCTATTTATTTTTTATTTGACGGTCTTTTCCGGCATCGAGAGCGGAGCTTCAGCACCGATGCGCGGCAGCGATCCAGGCAAACCGAGAGCGGACGCGACGGCGGCGGCAGGCTTGCCGGCACTTAATTCGCCGTAGGTATTCAGGGCCGTCGTGCCGTCCGGGACCTTGCCCGCTACGGTGGCCACGCCCGCCTGTCCGACCGGCGCCAGCAATGCTTGCGCACCGCCTTTTGGCAGCGACTGCACCGCGCTTGCTGCTTGCTTTGCTGCTTGCGCAATCGCGCCGAATTTGCCGGCAGCACCGTTGAGACCGCCTGCCGCAGCTTTGGCGCTGGCGAGCAGTCCGGGGTTCTGTGTCCTCGGCGTCGGTGCTGGCCGGTCAGCCGTTGCCGCCGCATCGGTGCCAGCCTCGGACTGCGCCACAGCCGGCCATTCGGTTCCCTGGCCGAAGTAGCTGCTTTCATCCCACGGATCACGCGGGTCCTTGCCGTAGCTGACCGTGGCCATTCCCATCGGCAGGCCGGTCACGCTGGCAAAACCGTTGCCATCGAGCGTCCCTCTGTGGACACCGCCTTCGGCGTCGACGACGGTGTAGTCGCCTTTTCGGACGCCTTCCTTCCTGCTGCCTTCCGGGGTCACGTACTGGTGATGCAGGTCGAGCTGCCCCGGCGGCAACTGTATGGTCCGTGGCAAGCCCGGCGAGCCTTCGCTCTTGCCGGGGACGAAACTATGTTGCGCCGCGTGTTGGCGCCAAACGCCGTTGGTACCATGGACGATCCCCGATGCGTTCCAGCGACTGAAGCTGGTACCGCCGTTGATCACCACCTCTTCCTTGGCCGTGATCGTGATCCGGTTCGCGGTATGGGTGATGTTGAGCTTGGCCAGGATGTTGACGCTGTCCTTCAAGGCTGTAATGTCGATGTCGGCGCTGGCCGCCACCAGCTTCATGCCAGCCTTGTAGGCGAACATGCGCACCGCTTCCTTGACGCTGACGAGCAGGCTCTTGCCCGCGCTCAGGCTGGCATGGCCGCCGCTGGTCAGGGCGGTATGTTCCACGCTCATCAGGTGGGTGGAACCCTGGGTGCTGGTTTCGATGCCGGCGGGGCTGGCCAGGGTCAGGTGCGGTGCCTGGAATTCCGGGAATTCGCCTTGCGCAGGTAGGCCCCCTTGGCCTTTGATGGCGTCGACCTGCGCCTGCAGCGCGGCGGCGACCTGGTCCTGGTCGCCCGGCTGGTGCGCCT
>Ga0070658_10004586_pt1 | contig 11225 bp, 7 predicted proteins | sample KBSC13metaG_FD_64664 | JGI IMG/M metagenome (GOLD analysis project Ga0070658, IMG submission 64664) | Corn rhizosphere microbial communities from Kellogg Biological Station, Michigan, USA - KBS C1-3 metaG | ecosystem: Host-associated > Plants > Roots > Rhizosphere > Soil ... | reverse complement strand
CGTCAGAGTCAACGCCGCGGCCTCCAGGGTCATCAACGACGCCATCCGCGCCGGCCCACTGTCCAAGGCCAGGTACGAGGTCGACGCGTACTCGTCGCCTACGATGTAACACAGCATCCGAACGGGTACCCCCATCGTTATGCCGCTTTCGTAGACCCGAATCGCCGGGGCGCCGCCAACAAATCCATGCTCGGGCGTACTGATCTTCTGATCCGTACAAACCAGGTTGATGCCCTCGACCATGGCCTGCAGCTCGAACGCAGGCGTCTTTCGGACGCTCATCCCATTGCCGATCTCCGTGTTCACGATCACCGTGGCCTCGTCCCCGTCGTGCCTTGGCCCCTGGTACTCGTACATTACGTGTCCCCGGCGACTGAGTTGCATTTTGAACTTAAGCCAGTCTGGGCCATAGAAGGAAAAGTGCGCGCCGACAAACGGCTGCGCCGGAAATGCGGCGGTGACATTCGGATCGGGCGACCACACCGGCGGGCTCTGACAATGCGCCGGCGAGCCAACGGCGATCAGGCACGCGGCAAACGACAGAAAGCTACAGATATTGCGACGCATAGCGGTGAACTCCTGGGCTTTTATGAAACAGCTATCATTATACAGCAAGCAAACGCTCTACTGCTGTAGGAAACCGGCGTGGACCCATAGGACTACGGCCGCCGATTATAACGCATCTGCTGTTATTGTCACAAGATGGTGGACGTTGAAGAATCCAGTGTGGTACACTAAGGAACCAATCGAAGATTTAAGATTGTAAGTCTGTTTGATCTTGATCTAACAACAGTGCAACTACTATTGACGGTAGGGCATGGAACTCGTCTCAACCTGGCCAAAGCGATCGTTGCCTGATAAGTCAAACAGGCTCATACACCCAGTTATGCACGAATTGCCCCTCAACTCAGTGATACTTGGCGATTGCATCGAAGTGATGAATTCGCTGCCGCCAAAATCGGTCGACTTAATCTTCGCCGATCCGCCCTACAACCTCCAGCTCAATCGCGACCTCTGGCGGCCGGACAACACGAAGGTCGACGCTGTCGACGATGGCTGGGACAAGTTCGCTTCGCTAGAAGCGTACGACATCTTTACTCGTGAGTGGATGCGCGCCGCCCGCCGCGTCCTGCGCGACAGCGGGACGATCTGGGTCATCGGCACCTACCACAACATCTACCGCGTCGGCTCTATCCTCATGGACCTTGGCTACTGGATCCTGAACGACATTGTCTGGATCAAGGCGAATCCCACTCCGCAAATGAATGGAGTGCGATTCTGCAACGCGCATGAGACTCTGCTCTGGGCACGCAAGAGCGCAAGCGCGGAGACGCGATACACCTTCAACTACAAAGCCATGAAAGCCGGCAACGAAGACAAGCAGATGCGTAGCGACTGGTATCTGCCGGTCTGCCAGGGCGACGAGCGTATCACCGTCGACGGCGAGAAGGCCCACACCACGCAGAAGCCCGAAGCGCTGCTCCACCGAGTCATCACATCGACCTCGAAGCCCGGCGATATCGTCTTCGACCCATTCTGCGGAACCGGAACCACCGCCGCCGTCGCGAAGAGACTCGGCAGACGATTCATCACCGTCGACCGTGAACAGTCCTACGTCGACGTCGCCCGTGCCCGCCTCGACGCCGTCGTCCCCGTCGACCTGCCCGATATGGTCAGCTACCTGATCGGCGGCCCCAAGCAAAAAATCCCATTCGTCTCCCTGGTAGAATCCGGCGCCATCCCCGCCGGCTCACACCTGCGGCTCGCTCGAACGCAGACATACGCCACCGTGCACCCCGACGGCACCATCGCCGCCGACGGACGACGCGGGTCCATCCACCAGGTCAGCTCCGACATCCTCGGCCCCCCCAGGCGCAACGGGTGGGATGTATGGCACTATTTCGACGACGCCGCCGGCATCGAACGCCCCATCACCGACCTCCGCCCCGCGCTTTCGATCTAGTCCAACTCTCAACAGACCGCAATACGCGATTCCCGCTGGCGAGCCCCAGCGAGCCAAAGGGAAGACCGCTGCCGAGGCATTTAGGAACCCGCCTACTATTTAGCCATGAAGAGCCGCAACACCATCCTCGCCGCGCTGATCAGTCTCATCGCTCCATCAATCGCCTTTGCGCAGGCAACCGGCAAGGTCGTCCTCGACGACACATTCACGTCGGGCGTCGATTCAACTACCTGGCTGCAAGTCAAACAGGGCGGCCGGCTTGCGGGACGAACACCGCAGGACCAATACTACACGCCAACCGCCAACGTTACAGACAGCAATGGCCTCCACATCACACTCACGCGCGAGGACACCGTCGACCCCAAGACGAGTCATAAATACGAATACACCGCCGGCCGCATCGAATCGAAGGCAACCTATCTCTACGGAGTGTTCTCATTCACCGCGCGCCTGCCGCGAGGCAAAGGCTACTGGCCCGCACTCTGGCTGAGGACGCCGGAACGCGACCCTTTCAACGGTGAGATCGACACGCTCGAAGGCTTCGGCAGCCGCCCCAACTGCATCATGAGCACCGTGCACCACTGTGAAAACGGCAAACACCTGGGATCGAAATGCGCCGTGATCGACTTGGGACGGACCTGCCCCTGCAACGCCGTCGACGTCGACTTCCCGGCTGGTCACGACTTTACCACCGACTACCACACATTCTCTACCGAATGGCGAGCCGACCATATTACCTGGTTCCTCGACGGCAAGCCCTACTTTACGGCCACCGAGGACATTCCCCACATCCCCATGAGAATCATCCTGGAATGCCACGTCGGCGGCACCTTCGACGGCCCACCCACTGTCGACACTCCGGCCAAGGCTACCCTGGATATCTCAAAAGTTCAGGTCCTCCTCTAGATCCTGAAGAAACGGCCAGTTAGTTAGCTTAATCGTCCGCAAACCTGGGAATATATCGCCATACAGTCGAGTCAAATTGCTAATTCGCGCTGAACAGTCGGCGATATGTGATGCTTCCAAGCATGCACCGTGATATAATAGAAGCATCGCAGAACCGGTTGGGCACCTGAGCGTCGCCCAACGGGAATCGCCGGACATCGAACTTCCGCGCAATGGAGATAACCTATGTCCGAACACCAGATTCGTGAAGCCAAGGCCCTTGTCGATGTGTCCAAGGCGATCGCCGCCGAAGCCAAGGCCCTCACTAAAGAAGCCACAGCGCTGACCAGAGAAGCGAAATTCCTAACAACCGAAGCCAAGGCGCTCTCGGAATCCGTCGAAAAAAATATCGAGACTAACGGCAACGGAGCGGGGCATCATTTAGCCTAGGCCTTATCCAGTGTATCGGCTATGACGATACATTGGCCGTAAAAATAGTTCTCATAACAACCATCGTGATCTTCTCACAGTGTGCCGCTAACGAAAGGTTCGACGAGTTGGCGATTGCCACGTCCTTCGGCATCTTACAGTCCACAAGCGCTCGAAGTGACTGATCGAACACCCAATGCTAATTGGCCAGTTGGCTAACGAAGGTTGTCCGATCGCCCGACAATTAAGGACAGTAACACCGTACGACCGTAGCGGCACACAAGATGCATTCACATTCCAAACAGAGCCTGAAAACAAAGCGGGCGACCGTTGTCGAGGGCCCGACGCCTACGACAACCGCGACGGCAACCGAGCTCGCCGACCTCGGCTCAGCCGCTCTCGTCGACGCGCTTATCTCCCGAAATCCCGACCCAGTCATCGTCCTCCGCTGGGAAGATCCGGACCCGGCCGTCTGTCCCGTCGCGTCGGTTAACGACGGATTGACACGGTTGACCGGCTACTCTGAGAGGGAACTGGTCGGACAGACCACCGGCGTCGTCGGACAGCTCTTTGCCACGCCGTCGAACAAACTCCGCGCCCGCAATGCCGTCGCAACAGGCAAGGCCGACAACCTGACGTCGTCCTTCATCGCCAAGGACGGCAATAACCTGGCTGTCGACGCCACCATTATTCCGGTCGCGGGAGTCGACGGTCGACCCGGCTATCTCGTTATATTCCTCCACGACGTCACCGAGCTCAAGCGCAGCGCCGACGTTGGTGAGAGCGCCGAACAGGACATCCGCAACATCCTCACCAGCGCTCGCTGCATCGTCTGGCACGCCATTGTCGAGTCCATCGACGGATGTTACGCCTGGACCTTCGAAACCGCCAATGAGGACGCCGCCATCAAGTGGCTCCCCGTCGACATCGACGAGGAAGAACAATTTTTCGCCGCCTTCGTTCGGTCGGTACATCCCGAAGACCAACCCGCTATGGACCGCAACTGCAGTGACGCCCTCAAATCCGGCGCATCCGCATACAGCCATGAGTTCCGCTGCCGCCTGGCATCGGGAGAGTATCGATGGATCGCCGAGGACGTACAGATCGAAAGCCTGGGCGACTGCAACTGGCGTCTGATCGGTGTCTGCGTGGACATCACCGAGCAGAAAGAAGCCAAGGAAGAGCTCGCCGAAGAGCGCCATCTGCTGCGAACCCTGATCGACAACCTGCCCGACTGTATCTATTTCAAAGACACCAAGAGCCGGTTTATCATCAGCAACACTTACAACGCCCGCGTTATGGGTGAAGAGAGTCACGACAAGCTGATCGGCAAAACAGACTTTGACTTCTTCCCGTATGAGGTTGCCGCGGAGTACTACATGGACGAGCTCTCCCTCATCCAGTCCGGCATCCCCATGATCAACAAGGAAGAGCGCGCAACCCCTGTTGTCGGCGACGAGATCTGGCATCTCAGCACCAAAGTGCCCCTACGCGACGGTTCCGGCAACGTGATTGGTCTCGTGGGCATCAGCCGGGATATTACCGCCCAGAAGCAACTGGAGGAAGAACGCGAACAGCTCCTCGTCGAGGCCATCGACCGCGCCGACCGCGACCCTCTTACCGGCCTGTGGAACCACCGTGCGTTCCAGCGTCGACTGGAAGAAGAGGCCGATCTTGCCACCGCGCGCGAGACCTCGGTCGGCATCCTGCTCATGGACATGGAGAACTTCAAGTTCTTCAACGACGCCTACGGCCACACAGTCGGCGACGACGTTCTCTGCGAAGTCGCCCGCACGCTGCGCGCTGCCTGTCGCGATGAGGACATCCTGGCCCGCTTCGGCGGCGACGAGTTCGCCGTCCTGATGCCGCTCAAGGATGCCAACGCCGCCGAAGCCTTCGCCAAGAAGATTGCCGGATCGCTCGACGAACTCTGCTACCGCCCGCGCGGCTTCGACGCCATCGTGCCCATCCGCGTTGATTGGGGCCTGGCCGTCTATCCCGACGAGGCCGGCGCCCGGCTCGACGCCCTCTCGCTCGCCGATGGCCGCCTCATGCGCGCGAAATCAGGCATCGGAGAAGCCGGCGAGTTGATGGAGCGCCTCAGCGCCCAGCTCTCAGCCTCGGTCAAGGGCTTCACCATGCTGAGCGCCCTCGTCAACGCGGTCGACAACAAAGACCGCTACACCCGCCGCCACTCCGAGGACGTCCTGCTCTACGCCCTGCAGATCGCCATCGAGATGGGTCTCGGCGACGCCGTCTGCCACACCATCCAGGTCGCCGCACTCCTGCACGACGTCGGCAAGATCGGCGTCCCCGACCATATTCTGCGCAAGCCCGCCCGGTTGACGCCCGAAGAGTACGAGTCGATCAAGCTGCACCCCACCATGGGCGCCATCATCGTCAGCTCCGTCCCCGGCTTCGAAGACGCACTCCCGGCCGTCCGACATCACCACGAGCGCTGGGACGGCCTCGGCTACCCTGACGGCCTCGAAGCCGAAAACGCGCCGCTCATCGCGCGCATCCTCGCCGTCGCCGACGCCTTCAGCGCCATGACCACCGACCGTCCGTACCGCAAAGGCATGGACCACCGAATCGCCCTCCGCCTCCTCGACGAAGGCGCAGGCACCCAGTGGGACCCCACCCTCGTCAAAGCCTTCATCGCCGCCCGCAAACGCCACCGTCCATAACCCTGCCCGATCAAATCCACCGTGGTACAGGCGTCCCTGCCTGTTCGTCCCCTTCCCAACGTACGATGGGCGACCCGCCCGTCCTCCTCCCGACAAATAAACAAGGCCCCCTCCAATCGGAGAGAGCCATGTCACAAACTTCACAAACTCACCAATCTACCGTGCATACCCCGCCGGCGGTCCACCCGACGTATCCGGCGTCGACGTCGACGGAGGCGGTGACCCGGTCGGCTTCGACGGCCTACTGCCACCCGAGCCGTACCCCGACGGCGCGGTTGCAGTCCCTGTAACCAGTGAGGCACTCAAATAGCCGGTGTGGGTCGACCTCGACAGGACGATATTCCCGTTCCAGTGCTCATCGCCCGAGTTCTTCCGAAACAGATAGACTTCAGGCTTGCCCATGTCGGCAACTTCCGTCCAGTCGGCACTCTGCGCGTCTTGATTGAATGTCTTCTGCGCGCCGAACTGACCACTCGGAATCGAATACGCGAAGCCCTTGGGGATCGGCGCCATGTTGCGGGTCAACGAAGTAAACACCCTATCGTTGCCCGTAAACTTCATCCACACCAACCCGGTGCCCAGACCATGATGCCCTGCGCACTTTGTAACGGTAATCCCCTTGGGTGGCGCGAATCCCACTACGCGTTGAAACATGACGTCGGGACCGACTGTTGCATAGTCTGTATCGAGCATCTTAGTGCCGCAATACTGCATCCAAAACCACAGAGCAATAGGCGCCAACAACAAAACAACAATTAAGCTAATGTTTCGGCTATTCACCGGTCATCCCATTCGACGGCGCATTTGAGCGAATGGCCGTCAGGTATTAGTCGCGCTTTGCTCTTCTAAAGTCATGTTACTTGCTTAGCAGACTTCCTTAATTATACTACCAAAAAAACCAACAACACCATGCAAAAATGCACCAAAAAGCTATGTAATACGCTTAACAGTCCTCTATAGGGTCTTGCGTAGGGCGCCTCCTCAACCACGTACCGTTTCACGGTCATACGGGTGCCATGCCGGCAGCCCTGTGCGAGTATGGCCTACGCGTAAATCCGCGAGAGCATATTGTCGAAGCTAAGAGGGGTCACCCCGAACACATCGGTGATCGCATGGCTCTGCGTAATGTTGTCCCGGCCCAGGTTTGCGAGCTGATCGCGCGTCACCGGAGGCTTCGGCATGATCGCCTCCATGACGGTGGCGACTACTTTGAGGATCGGCACCGGCGCATGAACCATCGGCTTCTTGACATTCATCGACCGCGCGAACCCGGCAAGCAACTCATTAAATGAGACCTGCGTCGCGCCGCCAACTTCATAAGTCTGCCCGCCAGTCGACTCATCCGTGAGAGACTTTACCACGCAACTGACGAGATCATCTACGTAAATTGGCTGAAATTTGTTCAATCCCGATCCCGGAACGGGAATCACAGGCACCGGCGCTTTGAACGGAAGCCCGCCGTACTTGATCAAATCGGCCATCTGCGCGACAAACTCGCCGTCCTTCCCCATCACCAGCGAGGGACGAAAAATCGTGTACGGCAAAGCGCTCCCCACCACGATCTGCTCCGCCGCATACTTCGTCCGGGAGTACTCCGCCGGTGCATCCTTCTCCGTCCCGATCGCGCTCATATAGATGACGCGGCCGTCAAATCCCCCAGCCTTCGCCGTCTCGACGACATTGCGCGTGCCCTCGACGTGTATACGCTGGAACGTCTGCTTCTTGCCTGCCTCCTGGATAATACCCACGAGATGGACAACTGAGTCGACGTCTTCAAACATCTTCGGCGTCAACGTCGACGCATCCCCCACATCGACCCCGTCGACATACTCCACTCCGCCATGCAATCGCCCGCCCGTAGGCATATTCCTCGACAATCCCCGTACCGAATGCCCCGCCGCAAGCAGCCCGTCGATCAGATGGCTCCCAAGGAAGCCGGATGCTCCCGTGACTAGTACTTTCATCGATTTCTCCTTATCGCTCGACTCTTCCTGAGTAATGAACTTGTTTACTTTTTAAGCTGACAATCCTTAAATGTGTCGCTCTCTCTTAGCTGCAACACTCCTGAACTCGGACCAGTTCCCACGATCATTATTTCCCCAAAAATTTACCGGCCAACAGCTTGATTTTCCTGGTACGACACGTCCCCCACAGACATCCGTTATGCCCTTTCTTCTCAGTCCGTCGGCAGCCTTACACAGCGCGAACACCTGTTCCTTACCTCGAGGGGGACTCGACGCTATGATTCCACCCGTCGACGGAGACTCACCGACGTTTGCGTAACCCAAGATATGGGCAAAATATGGCTTGACAAGCAACATATAGTGCGATATAATCTCCCAGCGCACTAAATGTTGAGGCGAACGAAGTGAGAGTGGATAGCGCATGAAGTGCCCGTTCTGCGGTCAGGATGACGATGCCGTCCTCGATTCCAGACCCCTGCACGAAGGGGAAGTAATCAAAAGACGCCGCGAATGCAAGCAGTGCGGTCGACGCTTCACCACCTTCGAGACCATCGAAGAAATGCAGCTCACGGTCGTCAAGAAGCCGGACCGCGATGGCCAAAGCCACCGCGAACCATTCGACCGCACCAAGCTGCTCAGGTCTCTACGCGTGGCCTGTCAAAAGCGCAACATCTCCGAAGAAACGCTCCAGAGAATCACCGACGACACGGAGCGCACGCTCGCGAATCGGCTGGACAAAGAAGTCCCTTCCTCGGACATCGGCGAAATGATCATGGAGCACCTCCAGCGCCTCGACCAGGTCGCCTACGTACGCTTCGCCTCCGTCTACCGGCAGTTCGAGGACGCCACTCAGTTCAAGGACATCGTCAACGTCCTGTCCAAACAAAAAACCGGCCGCAAGTAATGTGTTACAAGTGTCCTTGTTGTGGGCACTCCGGTCAATCTCATTGGACTGTACCGTTTTCATAGTCGGCGGATGCATGTCCAGCATCGTGTCCCCAAGACTCGCAACCCCATTATTGGGGAAGGGAGCCGAGCGACCAGGGGCGACTATGGTGCCGCGTCGCTCTGGGCATGCCGCCCTCCATAGGCGCGCCGAACAGAACTCTTACGCACTTATCAGGAGCATTTCTCGACCATGCACACCCCGGGCAACAACCCCGAACCCGCCCTCTTCGGCGGCGACGAACTCGACCTCGACGCCAAACACCCCGCGGACGTCCCCGTGGGCGACTACCCCGCCCCCTCGACCATCAACGGGACAGGCATAGGCGCCGACGAAGACGACGACCCCTTCGCCGACGAAGACATGGAACGCCTCATCTCCGGCCGCACCATTGCGCCGCCCGCGACTAATCCTATCGTAGGACAGGCGTCCCTGCCTGTCTCCGAATCGCCCGCGCCAACAGTCGAGCCGCTCGCATCACCGATTTCATCCACGGCGGACACAACAGCAGCCGCCGAAACCGTACTAATACTTGAGGACATCACCAAGGAGTTAAACATGCCTACCACGGAGAGTGAGGTGTCGACCGCTGTCGAACCCGCACAGACGCTTTTCAAAAAGGGCAAGGGCCTCACCGTCGACCGGCGCTACACACAGCCCGGCCAGGACGTCTGGGCCACCGTCGAATGGGAGCTGCGCACCGCCTCCATCGTCGGGAGCGACGGAACCGTCGTCTTCGAACAAAAAGGCGTCGAGATCCCCAAGACCTGGTCGCAGCTCGCCACCAACGTCTGCGTCTCGAAGTACTTCCGCGGCCACGTCGGCACCCTGGAACGCGAATACTCCGTGAAGCAGCTGATCGCGCGAGTCGCCGACCGCATCATCGAATGGGGCCGCGCCGGCAACTACTTCGCTACCGAGGAAGACGCCGTCACGTTCCACGATGAGCTCCGGTACATCCTCCTGCATCAGATGGCCGCCTTCAACAGCCCCGTCTGGTTCAACCTCGGCTGGCCCGGCAGGCGTCAGGCGGTCTCGGCCTGCTACATCAACGAAGTCGACGACACCATGGAGTCGATCCTCGAGCTCTACAAGACCGAGGGCATGCTCTTTAAGGACGGCAGCGGCTCGGGCGTCAACCTCAGCACTCTGCGTTCCAAGAAGGAGCCGCTGACGGCCGGCGGCAAGTCAAGCGGTCCGATCAGCTTCATGAAGGGCCTCGACGCCAGCGCCGGCAGCATCAAAAGCGGCGGCAGCACCCGCCGCGCCGCCTGCATGCGCGTCCTCGACGTCGACCATCCCGACATCGTCAAGTTCATCGACTGCAAGAAGGACGCCGAGCTCAAGGCCCACGCCCTCATCGAGGCCGGTTACTCGGGCGCGTTCAATGTCGACGATGGCGCTTACGACACGGTCCCCTTCCAGAACGCCAACCACAGCGTGCGCGTCACCGATGACTTCATGAAAGCGGTCGAGGCCGATGCCCAGTGGAACACCAAGTTCCGCACCGCCGACAAGATCGCCGACACCTTCAAGGCGCGCGACCTCATGAAGGGGATTGCCGAAGGCACCTGGGTCTGCGGCGACCCCGGCATGCAGTACGACACCACCATTAACGATTGGCACACCTGCGCCAACACGGACCGCATCTACGCCAGCAACCCGTGCTCCGAGTACATGTTCCTCAACAGCACGGCCTGCAACCTGTCGTCTTTGAACTTGATGAAGTTCCGCCTGGAGGGCGGTGCCTTTGACACCGAGTCCTTCGAGCACGCCGTCCGCATCATGATCACCTCGCAGGAGATCGTGGTCGGCTTCGCCGCGTACCCCACCGAGAAGATCGAGGAGCGCTCACACGTCTACCGCACGCTCGGCCTCGGCTACGCCAACCTCGGCGCGCTCCTGATGGCCGACGGTCTCGCCTACGACTCCGACGCCGGCCGCGCCTATGCCGGAGCCATCACCGCCATCATGACCGGACGCGCCTACGAGCAGTCGGCCATCGTCGCCCGTGACTGCGGCGGCCCGTTCCCCGGCTACGCCGAAAACAAGAAGCCGATGATCCGCGTCATCAAGAAGCACCGTGACGCCGTGGGCGAGATCGACGGCAAGCTCATCCCGACATCGCTCAAGGCCGCGGCCCAGAAGTGCTGGGACGAGGCGCTGGCAGTCGGCGAGGAGCACGGCTACCGCAATGCCCAGGCGACTGTCCTTGCCCCCACCGGCACCATCGGCTTCTTGATGGACTGCGATACCACCGGCATCGAGCCGGACATCGCCATCGTCAAGTACAAGAGCCTCGTCGGCGGCGGCATGATGAAGATCGTCAACCAGACCGTCCCCGAAGCCCT
>Ga0070658_10004581_pt1 | contig 11233 bp, 8 predicted proteins | sample KBSC13metaG_FD_64664 | JGI IMG/M metagenome (GOLD analysis project Ga0070658, IMG submission 64664) | Corn rhizosphere microbial communities from Kellogg Biological Station, Michigan, USA - KBS C1-3 metaG | ecosystem: Host-associated > Plants > Roots > Rhizosphere > Soil ... | reverse complement strand
GATGAAACACCGGAAGGCCGTTCCATCGTGGTACTGGCGAAGAAGCTCTTTGAAATCCGCGAGCATGATCTATCGGACCCGAATATCCACTTCGTCCCTTTCACCGCCGAGACACGCATGAGCGGGCTGGATTGGCATGGCCGCGGTATCCGAAAAGGCGCATCCGAAGCCGTCCGCCGTCATGTGGAAGCACTCGGCGGAAAGCTACCGGCAGAAGTGGCCAAGGATGTGGATCGCATCTCCGGTGCGGGTGGCACTCCTCTGGTCGTGGCGGACGGAGCGCGGGTGCTGGGCACGATTTTCCTCAAGGACATCGTGAAGGGAGGCATCAAGGAGCGTTTCGCGAAGCTTCGGGAAATGGGCATCCGCACGGTGATGATCACTGGAGACAATCCCCGCACGGCAGCCGCCATCGCTGCAGAAGCGGGAGTGGATGACTTCATGGCGGAAGCCACGCCAGAGGATAAAATGAAGCGTATCAAGGAGGAGCAGGCCGCAGGCCACCTGGTGGCAATGACCGGTGATGGCACCAATGATGCACCAGCCCTGGCTCAAGCCGATGTGGGTGTGGCAATGAACACCGGGACTCAGGCAGCCCGGGAAGCAGGCAACATGGTGGATCTGGATTCCGACCCCACCAAGCTGATAGATATCATTGAAATCGGCAAGCAACTGCTGATGACACGCGGCTCACTCACCACATTCTCCTTAGCGAATGACGTGGCCAAATACTTCGCCATCCTGCCAGCACTCTTTGCCGGACTGGGAGTGGCTACAGGAAAAGGCCCACTTGCCGCACTGGACATCATGGGCCTGCACTCACCGCAGTCAGCCATTCTCAGCGCGGTGATTTTCAATGCGCTCATCATCATCGCCCTCATTCCGCTGGCGTTGAAAGGCGTGGCTTACCGTCCGATGCCTGCGGCCACTCTGCTCCGCCGGAATCTCCTCATCTACGGCTTGGGCGGACTGCTGATCCCCTTCCCCGGCATCAAGCTGATCGACATGACCCTGGCTGCGCTACATCTCGTCTAACTTTTAACTCTCCATCACCATGAATCCGTTATTATATTCCATCGCCTTCGTTCTGATAGTGGGCGCCCTTGCCTGGCCTCTGGGGGCATGGCTTACATGGACACTCAAAACCGACAAGCTGGACCCACTTCTCAATCCACTGTTAGGAAAAGGAATCAAAAAATCCAGTGGCTGGAAAAACTATTTCCTCAGCCTGCTGGGATTCAATGCCGCTCTGTTCATCATCACCTGGCTGGTGCTGGCCAATCAGCAAAATCTACCCTTGAACCCGGACGGCATGAAAAGCGTGCCATGGCATCTGGTTTTCAACACCACGGTCTCATTCGTCACGAATACCAATCTCCAGCACTATTCCGGTGAGGCCACCTACAGTTATCTATCCCAGCTCACTCTGATGTGGCTGCAGTTCACCTCTGCGGCCACAGGGATCGCTGCGCTGGCTGCGCTGGCCAGAGGTCTTTCAGGCAACCGGGATTTCGGAAATTTCATCTACGATACCGCACGTATCCTGATTCTTTTCCTGCTCCCACTGTCCACGCTGTGGGCGCTCATCTATGTCTGTGTGGGCGTGCCGATGACCTTTGAAGGATCCGCCACAGCCACCACGCTGGAAGGAGCCACCCAAATGATTGCCCGGGGACCGGTGGCCGCCTTCCTGGCCATCAAGCAACTGGGAACCAATGGCGGTGGATTTTTTGGACCGAACAGCACCCACCCGTTTGAGAACCCGAACTTTATCAGCAATGTCATTTCCATGATCGCCATCCCGATCATCCCCATGGCCTGCGTGCGCACCTTCGGAGCCATTCTTGGCAAGCCACGCCATGCACAAGTCATCGGCGCAGTGATGCTGGCCTTCCTGCTGATCAAGGTAACGGTGACTGTCATACCTGAATCCGCAGCCACCGCCGCATTTCAACATCTGCCGGTAGCAGCCGCAGCCAATCTTGAAGGAAAGGAGCTCCGCTTCGGCGCAGCGACGGGGCCCCTGTGGGCGGTGCTCACCACCTCCACTTCCAATGGGTCCGTGGGAGCCATGCATGATTCATTGAATCCGCTTTCCTTGTTAGGCCCTTTTTCCGGCCTGTGGCTGAACTCCACTTTTGGCGGAGTGGGTGTAGGCATGATCAACTTTTTCCTCTTCATGATCCTCGCGGTTTTTGTGGCGGGATTGATGGTTGGGCGGACCCCGGAATATCTTGGGAAAAAGGTGGAAGCGCGTGAAATGAGTCTCGCTGCCGCGGCCTTCATCGTCCACCCGCTGCTGATCCTTTCCGGCACTGCCCTGTTTGCCATGACTCCCATGGGTGCGAGCACGATCCATAACGCCGGACCGCGCGGATTTTCAGAAATCCTCTACGAATTTTCCTCGTCCGCCGCCAACAATGGCTCAGGCCTGGAAGGGCTGGGAGATGCCACCATTCCGTGGAACATCGCTACGGGAATCGTGATGCTGCTGGGCCGCTACCTGCCTATCATCCTGCCGCTGGCCATCGCCGGATCACTCGCAGCAAAACCCCGCGTGGCGGAATCTTCCGGCACCCTGCGAACGGATACCACCACCTTCGGCCTGATGGTTTTCGCCGTCATTCTTTTCCTCGGCGCTCTCACTTTCTTCCCCGTCGCATTGCTCGGACCGGTGTTGGAGCATCTGAGCATGATTCACTGAACCTCTTACTTCCTATCAAAATGACCACTCTACGTCTTACCCTAGTCAGCATTCTCCTTTGCGGCGTGCTCTATGTTCCGGCCATTCTTGCCTTTGGAAAAACCGTGGTGCCGGAAAAGGCGAACGGCTCTCTGGTGATCAGCACGAATGGTAAAATCGTAGGCTCCCGATTGATTGCGCAGAGCTTTATCAGCCCGCGCTATTTTCACCCGCGTCCTTCTGCCTGCGACTACAATGCCCAGGCTGCCAGCGGATCCAACCTCAGCCCCACCAATCCCGAGCTGACCAAACGCGCGCAGGAAATCATCCTCGTCAATCAGGCGGACGCCAGCCGCCCCATTCCAGCAGACCTGGTGACCGCCTCCGGTTCCGGCCTGGATCCACACATCACGCGCGCCGCAGCAGAGTTTCAGATTGATCGCATCGCAGCCGCCAGGGGACTGGATGCGCAAACAATTCGCGCACTTCTGCCCAATGGCCCGCTCGTGAACGTGCTTGAAATCAATCTCGCGCTGGACCAAGCAAAACGCTGATTTTCATCCGCCCAAATCGCAGCTAGTATCCGACCATGCCAGATAGCCCATCCAGTAACGGCACTCTGAAAGTCTTTCTCGGCATGTGTCCGGGTGTGGGCAAGACCTACGCAATGTTGGAGGCGGCGCGGGAACTCCAACGGCAAGGGACAGATGTCGTGGTGGGGGTGGTGGAAACCCACGGACGCAAGGAAACGGCTGCCCTGATAGATGGTCTGGAAATTTTACCAGCCATTCAACTGAGACACCGCGATACGCCACTGGAGGAGTTCGATCTGGATGGCATGCTACACCGCAAGCCTGCTGTCGCACTCATCGATGAACTGGCGCACACCAATGCTCCCGGCTCCCGTCATCCGAAACGCTGGCAGGATGTGGCCGAACTCTTGGAAGCAGGCATCCACGTCCTAACAACACTTAACATCCAGCATCTGGAAAGCCGCTCGGACGTGGTGACAGCCATAACCCAAGCACCCGTGCGGGAGACAGTGCCGGACAGCTTTCTGGATGCCGCCCACGAGATCGAACTGATAGACATCACTCCACGGGATTTGCACAAGCGATTGGAGGAGGGGAAAGTGTATCTGGGTGATCGCGCAAACGTGGCCGCGAATCACTTTTTCAAGGAAAGCCATCTCACTGCCCTGCGCCAACTCGCCCTGCGCTATACCGCGGAGCGTGTAGGAGTAAGCCTTCAGGAATTCCAATCGCAAAAAAGAGGACGCTTGACGTGGCGGACGTCGGAGAAGCTGCTCGTCGCCGTAGGTCCCAGCCCATATTCCCCTGCCCTCATCCGGCGGGCCAGATCCATGGCTGGAGCACTGGATGCGGCGTGGACTGCCATCGCAGTCACTACCGATGAGCCGCTTACTCCTCATGAACAGGAAAGTGTGACCCAGCACCTCTCGCTCGCCCGGCAGCTCGGGGCAGAGGCCACCACGATTGAAGCCATTACTCTGATAGACGGGCTACTCATCGCGGCACGTGAGCGCAGGATCACCCAAATCGTGATCGGAAAATCATCACGCCATGGCTGGCGCGACCGTTTTATCTCCCCTCCGGCGCTGAGACTTCTTCAACAAAGTGGGGACATCGATGTCATCGCGATTGAACCGGGCATGCCTTCAGAAGGATTGGCGAGTCTTCCCGACAAGAAGGATCGCTCCTTTATCCCTTTCCATCTTTTTTCCGAAATCAGCCGGGCCTTTGGTTTGGCCATTCTGGTGGCCTTGTTCGGCCTGGCATGCGACCAGCTTCTCAACTCTCAAAACGTGGCGCTTCTGATGCTGTGCGGCGTCATTGTAGGTGCGCTGTTTCTGCGCGCCACAGGCACATTGATCTTGGCCGCGCTGACAGGAATCTTCTGGGATTTCCTGTTCGCAGAGCCGCGGTATAAACTCACGATTCATTCGGAATCCGATGTGACGATGTTTGGCGCCCTCACCATCGCTGCTTTGGCGATGGGCTATCTATCAAATCGCATTCATCGCAGGGAGCGTTCCGTCTCACGGCAGCAGAAGCACTATTCACGTCTGCTGGAAATCAATACCATTCTCACCAGTTCCCATGATACCGAGGAAACGGTGAACCGGTGCATCGCGGCAGTGACCTCCCTCTTTCATTTTCCCTGCTCCATCCAGTTGCGCGATGACCATCATCACGAACTAATGCCTCCCCACCATGCCAGCACACTCCCGATCAGCGCCAAGGAGCGGGGAGTGGCAATGTGGGCCTTTGAAAAAAAGCAGGCGGCTGGGAAAGGGACCAGCACACTGCCGGAAGCCGCTGCCCTGCACCTGCCGCTGCAAGGGAGATCCATTGTCATGGGAGTGCTTTCAGTCGATACGGGGCAGCAGTCATTACCTTTGGCCGAGAGGGATCAACTGTCATCCGTGGCCGCCCAACTGGGACTCGCACTGGAGCGCAATCACCTGCTCCGCGCCATCCATCATGCAGAGTTTCTGGAACGCAGTGACCAGCTCCGCCGTTCTCTGCTGGACCATGTTTCCCATGAACTCCGCACCCCGGTAGCCGTCATGGGCAGCAGCCTCGACGCTCTGGAGCAAGGAACTCCCATCACTACGCTGATGCCGGAAATGAAAACGGCCCAAACCCGCCTGCGCCGCGTGGTAAATCAGCTGGTGGAATCCGCACGCGTGGAATCCGGCGCCATTCATGCCCGCCCGGAATGGTGTGACCTGCTGGATCTGCTGGAAACGGCACGAGAGCGGGTGGCAGATTCGATTGAAGGACATCCATTCGAAATAACGATCTCATCCGGCACACCGGAGTTGGTTTTCATTGATTGCGAGCTTCTGTTAGCCACGCTTGGCAACCTATTGACCAATGCCGGACACCACACGCCACCCGGCACGCCCATCCATTTAAGTGCCGGAATTTCTGACGGGGGCGAATTGGAAATCCATGTTCGGGATTCCGGCCCTGGCCTGGAAAATCCAGCGCGTGTATTTGATCGATTCCATCGGGGAAAAGACAGCAGACCCGGCGGACTGGGGCTGGGACTCTCCATCGTGCGTGGCCTCGCACGCGGGCTTGGCGGGAGAGTGGAAGCGCGCAATAGTGAAGGGGCAGGCGCGGAATTCATCCTTCATCTGCCTGTAAAAACGGCGGAATCCCTGCCAACTTCCAGCGAAGAACACCCATGAGCCACATCCTCGTCATTGATGATGAACTTTCCATCCGCCGCCTTCTGCGGATTCTGCTGGAGGGAGCCGGGCATGAGGTTTCATCCGCGGAGGATGCCTCGCATGGCCTGCACGAGCTGGCGCTTTCGAAACCGGATTTGTTGATACTGGATCTGGGGCTACCGGATATGGATGGATTGGAAGCTCTCCGCCGCTTACGGGAATGGACCCAACTTCCCGTACTCATACTCTCCGCACGACCCGACCCGGAAGACAAGGTGACCGCGCTGGATATCGGAGCGGACGATTATCTGACCAAGCCCTTCGATGCATCCGAGCTACTGGCACGCATGCGCGCATTGCTCCGCCGGAAAACTCCACTGGAGGAAAATGCCGTTCTCTCCCATGGGTCCTTGGTGATCGATCTGGCAAATCATGAGGCCAGAGTGTTGGAGACGGCGGTGGCGCTAACGCCCATTGAATTTTCTCTTTTGGCACAGCTTGCTCGCCATTCCGGCCGCGTGCTCACCCATGCCCATCTATTGAATGCCGTGTGGGGGCCTAAGGCTGCCGACCAGGCCCACTATCTGCGCGTCCACTTCGCCCACTTACGGCGCAAGCTCAAGACAGCGGGCCTAACACAGGAAATCATCCGGAATGAACCAGGCATCGGCTACCGTTTGATCAATGGCGGTTTATAATGCATCGGACGGCCATTCCACAGATTATCCAGATTATTGGTTGCGGAAATCATGATGGAGCCTGCGATCAACAGACAGCAGCCGACAATCAGGCAGATCTGAAAACACACGAAGCTGACTGGCATCCGGATCTTGGCACACATCCCGATAATAAGCCCCAGTGTGCCTAGGAAACAGAACACCAGTAACGGATAGTAGAAAATCCTCACCACATCCCGCAGCAGCACGGGGTAGCCTCCTGAATTGAACCAAAACTCTCTCGTTTCCCGCAGGCAGGAAAACCAGAGAAGCACCGCCCCGCTCACAAACAGGAACACTCCCGCCCCGAAAAACCATGCGGCGGCGATCAATCCTTGTGGGCTTTCATCGTGGGGAGATTTCATCAGGCTAAGAAATAACCAAAGCAAGCATCCCACAGATCTCAAGCGAATAGCTGACTATCCATTCATCCTGATATTCCGGAATCACTTTAAAACACTGCGAGAATCCCGTCTTGCCGCTGCGGGTGGTGCCTGCTTCCATCCCCGCCCAACCTGCATACTTATGGCTAATAAAGACGTCACCGATCCCGCCCGAATGGAAAAAATCGTGTCGCTGTGCAAACGCACCGGCTTCATTTTCCAAGCCGGGGAACTGTATGGCGGCCTCAATGGCGTCTGGGATTACGGTCCGCTGGGTGCCGAACTGAAGCGCAACCTCAAGGACTTCTGGTGGCGCAAGACCGTGCAGGAGCGCGATGACGTGCTGGGCATGGATGGCTCCATCCTCACCATGGAGCAGGTGCTCGTTTCCTCCGGCCACGTCGGCGGCTTCAGCGATCCGATGTGTGACTGCCTTCTTTCCAAGGCCCGCCTCCGCGCGGATCAGATTCCTGCACAGGATGGCACGGCCGTTTGGTTCAGCGGAGCAAAACACGCAGCCACCGAGTGGAGCGTGACGCGCTCCTTCGCCGTTCTCGTGCCGACCGGCAAGGATCCGATCGAAGCGCACAAGACGGCCAAAAAATACTACGCGGAATTTCTCTCCAACAAGCAGATCTCCCCGAAGGAACTGGAAGTCACCGAAGAGCGCCGCGAGGAGCTGAAGGAAACGACGCAGTTCAATCCGGATAATGGCTCCCTGCTTACCGAGCCGCGCCAGTTCAACCTGATGCTGCAGACGAACTTCGGTGCCACGGGAGACCAGATCGCCTACCTGCGCCCGGAAACTGCCCAATCGATCTTCGTCCAATACAAGAACGTGCTGGATTCCAGCCGCGTGAAGCTGCCATTCGGCATTGCCCAAGTCGGCAAGTCCTTCCGCAACGAGATCAACCCGCGCAATTTCACTTTCCGCTCGCGTGAATTCGAGCAAATGGAGATCGAGTACTTCTGCCACCCGGATGACGGCATGCGCCTGACCGATGAATGGCTGGAGACGCGCCTGAAGTTCTACGAGGAAATCGGCATCCCGCGCGATACGCTGCACATTCTGGACGTGCCGGATGGCGAGCGTGCCTTTTATTCCAAGAAGACCTACGACATCGAATACGCATTCCCATTCGGCATCCAGGAACTGGAAGGTGTGGCCTATCGCACCGACTACGATCTAGGCGTGCACGAAAAGGGCGCGGGCAAGTCCCTCGTTTACTTCGATCAGGAGACGAAGGAAAAATTCCTCCCGCACGTGGTGGAGCCATCGGCCGGTTGCGACCGCACCGTGCTGGCCCTCATTTGCCAGGCCTTCGACGAGGAAACCCTCACGGATGACAAGGGCAAGGAAGATGTCCGCACCGTTCTCCGCTTCAAGCCATCCATGGCACCGATCAAGCTGGGCATTTTCCCGCTTCTCAAGAAGAACGAAGAGCAGGTGCGCATCTCCAAGGAGATCCAGAAGAAGCTCCAACCTTGGTTCAATGTCTTCTACGACGATGCCGGTGCCGTAGGCCGCCGCTATCGCCGCCAGGACGAAGTGGGCACTCCATTCTGCGTGACCGTGGACTTCGATACCCTCGGCGAAAGTGGAGACGAGCTGAAGAACACCGTCACCATCCGCCACCGGGATTCCATGGAGCAAGAACGCATCGCCATCGATGCCCTGCTGCCATGGCTGCTGGAGCGCGTCCGCGGTTGATCCGAGACTTTTCAAAAAAGCGGACTCCTCACAGGGTCCGCTTTTTTCATTTCAGGCAAACCATTCCGCAGGCGGAGAGATCACCTGCAAACCATCGACCTTGGAGAAATGCGTATCCGAGGTCATAATGGCCGCGCCGATTTTCAGGGCACTGGCAGCGATGATGTGATCAGTAGCTGGGATCACCCACCCCTTGCGGTCCAGTTTCCAAGCGAGCTCGTTGGCAGCTTCCCACACCCGGGCATCGCTAGGCACATTGAGCATCGCATCCATGAAGGCGGAGATTCTTTCATAAGCTTTCGGAATGGAAAGGCCTCGCAAGACTTCCACCCGTACCATGCCACAAGTGACAAGGTTTCCCCTACCGCACCAATCCAGCAAGACAGCAGCGGGATCCATCCGTCGTTTCAGCAATGCGATGAAGACGTTGCTGTCGATCAATACATCACCTTCCATAGTGGGTCGGCTCTTCGGGCACGCGGTTGATGGAAGGATTGTATTTTGAAAGGTCCTTCGGATCGTAGCCGGGAAAGACGGAATTTCCCAGTTCCTCGGGAGTAAGTCCCAAACCGTTTTTTGCAAACTCTTTCAGCCGCGCTCTGCGATCCAATTCACGCAGGGCCCTGTCCACCGCTTCAGTTTTAGAGGAGAATTCATAATCCCTCATCACCCGCTTCAGCAGATCCTCGTCGATATGCATCGTCATTTTCATGCCATACAGGGTATGGCATGCCTCCTACCGCGTCAACTCGCATTCAAAACAGGTGGATTCTTGATTCTTCCCCGGCACCTCCTAGGCTCCCACCATGTCCGCACCCGCAACCACTCCGATGATGGCCCAATACCTCGCCATGCGGAAATCCCTTCCTGCGGATGTCATCCTCATGTACCGGCTGGGGGATTTTTATGAGATGTTTTTCGAGGATGCGAAAGCCGCCGCACCCATTCTAAATGTAGCACTTACGAAACGCGGCGGCACCCCCATGTGCGGAGTGCCCTATCACGCGGCGCAAGGCTATCTGGCACGGCTGCTGAAGGCTGGGAAACGCGTAGCCATTGCGGAACAAACCTCGGAGCCGAAGCCGGGAAAACTCGTCGAGCGGGAAATCGCCCGCATCCTCTCACCCGGCTCCATCGATGACCTCACACTGCTGGATGACCAGCGGCCCAACTACTTGGCTGCCGTTTTTCGTCATGGTAAAACAGCTGGGCTGGCCTGTGTGGATCACACCACAGGCGAGTTCACGATTTGTGAATTCACGGAAATCGGCCATCTGCATGATGAGCTTTCGCGGATTTCTCCGTCTGAACTACTAATACCGGACCATCAGACGGCGGAGTTCGGCACCCTGACCAATTGCCTCGTTTACGAAGGATATGCCTTCCTGCCCGAGCATGCCACCCAACTCCTGAAGGATCATTTTGCCGTGCATTCTCTCGATGGATTCGGCTGCGCAAATCTCCACTCCGCCAGTGGTGCCGCTGGAGCGATTCTCCATTATCTCATCCATCAGCTCCGCCGCCCGTGCGATCACCTGCGCACACCACGCATCCGCGAAAGCGCGGATCATGTGCTCATTGATTCCGCCTCCCAGCGAAACCTGGATCTGGTGGATTCCCGCTCGGGAAAACAGCACACTCTACTCGGCGTGCTGGATCGCACCGCCACCCCCATGGGAGCACGCTTGCTGCGGGATTGGATCCTGCACCCACTGCGGGATCTAACCATACTCACGTCACGACAGGACACCATCGCGTCATTTTTGGCAGAGCCATTCCTTCTATCAAAATGCCGGGAATCACTGAAAGGCATCCGCGATGTGGAGCGCACCACTTCCCGGCTATCACAGGGAACGGGAAATGCACGGGATCTTCAGGCACTTTCGCTCTCCCTCTCCCACGTCCCAGCGTTAAAGGAGGATATTTCCTCCCTGACTGCGGATCACCAATCACTGATTGAAGGTCTGCATGACTTCACAGACCTAACACAACTTCTATCGTCAGCCCTCGTTGATGAACCACCAGCCCATCTTCGTGATGGTGGCGTGATACGCGATGGTTGGTCCGTGGAACTGGATGAACTGCGGAGCGCTTCACGCGGTGGCAAGGAATGGATTGCCCGCATGCAGGAAGCGGAGCGCAAACGCACGGGAATCGATTCGCTCAAGATCAAGTTCAACAACGTCTTCGGCTACTTTATTGAGATCACCACCAGCCACTTGGCCAAAGTGCCGGACGATTATCTGCGGAAGCAAACGATGTCCAATGCCGAGCGCTACATCACGCCCGCGCTCAAGGAAATGGAGAACAAAGTGCTGGGGGCAGAGGAACGCTCGAAGCAACTGGAGTCCGAGCTTTTCCTCCAGCTCCGCACCCAAGTCGTCACCCACCTGCCACGCCTTCAACAGACCGCAGCAGCCATTGCCGAAATCGATGTTCTCTGCGCTCTGGCAGAAGTCGCCCAGCTTCACCGCCACTGCCGCCCGGTGCTGAATGAATCCCGCCTGTTGCTCATCAACAATGGCAGGCATCCCGTGC